>JGI24140J50213_10001399_pt1 | contig 10576 bp, 9 predicted proteins | sample BarGraIncu00222A_FD_50213 | JGI IMG/M metagenome (IMG submission 50213) | reverse complement strand
AGAGCGGCAAGGGCGAAGGCGCCACCGATGGCACCGATGGCGATGGAGCGGAGCTGTCTCATGTCTTTCTCGCGGTCAGAGGATGGGTCATGGATGGCGCCACGCGATGCGGCGCGGCGCGGGTTGCAACTATCGCCTCGGCCGTGCTCTGCCGCAACCGGCCGAACCCCGAGGCTGTCATCGGGCCGCTCCCGCATCCATCGCCCGCCGGCGCTGCGCTTCCAGGGCCGGCATGTCGGCCGCGGCGCGGCTCGTGTCCCAGCCCTGCATGTGGCGAATCGCGATCGCGGCGAGCGCGGCGATCCATTCGTGCTGGTCGTTGAGGCAGGGGATATAGCCGAAGCCCTGGCCGCCCGCCGCCTCGTAGGCGGCGCGGGCTTCCTGATCGATTTCCTCGAGCGTTTCCAGGCAGTCGGCGACGAAGCCGGGGCACATCACGTCGATCCGGGAGATGCGGTCACGTGCCAGCGCGACCAGCGTCGGCTCGGTGTAGGGCTTCAGCCATTCAGCATTGCCGAAGCGGCTCTGGAAGGTGACGACGATGCTGCCTTCGCGCAGCTTCAGGCGCTCTTCGAGCAGGCGGCCTGTCTTCAGGCATTCGCAGTGATAGGGATCGCCGAGCGCCAGGCTGCGCTGCGGCAGGCCATGAAAGCTCAGCACCAGCTTGTCCGGCCGGCCGTGGACCATCCAGTGGTCGTTGGCGCGCTTGGCGAGCGCATCGATGTAGCCGGCGTCGTCGTGGTAGTGCTTGACGAAGCGGAGCTCGGGAACGTTGCGCGTCGCCCGCATCCATGTCGCCACGTCGTCGGAAACGCTCGCGGTCGTCGATGCGGCGTATTGCGGGTAGAGCGGCAGCACCAGGATGCGGTCGGCGCCGTCCTTCTTCAGCGCATCGAGCACGCTGGCGATCGACGGCTGGCCATAGCGCATCGCATGTCGTGCGACGACGTCGTGCCCGCGCTGGCCGAGGTAGCCGCCGAGCAGGAGCGCCTGCTTCTCGGTCCAGACCCGCAACGGCGAACCGTCCGGCATCCAGATGCTGGCGTACTTTTTCGCAGAGCGCGCCGGCCGGACGCGCAGCACCACGCCATGGAGCAGCGCCCACCAGATCAGGCGCGGGATTTCGACGACGCGCGGGTCGCTGAGGAACTGCGCTAGGTAGCGGCGCACCGCGGGCGCCGTCGCTGCTTCCGGCGTGCCCAGATTGCAGAGCAGGATGGCGGTCCGCGAAGGCGAGCCGTGAGCGCGGGCCGGCTCGGGCAGGAAACTCATTGCCGTGCGCACCGTTTCGGCGAGCCGCGACGGTGCGTCACTTGAGCCCGAACTCGAACGGCGCCTGCCGCTGCGTGTCGGCGAACTTCATGCACTCGAAGCGGACNCANGGGCTGATCGCTTCGTTGGGCGGCGTGCCGAGACCGATCACGCCGCAGCCATGGAGGGTACAGGCGCCGCGGCGCAGGCCGATGATCTCCGGGTCGTTGTCGAAGCGGACATAGGTGCCGTTGTAGCTGAGGTCGGTGAGCTGGAATGTGCCGCCATGCCAGTCGATGCGCGCATGCGACCTGGAGACACGGTTGTCGTCGATGATGTAGGTCGCCTGCGGGCTGCGGCCGAGGATCACCGGCAAGCTGGTGCCGGCGTAGATGCGGTTCACGTCGAGCCAGACGAGGCGAATGCCCTCGGGCTCGATGGATGCCGGCCCCATGTCGCCGAAGGCGGTGGCGGCGGTGTCGCCGAAGCGGCGAATGGCCTCCAGCAGGTGGACGTGCACCGGCTCGACGCGGCCGCGCAGTTGCATCCTGTCGAGGTTGCGAAACCGCGAACGCTCCCACTCGTCGAGCCCTTCGACGACGCCCTGGGTGGCGAGCGTTTCGTTGTCGCCCGCATGGTCGAGCAGTCGCGCCGCGACGTTGACCGCGTCGCCGAAGACGTCTCCCGACATCGCGACGACCTCGCCGCGCGCCATGCCTACCTGCAGCATCAGCGGCACCGGCTGGACGGTGGCGTCGATGCCGGTCTCGCCCGACATCGTCGTGCGGGCCAGCGCGTCGTGCATCTCGTCGGCCGCCGCGACGCTGGACGACGGGTGCTCGAACACCGCCATCAACCCGTCGCCGAGTGTCTTGACGACCTGGCCGCCATGCGCGACCACGACCCGTCCCAGCGTCGCGACGCTTCGCGTGACGACGGTCGTGGCGTCGGCGTTGCCGAGCGTCTCGTACATCGAGGTGCTGCCGCGCAAGTCGGCAAACAGGACGGTACGTTCGTAGACCTGGGTCATGCCGTGAGGGTCGGTCCGCGCATCGACGATGAGTTTATCGCGGGCTGGCAAAGCAAAAAAGGGTTCCGGCCTTGCGGCTGGAACCCTCGTTGCGTGCGGTTGACGCTTCCGGCGGTCAGAGCGTGTCGAGATAGGTCCGCAGCTTGTCGGACCGGCTCGGATGCTTGAGCTTCCTGATCGCCTTGGCCTCGATCTGGCGAATGCGCTCGCGCGTCACGTCGAACTGCTTGCCGACTTCCTCGAGCGTGTGGTCGGTCGACATCTCGATGCCGAAGCGCATGCGCAGCACCTTGGCCTCGCGCGGCGTCAGCGAGTCGAGGATGTCCTTGACGACGTCGCGCAGGCCGGCCTGCATCGCGGCCTCGATCGGCGCGGTGTTGTTGGTGTCCTCGATGAAGTCGCCCAGGTGCGAGTCGTCGTCGTCGCCGATCGGCGTCTCCATGGAGATCGGCTCCTTGGCGATCTTCATGATCTTCCTGATCTTGTCCTCGGGGATCTCCATCTTCTCGGCCAGCGTCGGCGCGTCGGGCTCGAAGCCGAACTCTTGCAGGTGCTGGCGGCTCAGCCGGTTCATCTTGTTGATGGTCTCGATCATGTGCACCGGGATGCGGATCGTGCGCGCCTGGTCGGCGATCGAGCGCGTGATCGCCTGGCGGATCCACCACGTCGCGTAGGTCGAGAACTTGTAGCCGCGCCGGTATTCGAACTTGTCGACCGCCTTCATCAGGCCGATGTTGCCTTCCTGGATCAGGTCGAGGAACTGCAGGCCGCGGTTGGTGTACTTCTTGGCGATCGAGATCACGAGGCGCAGGTTGGCCTCGATCATTTCCTTCTTCGCGTCGCGTGAGGACCGCTCGCCCTCGTTCATGCGCTTGTTGATCTTCTTCAGGTCGTCGAGCGGTACCACGGCGCGGGCTTGCTGCTCGGTGAGTTTTTTCTGCAGCTCCTGGACCGGCGGCAGGTTGCGCGCGAGGATCACGCTATACGACTTGCCCGACGCGACTTCCTTTTCCGCCCACTTCAGGTTGAGGATATTGGGCGGGAAGTTCTTGATGAAGTATTCCTGCGGCATGCCGCACTTGTCGACCAGGATCTTGCGCAGCTCGCGCTCGTAGCGGCGCACGTCGTCGACCTGCGAGCGCAGGATCGCGCAGAGCTTTTCGATCGTCTTGACGGTGAAGCGGATCGTCATCAGCTCGCCGCTGATGGCCTGCTGGGCGCGGCTGTAGGAAGGCGACTGGTAGCCGTCCTTCTCGAAGGCCTTCCTCATCTTGTCGAAATTGATGCGCAGCGAATCGAACTTGACGATCGCCGCAGCCTTCAGCTCCTCGAGCTTCTTGGTCAGCGCCTTGGAGCCGCCGTTGCCGTCGTCGTCGTCTTCCTCGTCGAAGAAGTCGACGTCTTCCTCGGCGACGTAGTCGTCGGCCTCGTCGATGGACACGAAGCCGTCGACGGCCTCGGAGATCTTCATCTCGCCCGAGCCGATGCGATCGGCGTAGACGAGGATTTCGGCGATCGTCGTCGGCGAGGCGCTGATGGCGAACATCATCGCCTGCAGGCCGCCTTCGATGCGCTTGGCGATCTCGATCTCGCCTTCGCGTGTGAGCAGCTCGACCGTGCCCATCTCGCGCATGTACATGCGCACCGGGTCGGTCGTGCGGCCGAACTCGGAATCGACGGTCGAGAGTGCCGCTTCGGCAGCTTCTTCGGCTTCTTCTTCAGTCGCAGTGGTGGCGCCGCCGCCAGCGATCAGCAGCGTCGCCGCGTCGGGCGCCTGCTCGTAGACGGCGATGCCCATGTCGTTGAGCATCGAGACGATGGCTTCGAGGATCTCGTGGTCGACCAGCTTTTCGGGCAGGTGGTCGTTGATTTCCTGGTGCGTCAGAAAGCCGCGCGTCTTGCCCATCTTGATGAGCGTCTTCAGCTCCTGGCGGCGCTTGGCGACCTCTTCTTCGGTGAGCGCGGTCTCGTCGAGGCCGAACTCGCGCATCAGCGCGCGCTCCTTGGCGCGCGACACCTTCATGCGCAGCGGCTTGGCTTTGGCCGTGGTGTCGGCCTCGGCGACGACCGGCTCGCCTTCGAGGTCGGCCTCGATCTCGGCAAGATCGGGGTCGGGCGCGCCGGGCTTGCCGCTCTTGTCGTCAGGCTTGCCCTTGCCGGCCGTGGTCTTGCCCTTGGCGACAGCCGCCTTGCCCTTGCCGACCGCCTCGGCGACCTTGGTGGATGCCTTCGCGACCTTCTTCTTGTCCTCGAGCGCAGCCGTCTTGGCTGGCCTGGCAGCGGGTGCTGCTGCTTTGGTCGGTGCGGGTTTCTTGGCAGTCATGCAATTCCTCGAATGGTGATAGGCCTGCTGCGTCCGAAAGCCCAGCGTTCGAATTGCGCGCAATCAGGCGAAATTCAAGGCCGGTCTCTCGAAGGCATGCGCGGTGCCCGGGCGACGTTCGCGCTTCTCGACAAGCTCGAACGTGGACCGAACCGTTGCGGGGTGACCGGTGGCGGAGCCATCGGATTTGCAGCCCTTGCGGGTTGAGGTGGCCTTTGGATTGACCCTCTGTCAGAGGGTGGCCGGGGCCCGGAGGTGCTNCCGTCACGTCGCCGCGATCGCGAAAACGAGGATTATATCGATTCTCGAGGAAGCGTCCGGTCAGAGTCGGCCGAGAACGAGCGCGGCGGCGCGCTTTCCGCCGGCCGCCCGCAACTGCGCCATCGAGTGGTGGAGATCGTCGATCAGCGGCTCGATGGACGGATCCTCGCCGTCGATCAGCGCCAGCGCCGACCCGGCCCATNGCTCATCGGCNATGCGCTCGCGCAGCGCTGCCCACGGCTCGGCGCCATGCCCGGCAACCAGCCTGTCGATGTAGCGAAATGCCTCGCCATGCCAGCCANGCAGGGCGCACAGCAACCCGTGATCGGCTGCGCTCAGGGCGTCCCACCACGCGCTTTCGAGCAGCAGCATCCAGGCGATCCGGTCGGGCGGCTGACGGATCACCTGCTTGACCGGCCGTCGCGGTCGTGCCGGCATCGCACCGGCCGGGCCGTGTGGGCGCGGGCGATTCGCCACGCCGCCTTGCCAGGCGATCGCCAGCTCGTCGGACGCAAGGGCGGCGCGCGATGCGATCTCGCCGAGCAACTGGCGTTTGAGCATGCCGTCAGGCAGGGCCGACCACAGCGGCCGCGCTTCGGCCAGGAAGCGGGCCCGGCCTTCGGCCGTCGCGAAATCGATGCCCTCGCCAGCCAGCGCGATGATCTGACGCGACAGCGGCACCGCCTCGGCGATGCGGGCCTCGAAGGCCTTGGCGCCGTGCTCGCGCACATAGGTGTCCGGGTCGTGCTCGGCGGGCAGGAACAGGAACCGGAAGCTGCGCGTGTCCGTGGCGTGCGGCAGGCTGGCCTCGAGGGCCCGTCCGGCGGCGCGCCGGCCAGCGGCATCGCCATCGAAGCTGAAGACCACGGCCTCGGAAAAACGCACCAGCTTCTGGACGTGCTCCGCCGTGCACGCCGTGCCGAGCGTCGCCACCGCATTNCCGAATCCCGACTGGGCGAGCGCGACGACGTCCATGTAGCCTTCGACGACAAGGACATAGCCGCGNTGCCGGATCTCGGTTCTCGCTTCGAACAGGCCGTAGAGCTCGCGGCCCTTGCTGAANACGGGTGTCTCGGGCGAGTTGAGATATTTCGGCTCGCCCCGATCGAGNACACGGCCACCGAAGCCGATCACGGCGCCTTGAACGGAGCGGATCGGAAACATGATGCGGTCGCGAAAGCGGTCGTAGCGCTTCTGCGGCGACGGCTCTGCGCCAGGCGCGTTGTCGGCCTCGGCGTCATGAGCCGCGTGCGCAATCACGAGGCCGCTTTCTTCCAGCAGCGGGTCGTCGTAACTCGGGAACACGCTGGCCAGGCCGCGCCATCCTTCGGGCGCGTAGCCGAGACCGAAATGCGCCGCGATCTCGCCGCTGAGGCCGCGGCCCTTGAGATACGCGATGGCGCGGTCGCTCGCCTTCAGCTGGCGGCGATAGCTGTCAGCGGCGCGGGCGAGCACGTCGCCGAGGGTGGCCTGCTTCTGCTTGTGCGCGGCCGCCTGCTCGCGGTCGGCGGCCGAGCTGGTGTCCTCGGCACGACGATTCCGGCTTGCTGCGCGAGATCGCGAACCGCATCGATGAAGCCCATGCCGTGGTGCTCCATCAGGAAGCCGACGGCATTGCCGTGCACACCGCAACCAAAGCAGTGATAGGTCTGGCGCGACGCGCTGACGGTGAAGCTGGGCGACTTTTCACCGTGGAACGGACACAGGCCCTTGTGGGTCGCGCCGGCACGCTTGAGCTCGACGGAACGGCCGATCAGCTCGACGATGTCGACGCGCGCGAGAAGGTCGTGGACGAAGGCCGGCGGGATCACCGCGCCAGTCTAAAGGCGGCCGCACCCGCCGCCGCGCTCACTGCCGGGCCGGGCAGCTCAGACTGCGAAGTCGCCGATCTTCTTGCCGCTCGCCAGCGCCGCCTTCAGCCACCTGGGCTGCAGGCCGCGACCGCTCCACGATTCACCGGTGGAGGCATTTCGATACTTGGCCGGGACCTTTCCGGTCGGACTCGACGATTTGGTTTTGGCTGCCGGTTTTCCGCCCAGGTCGGCCAGCGTCAGGCCATATTCGCCCATCAGTGCGTGCACCTTGGCGACGGCGTCGCCGCGCTGCTGCTTCTTGGTTTGCTCGATCTGCCGCTCGATCGCCTCTTTCTGGGCCATCAACTCATGCAATGTCGNCACGTCGAAACCTCGCTCAAGGACTGCCTCTCGGCCATCACGGGATTCTATGCACGATCAGGGCGTGGGCGGGACATAACCGGCGACCTGCTCTGCGCCGGCGCCGAACAGGAAATTCTCCATCTGGCGCGCCAGATACTGCCGGGCACGCTGGTCGGCGAGATTGAGCCGGTTTTCATTGACGAGCATGGTCTGGTGTTTCATCCACGCGCCCCAAGCTTCCTTGCTGATCGACGCGTAGATCTTCTTGCCGAGCTCACCCGGGTACGGCGCGTAATCCATCCCTTCGGCTTCGCGCTTCAGATAGGCGCATTGAATCGTGCGTGCCATGGTTTCTCCAGAGCGCCGCGGACGGCGCATCGCTGTGAATGGCCGAAGTATCAGCCGAGTTTCTTGACAAATACCTGGGAGCGCCGATCCCAGTTGTACTTGCGTTTGCGGGCATCCGGCAGCCAATCCGGCTCGGCCTGGACAAAGCCCCGCTTGATAAACCAGTGCATAGTCCGGGTCGTCAGCACGAAGATACTGTCCAGCCCCAATGCGCGGGCTCGTTGCTCGACGCGCTTGAGTATCCGTTCGCCGTCGCCCTGTCCCTGGACTTGCGGCGACACCGTCAACGCCGCCATTTCCGCCGTCTTTGCTTCTGGATAGGGATAAAGCGCGGCGCAACCGAATATCACGCCGTCGTGCTCGATGACGGTGTAGTCGGCGATATCGCGCTCGATTTCTGTCCGGTCGCGCTTGACGAGGGTGCCGTCGCGTTCGAACGGCTCGATCAGCTGCAGCACGCCGCCGATGTCGTCGGGCGTGGCCTGGCGCAGGCTCTCGAGCTTTTCGTCGACGACCATCGTGCCGATGCCGTCGTGCGTGAACACCTCCATCAGCAAGGCGCCGTCGACCGCGAACGGCAGGATGTGCGAGCGCTCGACGCCGCCCCGGCAAGCCTTGACGCAATGCTGCAGGTAGAACGCCGTGTCGCTCGGCTGGGTCGGCTGCGGCAATGCGGCGAGCAGGCGTTCTGCATCGGCCAGCGCAAGCTCGGTGTCGATCGGGCTCTCGGCATCGGCAGGGTCTTCGTGGATGCCGGCGATTTCGGTCACGAACAGCAGCTTGTCGGCCTGCAACGCGATCGCGGTGCTCGTCGCCACGTCTTCCATCGTCAGGTTGAACGCTTCGCCGGTCGGCGAGAAGCCGAACGGCGAGAGCAGCAGCAGCGCACCGATGTCGATGGCGCGCCGGATCGCGACCGCATCGACCTTGCGCACGACGCCGCTGTGGATGAAGTCGACGCCGTCGACGATGCCGACCGGCTTGGCGGTCAGGAAGTTGCCNGAGACGACGCGCACGATCGCGTTGGCCATCGGCGTGTTGGGCAGGCCTTGCGAGAAGGCGGCTTCGATCTCGAAGCGCAGNTGGCCGGCCGCTTCCTGNGCGCTGTCGAGNGCGACCGCATCGGTGATGCGCAGGCCGTGGCTGAAGCGCGATTCGTGTCCCTTCGAGCGCAGCTGTTCGTTCACCTGCGGCCGAAAGCCGTGCACGAGAACGAGGCGAATGCCCATCGCCTGCAGGATCGCCAGGTCCTGCGCGAACGACGAGAGCTTGCCGGCGGCGATCAGCTCGCCGGCGATGGCGACGACGAAGGTCTTGCCGTGGTACGCGTGGATGTACGGCGCAACCGTGCGAAACCAGGGCACGAAGGTGTGCGGGAAGACGAGGTTCACGAGGTGTCGATGCTCGGCGCGAGGGCGGCGAAAAGTGGTCGCGATTCTGTCATGCGCCCGGCGGCGGGGCTTGGCGACCGACACGCCGCGCGCGACTCAATCCCAGGCGAGCCGGGCGCTTCCCGGCGGCGAGGACGGCCGTGTGTAGCGGGCCGGCGTCTGCGACAGGCGCGCGGCATGGCGCANCGCGACCAGTTGGCCGTAGCTCGAATCGCTGGCCTCCATCTGCGCGTCGACATTCGCTGGCGGCGCCGCGAACCCGTTGTCGACGCGGCCGAGCCCGCGCAGCCAGAGCGCCGTCCTGGCGAGAGAGACGTGGACCTGCCAGCTGCCGCCTTCCTTCTGCTGCCGCAGGAGCGCGGCCTGCGCACCGAAGGCAAGCAGAAATCCGGACGCCATGTCGAGGATCNGCATGGGCAGTGCCTTCGGCAGCGTCGAGCCGGCAGCCTCGGCTTCGGCGGCGTTGAAGCCTGNGGCGGTCTGCACCAGTGAATCGAAGCCGCGCCGCTCTGCCCACGGGCCGACGCGCCCGTAGGCGGACAGCGAGACGCAGACGATGCCCGGGCAACGCCGCATCGCNTCATCGGGGCCAAATCCGAGTACGGCCAACGCGCCCGGTCGGTAGCTCTGCAGAAAGACGTGCGAGGTGGCAAGCGCCTCGCCGAAGGCGGCGCGGTCGGCGGGGTTGCGGAGATCGGCAAGCGCCGAGCGCTTGCCGCGGCTGGTGTCGGCGATGGCCTCGATATTCGGCAGATGCGGCGAATTGACGAGCATGACGTCGGCACCGTAGGCGGCCAGCGTTCTGCCTGCGACAGGGCCGGCGAGGATGCGCGTCAGGTCGAGCACACGCAGGCCGTCGAGCGGGCGCGCCGCCGCCGGCAGATCGGGCCANCTGCGCGGTGGCGCGTCGCCGATNCGGGTGATCTCGACCAGCGGCAGCGAGACGATGGCCGCGTGCTGCGGATGACGCTCCCAGGCATCGAATCGCCGCATCGCCGCGACGACGAGCCCGGCGCGTGTCGCGGTTTCCTCGAAGGCCTCGGCCGACCAGCCGGCGAGCGCTGCTGCGATGTCGTNGCGCTGCGTGNTTGCGTCCGTGCCGAGGCCCAGCAGCCGGAGCACACCATCGCGGTGGTGCGCGAAGTTCGTGTGCAGGCGAACGAAGCTGCCTGATCCTGCCGGCCCGCAGGGATAGATCCCGGCGAGTCGGTCCCAGGTCTCGGGCGCGCGACCGTCGATCGTGAAGGCGCCGCAGCATTCGAGCGCGGCTTCCCGCATGTCGACGGCGACATCCTGCACCAGTCCGTTTCGGCTGCGGCCGATGTCGGTGGCAGCGAGCGCTGCCGCGCCGAGCGAGGCCTGCGCCGCGGTGCCGACGGCGAACGACGACGGCAGCACGGGCTCGTGGCCAGGCAGATGCAGGCGCGCCAGGCTCGATTCAGCGAGCTTGGCGGCGCGCCAGATGGCGCGGACCGCGTCGCTTGCTGAGATCGTCATACCGCCGCCAGCATTCCTGCGGCGCTCATTGCGGCGCTCATATCTGCGTGGCGCGGACGTCAGTGCGAGCCGCCGAGATACGCGGCCTTGACTGCCGGGTCGTTGCGAAGCTTGTCGGTCGGGCCGTGGACCGAGATGCGGCCGTTCTCCAGCACGTAGCCGTAGTCGGCGACGGCGAGCGCGGCCGACGCGAATTGCTCGACCAGCAGCATCGTCACGCCCTCGGCTTTCAGGCGCGCGATGATGCGAAACACCTCGTCGACGAGGATCGGCGCGAGCCCCATCGACGGCTCGTCGAGGAGAACGACATCGGGGTTGA
>JGI24140J50213_10001398_pt1 | contig 10578 bp, 10 predicted proteins | sample BarGraIncu00222A_FD_50213 | JGI IMG/M metagenome (IMG submission 50213) | reverse complement strand
TGACTGGAACTCGCCTAGCGAACGCGGGTACTGGGCACCACCCTGCGAGTCGCGGTAATGCATCACACCAGTGTAGTCGGCTCAGATGGATAGCCCTGTGACGGCTAACGCGCCAGGACCATGCCACCAGCCACGGCCAGGATGACCAAGGCCAGAGCCAGCCCAGCCTGCGCGGAATGCCGCTGGTGAGTGACCGCGGCCGGTTCAGGGACGTGCTTGGGCGCGGGGGACCGCCCGGCGTCGCTCCGTCCTCCGACACGTTTGGCTCTCACGGCATGCAGCACAGCGAAGACCAGCAGCGGCAGGAACGCGGCGAATGCGCCCACCACGAGCACCGAGACCAGGAGCCGCACCAGGTTGGGGACCGGTAGGACGCAGATCATGAGGCCGGCGTTGATGAGCACCGCACGCAAAGCGTTGCCACGGTCCATTCGCGCCTGGGTTCCGCGCAGTATGTTGGGTCCGCCGCCAAGGACGACGGGCACCAGGAAGGACAACGCGCCGAGCAGGACCTGTGCGGCGAACCCGGCGGCCAGGGGAATGATGAGCAGTCCCAGATGGTCGGTGACCGACCGCCAGGTCGAGCTGTTGGCCAGTATGGTGACCAGGCCCAGCAGAGACCCAACGAGCCAGATCAGCGCCGCCATGACCGACCACGTGGCATAGGCCGACGGCACCTTGGTGTGGGCAACCTGTGCCAGCGGCCGGATGGCCCAGAGGACTCCGCCCAGGTATGCCGCCACGCCGGCCGCCGCCAACGTCTGCAGTCCGAAGAGGGCACCAGCGGCGGCGAGCACGACGGAGCCGACAAGGATCGGAAGAGCCTGTCGCGCGACCCGTTCGGCGCCCTGTGCGATGCGGGTGCGCAGCATCGTCGGCCACAGGGTGACCAGCGTGCCCATGACCGTCAGACCGATCCAGCCCAACAGGTTCAGGGTGATGTGTGCGACCACCAACCGTCCGTGCCACGGCTCGACCGGGTCACGGGCCAGCACAGCGCCCAGCCCGGCGCCGATCGGCAGCGCGAGCGAAGCGTAGATGTAGTAGCGGACGGTTGCCCCGAAACGCGACGCCAGTGCTGATCGGGCTTGCAGTGCCAGCGTGATGCCGTGCGCTGCGGCTGCGGTACCCACAACCACGGACCCCGCCAATGTGAGGATCCAGGCAGAGGTCACCATGCCGGCGACGACCGTGAGGACGCCTACGTTCAGGGCGAGCATGCGGGCGGCCTGCCAGCGCCGCGATCCGGGCGTGGCACGGCGCCGCAGCAGTGCGTCCGCGAAGTGGGAGCTCCAGACGAAGATCGCGTTGGTGACGGCGCCAAGCAACAGCAGGTGGACCAGCAACCAGGGTGACTCTGGGACGTAACGTCGGACCAAGGTGATCGCGAGCACAGCAGCGAGCCAGGCGGCAACCGGTGCGTTGGCGCCAAGGTGCCATCTGGTTCGGTCACGCAAGGCCATCGGGGCTGGCGGCTCGAGTGTCATGAGGCGGTCTCGCGACGCGGGAGCATGTCCAGACGACAGGCCCCGGGCTCGGAAAAAGGCTGCAGCGCAGTGCGTTCCGTTCGCTCAGGGTCGCTGCCCAGCTCTTGGAGAGCGCCGCGTACAACACCGAGGTGGACTCCACACACCACCTCCGGATACTGGTGGGCTGCCTCCAGCAGGGGGCAGTGGCGCAGCTTGACGACGCTGATGCGGGCATCCGGACTCGGCGCGAACCCGAGCTCCTCAAGCAGGGTGACCACCTCACGGCGGGCTGACTTGGCGCTGGCTGTGATCGCTGTGCGGGGTATCGAGTCCTCACCTGCAGGAACCGCCCCCACCGATGCTGCAGTTGCAGTCGTTGAGGATCGCCGGACGAGCTCACGACCCCACATCCGGCCCGCCTCGATGGAGTCGGCGCGGGGTTGCCGGCTGGTTCGGGCGATCTGCGCGGCAAGCGCGCAGGCAAGAGCGGCATACTCGCGGGCCCCCGGTTCGGAGCCGACCTCAGGCTCGGCGCCGTAGAGCCAGGCGGGGCGCCCACGCCCCTGGGCTGGAGCACGGGTTCGAACGGCCAGTCGGTCGTCCACCAGACCGTCCAGATGTTCGCGAATCGTGTTCGGGTGTTGGCGTGTCAGCGCCGAGAGGGCACTGACGGTGCAGGGCTCGGGCTGGTCGATCAGGACGTCCAGAACGCGGGCCCGCGGGGCCGAGAGGTGCCCTCGTCGCCAGCGCACCCGTGCAGTGGGTAGCGGACCGTATCCCGGCCGTGGGCCTGCCGTTGACGCCAGATTATTTTCCACGGAGCAAAGTGTAATAAACTTTGCCCACGCTTCGCCACACAGGGCGGGCAGGTGCCCAGAGGGTGCCTCATCGTGTTTGAGCCGGAGGAGTCCCATGAGCATGGTCGTTGTCGCAACAAGCGCCGCAGATGCCCAGGCCGTTGAGGCCGTCAAGAATCATCACGCGCAACTCGCCGGTGCCCTTGCCGTCCGGGTGGAGGCGCTGGTCCAAGCTGCGGCCCGTGGCGATCTGCCTGGGGCCGGCGCCGCCTCCGATGCCCTGGTCCGGTGGTGTGACGCCGAGCTCATCCCTCACGCGCTCGCAGAAGAGCAGGCCATGTACCCGCGGGCCCAACAGGACCCTCGAGCCCAGCTGTTGGTCGACGCCATGCTTGCCGAGCACCGGGACCTGGTCGCGCTGGTGGAGGCCCTTCGACAGCCCAGCGGCCCGGTGAGGGCTGCAGCCAACGCCCAGGCTCTCCGGTCGCTGTTCGCCTCGCACCTGGTCAAGGAGAACGAGCAGATACTGCCGCTGCTGGCCGAGTCCCCCGAGGTCTCACTGGCGGTCATTCTCGAGGGCATGCATGAGCTGCTCGGCGCCCAGGACCAGGGTGAGGGCGCCGACGCGGTCGACGAGGGCGGATGCGGGGTCGAGTGCGGCTGTGGCCATCAGGACCAGGCCGGGGCCCTGCCCGAGCTCGATGCGCGAGCGGTGCCACACGCCATACGGCATGCCACGATCTTCGGCGCGTTGGACTCGGTCAGCGCCGGGAGCGGTCTGGTGCTGGTGGCCCCGCACGACCCGCTGCCACTGCTGGCTCAGCTGGAGCAGCGCTCGCCGGGCCTGTTCAGCGTCGACTACCTCGAGCGTGGTCCCGACAGCTGGCGGGTCCGCTTCGTGCGCGCCTGAGGATCGCTCCGAAACCATTGTGAGGACCTTCAGCCCCGTCGATTCCCGCCCTGCCGTAGACGATGCGAATCTCGGCGTGTCAAGCGCCAGAACGGCTCAGCTCGCGACCGTCAGCGCTGCAGGATCGTCTTGTTGTCAGCCGCCAGCCGGACCGACTCGGCGATGCGTCTTGCTCTCGTCTGAGAACGCTTGGCGCTCTTGACCCACCACAGCGTGGCCCTTTGCGCCGAGGCGGTGAAACTGTCGTAGTTGTGCTGCGCCTGCGGGGTGTCGGCCAGAGCCTGAGCGAGGTCCTCTGGTACACGGAGCGCGTCGACATCCTCAAGTGCCGACCAGGATCCGTCCTGCTGTGCTGCGGTGACGGCGCGCAGGCCGGCCTCTGTCATCAGGCCCTGTGCTGTGAGGGACTCGACTCGGGCCTTGTTGGCCCGTGACCACGTGCCGCCACGGCGGCGGGGAGTGAACATCACGGCAAACCGAAGGTCGTCCAGAGGGCTGAGCCTGCTGTCGATCCAGCCGAAGCAGAGCGCTTCCTGGACGGCGTCGTCCAGGCAGAGCCGCTGCGACCCGGAGGCCTTCGTGTCCATGACCAGCAGCACCTCCTGGGCTGAACCATGGTTGGCCGCCAACCACTCGCGCCAGCCCGCCCGNCTCGTCGGATGCAGCTGCGCGACATCGGAGGTGGGCATAGGGCCTCAGGCTGAGCCGTACATCAGTGATCCGGGCGTGGTGAGTTGCTTTCCCGTCTCGAGCCAGGTCTTCAGTCCGGAAAGGATCATCGGCCAGCCGCCATAGAGCTGGGCGTTCGCACCTTGGCGCAGCCGGTCGTGGGTCACGGTCAGGTGGCAGCTGTCGCCAACGGGCTCGATCTCCCAGGTGATCCTCGAGGTGCCTTCGTTCTTCACGTCCTCCCCCCAGAGCGCGACCATGGTCTGGACCAGCCTGTGCGGGGGGTCGACCTCGAGGTTCTGGCCCTCACCCAGGGGACCAGGNGCGCCCTCGTGGGTCATCTCGAAGCGAGATCCTGGCGTGAAGTCCGAGCNGATCCGGTTGCCGAACTGGTACTTGCTCCTGATCTCGGGGTCGGTGATCGCCTCCCAGAGCCGCTCCGGGGTCGTGCGGATGTAGATCTCGAAGACCTTTTCCATGGGGCTTCTCCACTCTGTTCGGCGACGGCTCAGATGCGGATCTGAACACGTGTCGACCGGCGTTGCCTCGACGCTTCGAGAATAGGTGATCAACCTCGCAGGGGCCTGGACCGATCGGGGCAACGCTCACCCAATTTCTCGGAGGTGTCCAGCCGGCCGATCACTCGTTTTCGGGAAGGAGCATGCTCGTCATCATGGATACGACGTGGGACATCGAGGGCATTCGTTCGCAGTACCCGGCGCTCAAGAACGGCACGGTATATCTCGACGGTGCCGGTGGAACGCAGGTGCCCGAGTCTGTGATCGAGGCGATCTCTGATGCCCACCGTAGCGGGCTGAGCAATGTACACGGCCCCTTCGCGGCGAGCCGCCGCTCGGTGCAGCTGATCGCGGACGCCCGGGAGGCGGTCGCGGATCTGACCGGCGGGCCAGCCGGTGGGGTTGTCCTCGGACCCAACATGACCACGCTGACCTATCGCATGGCCGGAGCCCTGGCCAAGACCTGGTCGCCCGGCGACGAGATCGTGCTGTCAGAGCTCGACCACGACTCGAACGTCCGGCCGTGGGTGCAGGCCGCGGCCTCCGCCGGCGTGACGGTGCGCTGGGCGCGGGTGGATCCGCTGACCACGGATCTGCCCGCCGGTCAGTATGCCGAGCTGGTCACCTCGCGCACCAGACTCGTGGCCGTGGCCGCGGCCTCGAACCTGATCGGGACCATGACCGACGTCGCGGCGATCAGCGCGACAGCCCACGCCGCAGGGGCCATGGTCTATGTCGACGCGGTCGCCGCTGCCCCGCACTTCCGGCAGGACATGACGTCGCTCGGAGCCGATTTCATCGCCGTCTCGGCATACAAGTGGTGCGGTCCGCACGCCGGGGCCGTCGTGGCCTCGGTTGGACTGCTGGAAACCCTTCACCCCGACAAGCTCGAGCCGTCGTCCGACGACGTGCCCGAACGGTTTGAGCTCGGAACCGCGGGCCTGGCCAACATGGCGGGCATCACCGCGGCCGTTGATCACCTGGCGGATCTGGTCGCCGGAACCGGAGATCGGAGGCAGCGACTCGATCGTTCCTTCGCCGTGTTGAGGGCCCGGGAGAACACCACGGTGCGTGGCGCGATCGGCCGGCTCACCGCCATACCAGGGGTCCATATGGTCGGGGCACCAACTCTGCGCACGGGGACCATCTGCTTCACGGTGGACTCCCTCGCCCCCGGTGAGGTCGCGGCGCGACTGGGGGAGCGGGACATCTGCGTGTGGAGCGGTCACGCTTACGCGTGGGAGCTCACCAGGGCACTGGGGATCCGCGACACCGGTGGCGGGATCCGGGTCAGTCTTGCGCCATACACCGCGGAGTCGGATATCGAGCGGTTGGTCAGCGCCATGACCTCGATCGTGTCCGAGTCGGTCCACGACTGATCTCGTGGGCGCCGGCCTGCCAGCCGTGCTTGGACAACCGTGCGTGAGTATCTACGGGGTAGGCCAGGCTGCGACCCATGAGCCGCAGGAGCGCCACCAGTGTGGGCGGCGCCGCCACTTTGGCCAGCACCGTGACCTTCAGGAGCGAAACCCCGCCCGAGCCGGGTCAGGCCATCCAGGAGCTGATCGTTGCCCTGGACCTCGACGAGTTCACCAGCCGTTTCCTGGCCTCCCGTATCGACACCCTGTGCCCGGTGCGTCCCGCTCTGTTCGTCCTGATGCGTCCCGGCGGGGCATCGATCGTGCTGGTGTGCTCCACGATCCGGGCGCTGCGGATAGTGATGGGCAGCCACGACTGGTCTGCGCGCACGGGCGGGTCTGGTCGATCACCTTCTGGCTGGTGTCGGCGTTGTGATCGATGCCGGGTTGCCGCACCCCATCGCTGTGCCACCATCCGCCTATACATCCGCTGAAGCCCGTTAATCTGATCTCCAAAGGTATTCAGTGTCTGAGCGCTGTTGAACTTCCGCGGTACGAAGGGTGTTACAGGCATGATGCAAAGATGGGGCCACTTTGTGGCCCGACGAGCATGGACCGTCCTCATCGCCGGATTAGTTCTGGTCGCCGCGGCCGCGGTGTTCGGCCTCGGGGTATTCGGCAGCCTCAGCAGCGGTGGCTACGACGACCCGGCCAGCGCCTCGGCCCGGTCCCTGGTCAAGGAGCATGCGACCTTCACCAGCCACGACGCCGACATCGTGGTTATCTACTCCAGCCCGTCGATGAAGGTCAGCGACCCGGGCTTCCAGTCGTCGGTTTCGAACGTCATCAAGGGGCTGCCCAAGGGGTCGATACAGCGTGTCACCAGCTGGTACCAGACCCCGTCGCCCGCGTTGATCAGCAAGGACCAGCACGCGACCCGGATCATCCTCGCCTTGAGCGGCACCTCGCAGAGTCACAAAGCCACTCTCTACGACCAGGTCAGCCCCCACCTTGACGCCAAGGGGCTGACCACGTCGGTCGGCGGACAATGGGCCGTCTTCCGCGACGTGAATCACAGAGTCTCCAGCGACATCGCCAAAGCCGAGGTGATCTCGATGCCGATCGTCATCATCTTGTGCCTGGTCTTCTTCGGTAGCGTCACGTCCGCCTTGATGCCGGCCTTTGTCGGTGGCGTGGCCATCTTCGGAGCCTTCGCTTTCGTGCGCGCCATCACCACGGTCACGGACGTCTCGGTCTTCTCCATCAACATCATCACCCTGATCGGGATGGGCCTGGCAATCGACTACGCGCTGTTCGTGGTGAGCAGGTTCCGCGAGGAGCTCGCCAAGCAGCCCGGCACCGAACGTGAGAAGGTCAACGCGGCCATCGCTGCCACCATGGCAACCGCCGGCCGGACCGTGTTGTTCTCCGGCCTGATCGTGGCGGCGTCCCTGGCCTCACTGCTGATCTTCAAGCAGAGTTTCCTGCGCTCGATGGGCTACGGCGGAGTCGCCGCGGTCCTCGCCGCGATGCTGGCAGCGCTGACCCTCCTGCCTGCGCTGCTCGCCGTCCTGGGACCGCGCATTGAAGCCGGTCGTATGCCGTGGCGCCGCGGCTCGCGCCTGCGGGCCGATGCGGGGCAGCCCGGCGCCGACACCGATGGCGTCGATGAGGATGGTGCGTGGGCGAGGCTGGCGCACAGCGTGATGCGCCGACCCGTCGCATACTTGCTGGTCATCACGGTCGCCTTGCTGGCCCTCGGTGCCCCCTTCCTGTCGGTCAGGTGGGGCAGTACCGACGAGCGGGTCCTGCCGGCCAGCGCACCGAGTCGGGTTGCCGCAGACCTGGGCGCCCGTGAGTTCGGTGGCGGGACCTCCAGTGCCAACATCGTGGTCGAGGGAGCGAGTCGCCCTCAGCTCGTTGCCTACCTCGGTCGGCTCGGCGCAGTCCGCGGGGTTCGGTCGGCTCAGGTGATCGACCAGGTCGTCACCGCCCCCGGCGGCGCCCGTACGACGAGCCTGGTCCAGGTCAGCTGGCTGGGGGAGAGCCAGAGCCAGCAGTCGCAGCAGTTGGTGCGGGACCTGCGAACGGTCGATCCCGGCGCCGGGGCCAACGCCCTGGTCGGTGGCGCATCGGCGAGTGCCGTTGACCTCGTCGACTCGATCGGTGCGCGTCTGCCGTGGATGGGCCTGTTCGTCGTCGCAGTCATGCTGATCCTGCTGTTCATTGCCTTCGGCTCCGTGGTCCTGCCCCTCAAGGCCGTCGTGATGAGCGCTCTGTCCCTCACCGCCTCGTTCGGGGTGGTCACCTGGGTCTTCCAGGACGGTCATCTGTCGGGGCCTCTCGGCTTCACCTCAACGGGCTACCTGGACGTCACCCAGCCGATCCTCATGCTTGCCATCATCTTCGGCCTGTCCATGGACTACGAGNTTTTTCTGATATCCCGAATCCGTGAGGAGTGGGACCGTACTGCAGACAACACGACGTCGGTGGCGAACGGATTGCAGCGCAGCGGGCGCATCATCACCAGCGCCGCGCTACTGCTCGCCGTGGTCATCGGAGGTTTCGCCACCTCCGGCATCGTGATCATGAAGATGATCGGGATCGGCATGCTCGTCGCCGTCCTGATCGATGCCACCGTGGTGCGTGCCCTGCTGGTTCCGGCCACGATGCGGTTGCTGGGCACCCTGAACTGGTGGGCCCCCGGTCCGCTGCGACGATGGTGGGAGCGTCACGGAGTAGCCGAGTCGCAGGGTGCCGTGCAGGGCTAGCTCTCGTTCCAGGTGTTCTGGACAAGGCGCGCGGCCTCTTGCGAGTTGAGGCCGAGATGTCTGACCGTGTGAACGTAGTCAGTGGCGGCTGCTTTTGCGAGGTCAGCGGCGCCGGAGNGGGCTCGTGGCTCGTCCAGGACGTCGCTGCGCACGAAGGTGCCACCGCGACCNTGTGTCGCGATGACCCCATCGGCTTCGAGTTCGCGGTAGGCCCGCGCCACGGTGTTGTTCGCCAGCCCGAGATCGGCTGCGAGCCGGCGGACCGTGGGAAGCTTGGTCCCGGTGNTGAGCTGCCCCGCCGCCACCGCCGAGGCGATCTGGGTCCGCACCTGTTCGAAGGGCGCGGTGGCCGAATCAGCGTCGATGCTCAGGTGGAATGGGCTCACGGCGTACACCGTATGCCGTCTCGGTTCCTCACCATTGGTGTGGCCTCGAGGACCGCCGAATCACAGGGGTATTCGGCCCGGGGTATGTCCATATTGAGAGACAGGATTCCCGAGATCTGGTTATCGGTTCTACCCTTCTCCTAGGTCATGAGTGTCAGCGACAAGCCCCGGCTCGCTGGCCGGCAACCCTCCACCGCGGTGGGGTGCCCCGGGTGAAGACCTGGCAACGCGCCTTCGGGCGCCGCGCAAGCGCGGGTTCGCTGTTCGGTGTACCCGCTTTCACGTCACAGACTGAAAGGCAAGGGAATCCGATGAGTGACAACAACGCCAACTGGTCCTTCGAGACCCGCCAGGTTCACGCAGGCCAGGCCCCGGACACGGCCACGGGGGCCCGGGCGCTCCCGATCTACCAGACGACATCGTATGTCTTCAACGACTCCGAGCATGCCGAGAACCTTTTCGCGCTCAAGGAGTTCGGCAACATCTACACCCGCATCATGAACCCGACCCAGGATGCGGTCGAGCAGCGAATCGCCTCGCTCGAGGGTGGTGTGGCGGCTCTGCTCGTGGCCTCGGGCCAGGCAGCGGAGACGATCGCGATCCTGAACGTCGCGGAGGTCGGGGACCACATCGTCGCGAGCCCCCAGCTGTACGGCGGCACCTACAACCTGCTGAAGTACACGCTCAAGAAGCTCGGCATCGAGACGACGTTCGTGCAGGACGTGGATGACCTGGAGTCGTGGCGCGCCGCGGTCAGGCCGAACACCAAGGCGTTCTACGCCGAAACGATCAGCAACCCGTCGGCGAATGTCCTTGACATTGAAGGCGTTTCGGCAATTGCGCACGAGGTTGGCGTGCCGCTCATCGTTGACAACACCGTCGCCACTCCCTATCTGATCCGCCCGCTCGAATGGGGCGCCGACGTGGTTGTCCACTCGGCGACCAAGTACCTCGGCGGCCATGGCACGTCCATCGCTGGTGTCATCGTGGATGGCGGCACCTTCGACTACGCCAAGGACCCGGCCCGGTACCCGAGCTTCAACGAGCCTGACCCGAGCTACAACGGGCTGGTCTACGCCCGCGACCTCGGGGTGGGCAGCCCGCTGGGCGCCAACCTGGCCTACATCCTCAAGGCGCGGGTTCACCTGTTGCGCGACCTGGGGCCGGCCATCTCGCCGTTCAACGCGTTCCTCATCTCGCAAGGGGTCGAGACCCTGTCGCTGCGAATCGAGCGTCACGTGGAGAACGCGATCAAGGTGGCCAGTTGGCTCGAAGCACACGGCCAGGTCGAGTCNGTGGCCTACGCCTCGCTGCCCTCCAGCCCATGGAAGGCGTTGGCGGACAAGTACGCCCCCCGTGGTGCTGGTGCCGTCGTCGCCTTCGAGATCACCGGTGGTGTGGAGGCTGGAAAGAAATTCGTCGAGGCATTGAGCCTGCACAGCCACGTGGCCAACATCGGCGACGTGCGCTCGCTGGTCATCCACCCGGCGTCTACGACTCACTCCCAGCTCTCGGCTGAGGACCAGCTGTCGTCTGGGGTGACTCCCGGTCTGGTGCGACTGGCGGTCGGCATCGAGTTCATCGATGACATTCTGGCGGACCTCGAGCAGGGGTTCACCGCGGCCAAGGACTGAGTCAAGCCCGTATGACATAGTCGTTGCACCGATTTTGTGGCTGGGCTGGTGCTGCTCACTGTGGGC
>JGI24140J50213_10001396_pt1 | contig 10594 bp, 12 predicted proteins | sample BarGraIncu00222A_FD_50213 | JGI IMG/M metagenome (IMG submission 50213) | reverse complement strand
CGACAGCGGTCCCGAGAAGCCCGGCGCGATCAACGGTGGCTTCTTCCCGAAGAAGCCCGACTGGCCGGCGCAGCATCCGTCGGTCGTCATCTCGGTCGACAACATCGGCGACGCCATGGGACTGGTGCGTCGGGCCGGCGGCGCCGTGCTCGGTGAACCGATGGAGATACCCGGTGTCGGCAAGTACGTCTCGTTCACGGATACGGAAGGCAACCGCGTGAGCATGCTTCAGCCGGCACCACGCCGCTGATACGCGCCGAGAGAAGCAACCGGTCTGCGCGGCGTCGGCGCGTCGGCGCTACAGTGGCGGCTCGGAGACCGCCGCCGATGCCGACGCAAGACGAAGAGATCGCCCGCCACCTGCGCGAGGCCCTGGCGTCGGGCGAGCTCGCCCGCGCCGAGGGCTTCGGCAAGGCCTTGCCCGAAGACCCCGGCTGGGAGGCGACTCCCGAGCCGCTGCGCATGCCGTTCAAGATCCTGAAGAACGCCGGCTTCGTTCCCGCCGAGGTCGAGCTGATGCACGAGCGCGCGGCGCTCGCCGCGGCGCTCAAGGAGTGCGACAGCGAAGCCGGGCGTGACGAGCTGCGCCGCCGCCTGAGCCTGCTCGAGCAGCGAATCGCTTTGCGACTCGAAGCGCTGCGCCTCAACGGCACGCTCTGATAGCGCGGTCCCGCAATCCTTCTTTCCGGGAATCCCGATGTACGACCTGGCCTCGATCGAGAAGCTCCTCGCGCCGCTGTTCCCTGGAACGATGGGCGTACGCGTCACCGAGCTGGCGCCCGATCGCGTCGTCGCCGAGATGGTGGTTCGCGCCGACCTGTGCACGACCGGCGGCATCCTGCACGGCGGCGCCTACATGGCTTTCGCCGACACGGTCGGCGCAGTCGGAACGATATTGAACCTGCCTGCCGGCAAGGGCACGACGACGACCGATTCGAGCACGAAGTTCATCGCCGCGGCGCGCCTCGGAACGACGATCACCGGCGAGTGCGTCGCCTTGCACCGCGGCCGCACGACGATGGTCTGGCAGACGTCGATCAGGAACGCCGATCGCAAGCTCTGCGCCGTCATCACGCAGACGCAACTCGTCCTTCAGGGCTCGACGTAGTCGCTAGACTAGCTCGCCTCCGCCGTCGGAGGAAGGTCGTGGCGCGGCGGCGGTATGGCCGGCAGCGCGGAGCGGCGGCGCTGCACCCACGCGATCCCGGCGAGGAGCGACCTTGGCCGACGTCACCATCGTCGCCAGCACGCCGTAGGTCGGAGTCGGTGCGGGTTGTTGGCATAGATGCCGCCCGGGATCGTCACCTTGGCGTAGTACGAGTGCTTGGCGACCAGCGCGTCGACGGCGGCATCGGCGATCGGCACGAGCCTGGCGCCGCAGGTGGTGGTCGGGTCCTGGATGTTCGCCGACGGGTGGCCGACGCCGTAGAAGAAGGCGTCGATCTTGTTGTCGCACAGCGCCGGGCCGTGCTCGTCGGCCTTGAGCTCGGAGGCGAGGGCGAAGTCGGAGACCTTCATGCCCTCGGCGGCGAGCAGCTCGTCCATCGCCGAGCGGGTGCCCGAGCCGGGGTTGCCGACGTTGACGCGCTTGCCCTTGAGGTCGGTGAACTTGGTGATTCCCGCCTCCTTGCGCGCGACCAGCGTGAACGGCTCCGGATGCACCGAGAAGACCGAGCGCAGGTCCTTGTCGGCCTCCTTGAACGAGCCGGTGCCGTTGTAGGCCTGGTAGCCGACGTCGGACTGGGCCATCCCGAAGTCGAGCTCGCCGGCCTTGATGGTGTTCACGTTGTAGACCGAGCCGCCGGTCGACTCGACCGAGCAGCGGATGCCCGTCTTGGCGCGGTCCTTGTTGACGAGCCGGCAGATCGCTCCGCCGACCGCGTAGTAGACGCCGGTGACGCCGCCGGTGCCGATGGTGACGAACTTCTGATCGGCCGCCGCGGCGGGCAGCGACGCGGCGAATGCGAACGTCAGGGCGATGCCCGAAGCGACGGCGGCGCGTCGGCGCGAGAGCGTGAACGGGGTTCGGTGCATGTCGAATCCCCTCAGACAGCTGGGGAAGGGACCGCCGGATGGCGGGGTTCAAGGAACAGGTGGCGCATTTCGGCGCTGCTCGCCGCGCGCAGGCCGAGCCGCGACAGGGCATCGCGGCAGGTGCCGACGAGATCGGCGTTGTCGGCAGCGACGCGGCCCGATTCGCGCTGCAGGTTGTTCTCGAAGCCGACGCGCACATGGCCGCCGAGCAGCGCGCCGGTGACGACGCAGCGCAGCTCGGCCGCGCCGAAGGCACAGACCGACCAGCGCCAGGCCGCCGGCAACGCGGCGACCAGCGGCGGCAGCTCGCCGGGGCGGCCGGGCCTGCGTTCGGCGTAGGCGCCGAGGACGAAAAGCAGATGCGGCGCGCTTTGCGGCACGACGCCTTCTTCGTGCAGGCGAACGAGGCGGGCGAGGTCGGCAGCGTCGTAGACGATGTACTGGACGAGGGCGTCGCGCTCGTGCAGCTCGCCGAGAAAGGCCTCGGCTTCGCGCTGCAGCAGCGGATCGCAGCACAGCTCGCGGATCGCCAGCGACAGCGCTTCGGGAGCGAGCGCGCGCGCCAGCGCCATCTGCTCGGCCGGCGAATAGCGGCCGCCGGCCTCGGTCGTCACCTGCAGGAGCAGGCGGTCGCCGACCCGGTCGTAGATCGCTTCGATGGCGGCGCGGTAGTCGGCCGGCTCGAGGCTGTGCCGGCCGGCGCTATCGCGCACGTGCAGGTGCAGCATCGAGGCGCCGGCAGCCAGGCAATCGGCCGCGCACTGGGCGAGCTCGGCCGGCGTGATCGGCAGGCGCGCGTGATCGGTGCGGCTCTTGCGCGCCCCGTTCGGCGCCACCGCGATCGCGACCGGCGCGACGTCGCTCATGCGGGGCGGCCTGCTTTGGCCGCCACCTCGGCGAGCGCGGCATCGACCGCTGCGCCGAGGCGGTGAACGATCTCGTCGATCTCCGCCGGCGTGCTGACGAAGGGCGGCGCCAGCAGCACGTGATCGCCGAGCCTGCCGTCGATCGTCCCGCCCATCGGATAGACCATCAGGCCGCGCGCCATCGCCGCGGCCTTGATGCGCGCGTGCAGCGACAGGGCGGGATCGAACGGCTGCTTCGTCACCCGATCGGCGACGAGCTCGATCGCCATGAACAGGCCGCGGCCGCGGATGTCGCCGACCGCGGCGTGCGCGTCGAAGCGCTCGTGCAGGCGATCGCGCAAGCGCACCCCCAGCGAGCCGACTGCGGCGAGCAGGCTGTCGCGCTCGATCACCTGCTGCACCGCGAGCGCCGCGGCGCAGGCGACCGGATGGCCGAGATAGGTGTGGCCATGCTGGAAGCGGCCGCTGCCGCGCGTCAGCGCCTCGACGATGCGCTGCTGGATGAGCACGCCGCCGATCGCTTGGTAGCCGCCGCCCAGCCCCTTGGCGATGGCGACGAGGTCGGGAACGACGCCTTCCTGCTCGACCGCGTAGAGCGAGCCGGTGCGGCCCATGCCGCACATCACCTCGTCGGCGATGAAGAGGACGCCGTGCCGGTCGCAGACCTCGCGCACGGCGCGGAAATAGCCGGGCACCGGCGGCGTCGCGCCCTGGGTCGCCCCGCCGACCGTCTCGGCGCAGAAGGCGATCACGCTGCCGGGGCCGACTCGCTGCACCGCCTCCTCGAGCTCGCGGCCGAGGCGCGCGCCGTAGGCCTCGGCTGTCTCGTCGCTGCGCCGGTCGCGGTATTCGTAGCACGGCGAGACGTGCGTCACGTCGATCAGGAGCGGCGCGAACTGGCGGCGCCGCCATTCGTTGCCGCCGACGGCGAGCGCGCCGAGGGTGTTGCCGTGATAGCTCTGCCGGCGGGCGATGAAGTGGCGTCGCTCGGGCTGGCCGATCTCGACGAAGTACTGCCGCGCCAGCTTCAGCGCCGCCTCGATCGCCTCCGAGCCGCCGGAGACGAGGTAGACGTGCGAGGTGCCTTGGGGCGCGTGCGCGAGCAGGTGGTCGGCGAGCGCTTCGGCGACCCCGGTGGTGAAGAAACCGGTGTGCGCGTAGGCGATCCTGTCGATCTGCGCGTGCATGGCGCGGATCACGTCGGGATGCCCGTGGCCGAGGCACGAAACGGCGGCACCCCCGGAGGCGTCGAGGTATTCGCGCCCTTCGGAGTCGACGATCGTGATGCCGTGGCCGCTCGCGGCGACCGGCGGCGTACCCTGGAGCTGCCGATGCAGGACGTGGCTCACGACAGCACTCCTTCGGGTTTGCGCGGGCGGCGCGATGCCGGTGGCGCACGACGCCCGCCCTCCGACCAGTAGGCGCGCGAGGCGACCAGCCGGGCGTCGACGTCGGCGAGACGGCGCAACACCTTGCGCCCGCCGCGTGCCGCGAGGCCGGCGAGCAATACCTCGACCAGTGCGAGCGGCGCGATCATCGACGGAAAGAACGACAGCGACTCCGTGCGCAGCAGCAGCGTGTGCGTGGCGACGCGGGCCAGCGGCGAAAGCTCGCTGTCGGTCAGCGCGATCAGGGTCACGCCGCGCTTCCTGGCGGCCTCGATCGCGAGCACGGTCGGCGCAGAGTAGGGCGACTGGCTGATCGCGACCAGCGTGTCGCCGCGCTCGAGCGCTTCCGCCTGGTCGAGCAGGAAGCCGCCGAGGCCGTCGAAGAGGACGCCGTTGGTGGCGATCAGGTTGTAGCCGTAGCGGAAGTAGAAGGCAATCGCGAAGCTCGAGCGCACGCCGAGGAAGCCGACCCGCCGCGCCCGGGCGATCGCCTCGACGGCGGCTTCGATCCGCGCCGGCGAATTGAGCGCCTCGACCGAGCGCACGTCGTCGACCTGGGCGGCGACGATCTCGTGGGCGAGCCGGCCGATGCGCCCGCCCGCCGATGCCGACTGCAGCGCCGAGGCGCGCGAACCGAACCGGCCGGGACCCACGACGCCGGCGCGGCCGGCGACGATGGCCTCCTGGAACGGTCTGCGCAGCGCCGCATAGTCGGCAAAGCCGAGCGTCTGCGCGAGGCGGACCATGGTCGGCGCCGAGACGCCGGCACAGCGCGCCTGTTCGCGCATCGAGAGCAGCGCCACGTCGGCCGAATGGTCGATCAGCCAGCGCGCGGCAAGGCCCAGCTTGGGTGGCAGCGAGTCGAAGGCTTTCGTGATGCGGCGCAGCACGTCCGGCGGACCGGCGGCGGAGGAGTAGCGAGCGAGGGCGACGGCCATCTGCCGAGTGTTACNCGACGGCTGAAGAAATGACAATCGTTCCAAACCCGGCGGTCGGCGCCGGCTGCGAACGGCGCGCGGCTTATGCGGCGGTACTGCCGCGATGCACTTCTTCCTCGCCGTGCCGGCGCAGCAACTCGAACAGGCGCTTGCGGATGAGGATCCCGGGCCGGTCGCTGTCCATCGAGTACTCGACGCCGCGCCGGCGCGGGTCGACGATGGCGTCGGGGTCGGTCGACTCGAGGATTCCCTTGTCTTCGCGCGTGATCTCGCAGTCGAAGTCGATCAGCAGCTGCGCCGGGCAGTCGGCCTCGCCGTCGTTGCGGAACAGCCATTGGCACAGCTGCATGCGGCCGTCGTCGATCGGCGTGAAGCAGTTGATGATGACGTGGCGGATGCCGCTCGGGTACTCGATGTCGAGGCGGCGCGAGAACGGCAGGAAGTAGGCGTTGCGCATGTGCCGCGTCGTGATCGCCTCGGCGACGCCGCTGATGCGGCGGAACTTCTCGGGGTTGGTCGCGGCGACGATCGTCTCGGCGTAAAAGCCCGTCTCGCTCTCGACGATCTCGTACTTGCTCGGCTGCGGTTGCGCCGCGACGCCGAAGGTGGCGCGGTGCACGAAGCTGAAGTGCGAGTTGTCGAAGCTGTTCTCGAGGGCGCGCATCGGGCTCGTCGCCCACGTCTCGTAGAACTGGAAGATCGTGCGCCAGCCGGGCGCGCCGAATTCGGGAACCAGCGGAATGTCGGCAAGCGGCTCGTCGAGCGCGACCCAGGCGTAGCCGTAGCGTGCCGTGCAGCGGTACGCCGGCGTCCGGTACTCGGCGGGAATGGCGCGCTCGGCGCCGTACTGCGGGATGTGGACGACGCGGCCGTCGCGGTCGTAGGTCCAGCCGTGGTAGCCGCATTGCAGCGTGCCGCGCAACTCGCCGTCCTTCGGGCACCAGCCTTCCGACAGCCGCGCCGTGCGGTGGCAGCAGCGGTTCTTCAGCGCCGCCGGTGCGCCCTCGGCGTCGAGGAACAGGACGATGTTCTCGCCGAGCAGGGTGAACGGCTGCGGGCCGTCTTCGAGCATCGACAGCGGCATCGCCGCGTGCCAGAAGCGACGCAGCACGGGTTGGCGCGTGACGAGCATGGCGAGGAAGACCGGAGGACGGCGGCCGCCTGCCGCTCAGCGCGAGCGCCAGTACCTGCGCTGCAGCGCCGTGATCGGCTCGACCATCGCGGCGACCGGGCCGATCACGTGGATGTCCTTGTGGCCGCGCGCGAAGACGTGGCGGCAGGGCAGATCCAGGGTCGGGTTGTCGGGATGGTTCCCGGTCTCGGCGAGGAGGGCGCGCTCCTCGATGCCGAAGACGGTGCGGCCGATGTTGGCCCAGTACTGCGTTCCCGCGCACATCGCGCACGGCTCGACCGTGCTGACGAGCGTGCAGGGCCACAGCTCCACCGGCGACCAGAGCCGCGCCGCCTCGCGCGCGAGCACGGCCTCGGCGTGGTTGACGCTGTCGACGTTGCCTTGCTCCATCAACACGGTCTCGTGGTCGGCGCCGATCAGCATGGCACCGAAGGGATGGTGGCCGGCTTCCATCGCGCGCCGCGCGACGGCCTGCGCCAGGCCGAGCATTTTCTCGACCTGTTCAGAGCTCGGCTCGGTGCGCGGCGGAACCGGCGCGACGTAGTCGGGGGGCTTCTGGCTCGTCGACCCGCCGGCGCGCGGAGCGGGGCGGGCGGCGGGGCGGGGCGGGGTACGGCGGGTCGTGGGCATCGGCGGGGCTCCTCGGTGCGGCGATCTTAGGGCGCCCGCGGCGTGGGCGTGGCCGGAGCACCGCGACGATGGCGCGTGCGTACCTCGCCACAGTCGCGAAATCAGCGGCCCCGTCCCTCATCATTGCGGCATCGACAGGTCCCCGGACTTCGGACCTGAACGCCGAGCCGGCGGCGTCTACGCCGTCACCTGGTCCCGACATCTCAGGAGACTGCCTGCATGACGAACCGCTGGCGATCGATCCTGCGAGGCGCAAGCATCTTGCTGCCCCTCGCAACTTTGGCTGCGAGCCCACCAGCCGACGCGGACGCAACCGTGCCGGCTGATGTTGCTCGCCCATCCGACGACAGGAGCGATGGCACGCACACGCCGGAGCGATCGTGGGCCGTCTTCGGGCAGCTCAGCAACGTGACGCAGTGGCACAAGGTCTTTCGTTCGTCTTACAGCGGGGCGAACAGCCTGGCCGCCGACGGTCGCACCGAGGAGACGACCGACGCGACGGTCTACGTCGGGCGGCGGCTGTGGCACGGCGCGGAATTCTGGATCAATCCGGAGGCCGATCAGGGCTTCGGGCTGAGCGGGACCCTCGGTGCCGCGGGCTTTCCGAGCGGAGAGGCCTACAAGATCGGCGCGAACGCGCCTTATCTGCGGCTGCCCCGCGTGTTCGTGCGCCAGTACCTTCCGCTCGCAGGCGCGGAAGAGTCCGTCGAGACCGCCGTCAACCAGCTCGCCTACCAGAGTGCAGCCGACAGCCTGACGATCACTGCGGGCAAGTTCTCGGTCGTCGACGTCTTCGATGCGAACCGCTACGCGCACGACCCGCGAACGGACTTCATGAACTGGGCCCTCATCGACGCGGGAACGTTCGACTACGCGGCAGACGCGTGGGGCTTCACCTACGGCGCCGCGGCCGAGCTCGGCCACGGGCCGTGGGTCGTGCGCGCCGGGATCTTTCAGCTGTCGCCGGCCCCGAACGGCAAGATCACGGCCATCGACTTCAGCCAGTACTCGCTGGTGGGCGAGCTCGAGCGACGCTACGCGTGGAATGGCCGCGCCGGCAAGGTGAAGCTGCTGGGGTTCGTGAACCGCGGCAAGATGGGCACTTACGCCGACGCGGTTCAATCGGCGAGCCAGCTCGGCGGAACGCCGAGCACTGCGGCCGTTCGCCATTTCAGCTGGCGACCCGGCGTCTCCATCGACCTTGAACAGGAGGCCTCGACGGACATCGGCGTGTTCGCGCGCGCCGGCGTCAACAACGGCCGATTCGAGGCCTACGAGTTCACCGAAATCAACAGGACCGTGTCGGGCGGAATTTCGCTCGCAGGCGCGCGCTGGGGCCGGCCCGACGACAGGGTCGGCGTCGGCGCGGTCGTCAACGCCCTGTCGGGCGACGCGCGACGCTACTTCGCCGCCGGTGGACTCGGCATCCTGATCGGCGACGGTCGACTGAACTACGGTACCGAGCGGATCGTCGAGCTGTACTACGCGTTCAGGGTGAATCCGCACGTGGCCCTGTCGGTCGACTACCAGCATCTGCTGCACCCGGCGTACAACCGCGATCGCGGTCCGGTCTCGGTGTTCGGGACGCGGTTGCACGTCGAGCTCTGAGCCTCGATTCGACCGGCCTCGCATGGCCTTGACCCTGCTCCTGCTCTTGACGGTGATCGCGGCGCTGGCTCTTGCCGCGCTCAGGAAGCGATCGGCGGCGCGGGACGACGCAGCCCGGCCCGTAGCGCTGGCACGAAGGTCGCTCCGTAGAGTGACCGCGCGGCAGGGGCGCCGTCCGCACCGCCAATCCGTTAAATCCGACCTCGCGCTTGTAGCCGGGACTTACATGATTGACAAACATCGTCATCGCCACGTCGGCGCGCCCCATGGATCTGCGCCCAATTGGGTCCTGATGCTTCTGGGCGCCTGCGCCTTCGCGGCCGCTGTGTTGGCGGGCCCGCTCGTCTAGCTTAGTAGTCCGTTTCGGAAGTTCGCACACGTATTTTCAGGCGGCCATTTTCAGATGCTGGGTTTCGGCGTAACGCGAGCGCATGCGCGCGATCAGTGAGTTCAGGTCGGCGCGGGTAAAATTCCACTCGAAGGGCTGCGCGATGCTTTCGAAGTAGCGCTCGAAGTTTTCCAGTCGCTCGGCCACGGCCGCTCGACAAGTGAAGTCGTTCGGTGTGAGCGCCTTGCGCTGAACGATAGAGAAGTAGATCTCGATTTGGTTGAGCCAACTCGCGTGCACCGGGCCGTGAACTGGCACCAATCGCGGATGAGCTTGGGTTAGTAGCCGCTTGACTGACGCGTCGCCGCGATGTGACGAGCCGTTGTCCATGACCCAGAACACCCGGCGCGCGTCCTTGTATGGTGACTGGCGCATGACTTGTTCGACGAGTCGTTCGAATGGAGAGATGCCGGTGGTCGCTTCGCAGCGGCCGAAGATCTTCGCTCGGTGCACGTCAAGAGCGGCGAGATAGGCCCAGGCTCCACGGCGATTCAATGCCTTTTGGCCGCCCAGCGAGGAAAGCAGTGAACTCGCCGTGTTCATTGATTGCTACCCCTTCGCTGAAGTGCTTTGATTCGCACAGCCACACATGGAGGAGTCGGTTGATGAGGAGGTGGTCAATTTGCGCCACTCGTCCTCGCCATTCAATTCGAAGGTCGTGGATGACCGCCCAGTCGTCCCTGGACGCGAAGTGGAAGTCGATGATGTATGCAACGTCGCGCTCGGCCTTTTGCCCGGCGCGGATCTTCCGAATCTCAAGGGCAATCGCGTCCCGAGCGCGAGGTGGGCAATCTCGGCGTCCGCCAAGCGCGGTAAGTTGCTCGAGATCTTGGCTGCGATCCCGGTAGGGCTTGATGAGCATTGAACACCGTAGAAATGAGGGACGCCTTTCGGAGTCTACGAACTAACCATTGCTCTCCGAGCAAGCCGGCTCTTGGTTCGAGGAGTTTTGCCGATTGGCTCGTCGGCAATCCCGCACCGCACGGTCTTGAACGATTCAGCGATGAGAGGGTACGGTCGCTCGCGTTCCGGGAGCAAAGGACGAGCAAGCCCCCGTACATCCAGACGACGAGAGCGCCGCATTCGGCCAACCGAGGTCGCCGAAAGCAGCCCTTGGTGGGCAAGGCTCTCGACGCGAAGGTCAGCTCACCGGCGCGGCTCCGAACGTGCACTCACGGCCATGACCTGCCGCTGGCGAGCGGCCGCTTCGCGCTTGCCCCGAAGCTGCCCTGATGCCGCGGATTTAGGGTGTCACTCTGGCATGCAGCTTACTTGTGCCGATCGCGTCGATGTAGGGCGTGCCTTTCGAGTTCAACGAGTCGCCGGAGGCGACATCGAGGCCAGCTCGCGGGCTCGTCATTGCGACGCTTCGCCGTAGGTGGCGCGGCACGACGCCGTCTCCCAAAGCGTGACCGAGGTGACCGGATAGTGCCGGCTCTTGACGAAGTCGAAGATCAGGCGCGCGATGTTCTCGGCGGTCGGATTGACCGCCAGCACGCCGAGGTGACGTGGCACGTCGCGATCAAGCGCGGCAAGCTCAAGGCGATGCCCGAGGGCCACTACAAGGAGCTCGTCACCGCGCTGGAGCGTGCCAAGGCGCAGGTCCGGGC
>JGI24140J50213_10001394_pt1 | contig 10607 bp, 11 predicted proteins | sample BarGraIncu00222A_FD_50213 | JGI IMG/M metagenome (IMG submission 50213) | reverse complement strand
AAGCGCCACCACGATCCGCTCGGGCCGAACCCGGACGCTGGTCGTGTTGTCGGCTACCGGATTGGCGACCGGGTCAAGCAGATCGTGCTGGGCCAGCCAGCCCAACGCCAGCGCGCGCAACGCGGCGAGCCGGTCGGCCGTGAAGAAACCGCTCAGCGCCTGTTGCGCCGGATCCCAACACATCCGTGCCTGCGATCCGTTCGCGCAGCAACTATGGGCTGACCTCGATGAACTCGACTCGATCAGCCGCCGCAACCACCGCATCAGGCACCGTTTCCCGCTCGGGGACGCCGGTCAGCGACTCCACCGAGTCGTTGAGGCTGTCCAGGTGCTGCACGTTCAACGACGTGATCACATCGATACCGGCATCCAGAAGCTCTTCGACGTCTTCCCAACGCTTCTCGTGCCGGCTCCCTGGAACACAGGTGTGAGCCAGCTCGTCGACCACCACCGCCGCTGGTCGGCGGTTCAGCACCGCGCCCACATCGAGCTCACCGAAAGTTGAGCCTCGGTAGCCGACCTGACGGCGCGGTACCTGCTCCAACGCGTCAAGCATCTGCTCGGTATCCCCGCGGTCGTGGGTCTCTACCAAACCGACCACAACGTCCACACCCGAACCGGCGAAGCTTCTCGCCTCGGCCAACATGGCGAAGGTCTTGCCCACACCCGCAGCAGTGCCCAAATAGACAAGGAGCCGTCCACGCCCGCCCATCGGCGAGCCGACCTCCCAGACACCACCGCCACCGCCACCGCCACCGCCACGGCCCATCCACATCGCCCCCTCAAGCGAGACCGACCAAGGCACAGCCCTTGGCACAGGGGCCGAACCGCAAAGCGTGTCGACTCACGACGACCGAAGCAAAGAAGAGTGAAGAAGAAGGTCCTCGGCCGCTGACCAGCTCCGGATCAGTGCAGAGACCAGTACCGGGCCGTCAGCGTGTAAGGCTGATCGCCCAGATGGCGACGGGCATTCTCCGCCAAGTAATACCGGGTCAGCGGGTCGAGGTGGTGCATGCTCCACCACACCCGCACCCGGCCACCCACAATGTTCTTCGCCACCACGTCACTGCCCGGGGCCCCTGGGCGCGTGCAGCGCCGTCTGGACAGCGGGAACGTGCTGTACAGATCAGAAAGAACAGACATCAGGAACCTCCAGACAGCAAACGCGTGGCAACCCTGACTGAAGCGAACAGCACCTGTGGTTCGGCACGCGAACTCCAGCCATCACGTGGCCTTTGGGTCGACCACCCCGTGAGTCTCCACCCCGCNTCCGACGCAAGACAGGGCTCCTAACACGTTCCTAACGCCGACCCGACGAACCCTGACGCGTTCCTAACAACCGGCCACAAAACGGCCTTCCCGATAGGGACCGAACCACCAGCAGCGCGGGTTGTCATCAATGGCCTGTTGTCGATCGAATGCCCTGGCCGCCGCGGGCCGTGACGACCCCTGGTATCTGGGCGAGGTTGGTGACCAGATCAGCGATCTTGGCGTGACCACGCACCTCAAGGACCACGCACACATCGGTCCCCACGCTGCTGGCCGGGACGACGTTCAGCGCTTCAACCGTGCAGCCGGCCTCGGTCAGCTCGGTCATGGCCTGGCGTAGTACGCCGGTTCCCTGCCGGTATGTCAACCTCAGGTCTCCGACGGTCTCCTCGGTGCGTCTGAACCGTTCGGTGACGGGTGTCAGCGCGACCAGGATCAGCAGATCACCGATCGTTGCTGTCACGGCGAGGGCGTACAGGCCGGCCCCAGCGGTCATTCCTATCGCGGCGACCACCCAGATGCTTGCGGCGGTGATGATGCCGCGGGCGCTGTCGCGGCGCACGAAGATGATGCCGGCGCCCAGGAACCCGATGCCCGTGATGACCTGGCCTGCCATCTGACCCGGGTTGGAGACCACCCGGCCCGGTTGAAGGATGTCGTTGAACCCGTACTTGCTGACCAGCATGAACAGGGCCGAGCCCATACCCACCAGTGCATGGGTCCGTAACCCGGCGACCTTGTGGCGCACCTCCCTCTCGATACCCACGAGCAAGGACAACCCCAGCGCGACCGCCAAAGGGACAACTTGAGCACCGATGCTAGGCACGCCTACTCCTATCTGGGCGGAAGGGCCTTCTCGCCAGATCGGCGCTCCGAGTACGCGCACCCAGGGAAACCGACCGGATCCGCCTGTTGATCCGATCGTGCGCGCTCACCCCATGGTTGTACGCCCTGGTTGGACCCGGGAACAGTGGGATGGATGAAGTTGGCCGACAAGATTGCGTTAGTAGCGCGGGCAACCTGTCGATTGGGTCGGTCAGTGGGAAGCCGGCCGTTAACCCCACCACTCGCCCGGAGGTCGGCCACCACAGCGCCTCTGGACGCCACAGGGCGCTGTCGCGGCCAGACAACCTGTGAACAGCAGCCATGGAATCCAGAGAATGGGGACCCGGTAGGTGTGGCGAGCCGGCGGTCGATCGTCTCAGCGCTCATCGACACCAGCAGGGCAGCGGCGTCCTCGTCGATGCCCAGCTCCCGGTGACGGCGCAGCGCCGGCGCCAACTCCGACAGCAACGGCGCCAGTCGTTTGCCAGCCGGCGCGTTAGCCACCGCCCAACACTTCTCAANGGCCGCAACGACTTCCGAGTCATACTTCGGTGACCGCCCGGCCAGCGCCTTGACCACCCGAGGCGTCAGCGCCAGCCGCAGAGCCCGACGGGCATAGTCCCGGTGATGCCCCGCCACCGCGCACACCACGTCCAGAATCTCCGACTTCACCGCCCTGGACGCGTTCCGGTACCTCACCGCCTGCGCCTTCGTGATCGTCTTGCGAGTCGCCATCGTCAGCTCCATCAGCCAAAGTGACCTCGCACCACCGACCCAGCAGCGCAGACACGCCGACCCAGGCAGACGTTCCTATATGAGGCAACGAAGCCAACTACGCGGCCTTCGTGCTGAGTCATCGCGAGGTTCATGTTCCCGCATGTCAGGATGCCCGCGTACGGGTCTTGGTTGCCTCACGAGTTGATGCCCGCGTGGCAGTTGGTGTTTTGACCGGGATCCGGGCCGCTGGGTGCTTGGCCCTCACCAGCGTTAGGAGCTGGTCCAGCAGGGCGGTGATGTCCCGTCGGAGCTGGGCCGGGTTGAGCTGCTCGTCCTGGTCGCGAAGACGGAACGTTGCAAACCATGTTTGGTCCAGGTCGGCGCGGCCTGCGCGCGTGCCCGTAGAGCGATCCTTGAGTGCGTCCAGGCACCGGAACACCCGTCGTAGCCTGTCTGGTACGCCTCCTGACTTGAGGCGAATCCGGCCCGGTGGACGCCGTTGTTGAGGTCGGTGTAGACCTCCAGCATCAAGGCGTCGATTTCGGGGCGCTGGGCCACCGGATACAGGTCGGGTGTGCCGGCTCGGTGGTGCTCTACCCATTCGGTGCTCAGGTCGAGGGTGATCTGGGGGTAGTCGTTGGTGACCATTCGGCCCGAGAGCGTGGCGATGATCGCTGGGACGGTCACGCGGCCGGCGAAAGACGGGTCGCTCGTCCAGTAGGCCTCTGCAAGGTATTTGATGCCGAGGATTGGGTCCCGGCCACCGGGTCGAGCGTCAAGCGCCAGCCGTCCTCGTCGCGGATCGGGTCGACTGTGGCCAGTGAGATGACTTCCTTCACGCCGAGCAGACCCCACACGATCCTGGCCCGGTGTGCCCACGGGCAGGCACGGGACCACCCCAGGCGGTACCGACCTGACTCAACCGGCCAGCGCCCGAGTGCGTCGGGGCCTCCACTCCGTGCGGAGTCGCTGTCCCGGGTGATTCGGTCGGGGAACCGATTGACCTGGCGGACGAATTCCCCAGCCGGTGTCTCGTGGGCGAACTGCGCGGTAGTCATGGCACCGGAATGCCCGAGGGGAATGACTTGGGCGACACGCGGTTCACCTGTCGGAACAGGAACCCGGAGCGCATCTGCGGGCCTCGATCGAATGGGCCGGGTCATGAGTCGACAATGTCGTCGAGCAACCGATGGTTCGCGAGTCCCGGGACGAGGTACATCGACTCGGGCGAATGCAGAGCACGCCGCCGGTGGCTCGTGTGGGCCAGGGGGCATGGGCCAAACGGGCTATTAGGTCTGAACCGGCTGCGGTGTCGCAGCTGCGGTGGAAGCGTTGGTTGAACAGGCCCGGATGTTCGGGCGACGCTGGCTGGCCAGGGGATCCAGCCGTCAGAGCACCCACGGGCGCTTGCCTAGCACGGCCATCCGGCCGGGGAATGGAGAACCCATGTTAATGAGGATGAGCGCGCTGCCGCCCGCATGCCAGGAGTGGGCGGCAGCTGGCATGGCCCAGCCGCTCGCCAGCGGCAGGTTCGCGGGTAGCGGGCACGGCGATGTGCCCACCGCGAGAGGCGCCCCGCAATGACCGACCTGAGCACCCCTGCCGCCCTGGAGGTCTCGGGCAGCCAGTGGGCGATCCAGTTGCCCGACGGGCGCGTCAACCCGACTGGGACCGGCAAGGACCGCACCGAGCGCGACTCGGAGTGGGAAAACGGCCACCCCTACGGCCACGGTGGCCGCGGTGGCATCGACCATGACGCGTACCAGACACCGTGGGGTCTGGCGGGCGCCCCGATCGTGGCGCCCTGCGAAGAGCCAGCGCTGGCCCAGGCCGCGCAGGTGCCAGCCCGGCACGAGCCAGGCTGCCACCTTCGCAGCCTGCTGCTCTACTATCGCCATCTGGCCGCGCAGCATCCCCCGGCCCGGGCCGGGGGGCGCCGGTGCGGCGACNTCTGCGGCCGGTNAGGTCGCAGAGTCGCGAGCCCGGAGGTAATCCCGGCTGGGTCATAGCCGGCTGCCACCGGACTTCCGTGGTTCCGGGCGGCAGCCGAGCCACCGCGCCGTGATGACGGCAGGTATCTAGCCCCCCGTCACCCGGCTGGGCTCGAGTCGGATTGCGTACTCAGGACGCCCTTGAACGGATGAGACAGCGCTCTTCGTCGGACTCGTAGTCGTTTTGGCAGGATTCTGCCTCAGTGGACACGACGTCGCCGGACCTGAACTGGTAAGCCTCGGCCACGGCGTTCCAGTCGCTGCTGTTCTTGCCCAGCGAGTGCANCAGCAGGACCGCCGGCAGGCCAGTTTCTCCCGCGGTCCGGTAAGTCAGGTCGATGCCGTCGACGCTGGTCAGCTTCGTCACAGCGGCAACGCTACGACAACCTCCACGTCCCACAGCAGGATCCCCATCTGGCTATCGCCTCGGCAACGCTGTCTGGTCGGAGATGGCTCCGCTGCGCCCGCGAGCCATCGCCTGTCCGAGCCGCAAGTATGGCGTCGTCGAGAGAACTTCTGGCGAGCAGCTCCAGGTGAGCCGTTGACCTGAGGGCATCAGGGCTGCGGTCAGTGAGATGTGCTGTCTCCTCTAGCGCAGGCCTGAGCTTGACCATTCGGTGTAGCCAGTTCTCATGTCCTTTACGTTGAGAACTGACCGAATGGCCTTTTCTGATGTGAACTGACCGGGAGAACTGGCTGCTGGCCTGAATGACCTGACACCAGATTGGGCAAACGCGATACTCGATTGCAGCTCATACATGTGTAAGGAAGCCAAGTTCTTCGCTGAGCGTCATGAGCCAACCGCCAGAGGGCCGATCCTTCTGGATGCTCGACCCGGCTGCTTTTCCTGCTGAGGGGCGGAGTATGACCAGTCTGCGACGACGTCGAACGGGCTCCAGCCTGTTCGTGTTGTATGCCGTCGCGAGTTTGGTGCCGGTCAGTATCTTGGGAGCGGTGCTCGTTCGCGGCTACCAGGACGAGGGGCTCAGCCGCGGTCTTGATCAAGGTCGCGCCCAGGCCGCCGTCATCGAGCAGATGGCCATCGCACCAGCCCTCAGTGGTGCTGACCTGTCGGCGGGAATCACCAGTGCCCAGCGTGACCGCCTGCAGTCAGCGACCGACCTGGCGATCTTCAGTGGTTCGGTGTCGAGGCTTCATCTGCTCAGCCTGACAGGCATTGTCGTGTTTTCGGATGACGGCAGCGTGCTGGGTGCCGTGTCGATGACCGACCCTGCGTTTCGGGCGGCCGCAGCCGGTCGCACTGACGTGCGTATCGTCGAGCACGGGCCACAGTCCTCTGTGGCCATCCGCGTTCTGGAGCCGGTGATCCCGACGTCGATCGGCCAGGTCGCCGGTGTTCTTGAGGTCTACCTCCCGTACAGCGCGATCGCCGCGAAGGTGCAGGCCGATACAGATCGCACGATCACTCGACTCGCGCTCGGCCTCGTCGGGTTGTATGCCGTCCTGGCTCTCATCTCCTGGTGGACGACCCGTGCGTTGCGCCGGTACGCCGCTGACCACTTGTACCAAGCCCTGCACGATCCGCTAACAGGCCTGCCGAATCGCGAGCTGTTCCGGCTGAAGGCCGAGGGTGCACTGGCGCGTGGCACGCGCGGCGAGCGGGGGGCAGTGGTGCTGATCGATCTGGACCATTTCAAAGAGGTCAACGACACTCTGGGTCACCACGCGGGTGACGAGTTGCTGAGGATCGTAGGGCGCCGGCTCGTTGAGTCGCTGCGCACTGACGACGTTGTGGCCCGGCTCGGCGGAGACGAGTTCGGCCTGATCTTGCCGCGCGGAGGGAGCCTCGAGGAGACGGTCGAACTATTGACCGAAGTCCGGAGTGAGCTAGGTCAGGAAGTCGTGCTGGACGACGTCCCGCTCAGCGTTGAGGCGAGTTTCGGCGTCTGCTTCTACCCTGAGGACGCCGAAACCGTCGAGGGCTTGCTGCAGCGTGCAGATTCTGCCATGTACCAGGGCAAGCACGGCACGGCGGGCGTGGTGGTCTACGAACCTGGGACCCCACAGCACGCGACGCATGCGCTGGTGATGCAGGGCGAGCTGCGCGGCGCGTTGGAGCGCGACGAGCTCGTTCTCTACTACCAGCCCAAGATGGAGCTCACGACCGGCCGAGTCATTGGCGTTGAGGCCCTCGTGCGCTGGCAGCACCCCGAACGCGGACTGATGCCGCCGTCGGACTTTCTGCCGGTCGCAGAGCGCTCCGAGCTGATTGAACCCCTGACGGAATGGGTGCTGCGACGCGCGCTGGCCGACTACACCGCGTGGACGGCGGCCGGGCTCGACTGGACGGTCGCGGTCAACATATCCGCCCGAAACCTCGGGTCGTTGACGTTCGCGGACAGGGTTCGCCAGATCCTGCAGGAGACCGGCGTGCGACCCAACCGGCTCCACCTCGAAGTGACCGAGACCGCGCTGGCGTTCGACAATGGGCTAGCCGGAGATGTAGTCGGTGCGCTAGCCAAGCAGGGCGTTTCGATGTCTATCGACGACTTTGGCATCGGTTACACGAGCCTGTCCCAGCTGCGCACTCTGCAGGTTTCAGAGGTCAAGATCGACCAGACATTCGTGGCTGGCCTTCCGGGCAACGAGCAGGACCGCGCCATCGTCCGCTCGGTGATCGATCTCGGTCACAACCTCGGATGCATGGTCACCGCCGAGGGTGTGGAGCGGCAGAACGTCGCCGACTGGTTGTTGGACGCCGGATGCGACCAAGGGCAGGGATACCTCTGGCTGCGTCCCCGTCCATGGCACGAGGTTGCCCGCGTGTTCGGCCCAACAATCGCGGCGACTGCCACGTTGCCTGCAACCAAAAGCGCACTGGCGTAGGCCGGAGCAGGAGTGAGAGGTCATGATGAAACACACGCCAGCCCGCCCCGGCCGCGTCGCGGCAGGCATTGTCCTAGCTGTTGTGGCTACCCTGCCTGCGGCCTGCGGTGGGTCAGTTACTCCCGCCGCCTCGACCCCCGCCCAACAAGGGCACCTTGACCAGACATTGCACGACCTGCTCCCGCCCTCGGTCAAGGCCCGAGGCGTCCTGCGGGTCGGCACCGACGCGTCCTACGCGCCCATGGAGTCGTTCGCGCCCGACGGCAGCACCATCATCGGCATGGATCCCGACCTCGGCGTCGAGATCGGGCGCGTCCTGGGAGTTCGCCTCCAGTTCGTCAACACCACTTTCGAAAAGCTACGCGCGGACGTCGCTGGCGGTGCCCTAAACCTCGCCATGTCGGCCATGACGGACACCCCCGACCGTGCCAAGACCGTCGACTTCGTCGATTACTTCAGCGCCGGCACCTCGATCCTCGTGCAGCGCGGCAACCCGGCCGGCGTCACCGACCTAACAGACCTTTGCGGCAAGGCCACCGCCGTCGAGAGCGGAACGACGCAGGTGGACCTGCTCGCCCGCACACAGAAGAACTGTGGCGACCGGCCCATCATCGTGAAGAGCTACCCGACCAACTCGGATGCTCTTGTGCAGCTGCGCACCGGCCGCGTGGCCGCGGTGCTTAATGACTTTCCGCCTGCGGCCTACCTCGTGAGCGACCCACACACAAGGTCGAACTACCAGCTCGCGTCCACAGTGCAGTATGAGCCAGGGCTGTACGGCATCGTCGTCGACAAGCGTCAGCCCGGCCTGCGTGAAGCCATTCAGGGCGCCTGCGAGGAAGTGCTTCGCAGCGGCGTCTACAACGACGTCCTGGCCCGGTGGGGCGTACGCGACGGTGCCGTCGATCGGATCAGCGTCAACTCGGATCGCTGAACGACCAATGAGGTCGACCTGCCGGCGTCACCTGCTCGTCGACCTCGTAGTGCGCGCGGTTGCGTCGCACAGCACAGCCGCATCAGCGACGAGCATGAGGCGGCTGGACCACCCTTGCACTGGAACCGACCAATGGCGGATCTCGTTGCCGTGATTGCTGGCTTTCCCTCGTCGGTCGTTTTGGGCCGTGCCGCAAGACCATCCTCCACCGGCACAGCGAGAACCTCTTCGTTTGGTGTCAGCGTCGAAGGGTTATGAGCGTCAGTGAGCGTTCCGCTACCGGGAGGACTGGGAGCGATGGTGCGCGGAGGTCCGGCCGGGTTCAAGGTCAGCCCACTGGACGGGCATGTGCTTGGAGCGGGGGACCGGCAACGCCCCCCACCAGGACACCAGACTCGTCCGTGACGGGCATGGGCAGTCCCTGACATCCGCGGGTAGGGCCCGGACTTGGTCCAGATCCGTATCAGGTACCCGCTCTCGGGCGTGGCGGGCTCGTTCCCGGAGTCGATCACCTCGCGTGGTTGTCGTTGCGGCCGCGCCGTCCGGATCCATCTGGTCGACTAGCAGTAGCGAGCGATCTCATACCGCCGAGGGTCGCGGCTGCGCCGCGATCTGGCGTGCTCGTGGCTGAGGAGGTCTCCGTGGGGAGGCCTCCTCAGGGTGATCGATCGTAGCCTCAAGGTTGCCGAGACCGCGAGGCGTCATGGCCGACTATGCGACCTTACTGCGAGATCACGTCACTCTGACCTGTCGTTCGATCGACCGGATCTTCTTGCAGGCCTATGTGCCGAAACTGCAGACGGTGGGATGGGTATGTCAGTTCCTTCGCTGGCAGCGCGGGTATGTGATCCCGTCCTCGGCGGCGTTCGGGAAGATCGGCGAGGCCTACGTCGCAGAGGTGCATCGGTGGGCCAAGGAGCATGAGGTCCCGGTGATCCGGTTCGCGAAGGGGGAGAACAAGGAGGCGATCGCCCGGCCGCTGATCGATGCCGCCGCTGCGGCGGGTGGTGACGGAAAGGTGGTGCTGATCGGGATCGCGCAGGAGAAGGCCCCGGTGTGGCGGTCGTGGAAAGCCAAGGGCCAGGAGCATGCGGCGCACCCGCATATGGAGTGGGGCCGGCAGATGGCGTTCGTGAACCATTTCTACTTCTATCTGTGGGACCCCGAGTGGGGTGGGGCGTTCTGGAAGTCGAACGCGTATGCGCCGTATCCGATCTGGATCTGGCTCAACGGACACGAGTGGGCCAAGCGGGCGTGCGAGCGGGCCGGAATCGCATACACGGCGTTGGACAACGGTTTCGGGTCCTGCGACGACCCGGCCGGGCTGCAGCGGATCTGTGATCGGTGCGGGTCGGGTGCGGTGAAGAACTTCTTCTGGCGCTGGGTGCACCGGCTGCCCTCCCCGTTCACCGCCGCGGACCTGCGCGCCGGGTATGTCTACGAGCTGGCGTTCCGTCAGTTCGAGATCTCCGACACCCGGGTGTTCGACCGGCCGGCCGCCGGGCGGGCGTTCTTCGAACANGTCATCCGCGACCACCTCGACGTGGGCCGCCCGTCGGCGGTGTCGCTGATCTTCGACCGGCGGACCACCACCAAGACCCCCGGGGTCTTCCGGACCCGGGTCGTCACCCGCGGGGTCGACCCGACGATCACCTGCTACTACAAGGCCAGCCGCATCAAGCAGTACTTCAAGGAGCACCGGGCGCTGCGCACCGAGACGGTGATCGGCGACACCCGAGACTTCGGCATCGGCCGCAGGGTCACCGCCGAGAACTGGCGGGCCCTGCGCCGGGTTGGCGAACACGCCAACCAGCGTCTATGCGACGCCCAGGCCGCCGACGCGCGCCCCGCTCCCGACGTGGTCACCCTCACCGAGGTGACCCGGCCGTCGACCACCCCTGACGGCCAGCACGCCCCCGGGCTACGGTTCGCCGACCCGCGGGTCATGGCGGCCATGGCCGCCATCGTCGGGTTCAGCCATCTGCTGACCGGCTTCGACAACAAGACCCTCACCGGGCTGATGG
>JGI24140J50213_10001393_pt1 | contig 10608 bp, 10 predicted proteins | sample BarGraIncu00222A_FD_50213 | JGI IMG/M metagenome (IMG submission 50213) | reverse complement strand
TCGTCGATGCGATAGGCCCGGCGACAGGCCGCGTTGGTGCAGTGCAGTTCAGGACCTGCCGGGCCCGAGCCATCGGACAGTGTGGACCTGCACTGCGGGCAGCGCAGGATCTCTCGGAGCCAGGGCTCAACCCGAGGAGCAACGAGACCAGATGGGGCAGCTGCCGCGGGTGGCTGGGTCGACGCGCTCGCCGTTGCTGGGCGCACGATCGACAGCACCTCATCGCGCACGCGTGACATCGTTGGCTCATCGCTGGCCTCGACATTGAGCCGCAACAACGGTTCGGTGTTGCTGGCTCGCAGGTTGAACCACCACATCGGGTCCCCCTGATGCGTAACGGTCATACCGTCCAGCTCGTCGAATTTCACCTCCTGGCCGGTTTCCTGCCCCCACGTCTGCGCCCACGCACGTACCCGCTCGGTGGCGGCATGGGCATCGGGCACGGTCGAGTTGATCTCGCCAGAGGCAACATACCGGCTGAACTCGGCCACCAGCTCGGAAAGGGGTCGCGACTGCTCGCCCAGGGCAGCCAAGACATGCATAGCGGCAAGCATCCCGGTGTCGGCGAACCAGAAGTCGCGGAAGTAGTAGTGGGCTGAGTGCTCGCCGCCGAAGACAGCCGCAACGCGAGCCATCTCGGCTTTGATAAACGAGTGCCCCACCCGGGTCCGGACCGCGGTAGCTCCGGCCTCACCGATGATCTCCGGAACTGCCGCCGACGAGATCACGTTGTAGACGATGGTCGCGTCCCGACCCGCAGCGCGCTCCTTAGCGATCTCACGAGTGCCCACCAACGCGGTGATCACCGACGGGCTGACCGGCTCACCATGCTCGTCGACCACAAAACAGCGGTCGGCGTCACCGTCAAAGGCGAGCCCGAGGTCGGCGCCATGGGCGAGTACCGCTGCCTGAAGGTCGCGCAGGTTCTCCGGGTTGAGCGGGTTGGCCTCATGATTGGGGAACGTCCCGTCGAGCTCGAAGTACAACGGGATGATCGTCAGGGGCAACGCGGGCAACGCGGCCTCGGTACCCAGGACCGCGGGCACGGTGTGACCGCCCATCCCGTTGCCGGCATCGACGACCACCGTCAACGGACGTAGCTCGCGGAGGTCGACCAGGTCGCGCAGGAACTGCGCATAGTCCGCCAGGACGTCTCGCTGGCTAATACTGCCGACAGCTGCCGGAACGGCGGGCGTACTGGGCTCCTGGTCGGCGTCGAGCAACGACTGGGCCAGATCACGGATCTGGACCAGACCGGTGTCCTGGCCGACCGGCCTCGCCCCTGATCTGCANAGCTTGATGCCGTTGTACCGAGCCGGGTTATGACTGGCGGTGAACATTGCGCCGGGAACACCGAGCGCGCCGCTGGCATAGTACAGACCGTCGGTCGAGCACAGCCCGATGAGGGTAACGTCCAGCCCGCTCGCGGCCGCCCCGGCCGCGAACGACTGTGACAGACCGGGCGACGACTCACGCATGTCGTGCCCGACCACGATCGAGGTCGCACCGTCCGGGAGGGCGACGACCTGCGCGAAGGCAGAGCCGATGGCGAAGGCGACGGCGTCGTTCAGCTGCTGCGGCACCAGGCCGCGCACGTCGTACGCCTTGATGAATTCCGACAGTCTAGGAGCGCTCACCCGCAAGAGCCTATCGATCGCGCAGGATGCGCAGGTGACCGCGGCGGCCGGTCTCGACGGTGCCCGCGGTCTGCGCATCAGAATGTCCCCCCGAAACGGCAACCGTGCCGGAACCCTGACGGGGCCGGCCGGCCTCACGCACCGCGTCTGCTAGCGCCGACAGATCGTCCGGAGTAGGGCCGGGATCCACGTACTCGCTCAGCAGACGGATGACGTCCCAGCCTCGCGGCACGGTCAGACCCTTGGCGTGGACAACGCACAGGTCGTAGGTGTGTGGCTCGGCGTACGTTGCCAAGGGACCCAGAACAGCGGTCTGATCGGAGTAGACGTAGGTCAACGTCGCCATGGCACCACCTGAGCAGGCAGTTCGGGAACATTGACGCGACAGGCTCACGCCTGGACCCTATTCCCCGGCACGGGCATCCGACACACACCACGCCGTAGACTGCCGCCATGAGCTCCGCGAGCGCACCTCTTCGCCCTCGCCGCGATCGTCACGGCCGGGGTCCGCGCGGCCCGATGGCGTGGCCACCGGTGCCCGCGATGGCCAGCCGGGCGCAGCGATTCGACGAGCTCGTCCTTGACGCCGCAAGCCGGATGGAGCACCACGCTGGCAGCGCGCTAGGCGACCTGGAGTTTGCCGTCGAGGACGTTCCGCCCAGCGATCCCGCTCCGTGGGAGTCCTCCGATGTGCCCCTGGGCCGATTGTTCGCTGCCCAGGGCAAGATGCCGGCTCGCATCGTCGTCTACCGTCGACCGGTCGAAACCCGCACTACGGATGCCCGCGAGCTCGCAGCCCTGATCAACGACGTCGTCGTCGAGCAGGTGGCCTCCTTGCTGGGTGTCGACCCGCGCGAGCTCGACTCCGGCTACGACACCGACGACGAGTAGTGCCCTGCCAGGACGTACCTCTAGTCGCGTATCTGGAGCAGCTGCGAAGGGGCGGTGACCAGCGTGAGATCGGTCAGCGGCGCCACACTCACCAGCTGCCCGGCGCTATCGGCGGCCGACGTGAGAACCGCAGCGCGGACGGTCCCGGCAGCGGGGGTGACCCAGACCGACGATGCTCCCTGCAACGTTACCGTCGACACCGCGTCTGCGCCGATGCCAACCTCTCGGATGCTGACCTGACCGCCAGGCGACACGGTTGTCACTCGAACCGATGCGGGGCTCCTGGTTGCCGCGAGGTCCAGGCGCGCAGTGAGTCCCTTGACCCCGGAGGCGGGCAGCGCCATACCGGCCAGGCTCCTGATGGGCGCTGTGGCAAAAGACCAGGCCATGTCCGAGGACGACAGTGCGCTGCGACGTCGCTCGACCATCGCGGCGGCGAGCACGGGGACATCGGCGATGACCTGCACAGCGTACGCACCAGCTGGTAGTGAGCTGAGGTCGATGTCCCTGGTGCTGCCGCCCGCCACCCGCGCGACACCGCCTGCCGCAAGCGGTGTTGGCCCGCTGGTGGTCAGCACCCGCGATTGGACAACGGCCTCACTGTCGCCGGGCACGGCGACCCGCAAGATCGCCCGGCCGCCGATCGGTACGCCAGCGATGACCTGCTCGCGAGCCGGCGCGGCCATCGGCGCGACGTCGTCGCCACCGCGCGGCACCACCCCATCGAGCCAGGTGTCGTTCAGATAGGCAGCGACTTTGCCACCCCTGGCGCTGACGTGGACGGCCGGCGATGGTTCAGAGCCAGCGATGGCGTTGAGCAGCACCACCATGCGCGTCTGGGCTGGCACGACCAGACCCAGAGCGTCGGGCGAGTTGATCCGACCCTTAGCACCGAAGACGCCGAGATCAACAGTCACCGCGTTGTGCCCGGGGTTGGCAAGGACCAGATGTTCTAGGCGGCCCGGCGCGGCGCCCCCGGCGATGAGCCACGAGGAGGCAGTGGCCGCAACGCAGGCTGTGGTGACCAAGCCCCGGTGCTCGCCCTTCCTCGTCCATGACCATTGCGTGGCAACGGCTCCCGGTGCCATCGAGCCCGCACCGGTGACTAGCGCGGATCGCGCATCGGAGATCTGACCCACGATGACGTGACCACGGGCGGTCGCCGGCGCGCCCGATGCTCCACCGAACGGAAGCCCACTCAGCGTCAGCGAACCGGCGCCCGGGCTGGCGACAAACCCCGAAGGCAACGCAGCCGGCGGGGCGCCCACGGCAGCCACCGAAACCGTCTGGGCCGACGCGTCGGGCAAACCCTGGACGCCCAGTGCCTCGGGGCCAGGGCAGATCGACTGTGTCTGTGTGACGGGGTCGACGTGTGGCGGGCCAGCTCGATGCGAGCTCGCCGTCTGGGCCAGGTTGATCGGTGCGGGCAGATGGGTGGCACCAAGAGCCAACCCGATCCCTAGGGCCACCAGCGCAACAGCTCGTGGCAGCGCCACCTGTCGTAGCCCCTCGTCCAGCGGTCGCCCCTGGCCGCTCACAGCGCACCACGGCGGCGCGAGGCGCCGAACGGGGCCGCCAGGAACAGCACGACGGCCAGCAGACCCAGCCGCGCCCAGTTCCACCNGTTGCGGGTCGGCGCCAGGGTGATGTTCAGCTCACCCGAGGTGGGCGGCAAAAGGTAGGTCGGCTGCCTGGCGCCCTCGATGGCATCAAGGCGGCGTCCCGCGTAGGTCACGCGTGCGTGAGCTGCCCACTGTTCCGGCTCTGCCACCACCAGTCGACGCCCGGCTGCAGGCGCGGCGGAGCCGAGGGCGACCTCGGTTGCACCATGGTCGCCGGTGAGCGGCACCGACGCGAGATAGGCGCCGGTAGCGTCCACCAGCCGCAACCGGGAGGTGCCCAGTGCACTCCCGCGGGGCAGGACACGCCACAGGATCAGGCCCTGGCTGTTGCTGAGCCTGGTGATACCGGCCGTCGCGTCCAGCTGGTTGGCCAGCGGGCCGTTCGATGCCCCGCGCAGGGACACGAACCCGATCCCCAGGTCTGCAAGGTCATCGCGGGCCCCGTTGACCGGATCCAGCTGACCGGTCCCCACGGCGGCCTTGACTGCACTAGCCAACAAGGGGTCCGGGGGGAGCGGCGCCTGCGGCAGGTCGCGAACCAGCGGGCCAGGTTCAACGCCAACCACTCGGTAGCCGATAGTGCTCCCTTGCATGGTCAAGGCAAGGAGTCGGTTGCCCCATGGGGGGCGAGCCTGATCCTGCGCGACGGCAGGGGTGTTGGCCGCCTGACCCGCCAAGGACCCGCCAATCCCGGTCCGGGCGGCCATCGTCATGCTGGCCGCGACTCCCACGACAGCTGTCAGGACGCCCACCGGAAACAGGACCTGGCGCCAGCCGCCGTGAAGGAGCGACAGCTCGGCGGACAGCACGCCGAACCCGCCCAGGGCGGCCGCGATCAGCGCAAGGCCTGCGAGGTCGAGCCCGGTGCCAGCCCACACGGTGATCGGAGCACCTGCGCCGGGCAGATCAGCGGGTATCAGCCCGATGATGATGTGCGGTGATGCCACCCCCAGCGCCAGGCCGGTAATGGTCAGCACTGCCAGCGCCGTCATCGCGTGGGGGTCGCCCCTGCGCCTCGACATGGCGATAACCCCGGCCAGCACGATAGGCGCCGACAGCAGCACGGGATAGGAACCCGGCCCACCGGGGTGCAACAGCTCGAGGTGCCACGGCGAGGTCGGGAAGCTCTGCCACACGCTCAGACCCGGCCCGCTCAGCAGGAGCAAGGGGTGGTGAACTACCTGCAGGAACCATGGGCCGAGCAACCCAAGTGGCACCAGGAGAAGCACCGCGGCGCGCAGCCGGGTCCGGCCGCGGCCGACCGCCAGCAGAGCCAGAGCTGCCAGGCCGCCAAGAGCGCCAAGTGCTGGGTTGAAGGCGGCGGTCACCGCGAGAGCAAGAGCGGCGCCGAAGATGGCCGAGAGACGTGCGGAACCCCTGACGGCACAGACAAATCCTGCCGCAACCAGCGGCAGCAGAATATGTGCGACGACGGCACCGAGCCGTCCGCCCGCCACGGCTGTGGTGAGCGTGGCCAGCGAGGCCCAGGCCAGCGCCGCCCACGCCCTCGGCCACCGTCCCCGGGTCACCACGCGAGCCCCGAGGTATGCCGTCCAGGCCGAAAGCGGGATAGCGGCCGCCAGAAGCCAGGAGATCAAGACCCCGACCGAGGAGTTTGAGGCGTCGATCAAGGGCACATGTTCGAGCACCCAGGCTCCCGCGGACAGCACCGGCAGGTATGGCGCCGACTCGAGCCCGTTGCCGAGCCCCGCACCATGCCATCCATCGAGCCAGCCATGCCATAGCTCGGAGGCATTGCTGGAAACCGGCAGGAGCTCGCCACCGGCGACACCAAGGCCACCGGGGACCAGCGCACCCAGAAGAGAGCGCCAGGTCACCACCGCGAGCAGTACGGCGGCCATCACGGCCAGGAACCCTGGGTGACGCATGATCCGCCAGCCGGCTCCCCGGGGCGCCCGTTCCAGCGACTCCGCGTCCTCACACGCCGGTCCGCTCTCCAGTGCCCGCTCGCTGTTACTACCGTGATCAAACGACCGGGCGGAGCCGACAGAGGTCTCTTCGTGAATCGTGTCCGCAGTGAGGACGAAGGCGGCCATCGGTGAGGCGAACAGGCCTCTGAGGTCGCGGCGCCGAACCTGGGCCACGCCGCGAGAGCGCCAGCGTGCTGCCATCGGACGCCACGGGGTCAGCACGGACGTGAAGTCACCGAGCGCTTCCCCGGCCGCGTGGGGCCGCTTAGCCACCAGCAGAGCGGCCGCCGAACACAGACTGGCCAGGGCGATCCAGATCGCCAGGAAGGGCGCAGTCCAAGGGGAGCATCGNGCGAGCGCGACCTGGCGGCCATGGCGGCGGTCACGGCCTCGAGCATTCTGCGGTAAGANGCCAGGCGAACGCCTGCCNTTGGTGGAGGCCGCCGCCTCACGCATGCGTGCCCTGGGTGCCACCACAACCCGGTGCCCGGCCAGCTGTGCCCTCCAGCAGAGGTCGAGGTCATCACGAAACTGCCCGAAGGCGGGATCGAAGCCGCCGAGCATCTGGAAGACNTCAAGGCGGATCAGCATCCCCGAGGTGTTGACACCTAGCACGTCACTGCGGTGGTCGTGTTGACCCTGATCGGGTTCACCGATCGCCGGGCCTCCCACGCGACGTCCGGAGCGGGTGATCCTCGAACCAACCTCAAGCAGCCGAGATGGGTCGTCCCACATGGTCAGCTTGGGGCCTGCGACCCCCACCGACGGTGAGCGCAGGACCGCGTCAAGCAGATGGGCCAGGGCCTCGGGGGCCGCAGCGCTATCGTCGTGCAGCAGCCACAGCCACATCGGGCCGCCTTGAGCCGGGGGCGATACCGGCTCGGTCGCTGATTCGACGGCGGGTTCAGTAATGATCCGCGCTACCGCGCGACCTACAGCTTCACCAAACGTGGCCTGGTCAGGCGCGGAGATGGCCTCCACATGGCCGACGACCTGGCGGATCCGTGCGTGCCTGCCAGCAATCCCGACACTGTCATCAGTCGAGCCCGTGTCAACGATGACCAGCTGGTCCAGTGGGCGTGTCTGGAGCGCCAACGCATCCAGGCATTCCTTCAGCCACGCCGCGCCGTCATGGACTACCAGGATTCCGGCGACGACAGGGTTTCGCACAGGCACTTGCACAGTGCCTTGGCGATGAGGCGGGCGGGCGACTACCTGCAGGATGCCCGCGGGGGAGGCCATCAACGGATCAGGGACGGCCCCGCGGAGCCACCACCCGGACTACGCGCCGCAGTCACCACGGCGACTAGATGACATCCTTCTTGAACTTGCGGCGTTCCCGCTCTGAGAGCCCGCCCCAGATGCCGAACCGCTCATCGTGCTCCAGGGCGTACTCCAGGCACTCGGCTCGCACATCACAGCCCACGCAGACCTTCTTGGCATCACGCGTGGAGCCGCCCTTCTCCGGAAAGAACGCCTCCGGATCGGTCTGAGCGCACAGGGCGCGTTCCTGCCATGACAGTTCATCCTCGGTAGTGTCGATCAGCTCGACGTTCATGATTAGTTGTAGTTCGTGCATTGGCCCCTCCTCGACCCGAAAACAAGCGAGCGTTGACGTTGGACTGAGTTGACTTTGATTGGGTGACGCTGGCGCTGACTGCCGGGGGTACCGGTCGAATGACAACAATGAAATTACACGCGTGTCGCAAAGGGAAGTCAAGCCATTTTCTGATAGTTCACCGAGGTTCCAGAATCGCTCAAAGCTCATAGAGCCCCCCCGAGTCCCTGCCACGCTCACGGTCTCCCCCGAACCAGGTCGGATCTGGCACCCCGACCCGACCTGACAGACTGCGATCATGCGCATCACTGCCCTAGCCGGCGGAGTGGGCGGAGCGCGCTTCCTGCGTGGCCTACTCGCCCACTTCGCCCGCACCCCTGCCCTGTCCGACGCCACGCTCACGGTGATCGGTAACACCGGTGACGACATCAACCTGTTCGGCCTGCGAGTTTGCCCCGATCTCGACACCATCATGTACACCCTGGGGGGCGCTGTCCACGAGGAACAGGGTTGGGGGCGCGCGGACGAGACGCACGCCGTCCAAGGTGAGCTTGCGGCATACGGGGCCTTGCCCCAATGGTTCGGCCTCGGCGACCTCGACTTCGGGACGCACATCGCCCGTAGCCAGTGGCTTGGCCAAGGTCTCTCGCTGTCGGAGGTGACCGCGCGGCTGTGCGCCCGCTGGGGTCTGCCCGATCGCGGTGTTCGGCTGCTACCCATGACGGACTCCCCCGTCGAGACCCACGTGATCATCGGCGGGCAGGGGCAAGATCCTCCAAGGGCGGTGCACTTCCAGGAGTGGTGGGTCGCGATGAATGCCGCCGTCCCCGCACAGAAGTTCGTCGCCGTGGGCATGGACCGGGCTACACCCGCTCCCGGGGTACTCGACGCCCTCCGGGAGGCCGACATCATCCTGTTGCCACCGAGCAACCCCGTGGTATCCATCGGCATCATCCTGGGCGTGCCGGGAGTGCGAGATGCGTTACGTGGCAGTCGGGCTCCCGTTGTCGGCGTGTCCCCGCTCATCGGCGGCACCCCGGTCCGCGGCCACGCCGACGTGTGCCTGACCGCGATCGGTGTGGATTCCAGCGCGCAGGCAGTAGCCGGCCTGTACGCAGACTTCCTGGATGGATGGCTGATCGACGACCAGGACGCGCCGGCGCTCGGGTTCGCACCCCGGCTTCAGGTGGTCAGCCGGCCCCTGTGGATGCATGACCTCGAAGCTGCCGCCGACATCGCTGGCACTGCGCTCGACCTAGCCGCCAGCCTGCGCCGGACCCAGCCGGTATGACGACCCGCGTCGCGCCGGTGACCTGCACCCCGCTGCTCGGGTTCCCGGAAGTTGTCGAGGGTGACGACGTGGCCGAGATCACGCTGCGAGTGTTGCAGCTCAACGAGATCCAGCTCATGAATGGCGACATTCTCGTGGTCTCCAGCAAAGTGGTCTCCAAGGCTCTGGGGTTGCAGGCGCCCGCTGGCGACCAAGCCGACGCGGTCCTGTCCCAGACCGTGCGGATCGTCGCCGAGCGCATGACGCCAGCGGGTGTGACCCGCATCGTGCAGTGCGCGGCAGGGCCCGTGATGACCGCTGCCGGGGTCGACGCCTCCAACACCGCCGACGAGTCAATCTTGTTACTACTGCCCAAGGATCCCGACGCCGCCGCTGCACAGATCCGCGACGCACTGCAGGCCGGTTGGCGTGCGCTCTCGGGCAACCCGGTCTCGACCGGAGTCATCCTCAGTGACACAGCCGGACGGCCCTGGCGCAACGGCCAGACCGACTTTGCCCTGGGGGCCTGCGGAATCCACGTCATGGACGACCTGCGCGGGTCGACCGACGCCAACGGGCGAGTCCTGTCGGTTACCGAGCGATGCGTCGGCGACGAGATCGCGGCCGCCGCCGACCTGGTCAAGGGCAAGGCCGACGGCATCCCGGTCGCTCATATCCGCGGCCTGGGTCAGTACGTTCGCGACGCAGAGTCAGCCTCCGGCGCCAAGAGCCTGGTTCGCACCGGGCCCCAGGACTGGTTCGCCTATGGCATGGTTGAGGCCGTCCGTGCAGCCCTGGGCGTGCAGCCCGGCTCAGCGGCGGCATCGCAGGTGGGCATACCCTTCCTCGCCCCCGAGCCGGTCGCGACTCGGGCGAGACGGGCGCTGCGGGTCGCCCTGCTGACCTGCCCGACAGCGTTCGGCGAGATCAGCAACGACACCCTCTTGCTGGTGGCGCCCGACAGCTTCACCCTCGGGGTGGTGGCTAGTCGGGCAGAGGTGGCGTTGCGGGGCGAAGGGCTGAGCGCGGACCTCACCTGCTCGCCGGCACCGACCCTGACGGTGGACGAACCCTTGACATCTCAACCCAGTGTCCTTATCGTTTTTCAATAGTATCGAATAACGATATACNCTGATCACGAGCCGGCCTCGTTGACCACGGGCCAGCCTTAGCAGATTCGGGGAACGCCATGGGCGCGGTGGCATCCGGCACAAGCAGGCGGGACTGGCTCGCGTCCGAGCATCAGGACACCCTGGCGACCAAGATCGTCCTGCTCGTCGCCGTTTCCGGCTCCGTCCTTCTCGCCCGCCCCAGATTCGTGGTCGACGCCGTCACCAACGGGCCCGTGCTCGCAAAGATGTCCTTGACCTCAGTGCCGCTGGTNGTCTTACTCGTGATCGCCCTTTTCCGTGAGGCGTTCGGTCCAGGACCCGTCCTGGACCANGACGTCCAGGGGCTGGTCTGAGTGCCAGTCGACAAACCACACCGCGTCGTCTGCCACCTCGACCAGCTTCTGGAGGATCGCGACATGACTCTGACCGCGCTCGCTGACGCTGTGGGCATCTCACTGGTCAACCTCAGCATCATGAAGAACAACCGGGCCAAGGCGATCCGGTACAGCACCCTGACGGCGATCTGCACCGTGCTCGGCTGCCAGCCGGGGGAACTGCTCAGCGTCGAGCCCACCTAGGCCGGCCGC
>JGI24140J50213_10001392_pt1 | contig 10609 bp, 6 predicted proteins | sample BarGraIncu00222A_FD_50213 | JGI IMG/M metagenome (IMG submission 50213) | reverse complement strand
CTTCCCCACGATGCAGTACGTCAATGAGTCGACCAAGCACCGGCTCATCAGTCTGGGTGGGGACTATGTGACGAGCTACCAGGCGTTTCTTGGCATCATCTGCGAGCAGGCAATCACCAATGTCTACGCGGATGTCCTTCTCGCCTCCTGCTCAGCCGTCCGTGGAGGCAGCACCTACCATCAGGATCAGCAGATCGTCGCGGTCAAGCGGGCAATGATCCGGTCAGCGCCGACGCGCTTGCTTCTGCTGGACAGCAGCAAGGTCGACGTGGGTGCGCTGTACCACTTAGGCGAGATCCGCGACTTCACCCATCTCATTACCGATGACGGGACTCCTGAGGAATTCCTGGACCAGGTCCGGGAAGGCGGTCTCGAGGTCGTGGTCGCTCCCGTTCGCGACATTTCCGCATAGACCCGGGACCGCCAGCTTCCAGACCTGCTGGGATCTCCGGATCGCCGTGACCGCTTTGACTTACGCGCACGGTGNTGCTGTCGAATTGCGCACGACCAGCGTGGTCGCAAGCTCAATGCGCGGTGAACCCTGGACATCATCCAGCGTGCCACCTCAGAGCCTGGCTGGGGACGAAAGGACGTCTCCGAATCCAGCGAGCTCGTCGCAGGGCGGCCGGCAGCGCGCAGTTCGTCGCCGTCACCGCGGCACTGACCTTCCCGCGCCACCTCGTCGTCAACCACCCGCGACGGCATCACCCCCCACAGGAATGACAACCACCCTCGACAGCGACGCTCTCCACCAGCACCCGCGCCCACCATCAGGGGCCAACGTGACGTTCAAAACCCGGAACCCGGGCACCGCAAACAGCAATGTCGTACGGTCAATCATGGCTCGTGGCTCTCTTCAGCTGACGGCGTCGAGGAGGGTTCGAGCTGGAACGGCTACATCTTTCCCAGACCCGGCGACTTCTCCGGCGACGGTAAGGCGGACATCACGGGCAGGAATCTTCCGGTCGGTTGTGGCTGTGGCGCGGCAACGGCGCCGGCGGTGTCTCCGCCCGGACTAAGATTGGCTCCGGGTGGCAGTACGTGACATCCATGGCAGCCCCCGGCAACCTCGATCGCACCGCCGGCAACGACCTGGTTGCCCGTGACACCGGCGGCACGCTCTGGTTGTATCCGGGCAGCAATGCTTCGGGTTTTGCCGCCCGCCATGTGATGGGCATCGGGTGGAACATCATGAACTTCATCGGCTGAACCGCTTCAGACTCGTCTGGGGGGTGCCCCACACATTGTGGATCTCTTTGGTGAGTCAACGCGCTCTCTTGACTTGATTCCAAGAGTGCGGGACTTTTGCCCTGTGAGCGGTCCGCGGACGGGGAGCGGCATTCTTCGTACTGACGGAGCAGCGGGATACCTTCGGTTTCGACTTGGGCGTTGTCGCTAAGGGGAATGTCATGGCTAAGCGTCTCGTGGTGTGCTGCGACGGCACGTGGGACACACCAGACCAGACCAGCGATGGCCAGCCGTGTCCCACCAACGTCACCAAGATCGCCCTCGCGGTGGCCCCGGAGGACCTGGCCGGCACTGCCCAAGTCGTGTACTACCACCGTGGGGTCGGCACGGATCGCGGTGACCGCCTGCCCGGGGGTGCCTTCGGGTTTGGTCTGTCGCGAGACGTTCAGCGTGCCTATCGCTTCATCGTGGAGAACTACGAGCCGGGGGACCAGCTCTTCTTCTTTGGATTCAGCCGCGGCGCCTTCACCGCGCGTAGCACCGTGGGGTTCGTTCGCAACGCCGGGATCCTGCGCCGCCAGAACGCCGGTCTCCTTGATGAGGCATATGCGCTCTACCGGGATCGGAGCCCTGGCACCAATCCCCGGGCCATCGAGTCGGAGCTGTTCCGGCGTTCGTACTCCCACGAGACCCGCATCCGTTTCATCGGGGTCTGGGACACGGTCGGCGCGCTTGGCATTCCGCTGAGCGGTCTACGTTTGGTGAACCTGATCAACCGGCGGTGGCAGTTCCACGACACTGATCTGAGCACCATGGTCGACGCGGCGTTCCAGGCGCTTGCTATCGACGAGAAGCGCCAGCCTTTCAAGCCGACGATCTGGAGCCAGCAGCCCGATGCCGTCGGACAGCGCCTTGAGCAGGTGTGGTTCAGCGGAGTTCACTGCGACGTGGGCGGCGGGTATCCGAGCACTGCACTCTCGGACATTACCCTGCGGTGGATGGTTGAGCGTGCGCGCTCGTCCGGACTGGACCTCAAGCCAGATGTCTTCTCGTCCACCTGCCCCGATTCGCTCGCAGAGATCCAGGAGTCACGAAAGGGGTTCTACCGCCTGCTCCCACCTTTTGTGCGGCCGATGGGCCAGAAGAACCAAGGGCATGAATCGGTCGGATCCTCCGTCCTTGAACGCCAGAAGAAGGATCCCGCCTATGCGCCACCTGCCCTCATGACCTTCTTGGAGGGACCTCACGACGTGATGCAAGTCTGAGCACGCGCACTACGACAGTCTCAAGAGCCAGAGCTGGGCGGGGCCGCAAAATGGCATTACCAGGTTGGTCCTGGAAGAACCATTCATTCAGCGCTGGGATGACCTTCTGAGGCGGGCAGCACAGGGAGTCCTTCTTGCAGGATGTGTCGAATATCGTGCAGCACCAGTCAGGTGCTTTTTCGAAGGAGATCGGACTACGCAAGACTTTGAAAGCTCTGTCTTGCAAACCGTTCGTCCACTCGAAGCTTGCATGCCACGCTTCCGCCGACGGAATGACCACCGCTGGGCGCTTGTGACGACAATATTTCACGGCCTCAGCGAGAGTCTCTTTTCTCTTCGAGGACTCCTCTTGGTCGACCGTCTGATCCCCGAACTGCTCGAATCCCTACCCGACGCCGAGCGTGCCCTCATCCAGGACGCCCAGAAGCGAAACACGAAGGGTTCCCCGACCCATGGGGGCGCCCATTCCGCCCAGAATGACGCGCCAAAAGGACGGGCAAGCCCGCGTAGGGGTACATGCGGGTGGGGGCGGTGAGACCAGTGTCCTCTGTGTCTGCTTCGTAAGGGGTGCGAAGTTCCACATGGGAGGTTGTCCCGGGTCTCGTAGATTTTGAGTGGCGGTCCCTACATGGCCTAGGCCGACTGTCCTGTATCTCGTACTGGGTGGACAACCAACGTAGCGGGCGCGGTGCAGGCAGAGGAGTCATGGCAAGTTCGGGGATTCTGTGGACAGTCTCGCGGTACCCCGGCCAGAATTGGATTGCGCAGGGAAACAGAACCCACTAGAGCAAGGGGAAGAATAATGGGTCGCCGCTGTAGCTCTGGCCCTGCTGGGCGCCCGCTATGGCGTCAAGGATCGTGTGCTGCAAGGCAAGATGAGGCGAGACACGTGAGGGCGCCGGACGCAGTCCCTGGCCTTGGCCGGTGGGCGCAGTGACAGCCGACGGGAGGTCGGAGGACAACCCAAGGGAGATCGGCGAACTCGCGGCCATCGTGAAGTACTCCGAGGATGCCATCATCAGCAAGACACTCGACGGCATCATCACGACCTGGAACCCAGCCGCCGAGAGACTCTTCGGCTACTCAGCCGATCAGATCATCGGTAAGTCCACCGACCTGGTCGTTCCCGAGGATCAAGCCGGCCAGACCAACGACCTCTTGGCCAGGATCAGGGCCGGGCAGCAGGTGGGGCACGTTGAGACCATCCGGGTCCGCAAGGATGGCACCGTGTTCCCGGCATCACTGACGATCTCACCGATCTATGACGCGGACGGCACGATCGTGGGCGCGTCGACAATCGTGCGCGACGCCACCGCCCGGGTAGAGGCCTACGAGGCCGCCCGGACCATGATCGAGGCGAGCCAGGACTCCCTGGTGGTGATCAGCGCCCAGGGCCGGATCAGCGACGCCAACGAGGCCACAGTCAAGGTCACCGGCATCCCCCGCCAGGAGCTCATCGGGATGCTTTTCTCCGACTGTTTCACAGACCCCCAAAAAGCTAACGAGGTCTACGAGAAGGTGTTCGCTCAGGGGATGGCCGGGGAGTACCCGTTGACCATCCGGCATCGCGACGGATCGGTGAGGGAGGTCCTGTACAACGCCACGGTCCACCGAGGCGCCCGTGGCAAGGTGCTTGCCGTGTTTGCGGCTTCGCGCGACGTGACCGAGCTGAATCAGGCGCTGGTGGCGGCCCGGTCGATGATCGAGTCGAGCTTGGACTCGTTGGTGGCGATCAGTCCCGAAGGCCGGATCACTGACCTGAACGAGGCTACGGTCAAGGTCACCGGGGTTCCTCGTGAGCAGCTCATCGGGTCCGCGTTCTCCGACTACTTCACCGACCCGGCCAAGGCCAACGCGATCTATGAGCTGGTGTTCGCCCAGGGGATGGCCGTGGACTACCCGCTGACGATGCGCCACCGGGATGGGACATTGACCGAGGTCCTGTACAACGCCTCGGTCTACCACGATGCCGGCGGCAGAGTGCTCGGTGTGTTCGCCGCCGCCCGCGACGTCACGGCTCAGGTGCAAGCGCAAACACTGATTGTCGAACAGCAGGCCATGGCGCTGGATCGGCTGGCGGAGCTCGAGCAGTTCAACCGGTTAGCCGTGGGTCGCGAGCTGAAGATGATCGAGCTGAAGAAGGAGATCGAGCACCTCAGGGAACTTCTTGCTGCAAACGGGACCAGGCCAAGCGACCAGCGCTGAAAAGCAGGCACCGAAACCACGCCGGCTCAGGTCTGCTACCCGGGCCGCCCCACCGCGCGGCCTATCAGCGGCCCGGCCTCCAGGACGTCGGCAGATCGTCGACGATCACCCCAGCGGAACCAACCCAACCCAAAACGAGCGGACGTTGCCCTTGTCAACCCCAATTCCCCTTGGCTCGACTGGCTGGTTGGCTTCGCTAGCTTCGTTTCAACCGCGCCCTCAAAGTCTTTTCCGGGTCAAATCCAGGGTTTGCAAAATGGGCTTCTCGGTGCGCCGGGTGGTCGGGTCGGACAGAGTGAGACACGAGAGTCTGGATGGTCCGGGCCGACGAAGTGGCTGTATTCATGGCCGAACAGCAAGCGGACAGTGGGATGAGTCCGCTGATATCCCAACGCGGGTCGATGCTGTGGGGGAACCCAGGTACTGCACAACATCTCGCGCCGCGACCCCCATGATGCCGACCGTGACCCAAACCTCGCTCGAATCAGGTGAGTCCGATCGCCCACCTGGATATTTGGCGACTACGTGTCGCTCCGAGGCCGACGTGAACTCAGGGTGCGCCCTGATGTCTGCCGCTGTAGCCTCCGAGAGGCTGCGTCTCCCGAGACCCTGGTGGCGTGGGCATGGGCTCTCGTGCTGCTCCAGAATTTCGGTGGCCCCTGGCCCTGGACGTCGAAGCGACTTCGCTTCGTACAGTGGCACAAGAGATGGGTGACCGGTCATCCATCTCTTGCGGACACCCGTTGACCGGGGGTGGGCCGATTCCCCAATCTGGCCGGCGGCCCAGCAGGCCCTGCCACGCGTGAGACCCTCCACTGTTGCCGACGTGCACAACCATGCATAGGCGGAGCCCGGCAAACGACCGGACCGGGTAGCCGCGAAGAGTGCGTCACACCGCCGCCTATCGCCCACCGTGGGCAGGGCATCACAGCGCCCAGAAGGTATGACCCGCCCGTTCGTGCGAGCTTCTTTGCACTCCTGTCGCTTCTGACCGGCGCGGTAGCTCTTCTGTGATCACGACGATGCGCCAACCGCAGCGTTCCCCCAGGGCTACGCTCGGAGCGTGCCGACAGCTGCGAGTTCGCTCGATCAGATGGTCACCGCCTTGGTGCCCTCGCTGTCGAGGGGCCTGGCTGAGCAGTTCAACGTTTTCCGGGTAATGCACCACGGCACGCATGAAAAGCAGTTGTCCAATGTGTTCGCGTGGCTCTTGAGTGTGGACGGAACGCACGAGCTTGGCGATGCGTTCCAGAGGCTCTTTGTCGAGCAGGTGAATCGATGCCTTCCCGTTGCGTCTCAACTGCCGACTGGCGGCTACCGGGTTATCCAGGAGGTGGATACCTCTGGACACGAGGACCTCGGCAGGGACATCGCTGACATTGTGCTCACGAGCGCGCGGGCGAGGATCGTCGTGGAGAACTACGAGTCATCGGACGGTCATGGCCACGACTATCACCGGTACTTCGCGCATGGCGCCCTGGGCGGTAAGCAGAGCGTCGTGGTGCTGCTGTGCATTCGGCGCGAGAGCCATCGCCAGACAGATGGCTGGGAGCAGGCCGTCGTCGTGACTTATGCCGAGTTGCTTGAGGGCCTGAAGGCGCACGTCGCTGGCGATATAGCCTGGCGGCGTGGGCACCCGCAGCAGAGCTTCTTCATCAACGAACTCGTGCAGCACTTCACGGAGGGTCCAGGGGTTGTGAGCGGTGAGGATCGGATCGCGTTCATCAAGGCCATGTGCGTGACAGGTGAAGGTGCCCGCTTCGGCTACCGGCCGCAGGAGGTGGCTGCACAGGAGTTCGCCGACCTCCTGGCACTGCATGCCAAGCGGCAGTTTGAGGAAGGACGCAAGACGCTTGCCGAGGTGAAGAGGGCTCTGAAGCGCTATGCCGAGTGGACGTTGATCGGTCAGATAAATGGAACTCTGCCGATCGGACCTCTGACCTCGATTCAGGCGCGATTTGTTGGGCAATGGGAGTGGTGCGTGGCCCTCCGACGTGCAGACTCCCAGCCGAACGTGTATCTCGAGTTCGGTCCTACGGCCGTCGTGGAAAACGGGCGCGTGGCTGAGCCGGTGGTTGATCCCGACCACACAAAGATCTTTGTGACCCGACAGGCGGCTGACCCCGACGGCATTGATCGGATCATCCAGACGGACGTGGGGCTCGACGAAGTCCTTGCCGGCCTAAGCGATGATGACGTCCGCCTGCGCGACGGAGTGCTCGCGGTAGTCACTGTGAACTGATCGAGGCCTTCCGCGTTGAGCCCGGCTGCCATCGCAGTTGCACCGGGCTACTCCGACCGGTTCGCGGCGTCCATCCGATTGCGTCTCTCCGCCGCCTATCGCCCACCGTGGGGCAGGCATCACAGCGCCCAGAGTGGGGCTATATGGAACAGCCAATCGCGGCTTCTAGGAGGATGCTGTGGAGATGGCCGGGCCGCCGCACCAAACCTCGTCCGATCGCGCTGCTGGCGACCCCCGGACGGATCTTGATCTTGAGGCCGCGACCGAGCGCTTGCGCAAGGAACGGGATGAGGTCTGCGCCCGACTTGCGAACATGACAAGGGATCTCGAGTCCCTCTTCGACGCATCGGCGGACTCGAATGCCGATGACGAGCACGACCCCGAGGGTCAGACCATCGCCTACGAACGGTCACAATTGTCCGCTCTCATTCAGGGGGCGCAGGAGCATCTCGCCGGCATCGAGGCCGCCACTGTTCGACTGCAGCAGGGCAGTTACGGGATCTGTGAGGTGTGCCACCAGCCAATCCCCGCCGCACGGCTGGATGCCAGGCCAACTGCACGAACCTGCGTTCGGCACGTAGCGCCCGTCAGAGGTTGATCGGGAATATTCAGCTGGACAGCGATCGCGCGTCCGTCCAAAGACCTCCAGGGTCTCCCATGGTCAGCGCGGCAAGCGCCCCACTCATCAGCGAGCATGTGGCCGACGCCGCGGCGCTGGCTCATGTTCACCTTCGTGAGGGCCAGGTCGAAACAAGCGTCTAACAGCCGCGAAAGGGGCACACAAACACGGCAATCCCTCCACCCTGCTGCAAGCCCCCCGGTTGCGAACTGCAAGCTCGGTCGTCATCTACTGCCCGGACACATGAGGACGTAGTACCTTCACAGTGACGTGAAGTGAAGCCAGGCGCTGAGCCCCGCCTGACTCTCTGTCCGTCCGGGGGACGATGCCACCGCACCCAAATCAAAAGCCTGTTCCCACCATGGGAACATCTCCCCGCGTTAACCCGTGCGAACGGGTAGCAACTGGCAGCCCATACCCACTTTGACCTGCACTGTTGCGCAAATAGCCTGCTCATGGCACCATGCGACAGCGGGTTCAAGTCCCCCTCCGGACACTTTTCTTGACATCAAGATACCTTGCTGAGCAGCGGAAACGCGGTCTCAGAGCGTGGCGTGCTTGGCGGTTATACCGTTCAAGGCCCCGACGCGAACCGGCCTTGCCGAGGCTATTTGGAGACGACTCCCCCGGGAAACGAAGCCCACGTAGGCCACCTTCACGCCCAGTTGTCGCCAGGGCCGGGCTGCCTCCAGCAGGGCGGCCGGCCCGAGGCCGAGCCTGCGGTGCGCAGGGTCGGAACGGTACCTCACGGCGCCCGAGTCGAGCTCCGCCCTCACCGCGTACGCTCGGCCCGAGCCGACGTCGGATGCTGGTCTCTGTGGGAAAGCGCGCGGCCTGAGACCAAAGGCGACACGACGCGACAGAGCTCTGGCAACGGAAGGAATCGGGCATGAGGCGCAACAAGGTGATCACCGCGGAGGCGGCGGCTCGGGTGGTGCTCGACGGGGACACGGTGGCCACCAGTGGGTTTGTGAGGCTCGGGTTTGCCGAAGAGCTCGCGATTGCCCTCGNGCGACGGTTCGTTGAGACAGGCTCACCCCGCGGGCTGACCCTGGTGTATGCCGCTGGGCAGGGTGACGGCCAGTCGAGAGGCCTGAACCATCTTGCGCACGAAGGCATGNTCCGGCGCATCATCGGTGGGCACTGGGGACTGGTACCCGCATTGGGAANGCTTGCGCTGCAGAACAAGCTGGAAGCATATTGCTGGCCTCAGGGCGTGATCTCCCATCTCTTCCGGGACATCGCAGCGGGCAGGCCCGGGGCGGTGACCAAGGTGGGCCTCGGCACCTTCGTCGACCCACGCCAGGGTGGAGGGCGGATGAACGAGGTCACCACCGAGGAGCTGATCGAGCAGATCGAACTTCACGGACAGGAGTACCTGTTCTTCCCTTCCTTCCCGATCAACGTCGCCCTGTTGCGCGGCACCACCGCGGACGAGGAGGGCAACGTGACCATGGAACGGGAGGCCATGACTCTCGAGGTGCTCTCGATTGCGCAGGCAGCCAAGAACTCAGGCGGCATAGTCATCGTTCAGGTCGAGCGGCTCACCACGTCGAACGTCCTGAGCCCGCGTGAAGTCCAGATCCCCGGAGTACTCGTCGACGCGGTGGTCGTCGCCCAGCCGGCCAACCACCAGCAGACCTTCGGCGCGTCATACGACCCCGCGTTCACCGGCGAGGTCAGGATCTCGGCCGACAGCGTGGCCCGGATGCCGCTTGATGCGCGCAAGGTCATCGCTCGTCGTGCCGCGATGTTCCTGAAGGTGAACGCGGTCGTGAACCTTGGCATCGGTATGCCCGAGGGCGTCGCCTCGGTGGCCAACGAGGAGAGCGTCCTGGACCTGATCACGCTGACCGTGGAGCCAGGTGGGATCGGCGGCATACCGGCAACGGGTCTGAGCTTCGGAGCGGTGGCAAATCCGTCGGCGATCATCGACCAGCCGTACCAGTTCGACTTCTACGACGGTGGCGGGCTCGACCAGGCATTCCTGGGCATGGGGGAGGTAGACGCGGAGGGCAACGTTAACGTGAGCCGTTTTGGCACGAAGTTTCCTGGTGCGGGTGGCTTCATCAACATCAGCCAGAACGCCAAGTCGGTATTCTTCATGGGCACCTTCGCGATGGGGCCGGGCGCTGTCGTGGAGGACGGCAGGTTGCGCGTCCCGCAGGACCCCGGAGCGACCAAGGTAGTCACCCGGGTCGCGCACGTCACCTTCAATGGTGCCCGCGCCTTCGAGCGGGGGCAGACGGTGCACTACATCACGGAGCGGTGCGTGTTCCGTCTCGTTCGGTCCGGGCTCGAGCTCATCGAGATAGCCCCGGGCGTGGACCTACAGTCAGACGTGCTCGACCTCCTGCAGTTCCGTCCCGCCGTTGCGGACGAGGTACGGATCATGGATCCAGCCATCTTCGGCGACCCGCTGATGGGGCTGGCCAAGCGCTCGCCGGTGAGCCTGAAGGACAGGGTGGTCCATGACCCGGCAGAGAACATCGCCTATGTGAACTTCGAGGGCCTGAGCATCCAGACCCTCGACGACGCAGCGGCGCTGGCTGACTTCCTCGACAAGCGATACGCCGAGATCGGCCAGCGCTTCAACATCGTCGTCAACTATGACAACTTCTCTCTCGGCACGGACGCCATCGAGGCGTTCTTCACGATGGTCCGCCACAACGAAGAACGCTACTTCCTCTCATCCACCCGCTACTCGACGAACGCATTCTTCCGGCGCCAGATGGGCACGCAGTTCGAAGAAGCAAATCTTCGACACCAGATCTACGCAAACTTCAGCGAGGCCCAGTCCTCGGGACTCGAGGGCCGATGACGCGAGCTGAGTCCCCGAGCGAACGAAGGACTGAGCCAGGGATACGGCTGCCGTGGGCCGCGGGTGCCTGAAGCCTCATGAGGCCTCGCCGTTCCGGACCATATTGAGCGAGGGCCGCAAGGCTTCCGACCTCGCAACACATGTCAGACCGGGAGCCAGATGTCGAAGGTGTGTGTCCCTGGTGGGCAAGTCCCCCTCCGGACACTTCTCTTGACGTCAAGATACCTCTCTGAGCAGCGGAAATGCAGCTCTGGAGGGTGGGGTACTTA
>JGI24140J50213_10001391_pt1 | contig 10618 bp, 10 predicted proteins | sample BarGraIncu00222A_FD_50213 | JGI IMG/M metagenome (IMG submission 50213) | reverse complement strand
AGGACGCGATGGGCTTGCAGGAAGTCCTCGACAGCTGGACGTGGGGATGACCGCTTGTTCTCGTAGGATCAGTCGATGCTGGTCCTCATGAACGTGCAGGCGACCCCCGACCAGGTCGCCAACGTCATCAAGCACGTGCGCGAGCGGGGCTTCGAGCCGATCGAGCTGCCCGGTGCTGATCGGCTCGCGATCGGCGTCCTCGGGAGTAACCCGGGGTCGATTCGGGACGCGATCTGCGATCTCCCGGGGGTCGCCGACGCGATCCCGGTGAGCAAGCCGTACAAACAGGTCACCCGCGAGTGGCATCCTGAGCCGACCGTGGTCGATGTCTCCGGCGTCCGCTTCGGCGACGGGTCGTTTGTGGTCATCGCCGGTCCGTGCGCCGTCGAGAGCCGGGAGCAGGTGCTGGCGACGGCACGTGACGTTGCCGGGGCCGGAGCGGCGATGTTCCGCGGCGGCGCGTTCAAGCCTCGCTCATCGCCGTACTCCTTTCGAGGGCTCGGCGTCGACGGGCTGCGCCACCTCGCCGAGGCGCGCGAGGCGACCGGCTTGCCGGTGGTCACCGAGGTGCTCACCCCGGCGGACGTCGAGCTGGTGTCGGAGTTCGCCGACATGCTCCAGGTCGGGGCCCGCAACGCCCAGAACTTCGCGCTCCTCGAGGCGGTGGGTGGGGCACGCCGGCCGGTGCTCCTGAAGCGCGGCTTGAGCAACACGATCGAGGAGTGGCTGCTCGCCGCCGAATACGTGGTGGCTCACGGCAACCCCAACGTGGTCCTGTGCGAGCGCGGCATCCGCACCTTCGAGGCTGCGACCCGCAACACGCTCGACCTGAGCGCCGTCCCCGTGGTCAAGGCGCTGTCACATCTGCCGGTGATCGTCGATCCCTCCCACGCCACGGGCCACCGGCCGCTGGTTCCCCCCATGGCTCGCGCGGCCCTCGCCGCGGGCGCCGACGGGCTCATGATCGAGGTCCACCCCGACCCGGAGAACGCGCTGAGCGACGGCGCGCAGTCCCTGACGCCTGCGGCGTTCGCCGAGTTGATGGGATCGATTCGCCGCCTGGCTGTCGCACTGGATCGACAGGTCGCAACAGCTCCGTCATCAGTCAGGGCGGCAACCGCGGGGTAGGATCGTCCCGTGGAGTGCCGCCGATGACCACCGCGTTCCAACCCAGCCCCCAGGACACCGGCAACGGCGTTGTCGTGTCAACTGCCCTGCACTGCTCCCTTCGTGGATGCACCAGCACCAGCGCGCAGCTCTGCGCCTACCGGGACCGCCGCGGCCGCCAGTGTCAGGCGGCGTTCTGCCTCGCACACAGCGTTGCGTTCTCGGGCATCAGCTACTGCCGCCGCCATGCCGGCACGGTGCAGGCGATCGGCGAGCTGGCCAAGGACCCGAACGGGTTCCCCGACCTCAACGATCGCGCACCCTCGCTCGTCAACTGGATCGCTCGTGATCTGGATCAGAGCGTCCGGCGCCTCCTGGGCCGCGCTGCCCGGAGCGGTGAGAGCGTCATCGTCGACGAATCCGTCCGTCTGGCTCACGACCCGGCTCGCAACGCTCGCTGGGAACGGAGCTGGCGGATCGTCGAGCACACCGGCCTCATCCTCAAGGTCACCGTCCATGTCAGCGAGGACAACGATGCGCTGGTGCACGTTCGCGTCGGCACCGAGATGGTCGCCGACGGTGTGCCCCCGTGGATCGCCCGCCGTCGCGAGGGCCAGGAGGTCGAGGCCGCGATCGACGTGTCGCAGCGGCAGCTCTTCTACCGATTCCTCGAGGAGAACATCTCATCGGCCGTGCTCCGCTTCCGGGCTCGCGGCGACCGCGCGCCCTGGGGTCGCTGACCGCTCAAGCCGGAACGGCCTCGGTCTCCGCGCCGAGTATGCCCAGCAGCCTGCCGAGCAGTTGCTGCCCCTCTGTCCCGGGCGCCGCGCCACTGCTGGACAGCTCACCTGCGATTGCGTCGAGCTCGTCGAGGGCGCCGGGGGTGTCGAGGTCATCGTCGAGACGCTCGAAGAATCGCTGCTCATGGCGGTATGCCGCCTCATGGCTGAGGGTGCCGCCTCCCTGCATTGCGGCGAGATAGCGCCGGTGTCGCGTCGCCGCCGCGTCGACCTCGCGGTCGTCGTACGTCCAGGACTGCCGGTAGTGGTGGGACGCGAGGAGGAGCCGCACCGCGGCGCCCGGCACACGCCTGACGAGGTCGCGGACGAAGACGAGGTTGCCGAGCGACTTGCTCATCTTCGCGCCCTCGTGGTTGACCATCGCGACGTGCGTCCAGTGACGGACGTAGGGCGCCACGCCGGCAGCCTCGGCCTGGGCGATCTCCGATTCGTGGTGCGGAAAGATCAGGTCGTCGCCGCCCCCGTGAATGTCGATGGGGTGACCGAGCGCGCCGGTGGACATCACGGTGCACTCGATGTGCCAGCCGGGCCGGCCCTGCCCCCACGGGCTCGGCCAGCTCGGCTCGGCGGCGGCGGATGACTGCCAGAGCACGAAGTCGAGCTGATGCCGCTTGCGGGGGTCCTCCGGGTCGGCGCCGCGCTCGCGACTGAGCTCGATCATGGTCGCGTGGTCGAGCCGGCTCAGCCGCCCGTAGTCCGGGTACACGCCCGAATCGAAGAAGACCCAGCCGTTGACCGCGTAGGCGTAGCCGCCGTCGACAAGTCTGACGATCCAGTCGACCATCTCAGCGACGTGCTCGGTCGCGCGCGGCGCCACATCCACTGGGAGAAGACCGATCTCCGCCATATCGTGGTCGAACGTGCGCACCTGCTCGGTGGCCAGCTCCCGGAAGTCAACGCCGCGCTCGCGCGCCACACGCAGGATGTCGTCGTCGACGTCAGTGACGTTGCGCACGCTGCGCACGACCAGACCGGCGTCGCGGAAGCGACGGTGGAGCACATCGAACACGTGGTAGACGAAGGCGTGCCCGAGGTGCGCCGAGTCGTACGGCGTGATGCCGCAGACGTAGATGCCGACCCGTCCGCCCCGCGGCTCGAAGGGCACCACCTCCTGGCGGGCGGTGTCGAACAATTGCATGCGGGCCCGATTCTACGGCGCGCTCGACGGCGCCCCTCGTGATGGCCCGAGCTCGAGTGCGCTGCGAGCGGCGTTCAGGACCGCGACCGTGTCCTTGAATGTGAGCCGGGCTCTCGCATCATCGAATGACAGCCACGCAGCTTCGGCGATCTCGGCGGGGTCGGGGTGCAACTCCGTGCCCGCAGGCGCTTCGACGATGAAGTGATGAACGCGCTTGAAGACCAGGGGGCCGTGGTTGGGCCTCCGGAAGACATACTCGGACGGCGGCAGGGGGATTCGGAGCGCCAGCGATTCGAACGGGATCCCGGTCTCCTCGGAGATCTCTCGCAACGCCGCCGCCTCGGGCGTCTCGCCGGCCTCGAGGTGACCCTTCGGGAAGCCCCAGTACCGCCCGTCGCTCACCAGGCAGACCTCGTAGCCGTCGGGCGATTGGCGCACAACGACTCCTCCTGAGGAGATCTCGTTGGGGCGCATGGGCCGGCCGGGCATGACTGCACCGTACTCCGGGTCGCTGTGAGCCCGGTTGCTATGATCGGGTGCTTCGCGGCCCCGTGGTGTAGCCTGGTCTAACACGCCACCCTGTCAAGGTGGAGATCGTCGGTTCAAATCCGATCGGGGTCGCCACACGAGGCCGCAGCGAGAGCCTTCTCGACGCCGCGCGTCACGTGATCGTGATGCCGGTGAGGTCGGGCCGATCCGGGTACTTCGGATCCATCTCCGTGAGCGTCTCGATGAGCAGCCGGCTCACCGCCCAGTTGCGGAACCACTTGTGGTCCGAGGGAATCACGTACCACGGCGCAGTCCTTGTCGACGTGCGCGCGATCGCCTCTGAGTACGCTGCCTGGTAGTCCTTCCAGAGCGCGCGATCCTCGATGTCCCCTCGCTGGAACTTCCAGCGTTTCTGCGGGCTGTCGAGGCGCTCCTCGAAACGCCGGCGTTGCTCTTCCTTGGAGATGAGCAGGCAGCATTTGACGATCGTCGTGCCACCCTGGGTGAGCAGCGACTCGAAGGCATTGATGTCGGCGTAGCGCTTCTTCCACACCTGCTTGGGAGCGAGCTTGCGGACTCGCGCCACCAGCACGTCCTCGTAATGGGACCGATTGAAGATGCCGATCTCGCCGGCGCGCGGCATGGCGAGGTGGACACGCCAGAGAAAGTCGTGGGCGAGCTCCTCCGCGGTCGGCGGTTTGAACGATGTGACGCGCGTCCCCTGCGGATTGACGCCGCTGAACACGTGCGCAATCGTTCCGTCCTTCCCGGAGGCGTCGGTGCCCTGGAGCACCAGCAGCAACGAGCGCCGGCTCTCCGCCCAGAGACGCGTCTGCAGGTCCACGAGCGCGGGCACGTCCTTGACAAGCGCGGCATCGGCGACCTGGCGGCCGCCCTTGAGGGCTCTCGTGTCAGCTGGATCGAGCGTGGAGATGTCGAACTTCGACCCCGGTTTCACCGACCACGTCTCGCGCATCGTTGATGAACTCTAGTCCTCGGCTCCGGGCAGCGGGCTACCCGAGGTGCGACCGCAGCCAGGCGGTCAGATCGGCCAGCACGTGCTCGCGCTCGGGTTCGTTGAAGATCTCGTGCCAGAGCCCGTCGTACATCTTCAGCGTCTTGTCGGACGAAGCGGCACGGTTGTAGACGTGCGGTCCGCATCCGGGGTCGACGAGGCCGTCGGCGGTGCCCTGCATCACCAGGAGTGGCGTGCGCAGTGATGGCAGGCCGGCATCGATGCGCTCCATCGCGTCGAGCATCTCTGCCCCGAGGCGCGCGCGGATCGGAGTGCGAAATACGAGCGGGTCATTGTTGTAGGCCTCCACGACCGCCGGGTCGCGGCTGATCCGGTTGAGCGGCAGGCGCAGGACACCCACGTTCGGGGCGACCCGTGAGAGCGCCCGGCCGGCGGCGAGGGTGAGCCTCGACACCTCGCGCGGACACGCCGCGGGAGCGGACAGCACCAGACCCTCGAGCGGCACGCCGGGCCGGACCGCGAGGTCGAGGGCGATGAGTCCNCCCATGCTGTGTCCGAGCAACACCAGGCGCAACGACGGCCAGCGCGCTCGTGCCTGGGCGATCACGGTCGTGAGGTCGTCGACATAGTCGGCGAATTTCACGAGGCTGGTCCGCTTGCCCTCGCTGAGCCCGTGACCGCGATGGTCGGCAGCACGAACGGCGATCCCGTCGGCCACCAGCCGCGCCGCCACCGCACCATATCTGCCGCCGTGCTCGGCGAATCCGTGCGCGATCACCACGACGCCCGTAGGTGGGGCCGCGGGCAGCCACGTCCTCGCGTGGATGCGGAGCCCCCGCGCGCCGGTGAAGGTTTCCTCCTCAGCCTGAACCTCGGGGGCGCCGTCCATCACCTTCACAGCGCGAGCCTAGCAATGCGGACGCGCGTCGCGCCGCACAGACTGCTCCCCCGGCTAGTTCACCCGTACCCGCGGATCGAGGACGGCATACAGGGCGTCGACGACGATGTTCGCCGCAACCACGAAGAAGGATGCGACCAGCACGATGCCGATGACGACCGGGAGGTTCTGCACCTGGATCGCCTGGACCACCGCGAGCCCGAGACCCGGTAATCCGAAGATGGACTCGGTGATGATCGCGCCGCCGAGCACCGTGGCCAGGTCGATGCCGAACTGCGTGACGATGGGCGTCAACGAGCTGCGCAGCGCGTGGCGATAGACGACTCGTCGCTCGCTCAATCCCTTGGCGCGCGCAGTCCTGATGTAGTCCTCACCGAGCGTCTCGAGAAGCGAACTTCGCGTCAGCCGCGAATAGGTTGCGGCAGTGATCAGGGCAAGCGTGATCCACGGGAGTATCAGGTCGTGCGCCCACTCCAGGGGATTCGTCAGGAACGGCGTGTAGCTCCCAGGTTTGGGGAAGATCGCAATCCCGTGGATGGTCAGCAGGTAGTACAGGACGTACAGGAGGAGCAGGCCGAGGATGAACGTCGGCATCGAGACTCCGGTGAGCACGAACACGGTCGCGCCGCGGTCCCACAGGCTGCGCGGCCGGCGCGCGGCCAGGACGCCGACACTGATGCCGAGGATCATCCAGATGACCGCAGAGCCCACCGCCAGCGAGATGTCGATGGGGACCGCCTGGGCGATGATCGTCGTGACCGGCAGGCGATTGTTGTTGGAGATGCCGAGATTGAACTGCCCGGGGATGGGAATCAGGCGCTTCAGGTAGTTCCAGTACTGCACGATGACCGGCAGGTTGAACCCGTACTCCTTGTTGATGTTGGCGAGGAGTGCGGGCGTCACCGCCCGTCCGGCAAGCTCTCGCGCCGGGTCAACACCGGGCCGCGCGTAGTACAGGATGAAGACGAGTGTGATGATCACCCAGAGCGTGATCAGGCCCAGGATGATGCGGCGGATCAGGAAGCGGATCATGCCGGCTTCTTCTTTCTGCGTCCGGCGAAGATGCGCTCGGTTCGCGGATCGAGAGCGTCGCGCACCGCGTCACCAAGAAGGTTGAACGCGAGCGTCGTCAGGAGCAGGAAGATCATCGGGAAGATGTAGAACCACCACGCCTGGAAGCCCACGCCCTCTGCGTCCGAGAGCATGTTGCCCCACGACGGTGTGGGCAGAGCGATGCCGAGGCCGAGGAAGGAGAGGGTTGCCTCGAAGATGATCGCGGTGGGGATGAGCAGGGTCGCGAGCACGATGACCGGCGCGACCAGGTTGGGGAGGATGTCCACGAACATGATCCGCAGGTTGCCCGCACCCAGCGAGTGCGCGGCCTCGACGTACTCCTTCTCACGTTGGGATAACGCCTGCCCGCGCACGATTCTGCCGATCGCCGCGAATGAGAAGAACGCGATGACCAAGATCGTCAACGCCAGGCTGGACCCGAACACGGAGACCAGGACGATGGCGAAGAGCACGTAGGGAAACGAGAGCACCACGTCCATGATCCTGGCGAGGATGCTGTCGAGCCACCCGCCGTAGTACCCCGCAAAAAGCCCGACGACCACCCCGACGACCGTGGCGATGGCGGTGGCGACCACGCCGACCAGCAACGAGACCCGCGCGCCGTAGGCGATGCGCACCAGGATGTCGCGGCCGAGGTTGTCGGTGCCGAGCAGGTACCCGGGAGTGCCCGGCGGCAGGGGCTGTCCGTTGGCGTCGGTGCCGGTGTCGACGTTGGTGTCGGTCGGGCCGTGCCCGGTGATCGCCGCGATCAGCGGAGCCGCGACCGCGAGGGCGATGATCAGCACGATCACCACGACGGAGATGATCGCCACCTTGTCGGTGCGCAGCCGGGCCACCACGAGTTGCAGCGGGGTTCGCCCCTCGATGCCCTTGACCGCCGGCTCGCCAGGTGGGACCTCGCTCGGTGCCGTCTCGACCGTGGACAGGCTCATGACGGCGCCTCCGCTAGAAATCCTTCGACAGCATGCAGAATCGTTGCCTTTCCACTGGCGAGCCTCTCACCGTCGGCAACGGGGAAGTGGCAGGCGGCCATGTGGCCCGGCGAGTCCCCCGCTCCGCTCTTCAGCACCGGTTCCTCGGTGGAACAGATGGCCTGCGCCTTGGGGCACCGCGTGTGGAACCGGCATCCCGACGGCGGGTTGATCGGTGAGGGGACGTCCCCGGTGAGAATGATCCGGTCGCGAGTGCGCGCTTTGTCCGGGTCGGCCACCACGGACGCCGACAGGAGCGCGTTGGTGTACGGGTGGCGAGGCGTGCTGTAGAGGTCCTTGACCTCCGCCACCTCGACGATCTTGCCGAGGTACATCACGGCGACGCGATCGCTGACGTGCTGTACCACGGCAAGGTCGTGAGCGATGAAGACGTACGTGAGCCCGAACTCGCCCTGCAGATCCTCGAGCAGGTTGATGATCTGCGCCTGGATCGACACGTCGAGCGCCGACACCGGCTCGTCGCAGACGATCAGCTTGGGGTGGAGCGCGAGGGCTCGGGCGACACCGATGCGCTGGCGCTGGCCACCCGAGAACTCGGCGGGAAAGCGGTTGAAGTGCTCCGGGTTCAGCCCGACGACCTCCATGAGGCCCTGCACGAGCTTCTTGCGCTCATCACCCTTTGCGATGTTGTGGATGGCCAGGGGGTCGCCGATGATCGACCCGACCCGGCGACGGGAGTTGAGCGACCCGTACGGGTCCTGGAAGATCATCTGCATGCCGCGGCGGTAGGGCCGCATCTGCGACCTCGACAGCTTGCTGAGATCGGATCCGTCAAAGGTGAGCTTCCCGGAGGTCAGCGGGAAGAGCCGCATGATGCAGCGCGCCAGGGTCGACTTTCCGCACCCGGTCTCGCCCACCAGCCCTAGGGTTTCGCCGCGGCGCACCTGCAGNCTGACCCCGTCGACCGCCTTGACGCTGCCCACCTGGTGCTTGAAGAAGATTCCCTCTTTGATCGGGAAGTGCTTGACGATCCCTTCAGCGCGAAGCAGGACGTCCCCGTCTGCGGCGGTGTCAGGCATAGACCGTTGCCCCTTCGGCGGCGATCACGCCCGGAAGCTTCGCCGATCGCGCGCCGCGATGCGCGCTCGCGTAGCGCTGGCGGGCGGTGTCCATGGCGATGCCGACACCGGCCATCTCCGGCGGCAACCAGCACGCTGAAACGTGGTTCCCACCCGCGGGAATCGGCACGAGGTCCGGCTGGTCGTCGATGCACATCTCCATGGCGAAGGGACAGCGGGGATGGAAGCCACACCCGGAGGGAACGCTGATGAGGCTCGGCGGCGAGCCGATGATCGGCGTGAGCCGACTTCCGACCACTCCTGTCGCCGACGGAACCGAACCCAGCAGACCCCGGGTGTAGGGGTGGTGCGGAGAGAAGAACATCGTGCGCGCGTCAGCGCGCTCAGCCGCACGGCCCGCGTACATCACGAGCACCTCGTCGGCAACCGACGCGATCACACCGAGGTCGTGGGTGATGATGATCATCGCCATCCCCACCTCCTTCTGCATCTGGACCAGCAGTTCCATGAGCTGCGCCTGCACGGTGGCGTCCAGTGCGGTGGTCGGCTCGTCTGCGATGAGCAGCTTGGGCTTCAAGGCGAGCGCCATGGCGATCATGACGCGCTGGCGCATCCCTCCCGACAGCTCATGCGGATACGCCTCGACACGGCGCTCGGGCTGGGGGATGTTCACCAGTCTGAGGAGCTCCACCGCCTGGCTCATCGCATCGTGCTTGCTCGCGGAGGTGTGGGCCCGGATCGCCTCGGCGATCTGCCACCCAACGCGGAAGTGAGGATGGAGGCTCGAAAGGGGATCCTGGAAGATCATGGCGATCTCGGCGCCACGGATGCCTCGCAGGTCGTGCGAGCTCATCGTGAGCAGTTCCCTGCCGTTGAAGACCGCCGAGCCGCTGATGTCCGCGCCCGGGTTGAGGCCGAGCATCGTGAGCGCGCTGACGCTCTTGCCGGAGCCGGATTCGCCGACCACCCCGAGGGTCTTGCCGGTGTCCACTGAGAACGACAGCCCGCGGACCGCCTGAACCGTCCCATCTGCGGTGGGAAACGAGACCGTCAGGTTGTCAACAGCTAGCAGTGTCATCTGCGGCCTGATGGTAATGAATGGAGATGCCCGCCGCATACACGGCGGGCATCTCCCGTGACGTTTCTACTCGTCGATGCCTACGACGAGAGCCAGACCTGGGTGTAGTCGTAGCCCTCGCTGAAGGGCTGGTAGATCGCGTTGTGGACCCGCGTCGAGTGGAAGAGCGGGGTGAGCTGAGTCTGGAATGGGACGAAGGCAGCGTCCTTCATGACCTGCTGGTCCGCCTGGTGCCAGAGGCTCGACGCCGCGGAGATCGTGGTCGCGGATTCCGCCTGGGTGATCAGGGCCTCCACCGCGGGATCGTTGAAACCGCCCCAGTTGCTGCCCGGGAAGTTCGCCGCTCCGAAGATGTCCGGGAGGGTGGCACGGCCGTTGGTGGGTCCGAACCAGTCAGGAACCCAGCCGGGCTCGGTGATGTCCCAGTGCCCGGCCTTGAGGCCGTCAGGCGAGGTCACGCCGATGCCTGAGGAGCCGTAGTAGCCGGTCGCGATCGGGGTGCCGACCACCGTCACGCCGCACTTCTGGAAGTCCGACTGGATTTCCTGGAAGACGGCCGGGTGGTTACCGCTGTTGCGGTAGTAGTCCTTGAGCGTGATGCCGTTCGGGTAGCCCGCCGCAGCCAGCAGCGACTTGCACTTGCCGGGGTCGCCCTGGTTGTTCTTCGTCGGGTAGTCGTTGAACTGCACGTAGCCTTCAGCACCTGGTCCGATCACTTGGTTGAGCGGCTGGTTGAGGCTGGCGCCCCCGTAGATCTTCCCGAGTGCAACCTTGTCAACCGCGTACTCGAGTGCCTGCCGGACCTTGACGTTGCCCAGCGCCCCAGTGTTGTTCGGGCTCTGGACGTTGAAGACCAGGTACGGGTTGGTCGTGCCTGGCGCCGGGAACGTTCCGAGGCCCGCGTTCCAGGTCGGAGACTCGAGGCCCTGGACGTCCGCCGGGGGAACATCGGTGTTCCACGAGAGGTCGGCGGTGCCCGCCGCCATGTCCTGCTGGACCTCGGTTGCGGCCGCAGAGCCGGCGAGGTCGAGCTTGACGTCGATCTCG
>JGI24140J50213_10001390_pt1 | contig 10622 bp, 10 predicted proteins | sample BarGraIncu00222A_FD_50213 | JGI IMG/M metagenome (IMG submission 50213) | reverse complement strand
CGACCGGCACCGGGCTCGCGCCACCCGCAACGCCCCGGCCGAGAATCTTGTTCGTCTCCGCGCCGCCCTTCCATTCCTCGAGGCTGGTGCCGTCGCCACGGTCGGCGTCGATCCAGGGAATCAGGCTGCCGCCGAGCGGCACGCCGAAATTCGCGGTCTCCATCGCCGACATCGCGCGCTGCCGTTCGACCGTCCGGCGATCGATCTCGAGGATCGCCGACTTCGGATCGTCGAGCAGCGACTTGACCTCGGCATTGAGCGCTCCGTACTGCACCAGTAACTCGCGCATGTGCTGCGCCCCTCCACCGGAGGCGGCCTGGTAGGTCGTGCAGGTCATCCATTCGACGAGGTCGGCCTTGAACAGCGCGCCAACGCCCATCAGCATGCAGCTCACCGTGCAGTTGCCGCCGATGTAGTTGCGAACGCCGCGCTTGACGGCGTCCTGAATGACGCCGAGATTGACCGGATCGAGGACGATGACCGCGTCGTCCTGCATGCGCAGCGTCTTGGCCGCGTCGATCCAGACGCCGCTCCAGCCAGCGGCGCGCAGCCTTGGGTACACGTCCTTCGTGTAGTCGCCGCCTTGCGCGGTGATGAGAATCGGGCAGCGCTTCAGCTGCTCGATGTCGTAGGCGTCCTGCAGCCGTGTTTCGTTCTTCGCCTGCTTCGGCGCCTTGCCGCCCTTGTCGCTGGTGCTGAAGAACAGTGGCTCGATGAGATCGAAGTCGCCCTCGGCCTGCATGCGCTCGAGCAGCACCGAGCCGACCATGCCTCGCCAGCCGACCAATCCCGTGAGTTGTTGTTGCATCGCTTTGCCCTGAGTTGAAGTGAATTGGACTTCCTTCGTTCCTCCGGCCATCGGGCCGGGGACAGGGCACGACGAACCGGAGCGAACTAGTGCTTGGTGATCGCCGTTTTGGTCGTGAGCGCGGCAACGACCGCGTCACCCATCTGCCGCGTTCCGACCTTCGTGCAGCCCTTGGACCAGATATCGGCCGTGCGCAGCCCCGAGGCAAGCACGGATTGCACCGCCTGCTCGATTCGAGCGGCGGCGTCGGGCTGGTTCAGGGAGAAGCGAAGCATCATGGCGGCGGACAGAATTGTAGCCAGAGGATTGGCGAGATCCTTGCCCGCGATGTCGGGCGCGCTGCCGTGGCTCGGCTCGTAGAGGCCCTTGCCGTTCGCATCGAGCGAGGCCGACGGCAGCATGCCGATCGAGCCGGTGAGCATCGCCGCTTCGTCGGACAGGATGTCGCCGAACATGTTGCCGGTGACGATGACATCGAAGGTCTTCGGCGCGCGCACCAGCTGCATCGCCGCGTTGTCGACGTACATGTGGTCGAGGGCGACGTCGGGGTAATGCGCGTGCACCTCGGTGACGACGTCCTTCCAGAACTGGAAGGTCTCCAGGACGTTGGCCTTGTCGACGCTGGTCAGGCGCTTGCTGCGCGTTCGCGCCGCCTGGAAGGCGACGTGGGCGATGCGTTCGATCTCCGGCCGGGTATAGCGCATCGTGTCGAACGCTTCCTCGGCGCCGGCGAACGCGCCGTCGGGCGAGGCGCGCCGACCACGCGGCTGGCCGAAGTAGATGTCGCCAGTCAGCTCGCGAACGATGAGGATGTCGAGCCCACCGATCAGCTCCGGCTTTAGGCTCGATGCGGCCGTCAGCTCGGTGTAGCAGATCGCCGGGCGGAAGTTGGCGAAGAGACCGAGCGACTTGCGCAGGCCCAGGATGGCCTGCTCCGGTCGCAGGCGCCGTTCGAGCGAGTCGTACTTCCAGTCGCCGACGGCGCCGAACAGCACGGCGTCGGCCGCCTTGGCGAGCGCGAGCGTCGCGTCCGGCAAGGGGTGTCCGTGCACCTCGTACGCCGCTCCCCCGACCAGGCCCTGCTCCGTCTCGATGCGAAGATCGAGCGCCGCGAGAACCCGCTCGGCCTGCGCGACGATCTCGACGCCGATGCCGTCGCCCGGGAGGACCGCGACCTTCATCGCGACGCCCGCCGGGCCGCCCCAAGGGCGGCGCGCGCACCCTCGGGGGACGGCGAACGCAGTGAGCGTGGGGGCATCATCGGATTGTTGCCGCCAGCCAGGGTTGCTTCAGCAATCGCTCCGCCTCGAAGGTCTTGATGGTCTCGGCATGGCGCAGCGTCAGCGCGATGTCGTCGTAGCCGCCGAGCAGGCAGTATTTGCGAAACGGCTCGACGTCGAAGCCGAGCTCGGTGCCGTCGGCTTTGCGTACGACTTGCCGCTCGAGGTCGATCGTCAGCGTGTAGCCGATGAAGGCTGCGACCTCGTCGAACAGGGCGGAGATCTGGTGCTCGCCGAGAACGATCGGCAGCAGGCCGTTCTTGAAGCAGTTGTTGAAGAAGATGTCGGCATAGCTCGGCGCGAGGATGGCGCGAAAGCCGAACTGCTGCAGCGCCCACGGCGCGTGCTCGCGCGACGAGCCGCAGCCGAAATTCTTTCGCGCGAGCAACACCGAGGCGCCCTGAAAGCGTGGCTGGTTCAGCACGAAATCGGGATTCGGCCGACGCTTGGACAGGTCCTGCCCGGGTTCGCCGTGATCAAGATAGCGCCACGCATCGAACAGGTTCGGACCGAAGCCCGACTTCTTGATCGACTTCAGGAACTGCTTCGGGATGATCGCGTCGGTGTCGACGTTCTCGCGGTCCATCGGCGCGACCAGCCCGGTATGCACGGTGAAAGGCGTCATGCGAGCCTGCGCACGTCGACGAAATGACCTTCGATGGCCGCCGCAGCGGCCATCGCCGGGCTGACCAGGTGGGTGCGGCCGCCGTCGCCCTGTCGCCCCTCGAAATTGCGGTTGCTGGTCGAAGCGCACCGCTCGCCCGGCTCGAGCCGGTCGGCGTTCATCGCCAGGCACATCGAGCAGCCGGGCTCGCGCCATTCGAAGCCCGCGCCACGAAAGACGGCGTCGAGGCCTTCCTGTTCGGCCTGCTTCTTCACCAGCCCCGATCCGGGCACGACCATGGCCAGTCTGACGTTCGCGGCGACGCGTCGGCCGAGATGGCGAACCACGGCCGCCGCCTCACGCAGGTCTTCGATGCGCGAGTTGGTGCACGAGCCGATGAAGACTTTGTCGATGCGGATGTCGTCGATGCGCTGGTTCGGCTGCAGCGCCATGTAGCGAAGGGCGCGCTCCATCGCGTCGCGCTTGCCGGCATCCTTCTCGCGCTCGGGGTCGGGCACGCGATCCTCGATCGAGGCGACCATCTCCGGCGACGTGCCCCACGTCACCTGCGGAACGAGCGTGCTGGCGTCGAGCTCGACGATGCGGTCCCAGCGCGCGTCGGCATCCGAGTGAAGCGCCGTCCAGTAACGCACCGCGGTGTCCCATTCGAGCCCGACCGGCGAATAGGGTCGGCCCTTGACGTAGGCGATCGTGGTCTCGTCGACGGCGACGAGCCCGGCCCGCGCACCGGCCTCGATCGCCATGTTGCACACCGTCATGCGCCCTTCCATCGACAACGCCCGGATCGCCGAGCCGGCGAACTCGATCGTGCTGCCGGTGCCGCCGGCCGTGCCGATTTTTCCGATCACGGCGAGCGCAATGTCCTTGGCGGTGCAGCCGCGCGGCAGCCGGCCTTCGACCCGGACGAGCAGGTTCTTCGCCTTTCTCGCCAGCAGCGTCTGCGTCGCCAGCACGTGCTCGACCTCGCTCGTGCCGATGCCGTGCGCGAGCGCACCGAAGGCGCCGTGCGTCGAGGTGTGCGAGTCGCCGCAGACGACGGTCATGCCGGGCAGCGTCGCGCCCTGCTCCGGGCCGATGACGTGGACAATGCCCTGGCGCAGGTCGTTCATCTTGAACTGCGTCACGCCGTGGCGGTCGCAATTCGCGTCGAGCGTGTCGACCTGCAGCTTCGAGATCGGGTCGGCGATGCCGTGCGATCGATCGGTGGTCGGCACATTGTGGTCGCTCACCGCGAGATTGGCCGAGACGCGCCAGATCTTGCGCCCGGCCTGCTCGATGCCTTCGAAGGCCTGTGGGCTCGTCACCTCATGGACGAGGTGGCGGTCGATGTAGAGCAATGCCGTGCCGTCGTCCTCGGTGCGCACGACGTGCTCGTCCCAGAGCTTGTCGTAGAGCGTTCTTGCGGTCATGGCGCGGCTGAAACGGGAATGGCCGGGGGCATCACCCTTGTTTGCGCTGGCCGATCGGAACCACCTGGCGCGGCGCGGCGCCGGTGAAGAGCTGGCGCGGCCGGCCGATCTTGTATTCGGGGTCGGCGATCATCTCGTTGAGCTGGGCGATCCAGCCGACCGTGCGCGCCAGCGCGAAGACCGCCGTGAACAGGCTCACCGGAATGCCGATCGCGCGCTGCACGATGCCCGAATAGAAATCGACGTTCGGATAGAGCTTGCGAGCGACGAAATACTCGTCCTCGAGCGCGATCTTCTCGAGCGCCATCGCCAGCTTGAAGATCGGATCGTCGTGCAGGCCGAGCGCGTCGAGCACTTCGTGGCAGGTCTCGCGCATGAGCTTGGCGCGCGGGTCGTAGTTCTTGTAGACGCGGTGCCCGAAGCCCATCAGCTTGATGCCGGAATTCTTGTCCTTCACCTGCTTGACGAACTCGCCGATCTTTTCGACGCCGCCCGCTTTCTGCATTTCCTCGAGCATGTTGAGCGCGGCCTCGTTGGCGCCGCCGTGCGCCGGGCCCCACAGGCAGGCGACGCCCGCCGCGATCGCTGCGAACGGGTTCGTGCCCGACGAGCCGCACAGGCGCACCGTCGAGGTCGAGGCGTTCTGCTCATGGTCGGCGTGCAGGATGAAGATCCGGTCCATCGCCCGCACCAGGACCTCGTTGCGCATGTAGTCCTCGCACGGCGTGGCGAACATCATGTGCATGAAGTTGCCGGCGTACGACAGATCGTTCTTCGGATAGATGTAGGGTTGGCCGACGGTGTACTTGTAGGTCATCGCCACCAGCGTCGGCATCTTGGCGATCAGGCGGATCGCCGAGATCTCACGATGCTCGGCGTTGTGGATGTCGGTGCTGTCGTGATAGAAGGCCGAGAGCGCACCGACGAGGCCNGTCATGACCGCCATCGGATGCGCGTCGCGGCGAAAGCCGCGCAGGAACAGCTGCATCTGCTCGTGGACCATCGTGTGGTGCATGACGAGATGCGTGAAGTCTTCCTTCTCCGACTGGTTCGGCAGCTCGCCCTTCAGCAGCAGGTAGCAGGTCTCCAGGTAGTCGCACTGCGTCGCCAGCTGCTCGATCGGATAGCCGCGGTACAGCAGCTCGCCCTTGTCGCCGTCGATATAGGTGATCGTCGAGTTGCACGACGCGGTCGAGAGAAAGCCCGGGTCGTAGGTGAACTTGCCGGTCTGGCCGTAGAGCTTGCGGATGTCGATGACGTCCGGGCCGATGGTGCCCTTGTAGATCGGCAACTCCATGCTCGGACTGCCATCGGAGAACGACAGGGTAGCTTTGGCATCGGATGGTGTCATGGCGAAGTCCCCGAAAGAGGTGCTGAAGACGAAAGTGGGCTGGGCGTCGTCCGACGCGCCGAGAACGGCGCCGACCGAACGGCCTGGAGTACCTGCAGAACCTCTGGCCTGTCGAGAGATGCGGTCGGCTTCTTGCGGCCGAGAAAAAGATCGAGCAGATCGTTGTCGGCCAGCTCCATGAGCAGGTCGAGACCGGCCGCATCCGCCTGCGTGATGGCTTCGTCGCGCGCGAAGAAGCGCTCCAGCAGCAGGTCGTTTTCCAGCAGCCCGCGCCGGCAGCGCCAGCGCAGCTTGCTCAACGCGCGAGCGTCGATCGCGCGTTCGGATCCCACGCGAGCATCGATGGCGCTCAGCATCAGACGGCGCGCCTCACCATCAGCTCCTTGATCTTGCCGATCGCCTTGGTCGGGTTGAGCCCCTTCGGGCAGACATCGACGCAATTCATGATCGAGTGGCAGCGGAACAGCCGGTAGGGATCCTCGAGGTTGTCGAGCCGCTCGCCCGTGGCCTGGTCGCGACTGTCGGAAAGGAACCGATAGGCCTGCAGCAGCCCGGCCGGACCGACGAACTTGTCCGGATTCCACCAGAAGCTCGGGCACGCCGTCGAGCAGCTGGCGCAGAGGATGCATTCGTAGAGCCCGTCGAGCTCCTCGCGCTCTTCGGGCGACTGCAGGCGCTCTTTCTCGGGCGGCATGTCGTCGTTGACGAGGTACGGCTTGATCGAGTGGTACTGCTTGAAGAACTGCGTCATGTCGACGATCAGGTCGCGGACGACGGGCAGCCCCGGCAACGGCTTGAGGACGATCGGGTCCTTCAGCGTCTTCATGTTCGTCAGGCAAGCCAGGCCGTTCTTGCCGTTGATGTTCATCGCGTCCGAACCGCAGACGCCTTCGCGGCAGGAACGGCGAAAGCTGAGGCTCGGGTCCGTGGCCTTCAACTTCATCAAGGCGTCGAGCAGCATCCGCTCGGTGCCGTCGAGCTCGACTTCGAGCGTCTGCATCGACGGCGCTGCGCCCGTCTCCGGGTCGTAGCGGTAGATCTTGAAGGTGCGTTTTGTCATTGCGGCATCTTTCGCGTCAGAACGTGCGCACTTTGGGGGGAACGGAATCGACCGTCAGCGGCTTCAGGTTGACCGGCTTGTAGTCGAGCCGGTTGCCCTCGCTGAACCAGAGCGAATGCTTCAGCCACTCCGTGTCGTTGCGGCCGTTCGGAGCGATCGGATCGTCCATCGGGTGCTCGTAGTCGGACACGGTGTGGGCACCACGGCATTCGTGCCGCGCGGCCGCCGAGATCATCGTCGCGAGTGCGCATTCCATCAGGTTGTCGACCTCCAGGGCCTCGACGCGCGCGGTGTTGAAGATGTTCGACTTGTCGGCCAGATGCATCGATTTGGCGCGCCCGGCGATCTCCTTGACCTTGACCACGCCTTCGTCGAGCAGGGCCTGGGTGCGAAAGACTCCGGCATGCGATTGCATCGATTTGCGCAAGTCGTTGGCGATCGCCTGCGAATACTCGCCGCCGGTGCTGGCGTGCAGTCGCGCGAGACGCGCTTCGGTGGCATCGGACGCATGTGCAGGCAAGCTGCGGTGGCCGCGCGCCGCCAGCTTGCTGTCGACGATGAAGTTGCCGGCCGAGCGACCGAACACGAGCAGGTCGAGCAGCGAATTGGTGCCGAGCCGGTTCGCGCCGTGCACGCTGACGCACGAGCACTCGCCGACCGCGTAGAGCCCTTCGACGACCGCGTTCGGATCGCCGTCCCTCGGCGCCACGACCTGGCCGTGGATGTTCGTGGGGATGCCGCCCATCTGGTAGTGGATCGTCGGCACGACCGGGATCGGCTCTCGCGTGATGTCGACGTTGGCGAAGTTGTGGCCAATCTCGAGCATGCTGGGCAGACGCTTCCTGATCGTGTCGGCGCCAAGGTGCGTCATGTCGAGGACGATGTATTCCTTGTCGGGCCCGCAGCCGCGGCCTTCCTTGATCTCCTGGTCCATGCAGCGCGAAACGAAATCGCGCGGCGCCAGGTCTTTCAGGGTCGGCGCGTAGCGCTCCATGAAGCGCTCGCCGTCGCCATTGCGCAGGATCGCGCCTTCGCCGCGACAGCCTTCGGTCAGCAGCACGCCGGCGCCGTAGACGCCGGTCGGGTGGAACTGCCAGAACTCCATGTCCTCGAGCGGCAGGCCGGCGCGTGCCGCCATGCCGAGACCGTCGCCGGTATTGATGAAGGCATTCGTCGAGGCCGCGAAGATGCGGCCCGCGCCGCCGGTGGCGAGCATCACGGCCTTTGCCTGCAGGATGTGCAACTGACCCGTTTCCATCTCGAGCGCGGTCACGCCGACGACGGCGCCTTCGCCGTCGCGGATCAGGTCGAGCGCCATCCACTCGACGAAGAAATTGGTGCGCGCCTTGACGTTCTGCTGGTACAGCGTGTGCAGCATCGCGTGGCCGGTGCGGTCGGCCGCGGCGCAGGCACGCTGCACCGGCTTTTCGCCGTAGTTGGCGGTGTGGCCGCCGAACGGCCGCTGGTAGATCGTGCCGTCGGCGTTGCGGTCGAACGGCATGCCGAAGTGCTCGAGCTCGTAGACGACGTTGGGCGCCTCGCGGCACATGAACTCGATCGCGTCCTGGTCGCCGAGCCAGTCGCCGCCCTTGACGGTGTCGTAGAAGTGGAAGTGCCAGCTGTCTTCGCTCATGTTGCCGAGCGAGGCGCCGATCCCGCCTTGCGCGGCGACGGTGTGCGAGCGGGTCGGGAACACTTTGGACAGCACGGCGACGTTCAGCCCGGCCTTGGCGAGCTGCAGCGAGGCGCGCATGCCGGAGCCGCCGGCGCCGACGATGACGACGTCGAAGCGGCGGGTCGGCAGGGAGGACGTAGCGATCGCGGGCCCTTGCATCAAAGTCTCCAAAGGACCTGGATCGCCCAGCCGGCGCAGCCGACCAGCCAGGCGATCGTCAGCACCTCGACGCCGAGGCGGACGCCGAACGGCTTGGCGTAGTCCATCCAGATGTCGCGCATCCCGACCCAGGCGTGCCAGAGCAGGGAGACGATGGTGATGAAGGTCAGCGCCTTCATCCACTGGTGCGAGAAGATGCCCGACCACTTGTAGTAGTCGAGGGCGCCGGGCATCAGCACCTGGACGACGACGACGAGCGTGAAGACTGCGATGACGAGCGCCGTGACGCGCTGCGACAGCCAGTCGCGCAAGCCGTAGTGCGCACCGACGACGAGGCGCCGGGAACCGAAGTTGGTGGCCATCGTGCGCCTCAGTAAAGGGAGAAGAGCTTGGCGCCGAGCGCCAGAGCCAGAAGGGTGCTCAGGCCGATCACGACCAGGGCCGAGATGCGCCCGAACTCGAGGCCGACCGCGTGCGTCGCATCCATCCAGAGATGGCGCAGGCCGGCGCAGAAGTGCACCAGGTAGGCCCAGAGCAGGCCGAACGCGACGAGCTTGACGAACCAGCCCGGCACGCCGCCGACGCCGTAGGCGAACACGCTGGTGAACTGGTCGAATGTCGCTTCCGACGTCAGGCTCGTGTCGAACATCCAGATCAGAAAGGGCAACAGCAGAAACATCGCGGCGCCGCTGGCGCGGTGCAGGATCGAGACCCAGCCTGCGGCCGGCAGGCGATACGATGCGATCTGGGCGATGTGGAGGTTGCGATATTCAGGCGGCCTCTCGAGCGGTTTTTCTTTGAGCGACGTGACCATGTCCGACCTTTGTCTTGCCTAGCCTTTTGAGGAACATCCAAACGAGCGCGAAGCCACAGCGCAGCCCGTTGATTTTATTGCAACGCAGCAGACTTTAACCCCGGTCGCGACTCTCGCCCGCCCGTCTTCCTTCCAACCCCACCATCTCCGGAGTTTTCATGAGCAAGCACCCCGTTCGCGTCGCGGTCACCGGCGCCGCCGGTCAGATCGGCTATGCCCTGTTGTTTCGCATCGCGTCGGGCGAGATGCTCGGCAAGGACCAGCCGGTCATCCTGCAGCTGCTCGAGATCCCCGACGAGAAGGCGCAGAAAGCGCTCAAGGGCGTGATGATGGAGCTCGACGACTGCGCCTTTCCGCTGCTCGCCGGCATGACGGCGCATGGCGACCCGATGACCGCCTTCAAGGATGCCGACTATGCGCTCCTGGTCGGCGCGCGGCCGCGCGGCCCGGGCATGGAGAGAAAGGACCTGCTCTCGGCCAATGCGCAGATCTTCACGGCGCAAGGCAAGGCGCTCGACAAGGTCGCGAGCCGCAACGTCAAGGTGCTGGTGGTCGGCAATCCGGCCAACACCAACGCCTACATCGCCATGAAGAGCGCGCCGAGCCTGCCGCGCCGGAACTTCACCGCGATGCTGCGCCTCGACCACAACCGCGCCGCCAGCCAGATCGCGGCCAAGACCGGCAAGCCGGTCGCGTCGATCGAGAAGCTCGCCGTCTGGGGCAACCACTCGCCGACGATGTATGCCGACTACCGTTTCGCCACCATCGACGGCAAGCCCGTCAAGGCGATGATCGACGACGATGCCTGGAACAAGGACACGTTCCTGCCGACCGTCGGCAAGCGCGGCGCGGCGATCATCGAGGCGCGCGGCCTGTCCTCGGCGGCCTCGGCCGCCAATGCGGCGATCGACCANATGCANGACTGGGCGCTCGGCTCGCACGGGAAGTGGGTGACGATGGGAATCGCCTCCGACGGCCAGTACGGCATCCCGAAAGACATCATGTTCGGCTTCCCGGTGACGACCGAGAACGGCGAGTGGAAACTCGTCGAAGGTCTCGATATCGACGCCTTCAGCCAGGAGCGGATCAACCTCACGCTGAAGGAATTGCAGGAAGAGCAGGAAGGCGTCAAGCATCTGCTCTGAGCATGCCGGCGTGCCCGGAGCGATTGGCATGACGGCTCACGGCGGCACCGATCCGGCCCGCCTGCTGTTCGACGCCGACGGCGGCGCCGACGCGCTGCCGGTCTGCGACCACTACGCGGGCGTCGAGTCGCGTATGACGAAGAGCCTCGCCCTGCAGGCCGAGCTCGGCCCGGTCTTCGATGTGACGCTCGACTGCGAAGACGGCGCGCCGGTCGGCGGCGAAGCCGAGCATGCGCATCTCGTTGCCGAGACGGTCATGTCGGCACGCAATGTCTTCGGACGCTGCGGTGTGCGCG
>JGI24140J50213_10001388_pt1 | contig 10626 bp, 9 predicted proteins | sample BarGraIncu00222A_FD_50213 | JGI IMG/M metagenome (IMG submission 50213) | reverse complement strand
CGAGCGCTCGACGGCGCAGCGCGCCGCGCTCGACGCAGCGAGCGTCGCCGCAGCGCTGCTGGCGGTGGAACGCGGCGCGCGCGTCGTCCGCGTGCACGACGTCGCCGCCACCGTGGCAGCGCTGCAGGTGTGGAAGGCGGCCTCCGTCTGGCGGGGATAATCGTTTGCGCATCGCGTCCCGCGCCTTCCCGCCTCCATGACTAGGGTCTGTTGACATATGAATCGCCCCCGCGTGAGGCCCCGCAAAGGGCCAAATCTAGGCGCAAAGCGCAGCCGGGTTGGTTACCCGGCGAGCATTTGCAACGACGAGTCGGCCCTTTGCGGGGCCTCACCCTTCGGGCCGTCCGTCAAGGGCGCAGGACGTCGTTGCAGCCCTTGCCCAGGCGTCCAGCCTGGGCGGCGGTCTGCGCCTAGCCCCGCACCCTTGACCGCCACGGCGCGGGGGTGATTCATATGTCAACAGACCCTAGAACCTACTTCGGTACCGACGGCATCCGTGGCAGGGTCGGCGTCGCACCGATCACTCCCGACTTCATGCTGCGCCTGGGCCACGCCGTCGGCCAGGTGCTGCTCAAGCGCGGCGGGCGGCGGCCGACCGTCCTCATCGGCAAGGACACCCGCATCTCCGGCTACATGATCGAATCGGCGCTCGAGGCCGGGTTCGCATCGGCCGGCGTCGACGTCGTCCTGACCGGCCCACTGCCGACACCGGGCGTCGCCTACCTGACGCGGGCGCTGCGGCTGGGCTTGGGCGTCGTCATCAGCGCCTCGCACAACCCGCACGAGGACAACGGAATCAAGTTCTTCTCGGCGCGCGGCGAGAAGCTGCCCGACGCCTGGGAGCACGAGGTCGAGGAGGCGCTCGAGGCCGAGCAGCGCTGGGTCGGGTCGACAGCGCTCGGCAAGGCGCGCCGGCTCGATGACGCGAGCGGCCGCTACATCGAGTTCTGCAAGAGCACCTTCAGCAACGACCTCTCGCTCAAGGGCCTGCAGATCGTCGTCGACGCGGCGCACGGCGCGGCCTACCACGTCGCGCCCGACGTCTTCCACGAGCTCGGCGCCGAGGTGACGACGATCGGCTGCCATCCCGACGGCTTCAACATCAACGCCGGCTTCGGCGCGACGGCGCCGCAGGCTCTGGTCGAGGTCGTGCGCGCGAGCGGCGCCGACTACGGCATCGCGCTCGACGGCGACGCCGATCGCGTGCAGCTCGTCGACGCGAACGGCCGGCTCTACAACGGCGACGAGCTGCTCTACCTGATGGCCGCCGATCGCCTGCAGAACGGGCAACACCTCGCCGGCGTCGTCGGCACGCTGATGACCAACCTCGGTGTCGAGGTCGCCTTGCGCGAGCGCGGCCTCGAGTTCGTCCGCGCGCCGGTCGGCGATCGCTACGTCCTCGAGGAGCTCGTACGGCGCGGCTGGCCGCTCGGCGGCGAGGGCTCGGGCCACCTGCTCGCGCTCGACAAGCACACGACCGGCGACGGCATCGTCAGCGCCCTGATGGTGCTGCAGGCGGCGGTGCGCTCGCGGCGCTCCCTTTCCGAGCTGCTCGCCGGCGTGCGGCTGCATTCGCAGACGCTCATCAACGTCCGCCTGAAGGCCGGCGAGGATTGGCGCGCCAGCGTGCAACTCGCCGAGCGGCGTGCGGAGGTCGACCGCGAACTCGGCGAGGCCGGTCGCGTCCTGATCCGGCCGTCCGGGACCGAGCCGGTGGTTCGCATCATGGTCGAGGCCCAAGACGAGGCGCAATCGAAGCGCTGCGCGGAGCGCCTCGCGGCGGCGCTCGGCTGAGCTTGGCGCCTGACACCAGGGCGCTGCATGACAGTTCCATGACGACTCGATGACAAACCGGGCGGGCGAGCCACCGGTGATGTCATGGAGGCGTCACAAACCCTGCCTAGAGTTCTGCCATGGACAGTCGCTCCACGACGCTCTTCCAAAGGCAGAAACAATGAATCTCTCTCTTACCGGTTCGCTGGCCGTCTCGGCGGTGCTCGCCACTGTCGCCATGAGTGCTCCGGCACAGGACATGACGGGAGCCGGCGCGACCTTTCCGGCACCGATCTACGCCAAGTGGGCTGACGCCTACAACAAGGCCACGGGTGCACGACTGAACTATCAATCGGTCGGGTCGGGCGCGGGGATCCAGCAGATCAAGGCGAAGACGGTGGATTTCGGCGCTTCCGACATGCCGCTCACCGACGAACTCCTCGCCAAGGACGACCTGATGCAGTTTCCGACCGTGATCGGCGGGGTGGTTCCGGTCGTGAACATCAAGGGCATCGCACCCGGTCAGATCAAGCTGACAGGTCAGGTTCTGGGCGATATCTATCTCGGCAAGATCACGAACTGGAACGATCGGGCACTGACCGCGCTGAACCCGGGGGTCCCCTTGCCTGACGCCGCGATCTCGCCGGTGCGCCGCGCCGACGGGTCGGGTACGACCTTCATCTTCACGAACTACCTTTCCAAGGTCAACGCCGAGTGGAAGGCCAAGGTCGGCGAGGGCACCGCGGTGAACTGGCCCGCCGGTGCCGGCGGCAAGGGCAACGAAGGCGTCTCGGCATTCGTGCAGCGCTTGCCGAATTCGATCGGCTACGTCGAGTACGCCTACGCCAAGCAGAACAAGATGACGTACACGTTGCTGAAGAACAAGGACGGCAACTTCGTCGCGCCGGACTCCGACAACTTCAAGTCGGCCGCCGCTGGGGCGGACTGGGCGAAATCCTTCTATCAGGTCCTGACCGACCAGCCCGGCAAGGACACCTGGCCGATCAGCGGCGCGACCTTCATCCTGATGCACAAGTCGCAGGACAAGCCGGTCAATGCCGCGAACTCGCTGAAGTTCTTCGATTGGGCCTACGCCAGTGGCGACAAGATGGCCGACGAGCTGGAATACGTGCCCCTTCCTTCCTCGGTCAAGGAACTCGCCCGCAAATCGTGGACGGCGAACCTCAAGGACGCATCGGGCAAACCGATCGCCTGGAAGTGAGCTGAGACGAACCCCAGGGCGAGCCGGGGTCCGCACGACTTCTACGAGAGGGCAACGGTGTCCGCTACGCTTCCCGCCCCGTCGTACATCGCCACCGGGGAGACAATCCGTGCCGACATGAGGAACCGGCCCCCCGTCGTGCGCCGCGCGTCGCCGTGGGCCGACGTGCTCTTTTCGCTGCTCGCCCACGCCGCCGCCTGGCTGACCCTGGCCCTGCTTGCCGGCATCATCGTGTCGCTGCTGGTCGGTGCGGCGCCGGCGATCAGGGAGTACGGCCTCTCCTTCCTGTGGCGGAGCGAGTGGGACCCGGTGCAGAACCGCTACGGCGGTCTGGTGATGATCTACGGGACGCTGATGACCTCGCTCATCGCGCTGTTGATCGCCGTTCCGGTCAGTTTCGGAATCGCCCTGTTCCTCACCGAGCTTTCGCCCTTGTGGCTGAAGCGTCCGCTGGGCACGGCCATCGAGTTGCTTGCCGCCGTTCCTTCGATCGTCTATGGAATGTGGGGCCTGCTCGTCTTCAGCCCGATTCTTTCCCAGTATGTCCAGCAGCCGTTGCAGTCGATATTCAAGGGCGTGCCTTTCCTCGGGCAGCTCTTTTCCGGAGCGCCTGTTGGAATCGGCCTGCTCTCGGCCGGGATCATCCTCGCGATCATGGTCATCCCCTTCATCGCGTCGGTCATGCGCGACGTGTTCGACGTTACGCCGCCGATGCTTAAAGAGTCGGCATACGCGCTGGGGTCGACGACCTGGGAGGTGGTCTGGAAGGTCGTTCTGCCCTATACGAAGACCGGGGTCGTCGGCGGCATCATGCTCGGACTCGGGCGGGCGCTCGGCGAGACCATGGCAGTGACTTTCGTGATCGGCAACTTCAATCAGCTGAACTCGCTGTCCTTGTTCGAAGCTGCCAACAGCATCACTTCGGCGCTCGCCAACGAGTTCGGCGAAGCCGCGCCCGGCCTGCACCAGGCGTCGCTGATCTACCTCGGGCTGGTGCTCTTCTTCATCACCTTCGTCGTGCTCGGCATCTCGAAGATCCTGCTCGAGCAACTGAAGAGACGTGAGGGGACGGTCGCATGAACGCCTCGACGGCGCCGGCGCGCGACGACCGCGAGCGGCCGCGTCGCCGCCTGCACGCGCGTCGCAAGCTCGTCAACGCGGTGGCGCTGACACTGGCGCTCACGGCGATGGCCTTCGGCCTCTTCTGGCTGATCTGGATCCTGATCGAAACGGTACGCCTGGGGATCGGCGGTCTGTCGCTCACGCTCTTCACGCAGATGACGCCGCCACCGCAGGCCGACACCGGCGGTCTCGCCAATGCGATCTTCGGATCGGTCATCATGGTGACGCTCGCGACACTCCTCGGTACACCGATCGGCGTTCTCGCCGGCATCTACCTCGCCGAATACGGACGCAGGAGCTGGCTTGCCAGCACGACCCGCTTCATCAACGACATCCTGCTTTCGGCGCCGTCGATCGTGATCGGCCTGTTCATCTATTCGGTGGTTGTGGCGCGGCTGGGAACGTTCTCCGGGTATGCGGGAATCCTGGCGTTGGCGCTGATCGTCATTCCGGTCGTGATCCGGACGACCGAAAACATGCTGTCGCTCATTCCGAACGCCCTGCGCGAGGCGGCGTACGCACTCGGCACGCCGAAGTGGCGCGTCGTCATGACGGTGACGCTCAAGGCGGCGCGTGCCGGAGTCGTGACGGGCATACTGCTCGCTTTCGCCCGGATCGCCGGCGAGACCGCGCCGTTGCTCTTCACCGCGCTTTCCAACCAGTTCTGGACCAGCGACCTGAGCCGGCCGATGGCCAGCCTGCCGGTGACGATCTTCAAGTTCGCGATGAGCCCGTACGAGAATTGGCAAAAGCTCGCCTGGGCCGGCGTCTTCCTCATCACCATGGGGGTCCTCGTCCTCAACATCTTCGCCCGCACCTTCTTTCGAAACAAAGCCTGAGCACGCCATGGACGCCAAGGTCGCAATCCCGTTGAACGAACAGGTCAAGCTGTCCGTGCGCAACCTGAACTTCTACTACGGCGGATTCCATGCGCTGAAGAACGTCTCGCTCGACATTCCGGAAAGGAAAGTCACTGCCTTTATCGGCCCTTCCGGCTGCGGCAAATCGACGATGCTGCGCACCTTCAACCGCATGTACGAGCTCTACCCGGAGCAGCGAGCCCAGGGCGAAATCATGATGGACGGCAGTAACCTGCTGACCTCGAAGGAAGACGTCTCGCTGATCCGGGCCAAGATCGGCATGGTGTTCCAGAAGCCGACGCCGTTTCCGATGTCGATCTACGACAACGTCGCCTTCGGCGTGAAGCTGTTCGAGACGCTGCCTCGCGTCGAGATGGATGAGCGCGTCGAGTGGGCGTTGAAGAAGGCAGCCCTCTGGCATGAGGTGAAGGACAAGCTCGGCCAGAGCGGCTCCGGACTGTCGGGCGGGCAGCAGCAACGCCTGTGCATCGCGCGCGCGATCGCCATCAAGCCCGAGGTGTTGCTGCTCGACGAGCCGTGCTCGGCGCTCGACCCGATTTCGACGGGCAAGATCGAGGAACTGATTCACGAGCTGAAGGATGACTACACGGTCGTCATCGTGACCCATAACATGCAGCAGGCAGCGCGCAGCTCGGACTACACCGCCTACATGTATCTCGGCGACCTGATCGAGTTCGGGCGGACCCAGGACGTCTTCATGCGGCCGACCAAGAAAGACACGGAGGACTACATCACGGGCCGCTTCGGATGAAGCGGCCCGATGCAGCGATGCCGGTTGGCCTCGCAAGGCGAATTCGGGCGAGGCGCATCGGCGCCACCCCATCACGCGTACGAGGAAGCACCGCATGAGCGATCGTCATCTTTCGACCCAGTTCGACGCCGAACTCAGCGGCATCTCGACGCGCGTGCTCGAGATGGGCGGCATGGTCGAGTCGCAGGTCGCGCGCGCCGTGCACGCGCTCGTCACCTTCAACAGCGAGATCGCCTCCGAGGTCCTCGCCACCGAGGAGCGGGTCAACCAAACCGAGGTCGAGATCGACCTCGATCTCTCCACGATCATCGCGCGACGCCAACCGACAGCACGCGACCTGCGTCTGCTGATCGCCATCTCGAAGACGATCGCCAACCTCGAGCGCGTCGGCGACGAAGCGGCGCGGATCGCGCGCACCGTGCAGCGGCTCGTCAACTCGGGCGTCTCGACGCGGCTGCGCCTGCCGGTCAACGACCTCGCCTACGAGGCCGAGCTCGCCGTCTCGCAGCTGAGGAAGGCGCTCGATGCCTTCGCCCGTCTCGACGTCGACCGCGCCATCGAAGTCCTGAAGAAGGACGACCTGATCGACCAGGAGTTCGAGGGCCTGCTGCGCAAGCTCATCACTTTCATGATGGAGGACGCGCGGACGATCTCCTCGAGCATCGACCTGATCTTCGTCGCCAAGGCGATCGAGCGCGTCGGCGACCATGCGAAAAACCTTGCCGAGCAGATCATCTACATCGTCAAGGGGACCGACGTTCGCCACAATCCGGTCGGGATGGTCGAAAATCTGGTTCGCTGAATGCGCAGGCAAGCCCAATGAGCCGAATCCTCGTCGTCGAAGACGAAGCCGCGATCGCCGAGCTGATCTCGATCAACCTGCGCCACGCTGGTTTCGAAGTGACGATCGCGGGCGACGCCGAGCAGGCGCAGGTAGTCGTCGACGGCGTCCTGCCGAGCCTCGTCGTCCTCGACTGGATGCTTCCCGGTCAAAGCGGCCACGCGCTGGCGCGGCAGTGGCGCTCCCAGGCGCGCACGCGCGAGCTACCCATCATCATGCTGACGGCGCGGGCCGAAGAGGCGGACAAGATCTCGGGTCTCGACGCCGGCGCCGACGACTACCTGACGAAGCCTTTCTCGGCCAACGAGCTGCTCGCGCGCATCCGCGCCGTGCTGCGCCGGCGCGCGCCCGACGCACTCGACGTCGCCGTCGAGGTCGGTCCGCTGACGATCAACCCGTCGACGCGGCGCGTCACCAGCCTGGGCCGCGAGGTCAAGATCGGCGCGACCGAGTTCAGGCTTCTCCATTTCCTCATGACGCATCCCGAGCGCGTGCACAGCCGCACGCAGCTGCTCGACCGCGTCTGGGGCGATCATGTCTTCATCGAGGAGCGCACGGTCGACGTCCACGTCAAGCGGCTGCGCGAGGCGCTCAGCGCGGTCGCCTGCCAGCACATGATCGAGACGGTGCGCGGAGCCGGCTATCGGCTCGCGAACCCGCAGGCCGTGACGGCCTGAGCTCTCCGGCGCGGCGGCGATGGGCTGGTTGCTGCCGCGTCTGCTTGCCGGCCTGCTGGCCGCCGCTTTCGGCGGTTTCGTCGGCCTCGTCGCTGGCGGCGAGCGCGGGGCGCTGCTCGGTGCGCTGCTCGGCGCCGTGGTCGGTTTCGCGACGCTCGTCGGCCTCGATTCCCTGCGCGGCTGGCGTCTGATCCGCTGGCTGCGCGGTTCGCACGAGGGGACGGCGCCTCGCGATGCGGGCTTCTGGGGCGAGATCGCCTACCGCGTCGAGAAGAGCCTGCGCGGCCTCGAACGCGAAGCCGAGCTCGAACGGATCCGCCTGGCACAGTTCGTCTCGGCGATGGAGGCAGCTCCGAGCGGCGTGCTCCTGCTCGACGCCGGCGACCAGATCGAATGGTGCAACTCGCGCGCCGCCGACCACTTCGGCCTCGATCCGCAGCGCGACCGGCGCCAGCGTGTCACCAACCTGATCCGCTCGCCGGCCTTCGTCGGCTACCTGCAGGCCGGCAACTTCGAGGAGCCCATCACCTTTCGCGAGCCGCGTGGGCGCGGCTCGCTGCAGGTGCTGATCCGCCGCTACGGCGCCGATTCGAAGCTCGTGATTTCGCAGGACCTGACCGAGCGCGAGCGCTCCGAGGCGATGCGGCGCGACTTCGTCGCCAACGTCTCGCACGAGATCCGCACGCCGCTGACGGTCCTCTCCGGCTTTCTCGAGACGATGCGCAATCTCCCTTTGACCGAGGTCGAGCGCAAGCGTGTCATCGTCTTGATGACGCAGCAGGCCGAGCGCATGGCGAATCTCGTCGGCGACCTGCTGACGCTGGCCCAGCTCGAAGGCAGCCCGCGGCCGACGGCCGATCGCTGGGTCCGCGTCGCCACCTTGTTCGCGCAGGTCGAAGCCGAGGCGAGGGCGCTTTCCGCCGGCCGGCACGCGATCGCCTTCGCCGAACCGGGCGAGGCGCAGATCGCCGGCATCGAGACGGAACTGCAGAGCGCGATCGCCAACCTCGTCAGCAATGCCGTGCGCTATACGCCGGACGCGGGACACATCGACGTCGGCTGGCGGATCGCCGACAACGGCAGGGGCGAGATCACCGTCGCCGATACGGGGCGCGGCATCGCCCGCGAGCACCAGTCGCGGCTCACCGAGCGGTTCTATCGCGTCGACAGCAGCCGCTCTCGCGAATCGGGAGGCACGGGCCTCGGCCTGGCGATCGTCAAGCACGTGATCCAGCGGCACGGCGGCGAGCTCGACATCGAAAGCGAGCCTGGCAAGGGTTCGATCTTCCGTCTCGTCTTTCCCGCGCCGCGCGTTCGCGTCGGTGGAATACCTGCCCCGGCTGCTGCGGAACCCGCCGAGCTGTCGCTGCGCTGAGGATCGGACGGCCGATCCCTGCCGGCGCGATCAGCGCGCCGGATCGCCGCGACGGTAGATGTCGATCACGTCGTCGTCGTTGCGGTTGCGGCGTTCGCGGTCGACGAATTGCCACGGCGGCCCCGGCACTTTGGCGGCGCGGCCGAGGAGCAGGAACGGGCACGACGTCGCCGCCGCCGCCGTCATGGCGTCGACGCGATAGCCTCCGTACTCGAGGGCGACGACCTGGGCTCGTGACATGTCCGGCGCGGCGATGCAGGCGCTCGCGGGCACCTGGCGAGCGATCCGCTGGATCATCGAGCGATAACCGCGCGCGTTGTCGAGCGGCGGCAGCAGGAGCGTCATCACGAGCAGCCAGCACAGGCTGACGCCGCCCGCGGGAAGGACCAGGCTCTTCCAGAGCGGATGGCGCCGGCGCCCCGCACGCCAGTGAACCAGCCACGCCCAGGCGATCGTTCCGATGATGGCGAAGGCGAGCGCGACGAACGAGAAGCGGTTGACGTAACCCGGCGAAAGCCTGGCGACGTTGATGCCCGGCTGCGCCGGAATGCCGAGCTGCATCGACGCGTAGAAGACCCAGCCGGTTGCCGCGGCGATGGTGAAGAAGAAGACCGAGAACCAGTCGATCGCCGCCGCGGCGCTGCGCTGCAGCGTCGGCAAGGCGAACGCGGCGAGGACCGCCAGCGGCGGCAGCGTGAGCATCAAGGCGCGGTCGGCACCGGCCATCGCCAGCCAGACGACGAGCAGGGCGGCCGTGCAGGCCAGGGGAATCGCGATGTGCTGGCTGAGCAGGCGGCGCCGCCACTGCCACAGCGTCCACAAGGCGAGCAGCCAGCCCGGCCAGGTGAACCACGCGATCTGCCGCGCCAGCGCGAAGACCTGGCCGGGCCCGTGATAGGTGCCGAGTCGATTGGCCCATGCGCCGAGCGCCGTGGCTGCGGCAATCGCCGCGATCGCGCCGACGCCGATGAACGCGGCGAGCCGCGGTCCGCCCTGCGCTCCCGAAATGAGGGCGACCGCGGCGCCGACGGCGGCGAGAAGCAAGGCGATGCTCGGCGCGCCGCTCGCCGCCAACGCCGGCAGCGCGATCGCCGCGGCCAAGCCGCCGCCCCGAGGTCGATGCGGGCTTGCCGCGAGGCCGTAGAGGTAGAGAGCAACGGCGGCGAGCTGGGCGAGCTCGGGAGTCGTCTCGTGGCCGAGCTGCAGGAGTCCGAGACAGGCGATCAGGGCGAGCAAGGCGCCGTCCGCGATCGCCCGCGCGTAGTCGGCCGGCGAGGCTTCGCCGCCGAAGGCGAAGGGCAGCGGTTGCGCCGATTCGGAGCGCGCGAGGTGGTACGCCGCGTACCAGGTGAAGACGAGCGCGAGCGCGAGCAGCGCCGCGAAGGGAACTCGGGCCGCGAAAGCAGGGTCGAGCCACGGACTCGTCAGCTTGACGAATGCGGCGCCGATCCAGTAGGGCAGGAGCGCGCCGTCGGCGGGCAGGCCGCCGACCGTCGGAGCGAGCCAGGAGGTCCTGCCCTGGGCGATGTCGACGATGTAGCCGAAGGCGGTGATGTCGGCGCTCTTCCACGGGTCGCGTCCGAACAGCCCCGGCAGGACGTAGGCGGCGCAGCAGAGGAGGAGGGCGATGCGCGGCAGCGGCTCGGCTTCGCGCTGGCTGACGAGGGCCGGGTTCGGAGAATTCACGAATGCGTCAGGGAGGGCACGCGCCATCATGCAACAGATGTGGCCTCGCCCCGCTCGTTCCGCGCCACCATGAAAAAAGGCAGCCGCGGCTGCCTTTGCATCGAGCAGGGCTCCGCTCTAGGTCTTCGCCTTCGCCCCGAGGTGGGCGAACTTGTTGCGGAACTTCTCGACGCGGCCGCCGAGCGAATCGACGCTCTTCTGCGTGCCGGTATAGAACGGGTGCGACTCGCTCGTCGACTCCAGCTTGTAGAGCGGCAGCTCGCGGCCATCGTCCATCTTGATCTTCTCGCGCGTCTGC
>JGI24140J50213_10001384_pt1 | contig 10641 bp, 7 predicted proteins | sample BarGraIncu00222A_FD_50213 | JGI IMG/M metagenome (IMG submission 50213) | reverse complement strand
CTGGGGTGAGGCACTGACGGTCGCGACCTGGTCGACGACAACTGGCGCAGCCTGGTCGACAACGACCGGCGCAGCCTGGTCGACAACGACCGGCGCAGCCTGGTCGACAACGACCGGCGCAACCTGGTCAAGAAGCACGGGCGCAACGATCTCATCGGCATGCGAGCTTCTCACGGGACGCTGAGCCCGCCGCGAGGTGCGAACCGCAGGCTGCTCGGCGGCAGCAGGGGCTTGGACGGCCGGCGCATCTGCTGCCGGGGTCGAGTCAGCCGAACTCGACTCAGCCTGGGTTGATGCGCCGGACTGGCGACCCCTGATGGCGGCGACCAGGTCGCCCTTGCGCATCTTGGCCGTGCCGGTCAATCCCAGGCTGCCCGCCAGGCCCTGAAGCTCCGCAAGCTTCATCGTACTGAGGCTGGGGGCGCGCTTGGCGGGCTCGTCGGCGGCGTTGGTTGGCACGCTGGCGAGATAGGTGGTGTTTGTCACGAAGGACCTTTCCCCTCGTTTTCGGTCCACGCATAGTGCCGGACCGGGGATGTGGTGTCAGGCAAACCCTGAACTGGGCGAACCCTGACGTGTGGGAAACCACTGAGCGGCATGAAGATGCCGCGTGCATCAACAAGGTGCACTTGCGTAGTGGTTGACGCACCTACGGAGATCGCCTAGATCNAACATGATCGCCGGTAACTACCGGGGTGCAACGTAAATATAACACCCTTCGCTTCTGTCGTGCGCTTCACCGACNCGCCTGGTCAGAGCCGACAGCGCGCCACACCTGCCAGTGTCGGTCAGGACCCGAGCCTCTGCAGGCTCGCGCCGGCCTCCGCAATCCCCGGCTGCAGCACCTGCCACAGGGCCGGGTCACCCTGGGCGCGAGCGTCCTGCAACTGGGCCGACGTGCTCAGGACGAGCACGCTTGGTCCGGCCCCAGAGATGACAGCCGCATGCCCCCGGCCGCGAAGGCGATCCAGCAAGGCCATCGATTCGGGGAAGGCTGGCCGTCGCTGTTCCTGGTGAAGCCACTCTGCGGTGGCAGCAAGAAGCACGTCGGGGCGAACACTGACGGCCTGCACGAGCAGGGCGGCCCGTCCAGAATTACGGGCAGCGACGGCATGGCTGACCTGGGACGGCAGGACCGCGCGGGCCAACGCCGTAGAAAGCTTCGCAGCGGGGACGAAGATCAGTGGGATGACCTGCGGGCTCACCGCCAGCCGGACCGTGTGGATCTGGCCCGGCACCTGGTCGTCGGTCCACGACAGGGTCATTCCTCCGTACACGCTCGCGGAAGAGTTGTCAGGGTGGCCCTCCAGGGCAGCAGCCAGGTTATTGGTGAAGGCGTGGTCGAAGCCGCCGGCGCCACCTGGTCGTCCGGCCGCGATGTCGCACAGCCCTTGCGCGGCAACGACGCCGGCCACAATCGAGGTCGCCGACGACCCGAGACCTCGACAGTGCGGAACGGCGTTGAGACAGCCGAGATGCAGGCCCTGAGGGGGCCGGACCGCCAGCTCCTGCCAAGCGGCCACCATCGAGTGGTGGATCAGGTTCAGCTCGTCGCGGGGCACCTCGTGTGCCCCTTCACCGGTCACGTCGATGCGCAGGCCGGGCTCGGCGGTCACGGTCGCCACGCACTCGTCCCAGATTCCCAGAGCGAGCCCGATGGAGTCGAACCCCGGACCGATGTTGGCGCTGCTGGCCGGGACCCGGACACGAACCGACGAGCCCTGGACCAGCGCGCCGTGATCGGCCATGACCGTCAGTCCTGTAGCCCGAGCGCGCTGGCGGCGGTGAAGGCGTCGACCGGAACCCGCTGGGGAACGATCTCAACCCCCGCAGCATTCTTCAGCGCCCACCCCGGGTCCTTGAGCCCGTGCCCGGTCACGGTGCACACAATGCGCGCGCCGGCGGGGACCAGGCCGGCGGCATGGGCGGCGAGAAGCCCGGCGACACTGGCGGCCGAGGCGGGCTCCACGAAGACGCCCTCCCGCGCCGACAGGATTCGGTGGGCGGCCAGGATCTGGGCGTCGGAGACGGCGTCTATGCGACCGCCCGACTCATCGCGTGCCGCTTCGGCCTGACGCCACGAGGCAGGGTTGCCGATCCGGATGGCGGTGGCGATGGTCTCGGGGTGATCGATCGGGTGGCCCCTGACGATCGGAGCAGAACCCTCGGCCTGGAAGCCCCACATCTGGGGCAGCTTCGTTGCGGGTCCTGGTTGTTCGCTGTCGCAGTGGTACTCACGGTATCCCCGCCAGTAGGCCGTGATGTTGCCGGCGTTACCGACGGGCAGGCAGTGAATGTCTGGTGCATCCCCGAGCATGTCGACGACCTCGAAGGCCGCGGTCTTCTGGCCCTCGATGCGCGCCGGGTTGACCGAGTTGACCAGCTCGACCGGGTAGGCCTCGGCCAGCTTGCGGGCCAGGGTCAGACAGTCGTCGAAGTTACCGTCGACCTGCAACAAGGTGGCGCCGTGGGCGATGGCCTGGCTGAGCTTGCCCATGGCGATCTTGCCGTCCGGAACCAGCACGCCGCAGGTCATCCCGGCCTTGGTGGCATAGGCGGCCGCCGACGCACTGGTGTTGCCGGTCGAGGCGCAGATCACGGCCTTGGCGCCGCGCCGCGCGGCCACCGATATCGCGGTGGTCATCCCACGGTCCTTGAAGGACCCGGTCGGGTTGACACCCTCAAACTTGATGAACACCTGCGCGCCGACCAGCTCGGACAGGTGGATAGCGGGGATCAACGGGGTCCCGCCCTCCCCCAGGGTCACTATCGGAGCGCCCGCCAAGGAGGGCAGCCGGTCTCCGTACTCGTGGATCACGCCGCGCCACAGGTGGGCCATGCTCACTCGCCTTCAACGCGCATCACCGAGGTGACACCACGAACGGTAGAAAGGACGGCCAACGCGTCGACCGTTGCGGAAAGGGCAGCATCAGAGGCCGAGTGGGTGACCACGACCAGGCTCGCATGTCCTTCACCGGGGCTCTGCGGATCGGGCGAGAGAGGGTGCTGGCGAACAGTTTCGATCGACACGTTGTGCTCGGCGAAAGCCAGGGCGACCTGAGCCAGCACACCGGGACGGTCGGCCACGTCGAGTCTGATGTGATATCGCGTCACGCACTGGCCCATCGAGAGGATGGGCAGGTCCTTGTAGGTGGACTCCCCCGGCCCGCGACCTCCCACGACCTGGTGCCGGGACACGGCGACAACGTCGCCCAGGATCGCAGACGCGGTCGGCTCCCCACCGGCACCCTGCCCGTAGAACATCAGCGAGCCTGCCGACTGCGCCTCGACGAAGACAGCGTTGAAGGCCTCGTGGACCCCGGCCAGCGGGTGCGTGCGGGGGATCATCGCGGGATGGACGCGCACGGAGATACCGCCACCGCCGGAGCCGCTGTCCTGATCAGCGCCGGGCTCGCTGCCCTTGGGCTCATCGCCCGGGATCCGCTCGCAGATGGCCAGGAGCTTGACGACGCAGTCCATCTCGCGGGCAGCCCCGATATCTGCGGCGCTGACCTCGGTGATGCCCTCGCGATGGACGTCCTTGGCGGCTACCCGGGTGTGAAACGCCAGCGAGGCCAGGATTGCGGCCTTGGCCGCAGCGTCGAACCCCTCGATGTCCGCGGTGGGGTCGGCCTCGGCATAGCCGAGGGCCTGCGCCTGTTCGAGCGCATCGGCGAACCCCGCCCCGGTCGTGTCCATCTTGTCCAGCACGTAGTTCGTGGTGCCGTTGACGATGCCCAGGATGCGGTGGACGTCATCGCCGACCAGCGACTCCCGCAGGGGACGCAGCAGCGGGATGGCGCCGGCCACCGAAGCCTCGTAGTACAGGTCTACGTCACAGTCCTGCGCCGCCTGGTAGAGCCGCGGCCCGTCCTCGGCGAGCAGTGCCTTGTTGGCGGTCACGACACCGGCGCCATGCTTCATCGCGGCCAGGATCAGGGTGCGAGCTGGCTCGATGCCGCCGATGACCTCGATGACGACGTCCGCCCTGGTGACCAGATCGGGTGCGTCGGTGGTGAACAACGACGGGTCCACGCCGGTGGCCGAACGGTCCTTGTCCGCGCGTCGGACCGCGACGCCGACGATCTCCAAGGGGCGACCGACCCGCGCCGTGAGATCCCCCGCGTTCTTGGTCAGCAGTCGCGCCACGGCCGAGCCGACAATGCCGCATCCGAGCAGGGCTACGCGCAATGGCTGCGTCTGCTTGTCGCTCTGACTCACGCTTGCTCCCTCGGTCCGGTTCTGGCCCGGGCCCTCGTCTTCATCCTGCCGTCGCCGGCCTTGCGGATTCCGGTCGTTCCGGCATTCGGTCAGTCGAGGTCCAGCGCCAGGAGGTCCTCAATGGTCTCGCGCCGCACGATCACCCGTGCGCCGCCCCGCCCGACAGCGATCACCGGCGGACGTGGCGTGTGGTTGTACTGGCTGGACAGGCTTCTGCAGTATGCGCCCGTAACGGGAACAGCCAACAGGTCCCCCGCCTGGACGTCAGAGGGCAGGAACTCGTCCTTGACAAGGATATCGCCGCTCTCGCAGTGCTTGCCGACCACGCGGGCCAGCGTAGGTGGAGCCTGGCTGAGCCGGCTGGCGATCGTGCAGGAGAAGTCGGCGTCATACAGCGCCGGGCGGATGTTGTCGCTCATCCCGCCGTCCACCGCCACGTAGGTGCGGGAGGCATCCCCGTCGAGGAGCACCTCCTTGACGGTTCCCACCTCATACAGCGTGAAAGTCGACGTCCCGGCGATCGCCCGTCCGGGCTCGACCGAGATCTTGGGGACCGCGACGCCCTCGGCCCCGCAGACGCGGGCCACGATCTGTGCCATGCCGGTGGCCAGGTCGCGTGCAGACATCGGGTCGTGCTGGGTGGTGTAGGCGATCCCGAAGCCGCCACCGAGGTTCAGCTGGGCCATGACGACCCGGTGTTCGGCAGCGACCTGTATGTGCAGCCCGAGGACCCGGCGGGCAGCCACCTCGAAGCCGCTGGTGTCGAAGATCTGGCTGCCGATGTGGGAGTGAAGACCCAGCAGCCTCAGGTTTTCCCGGTGGCCCAGAACGCGACGGACGGCCTCAGCCGCCTGCCCGCCCGCCAGGCTGAACCCGAACTTCTGGTCTTCGTGCGCGGTGGCGATGTACTCGTGGGTGTGGGCCTCCACCCCGACCGTGACGCGGACCATGACAGGTGCCATCACGTCGAGCCGCTTGGCGGCGGCGGCCACCCGCTCGATCTCCTCAAAGGAGTCGACCACGATGCGACCGACCCCATAGACCAGAGCCGCCTCGATCTCGGCGACGCTCTTGTTGTTGCCGTGCACACCGATCCGGCTCCCGGGCAGGCCGGCGCGGATTGCCACCGCCAGCTCGCCACCGGAGCAGACGTCCAGGTTCAGGCCGTCCTCGTGGATCCACCGCGCCACGGCGGTGCACAAAAAGGCCTTGCCTGCGTAGTAGACGTCGGCGCCACCACACAGGTCCGNGAAGACCTCAGCAAAGGCCGCCTTGAATTGCCGCCCCCGAAAACGGAAGTCATCCTCGTCGATGACATATGCGGGGGTACCGAACTCGCTGGCAAGGTCGCGGACGTCTCGTCCTGCGACGGTGAGGGCGCCCGATGGCGAACGGCGGACCGAGCGTGCCCACAGCGCCGGGACCAAGGCGTTCACGTCCCGTGGCGGAATCAGCCACGAGGGGCCGTGGTGGCCGCCCTCGGCGTGCAGCGCGCCCGCCTCATGAGCGCGCATCAGAGCCGCTCCGGGGCCGACACCCCGAGCAGGTCAAGGCCGTTGGCCAGAACGACGCGGGTGGCCTCGTTGAGCCACAGCCGGGTTCGGTGCAGGTCGGTGATCTCTTCGCCGGCCTCGCGCGGGCGGACCCGGCAGTCGTCGTACCACTTGTGGTAGCGCCCGGCGAGCTCCTCCAGGTAGCGCGGCACCCGGTGCGGCTCGCGCAGCTTCGCGGCCTGGGTGACGGTCCGGGGGAAGTCGCCCAGGATCGCCAGCAGGGCCGCCTCGGAGTCGTGGGTGAGCAGCGACGGGTCGAACCCGTCTTCCATGCGCACGCCATCCTGGCCGGCCAGCCGGGTGACGTTGCAGGTCCGGGCATGGGCGTACTGGACGTAGTAGACCGGGTTCTCGTTGGTGTGCCGGGTCAGCAGGTCCAGGTCGATGTCGATCATGGAGTCCGTCGAGGACCGGGTCAGGGCGTAGCGCGCGGCGTCAACTCCCACCGCATCGACGAGGTCCTCCAGCACCACGACGGTCCCGGCCCTCTTGCTCATCCGCACCGGCTTGCCGTCCTGGATCAGGTTGACCATCTGACCGATCAGGATCTCGAGGTTCTCGTGCGGGGTGTCACCGAAGGCGGCGCACATGGCCATCATCCGGGAGACGTAGCCGTGGTGGTCGGCCCCGAGCATGATGAATGCCCGGTCGAAGCCGCGCTCGCGCTTGTTCAGGTAGTAGGCGAGGTCACCGGAGATGTAGGCCGGCTCCCCGTTGGACTTGATGACCACACGGTCCTTGTCGTCGCCGTAGTCAGTGGTGCGCAGCCAGAGCGCGCCGCTCTTCTCGTACATGACGCCCAGCTCGCGCAACCGGGCGACCGCACGGTCGACGGCGCCGGACTCGTGCAGGGCATTCTCGTGGAAGTAGACGTCGAACTCGACGCCGAAGTTGTGCAGGGACGCCTTGATCTCGGTGAACATCAGGTCAACCCCAAGCACCCGGAAGCGTTCCTGTGCCTGCGCTTCGGGCAGGTCCAGGATGCCCGGCTCGCTGGCCATGACCGCTGTGGCGATGTCGTCGATGTAGACGCCGGCGTAGCCGTCCTCGGGAGCCGGCTCCCCCTTGGCCGCGGCCAGCAGCGAGCGCGCGAACCTGTCGATCTGGGCGCCGTTGTCGTTGAAGTAGTACTCGCGGGTCACCTGCGCGCCGCAGAACGCCAGGATGCGTGCCAGCGCATCGCCGACTGCCGCCCAGCGGGTGCCACCAAGGTGGATCGGACCTGTGGGGTTCGCCGAGACGAACTCAAGGTTGATGACGTGGCCGGCCTCGGTGTCGCCCCGACCGTAGTCAGCCCCGGCGGCCACGATCGTGGCCGCCAGCTCCCCGGCCGACGCCGCTTCCACGGTGATGTTCAGGAAGCCGGGCCCGGCGACGTCGACACCCTTGATCCCCTCGACCTCGCTCAGGCGGGTCGCCAGCACTTTGGCAACCTGCCGGGGCGCGACACCGGCGTCATTGGCCAGCTGGAGGCTGACGTTGGTGGACCAGTCGCCATGTTCGCGGTTCTTGGGCCGTTCCACGCGCACCTCATCGGGCACGACCACAGCGAGCTCACCGGCAGCAACGGCGTCGATGAGGGCCTTACGGATGGCGAGCGCGAGCTGTTCGGGGGTCACCCCGCAGATTCTAGCTAGGGACCTGCCTGCCGGCGCCCGGCCCCGACTCAGTGGTGGCTACCGACCAGGCCCTCGATCGTCACCAGCAGCTCCTGCGGATCGAACGGCTTGGACACGAAAACGTCAACGTGAGCGTGCTGAGCCTGCACGCGGTCCTGGAACTGCGCCGAGGCGGTCACCATGACAATCGGGATGTGCGCAAGCCTGGGGTCGGCCCGGATCGCCGACACCAACCACCAGCCATCACGGCGCGGCATAACGGCATCGACGGTGATGACGTCCGGCAGCGGCTGGGTGAGGTCCTGGAGGATCTCCAGGCCTGCCTGTCCGTCGACAGCCTCGGCCACCTCGTAACCTTCGAGCTCGAGGTTGAGCCTGATCAGTCGCCGGATCTGCTCGGTGTCGTCGCAGACCAGGACGCGTCCGCCATCACCGCCTGGCTCATCGCTCAGCTCGTCAACGTGCACAGACTTTCCCTCCGTGGAACGGCCCCATTCCATGGTTGCAAGCCTAGGCTGCTAACGTCAGCGGCGCGCCAAACCGCGAAGAGATTGTCCTCGACCGTGGCTATTGGCCCCCGTAGCTCAGGGGATAGAGCGCCGCCCTCCGGAGGCGGAAGCGCAGGTTCGAATCCTGCCGGGGGCACCACCCAATCGCCGGTCCGTGCCATCGTCAGGGACCCCAGCGCGGCCTGCACGAGATCTTTTTCGCCGGTACGGCCAGCGTCGGAGAGGTCCCACTCGCAGCACACCCCGTGTCTTCGCCGGGAGATGGTTGTCCCCGGCCGGCGACCTGCTCATCGCCACCAGCCGAGGTGTCCTTCACAATGGCCACCGGCCGTGACCGGACACGGCCGAACAGTGGAGAAGCGAAAGCCCGGTCCCTGAAGGACTAAAATTAGTGACACAAACGTGCCTTTCCCAAGACTGGCCATGGTGGACCTGACATGGGGAGAATCAGGTATGGCATCAACCAACACGGATTTTGGGGGCCTGCTGGAGGCAGTCCCTGAGGCCTTGCTGGGCGTGGACCGGTCCGGGAGGATCCGGTTTGTCAACCACCACACCGAGTCCCTGTTCGGTTACCGCCGCCAAGACATGGTCGGCTCACCCCTGGAGATGCTGGTGCCGGAGTCGGTCCGCCTGGCCCACGCCGGACACCGGGAGGCCTTCACCGCGGCCGCCAGGAGCAGGCCCATGGGAGTCGCCCAGCACCTGACGGGACGACGAGCAGATGGCAGCGAGTTCCCCGCTGACATTGCCTTGTCCCCGATGGACACCGGCCCGGACATGTTGGTGGTCGCTTCGGTGCGCGACCTGACCGAACGCAGGCGGGCCATCACAGAGCGCGAGCAGATGAACCGGTTGTCGGCCATCGTCGAGTTCAGCGGTGAGGCCATCTTCAGCACCACAGTGGACGCCGTCATCGCGAGCTGGAACCCGGCCGCCGAGAGGCTGTACGGCTACTCGAGCGGGGAGATCGTCGGAAAGCACAGCGACTCCGTTGTCCAGGTGGGCCGANCCGACGAGCTGAANGCCACCCTTGACAGGGTCAGGGCCAACCAGATCGTCCAGAACCTGACGACCGTCCATGTCAAGGCGGACGGGACGCCGTTCCCGGCCCTGCTGACTGTCTCACCGATCTGCGACGCCGACGGCACGGTGATCGGCGCATCCACGATCGCCCGGGACGCGACCGCCCAGCGCAAGGCGTTTGAGGCTGCCCAGCTCATGGCGGCGGTGATCGAGCTCAGTGAGGAGGCCATCATCACCACCACGATCGACGGCATCGTCACGAGCTGGAACCCGGCCGCGGAAAGACTGTACGGATACTCGCGAGAGGAGATCATCGACAGGCCCATCGCGCCGGTGACTCCGCCGGAACGAGCCGACGAGATCCGCGATGGGCTGAACAGGATCGCTGCCGGCCACCGGAGCCAGACGCTGGAGACCGAACGCATCCGGAAGGACGGCACAGCGTTCCCGGCCTCGATCACCATCTCGCCTATCCGCGATGAGCTCGGCCAGGTCATCGGCGCCTCCGTCCTGTCCCATGACGTCACCGAGGCAAGGAGAGCGACCGAGGTCGCCCAGACCATGGCAGCGATCGTCGAGATCTCACAGGACGCCATTGTCGGCAAGTCGCCTGCGAACATCATCACGAGCTGGAACCCGGCCGCCGAGAGGATGTTCGGCTGGTCAAGCCAGGAGATCATCGGCCAGTCCGGCAACCTGATCGGCCCCGAGGACCGAGCCCAGGAAATTCGCGACCTCGCCGCCAAGAGCGGAGCCGGTCAAGCGGTCGAGAATCTTGAGACCGTGCGCCGGCGAAAGGATGGGACGGTGTTCCCGGTCACGCTCACCGTCTCACCAATCCGCAATGCTGACGGCGCAATCATTGGTGAGGCCGGGATCTTCAGGGATCTGACCAAACAACGCGAGGCCGCCCAGCTGTCTCGCTCGATGATCGAGGCAAGCCTGGACTCCATGGTCTCGATCAGTCCGGACGGCAAGATCACCGACCTGAACGAGGCCACGGTCAAGCTCACGGGAGTCCCCCGAGAACAGCTCATCGGGACCTCGTTCTCCAGCTACTTCACCGACCCCGCCAGGGCAGAGCAGATCTACCAGACGGTGTTCACCCAGGGCATGGCAGTGGACTACCCGCTGACCTTGCGTGGCCGCAACGGAGGCAAGGGGGTTACCCAGGTCCTGTACAACGCGTCGGTCTACCGCGATGCCAGCGGGAAGGTGCTCGGCGTGATCGCCGCAGCCCGCGATGTCACCAGACAGATCGAAGCCCAAAGAGAGGCCGCCCACCAGCAAGCCAGAGAGATGAATCGGCTCGCAGAGCTCGAACGGTTCCAGCGACTGACCGTCGGACGTGAGCTCAAGATGATCGAGCTGAAGAAGGAGATCGAGTATCTGAAGAGCGCCCTGTCCGCCGAACGAACCGATGGAGGCAAGCCCGGTGACCAGCACTGAGACCACTGGCCGGCTGAACGCGCCCGCGGCCGACCACACTGACCCGGCCGAATACGCAAGGGCGATCCTCAACGTCCTGGACGACGCCGCCACCCAGCAGCAGAGGCAGGGCGACAACCAGCGGGCCATGCAGAACATCCTGGAGGACCTCGAGACCGAGAAGGCGCGACTCGAGTCCACCCAGGCAGCCCTGATCAACATGCTGGACGACCTCGAAGCCGAACGGAGATTGGTCGACAAGACCAACATCGAGCTACGGGAGGT
>JGI24140J50213_10001383_pt1 | contig 10642 bp, 9 predicted proteins | sample BarGraIncu00222A_FD_50213 | JGI IMG/M metagenome (IMG submission 50213) | reverse complement strand
CATTCCCGGATTGCCTGAACTTACAGAATTTGGGGCATTTAGGGGCCATACCTTTGATGGGAAAAATCATCTTTATCCTTCGAATGGTTCAGGACCATTTGCTCAAACAGGCAAATCAGATGGATGTGGCTTTTATTCAAAGGCTGATTTCATCCAGATTCTTAAATATGCTGCAGACCGCCACATCGAAATTATCCCCGAGATCGATATGCCAGGACACGCCCGTGCCGCAATCCAGTCTATGGAATTTCGTTACAATAAGTTGATGAAACTGGGAAAGAAGGCTGAAGCCGATGAGTTCAGACTGATCGACCCTGAAGATCAATCGGTTTATCAATCCGTTCAAGGGTGGAATGACAATGTGATCTGTCCCTGCAAGGAATCGGTTTATCATTTTTTTGAAAAGGTAACGGGCGAGCTGGCTGCCATGTATCGTGATGCCGGATTGACCTTGACCACAGTTCATACCGGCGGGGATGAGGTTCCACAAGGCGTCTGGACGAAATCACCGCTTTGTACCGATTTCATTTCGAAAAATCCTGATTATCTAAATCCGAGGAGCCTACAGGTCTATTTAGTAAAACGGCTCAACGAGTTACTTCTAGCTAAGAACCTGACTACGGCAGGGTGGGAAGAAATCGCCATTAAACATGTTGATCAAGCCGGAAAACAAGTTCCGGTTGTAAATAACACCTTTACTGCTGGCCACATGGTTCCTTATATCTGGAATTCTGTCTGGGGCTGGGGAAATGAAGACACCGGTTATAAGTTGGCAAACGCAGGGTATAAAGTTATCCTATGCAATGCTCCAAATATGTATTTTGATCTGGCCTATTGCAAGGATTCTGTAGAACCGGGATATACCTGGGCCGGATTTTTGGATACCCGGAATGTGTTCTCGTTTATGCCAACCGAATTGGCCAATTGTGCATTTACTGACCGTTTGGGAAATGTGATTGATCAGGTTGCTTTGAAGAAAAACTTTACCGAATTGACGGCAGAAGGAAAACAAAACATCATGGGCATCCAGGCTTGCCTGTGGGGCGAAAATGTGAAAGGGGCAGGGTTGGTCGATTATATGATGTTTCCACGGTTACTGGCACTCTCTGAACGTGCATGGGCAAAGAAACCTGCATGGGAATCAGAACCCAATTTTGAAAAGCGCATGGCGGCTTTAAATGAAGACTGGAACAGGTTCGCGAATACGATTGGACAGCTTGAATTGGGTGTCCTTGATCAACTGGGCGTTAAATACCGAAAACCTTCAAAAGGGAAAATGATGGTGAATGGCGTTGCGAAAATGAACAGTGAATTTCCGGGGTCTAAATAAATCTTCATGCATTGAAAACATTGATCCTGTGCGATGAACGGCTCCCCTCTCCTGCTAAAATAAGGCTGTCTGATTTTGGTGAACGCATTGAAATCCAAACCGTGAACATCACTTATGCGGCCATCGCTGGTCATCCGGATATATTTTGCTGTCTTGTTGGAGACATTTTAGTGGTCTCACCAGCCTTACCTGAAAAATATATAGACATCTTTAATGATTTTGGGATCAAATGGACCTATGGGACAATGCCTACAGCATTTAGCTATCCTGACAGCGCTTTCTATAATGCAGTCGTAACAAAAGATTTGCTGATCCATAATTTGTTGATCACGGATCCCATGATAATGAGATTGGCCGGGAGCAGAAAACAGATCAATGTCAATCAGGGATATACACGTTGCAACCTCCTGCCCTTGCCTGGAAATGCTTTCATAACCTCTGATAAAGGAATTTTTAAAGCGATAAACCTTGAGGGCTATGAGGTTTTATATGTAAACCCTGAAGGGATTGTTTTGGATGACTTCCCGAATGGTTTCATCGGAGGAGTTTGCGGGGTTAATGGAAATGATGTTTTTTTGGCAGGAAGTCTTTCTTTCTATAAAGAGGGACTGAAAATTAAAGATTTCCTTTTAGAACATTCATTGAATATCATTGAATTGTATGATGGGCCATTAGTTGATGGAGGATCGATTTTCTTCATGTAGGGCCATTTTCAAGGCACTGGTTGTGGTGTAGTATTTTGTAATCATATTGGGGACCTCCCAAACGGGAAGCTTTCCATCTTTCAGGAACCCAAGAAATTTTTCCGTGACCTGTCCAAAATGGGCTTCATGACCCACCTTATATTTTTCGGGAATCTTTACCCGCCAAGTTGTTGGATTGATTTTTTCAAGGGAAAGACCGGTTGTAGTTTTGTTTTTTTCAATGGCTTTCTCAAGCTCATTCACCAAGGCTATAAGATTGGTTTCTTTGTTTGCATAGATATAAAGCGCCGGGATGTAATTTTCTTCCTTGCCCTGACGGATTTCGAGGTTACAATTGGTGCCATGCATCACAGAGAAATGGGTGTCACCTGTTCCTTCAGGAGCTTTGTATTTCCATTCAGCTGTAATGCTAACAGAAACACCTTTTAGTTTGTAGGTCATTTGACCGTTTGCATAAGCCTGTAATTGTCCCTCTTTGATGTCTTTTTTCAGGTAAACAGGAAATGCATTCAGTTTCGTAACATCCTTAAACTCCTTAAGTGAAATAATAGTCGGCCATCTCTTTGCAGAAATCATCTCCACATCTGATTTCTTCAAGATCTGTTCAGGAAAAAGGCCCCACTGGACAAGATCGACCAGGTGAGAGGTAACATCTACAATACCTTCGCCCTGTTGATCAACATCAAAATACCAACCCGGACGGATATTTGGTTTTCCTGAAACCTCTTTATAGAAATAATGCACACTGACGATTTCAACGGCAGGTTTCTCAGGGGTTCCTGTAAGCAACTTTCCAAATATAGCGGGGATATGTGATAATTCTTTTTGCAAAATTGAGGTGATTTCATACCGTTCGGTCATGATATCATACAACAATACCTTTTTCTGTTTCGCAATCTTAAAGGCTTCTTCCAGTTCTCCAAATTTATCAGGAGATATCACCATGGGTTTATCGGCCAGTACATTGAGCCCGGCCTGGACCGACTTCCTGATGTAATCTGTCTTAATGCGGTTGTTTCCTGCAATCACAACAACATTTCCGGGTTTCTGCTTAAGCATCTTTTGAAAATAATCAGAACCTGTATACACATTCTCTTTCCAGGCAGTTGGTTTTTCTGCTCTGGAATTGTAACCCTCGATCCTTTTCAGGTGTTCATTGAGGTCATTGCCGGCAGGGGCAAAGACAAAAACCTCAGGACTGATCTGATCGTACATATTCTTTTGAACCAGAGCTGCATGAAAATGTCCGGGGTCCAATGTCATCAATCTGACCTCGCCTCCGGGAGTTTTGTTTCCCTGACCTGGTTGGCTACTTGTCTTTAAACCACTATCATCGAAAGAGGTCATCATGAATGAAGCTACTAACAGTGCAAACGGAATCAATTTTTTCATCTTGAACTCTTTTTATACAATCCTTGTATTGGCCGCTACCTTGATAAACCGGTTGATGTTTGAGGTATTGACCATGGGTGGCATTCCACCTCCACAAGAAAGAATGATCTGCTTTTTATCGTTCAACCCATCAATAAGATTGAGCAGTGATTTTTCAACATCCTCCTCATTTCCGGCTGCCATCACATCGCGTGGGGGGATGTTGCCAAGCATGGTTACCTTGTTTCCGGTCACTTCCTTCAAGTGATTTAAATCAGTATCGAAGGCCATATTGAAAAGATTGACGCCCATTTCGGGTAAATGTTTGACAGAAGCTTCGCAAGAGGCATCGTTATGGAGGAATTTCACCTTTCCAAACAAGCTGTAGATCTCTTTGAAATAGGGCAATCCGAATTCAAGAAACTCGGTCTCACCCATGAAGCCAATGATGTCGTCGAGCATCATGATCCCGTCGATTGATGGAATCTTTTCTTTCTGCAGGGTATGCCATGAAATGAGGAAATCCGTTATTTTTCGTATCAGGAGGTGACATTTCTCGGGGTCCATCATCATGAGCATCAGAAATTCGGTGAGGCCCATCAGATAGCTGGCAATATTCAAAGGCCCTCTGGAAACCGAAAACTTAATTTCATGACCTGCCTTCCTCATCAAATCTTCATTGGTCAATAACCTGTTTAACATGAACGGCAATAGGCCATCTGTTTCAGGGTTCGGGACAATCAGTTTGTCAATATCTTCGGAAGTAAAAATAATTGGGTGGGCATGTGGGAACTCATTTCTGAAGAAAGTACTCTTTGCTCCAAAAGCAGATGGCTCTGTGCACATGCCATACTCACTCCAGAATCCGGGGAGGAAAATGACATCCTTAAAATCGTTACAGGCTTTTAAATTAGCATCGAACCAAAGCTTATCACTCGTAAAATAATCCAGAATGCTGATTCCATACCACTGGGGCAGCCATGGACAATCAATTATAAATCCGGTTGGAATCTTTCCGGAATATTCTCCACGGATTACTTTATTCAGCGTGTCCCATTGAAGTTCTGTCATAATTATAAATTTTATATTCTTTAAAAGACTGAAAGTTAAATGTTTTCCAAATATAACAAATGACAACAAATCTATCAATTATTCGCGTTACCCGATCAGATAAAAAACAAATAATAATATCGAAGATCAGATTATTGAAAGTCCTTATGTGTAAATTTGCAACTAGTATTCATCCAAAAACCAAATCTCTATGCGTCCATTCGTCCTCCGATTTTCTTTTTTGTTAGGACTATTGATTGTACTGACAGGTGTTGCGCTTAATCTGGAAGCCAAAACCAATTTTGCTGCCAGCTTAGTCTGGATAGGTCTGGCAATTGCCGTCATTTCAATGTATTTGCAGAAATATAAAAAGAAAACTGAAGAAACTAAAACTTTCCCTGAACCCAGCCCGGAAGATTTTGAAGATAAAGACGATGTTTCATCTACGATAGAAGAACAGGATAAAAAGAAAAGCTGATTTGATTAATCCGGACACGATACAAAATGTAATTGAAACTGCCCGCATTGAAGANGTGGTGGGCGACTTTGTGTCATTAAAAAGGCGTGGGGCGAACATGTGGGGTAACTGTCCTTTTCACAATGAAAAGACACCGTCGTTTTCTGTTTCTCCGGCTAAAGGGATCTATAAATGTTTCGGCTGTGGCAAAGCGGGTACATCGGTTAGTTTCGTGATGGAACATGAAAAAATGACATTTCCTGACGCCATCCGCTTCCTTGCCCGAAAGTACAACATCGAGGTTGCAGAAGAAAAGCAGACTGATGAGCAGATCCAGGCAGGTAATGAACGTGAGAGCCTGATGCAGGTCACGGCCTTTGCTCAAAAATATTTTTCCGAACAACTCTTACACACCGACGAAGGAAAATCAGTGGGTCTTTCCTATTTTCGTGAAAGGGATATCACCGATGAGTCCATCACCAAATTCCAGCTGGGTTATTGCAACAATAGCTGGGACGACTTCACAAAACATGCTGTGGCAGAGGGTTACAAGCTTGAATTCCTGGACAAATCAGGACTGAGTATTGTAAAACCAGAAGAAAAGAAACAGTTTGACAGATTCCGGGGAAGGGTGATGTTCCCTATCCTGAACCTGACCGGACGCGTGATCGGCTTTGGTGGACGGATCATGTCGTCGGACAAAACGAAGTCCAAATATGTCAATTCTCCCGAATCGGAGATCTATAATAAAAGTCAAACGCTCTATGGCATCTTCCAGGCTAAGAGCGCGATAGTATCTACCAATAATTGTTTCCTGGTAGAGGGATATACCGATGTGATTTCATTGCATCAGGCCGGCATTCATAATGTGGTGGCTTCTTCAGGTACCTCGCTGACCAACGACCAGATCAAGCTCATCCGGAGATTTACACCCAACATCACCATTCTTTATGACGGTGACTCTGCCGGGATCAAGGCTTCGTTCAGAGGTATAGACATGATTCTGGAACAGGGGATGAATGTTCGCATCGTTCTCTTTCCCGATGGTGAGGATCCCGATTCTTATGCACGTAAACACAGGTCACAGGAAGTCATCGATTTCATTGAGAAGGAAGCTGTTGATTTCATCACATTCAAGACCAATTTGTTGCTGAGCGAGACCGGTAAAGATCCTATCAAAAAAGCCAATCTGATCAAAGAAATCGTTCAATCGATCACCTTGATTCCTGACAAGATCGTGAGGACTGTCTACATCCGGGAATGTTCTTCATTGCTGAATATCGAGGAACAGGTCTTAAATACAGAAGTGAACAAGCTTTTGCGGCAGAAACTGATTAAGGATCATCATCTTGATCAGGGAAGCATTCCGGAACCAGAACCGGAAATAAAACAAACTGAACAGCAAAAACAGGAAGAGGAAAATAATTCAGAAGGGCAGGAACGTGAAATAATTCGTTTACTCTTGTCTTACGGCAACGATGAAATCTTTTTTGAACACGAAGATGAATTCAAACAAAAAGTGGAGGTTCCTGTAAAGGTTGCATTGTTTATCGTGAATGACTTATCGACAGATGAAATTTCTTTTGAAAATCCTGTTTACCAGTTTATCTATGAGGTTTATCTGAATGCAATGAAGGAAGAGACCTTTCCTGACAAGATGTTTTTCCTGAACCACACTGAGCCATTAGTTTCATCAACAGCCGTTGAATTATTGTTTACGAGATACGAGGTTACCGCTTCGGGATGGGAAAAGAATAATATCTTTATTAAAGAAGAACCCACCCGGCTTAAGAAGGTGGTGGAACATTCACTCTTAGCCATGAAGGCACGCAAGGTTGAATTCATGTTGAACGAATTGCAACAGAAACTCAAAACGGAAACCGACGGCGATGAAATGATGATGCTTCTCCAACAATTTCAGTCGTTAAAGTCGATTAGTATGCAGATTCAGGCACAGCAACTGGGCAGGGTGATTACCAAATAACTTTTTTACCTTTTTCCACCAAATTCCATTACGCAGTTGTACTCATACACACTGTGATGCGGTTGTATCGACACCCCAACAAAGCCTGAACCGAAATAATTATTTAAGATATTCTTTCGATGCCCGAGATCGGATTCTCCTTTATCGATCAGCAGTTCCATCACAATATCAAGCGCATCTGGAGGCCCATAGTAACAGTTTTCAGCAAACATGGAGAAATCCCATTTAGCCTTTTTGAACCGATCATAAAAACCATCATGCCCTGTTGTTCCTCTCTCTCCTGATGTTTTTGCATGATCATATGCGAGTTGATAAAGCTGTTCATCTACCTGTAATGGCGACATCGGTTTTTGTTGCTCTAAAGTCTTAATCAAAGATTTAACATAACGGTCTCTGGAAATATTTTCATTCTTAATGTAAGGTTCAAGGATGGTGGTTTCAAACAAAGGGCCATTCATCCTGGCCAGATTGCAAAGGAAAACGACATCCTTTTCTTCCTGATTCATAAAAAGCACGCTGTTCTTTACAGTGGCCGAGTCCAGGAGTTCTTCCGGCCAACTCTGCAAGAGATGATCCAGACTTAATTTTTGCTGACTATAAGAGCGTATGATTCGTTGACTGTAAGTGCTTGTAGTCGTGAATAGCAATAGAATTGAGATCAATATTAGTTTCATACTGAAAAAGTGTATTTTAAAAATGTATTGTCTTCGAATCCCTTTTTTTAAAAGTACTATTCTACCATATTCACTGATTGGTTAAACCTCGATTTTCTATTGTTCACAAACAAAGGTAGACTTGTTTAAATCCAATTCCGTGCCAAAAATTATTAATTCGTTTGGGCTTGAACAAAACAGATGAATTCTGAGTAATTTCGCTCCTGAAATTTAAAATGAACATGAAAACTCCCCCCTACCTCCAAAAAGGTGATACTGTTGCCATTGTAGCTCCCGCAAGAAGTGTAAGCATTGAAGAAATGATGCCGGCTATTACATTATTTGAAGAATGGGGACTAAAGGTTGTTCTGGGTGAAAATCTTTTTGCAGTGCATAACCAATATGCGGGTACTGAAGAAGACCGGGCTGGAGATTTTCAAAAGATGTTGGATAATCAGGAGATCAGGGCTATTTTTTGTGCAAGGGGAGGTTATGGCGTCGTCAGGATTATAGATTTGCTTTCCTTCGAGTGTTTTGTCCGGCATCCCAAATGGATAGTGGGTTACAGCGATATTACGGTATTGCATTCCCATATAAATTCATGCTTTGGCGTTGAGACACTCCATGCAACCATGCCCATTAATGTCTATGCCACCCCGAATTATGAATCTACAGAGAGCATGCACGATGCATTGTTTGGGAAGCAACTTTCGTATCAGATTCCGAATTCATCTTTTTCGAAAGTGGGAGAGGGGAAGGGTGAACTCATCGGGGGAAACCTCTCGATTTTGTACAGCCTGGCTGGCTCTGAATCAGATATCAATACAGATGGGAAGATACTTTTCATTGAGGATCTCGATGAGTATCTCTATCATATAGACCGGATGATGCAAAACCTGAAACGGTCGGGGAAATTGAATTACTTATCCGGCCTCATTGTTGGAGGACTGACTGAAATGAAAGACAATACGATTCCTTTTGGCAAATCTGCTGAAGAAATCATTCTGGAAGCAGTTGCCGAATATGATTATCCGGTATGTTTTGGCTTCCCGGCAGGACATATGGATGATAACCGGGCAATAATTATGGGCCGGGAGGTTACATTGAAGGTAACTACTGATAAGGCTGATTTAGAATTTATTTCACATACTGATCCATCACATTCTTAAGGTTTTTCTGACAAACCTTGCAATAGACCATGTGACGTGTATACATGATACAATCCAGCTGCGGACGATATAATCCTTTGGGATTATATCCTGCTCCTTCAAACGCCCCGACCTTATCTTTGTATTTTTCCTTGCTGAAAAACGCATCCTCGGTCTTGATTTGCTTATCGAATAAAGCCTCCATCACCGACTCCGGCAACATGGCAGCACGAATACTATCACGTGTCTTTTGAATCTTGTAACCGAATTTATCAAATTCCTCCTTATTCCATGGAGTGGGCAATGGAGTATCGGCTTCAACCAGATCCTTCCATTTCAGGTTATTTTTATCTAACATGGCCGTGATATTGGTCTCCCAGGGCTCCACTGTAATCTTTGGAATTTCATAAGAGACCGCAGAAGTGTAATATTCATCAGCAAGTGCAGCCATGTGATGACCCAATTCATGAATCATGATATATTCGGCATACTTGTTATCCACAGAAACCGTGGTGTAGAGTCCATAAATCCCACCTCCACCATAGGTCTTTTCATTGATCAGGATGATCATATAATCGTAGGGAACCGCTGATGCAATATCACGGATGGTCTTGTTATCATAGGTCAGCGCATAACGCTCCGAATCAAAACTGCTGTAATGCACCGAGAGAGGAGTCCGTTTGTAAATATTGTGATGAGGCTTGGTAACCCCTGAAACTTCAGAAGGCGTCTCAACCAAACGAACATTGAAATCCTTGACCCTTGATTTAAAAGGCTCGGCATTGAATAATGCAGTAGTCAGTCTTTTAGCATCTTTCCTGAACTTCTCCATTTCGGCTTTCGTATAACCATCGCCAAGAATAACCAGGTCAAGCTTCTCTGCTGCAGGACCATTTTCCATCAGTACATCCACTTTGTTGGTGTGAATCATTTCTGCCTGATTAACCTGATGTGAATCAGGAATAATGTCGGTTGACCAGATAGCCGCGAACTTGTTTGTAGCATCACGCTTTTTGACAATCACCGTAACAGGTTTGAGTGGCCAGGGAAAACGGAGCGACTCATGAAAAGTGCCCCATTGTGTTTTGGCTTCCGGAACGCTCTGCCACTCGCCAAATACATTCGCAAATCCATGTGAGTAAAGCAACACTTTTGACGCTTTGTCAATCACCTCAAAGAAATAGGGCCCAAGTTCCAGTTTATCTACCAAAGTCGACTTACTACCCGACCAGATTCCATCATTAACAGTCTGATCAACTGCAAAGTGTTCCTCTGATGCAGTCCCTGAATGGAAATAATCCAGGCGCATGGTTAAATCCTTAAAGTAAGTCTCAAATTTCACATTGCCATTGTTGACAACAGCGATGGTTTGTGGTGATCCGGCAACGCTGTTTTCGATTGCCTGCTGCTTTGGTTTGCACGAAACTAAGGCCATAACTGAAAGAATAAGTATTAATCCGCGACTCATATTATGAAAGATTAAAAGTTTTGATGAAGGTAAATAAATTCTTATTTCATACAAAACAAAAAAGACCGGTAATAATACCAGTCTTTCTTTTGAGGTTTCGAGCGGATTCGAACCGCTGTGGGAGGTTTTGCAGACCTCTGCCTAGCCACTCGGCCACGAAACCACAGTTATTTGGGGATGCAAAGGTAATGAAAAAATATAATTACACAAGGATGCCTATGCCGAAAGATTGGAAATCGCATTCAGACAGTCCGGACAAAGGCATCCCTCATACTGATCTTCAATCATTTTCAAGGCCTCATCATCCAGACTAATTTCATAGCACCAGCATTTACCCGTCACGCCGCAACCAAATGTATTTCCACATCTGGCACAAAGCTTTGTTTCGTTGGTTTTGCCGGAGAAATCCTTACAATCGCTCATCTTTACCTCTCATTTTCAATGGTGACATTTACACTCTGGATCNTTCCGCCAAGG
>JGI24140J50213_10001382_pt1 | contig 10643 bp, 8 predicted proteins | sample BarGraIncu00222A_FD_50213 | JGI IMG/M metagenome (IMG submission 50213) | reverse complement strand
TTGCCGGACGAGACGGTCGTCGTCTACGTGTCGCCGCTGAAGGCGCTGTCGAACGACATCCGGCTCAATCTCGAGGCGCCGCTGGCCGGCATTCGCGCCGAGCTCGCTGCGCTGAAGCTGCCCGACGTCGAGATCCGCACGGCGGTGCGCACCGGCGACACGCCGCAGCACGAGCGGCAGAAGGCCTTGCGCAAGCCGCCGCACATCCTCGTGACGACGCCCGAGTCGCTCTATGTGCTGCTCGGCTCGCCGCGCGGCCGGGCGATGCTGGGGAGCGTGCGCGCCGTGATCGTCGACGAGATCCACGCCATCGCCGAGAGCAAGCGCGGCAGCCATCTCGCCCTGTCGCTGGAGCGGCTCGAGGCATTGACGTGCGAGCGGGCAGGGTCGCTCGGCGTGCCGCATCAGCTGACGCGGATCGGCCTCTCGGCGACGCAGAAGCCGATCGACGAGATGGCGCGCTTTCTTGTCGGCGCCGGGCTGGTCGCGAGCGGCGTCGCCGACTGCGCCATCATCGACATCGGCTACGCCAAGGAGCGCGACCTGGCGCTCGAGCTGCCACCCACGCCGCTCTCGGCGGTGATGTCGAACGACCAGTGGGAGCAGGTCTACGGCCGCGTCACCGAGCTCGTGCTGATGCACCGCACGACCCTGGTCTTCGTCAACACGCGACGCATGGCCGAGCGCGCCGCGCGCAACCTGGGCGACCGCCTCGGCAAGGACGCGGTCGCCGCGCACCATGGCAGCCTCGCCAAGGAAACGCGGCTCGACGCCGAGCAGCGCCTGAAGCGCGGTGACCTGAAGGTGCTGGTCGCGACCGCGTCGCTCGAGCTCGGCCTCGACATCGGCGACGTCGACCTGGTCTGCCAGCTCGGCTCGCCGCGCAGGATCGCGACCTTCCTGCAGCGGGCCGGGCGCTCGGGCCACGCCGTCGGCGGCGTGCCGAAGGCGCGGCTTTTTCCGCAGACGCGCGACGAGCTCGTCGAATGCGCCGCGCTGCTCGATTGCGTTCGCCGCGGCGAGCTCGATGCGCTGCGCATCGTGCCGGCGCCGCTCGACGTGCTGGCGCAGCAGATCGTCGCCGAGATCGCCTGCCGGGAGTGGGACGAAGACGCGCTGTTCGCGCTGGTTCGCCGCGCCTGGCCGTATGCGCAGCTGGCGCGCCAGAGCTTCGACGACGTGGTGCGCATGCTGAGCGAGGGCTTCACGACGCGGCACGGCCCGCGCGCCGGCCATGTGCACCGCGACGCCGTTCACCGCACGCTGCGCGAGCGCAAGGGCTCGCGCCTGGCCGCGCTCACGTCGGGCGGCACGATCCCCGAGTCCGGCGACTACGCGGTGCTGCTCGAGCCGCAGGCGGCGACGATCGGCAGCGTCAACGAGGACTTCGCGATCGAAAGTATCCGGGGCGATATCTTCCAGCTCGGCAACACCAGCTACCGCATCCTGAAGATCGAGCCGGGCCGGGTTCGCGTCGAAGACGCGCAGGGCGCGGCGCCGAACATTCCGTTCTGGCTCGGCGAGGCGCCGGGCCGCAGCGACGAGCTGTCGTTCGGCGTCTCGCGCCTGCGCCAGGGCGTCGCTGAGCGCATCGCCGCGCAGGGGCCGGCGGCGGCGCGCGCCTGGCTCGCCAACAGCATCGGCCTGGGCGACGACGCGACGGCGCAGCTGGTGGACTATCTCGGCCGCACGTTGGCGGCGCTCGGCACGATGCCGACGCAGGAGCGCATCGTCCTCGAGCGCTTCTTCGACGAGTCGGGCGGCATGCAGCTCGTCATCCACACGCCGTACGGCAGCCGCCTCAACCGGGCCTGGGGCCTGGCCTTGCGCAAGCGCTTCTGCCGGCGCTTCAACTTCGAGCTGCAGGCGGCGGCGACCGANGACGCGATCGTGCTGTCGCTCTCGACCAGCCACAGCTTTCCCCTCGACGAGGTCGCCCGCTACCTGCACTCGGCNAGCGCGCTCGACGTGCTCGTGCAGGCCGTGCTCGACGCNCCGCTCTTCGCCGTGCGCTGGCGCTGGAATGCGACGACCGCGCTGGCCCTGCCGCGCTTCGTCGGCGGAAAGAAAGTGGCGCCGCAGCTGCAGCGGATGAAATCGGAAGACCTGCTCGCCGCCGTCTTCCCCGACCAGGTGGCCTGCGCCGAGAACCTCACCGGCGAGCGCGAGATTCCCGCGCATCCGCTGGTCGCGCAGACGCTGCGCGATTGCCTCGACGACGCCATGGACGCCGAAGGTTGGCTGCAGCTGCTGCGGCGCATGGAAGCCGGCGACGTCGAGGTGATCGCGCGTGACCTGCCAGCGCCGTCGCCATTCGCGGCCGAAGCGCTGAGCGCGAAGCCCTATGCCTTCCTCGACGATGCGCCGCTCGAGGAGCGCCGGACGCAGGCGGTGCAGAGCCGCCGCTACAGCGATCCCGAGAGCGCCGACGACCTGGGCCGTCTCGATCCCGAAGCGATCGCGAGCGTGCGCGACGAGGCGTGGCCGCGTCCGCGCAGCACCGACGAAATGCACGAGGCACTGAGCAGCCTGGGCGTGGTGACCGACGACGAGGCGGCGGCCCACGCGGGCTGGGCGGCATGGCTCGGCGCCCTGGCGGCCGACCGGCGCGCGACCCGCTGCGCCATCGGCAAGACGCAGGGTCTTTGGGTCGCCGCGGAACGCATTGCCCAACTGCGCGCCGTGCATCCCGACGCGGCAATGGCTCCGTCGATCGAGCCGCCCGAGCAATACGCACGCATCGCCGACAGCCCGGACGACGCACTGCGCGAGCTGCTACGGGCGCGTCTCGGTGGCGTTGGGCCGATCTCCATCGACGCGCTCGCGACGACGATCGGCGTGGCGATCGGCACCGCCGAGGCGACGCTGCTGCAGCTGCAGAGCGAAGGCTATGTGATGCAGGGCCGCTTCACGCAGCAGTCGTTCGAAGGCGACCACGCCGAATGGTGCGAGCGGCACCTGTTGGCGCGCATCCACCGCTACACGCTGAAGCGCCTGCGCCGCGAGATCGAGCCGGTCGAGCCGCGCGACTTCGCACGCTTCCTGTTCGAGTGGCAGCACGTCGGCGCGGCCAGTCGCGTCAGCGGCCCGGAGGCGCTGGCGGGAGTGCTGGCGCAGCTCGAAGGCTACGAGGCGCCGGCGGCGCTCTGGGAGGCGGAGCTGCTGCCCGCGCGCATGACCGACTATTCGCCGCAGTGGCTCGACGAGCTGTGCACGGCGGGCCGCACGCTGTGGACGCGGCTTCGCCCGCCGGCGGCCGAGGCGCGCGGCACCGGCGGCGGCACCTCGTTGCGCGCGACGCCGATCCTGCTGTTGCCGCGCCGCGCCGCGTCGTTCTGGACCGGCCTCGCGCCCGCGCCGGCCGGCGACGACGGGCTCGGCTCGCGCGCCCGCCGCGTCGCCGCTTACCTGGCCACGCACGGCGCGTCGTTCTTCGACGACATCGCCAGCGGCGTGCACCTGCTGCGGGCCGAGCTGGAAGACGCGCTCGCCGAGCTCGTCGTGCGCGGTCGCGCCCATTGCGACAGCTACTCGGGCTTGCGTGCATTGCTGGTGCCGCCATCGAAGCGCGCATCGGGCAGCGGCAAACGCGGCCGTGTCGCCTGGTTCGGCATCGAGGACGCGGGGCGCTGGTCGCTGCTGCGCGCGGCCACCGCTGTCCCGGCCACGGATGCGAGGCCGGCGGCCACCTCGGCGAGGGCGACGACGCTTGCGGCCGTCGCGCCGATCGCGACGCCTGCGACCGCCGAAGCGGTCGAGCAGGTCGCGCGCATCCTGTTGCGGCGCTACGGCGTCGTCTGCTGGCGCCTGCTCGAGCGTGAGCCGGCGTGGCTGCCGCCATGGCGCGATCTCGTGCGCGCCTACCGGCGCCTCGAAGCGCGCGGCGAGATCCGCGGCGGCCGCTTCATCGCCGGCCTGTCCGGAGAGCAGTACGCGTTGCCCGATGCCATCGCGCTGATGCGCCAGGTGCGTCGCCGGCCGCCCGATCATTCGCTCGTGTGCCTGGCGGCCGCCGACCCGGCCAACCTGCTCGGTACCGTGCTGCCGGGGCCGAAGGTGGCGCGGGTCGCCGGCGCGCGCGTGCTCTATCGCGACGGCGTGCCGCTGGCCGCCAGCGTGGCTGGACAGGCGGACTGGCTTGCCGACGTCGACGCCGCCGAGAGGCCAGCGCTGCGGCGGGCACTCGAGCTCGGCCCGGCGGCGCGTGTCGATGCATTCGCAGCGCGTGTCGCGCCGCTCGGGCAGATCGCGTGACGGCCGCCGTCGACTCCACCGCGCTGACCTTGCGGGTGAGCGCATCGGACAACGTCTCGGCCCTGCTGATGCGCCCCGAGCAGGCCAGCGCCTGCTACGTCTTCGCGCACGGCGCGGGCGCAGGCATGGAGCACGCGTTCATGGCCGCTTTCGCCGACGGGCTGGCGCGGCGCGGCATCGCGACGCTGCGCTTCCAGTTTCCCTACATGGAGCGCGGCTCGAAGCGCCCCGACACGCCGGCCGTCGCCCATGCCGCGGTGCGCGCGGCCGTCGCCGAGGCGGCGCAGCGATGCGAGGGCTTGCCGCTCTTGGCCGGTGGCAAATCGTTCGGCGGCCGCATGACTTCGCAAGCACAGGCCGCGGCGCCGCTGCCTGGCGTGCGCGGACTCGTCTTCGTCGGCTTTCCGCTGCATCCAGCGGGCCGGCCCGGGCTCGATCGCGCCGCCCATCTCGATGCCGTTCGCTGCCCGATGCTCTTCCTGCAAGGCACGCGCGACGAGCTGGCCGAGCTGGCGCTGCTGAAAAATGTAGTCGATCGGCTGGGGTCGCTTGCCACGCTGCATCTCGTCGACGACGCCGACCACTCGTTCCACGTGCGCGCGAGCAGCGGCCGCGACGATGTGCAGGTGTGCAACGCGATGCTCGACACGATGGCCGCCTGGATCGCCACGCTCGCCTAGCGGCCGGGCTCGCGACGCGTCGCGGCGCACCGGCGCGCTCCCGAAAGAGGCGCATCCCGCTACTGTCTTTCGAGGGGATTGCCCGTTCTCTCGTCGTCGCCGAGTCTTCGTTCGCGGCATGTGCCGCGTCTCTCGGAGTCCGCATGAACATGCTGTCGTTTCAACGCATTGGCGTTTCCAGGATCACGTCAACGATCACGCCGATCGCCGTCGCCGCAGCGATGACGCTCGGGCTCTCGGCTTGCATCGTCGTGCCGATCGATCCGCACACCGGCCAGCCCTATGCGGCCGCGCCGCGCGACGGTGGCGGGTATGGCGGCGTATCGCCGGCGCCCTTGCCCGCTGTCCAGTCGATGCAGAGCGCACCGTCGCTCCTCAACGTCCGCCTGTATCCGCTCAACACCCAGGCCAACCGCGGCGGCCTCCTCACCGCGCAAGTGCTCGACAACAACGCCGGCCGAGGCACCTTCACCGTGCCCTACCTCGGCGACACGCTGCAGGGCGAATCAGCGCGCGTCGATGCGGGCTATGCCGCGTTCGGGCACATCCACCAGCAGGTGCTCGGCACGGCGCAGCGCACCTACGTCGGCAGGCGCGGCATCGCCAACGCCTACGGCGCGAGGGGTGTCAACGCGCAGTGCGAATACGTGCTGACCGGCCCCGGCGCCGGTACTGGCGTGTGCGCCTTCTCGGACGGCGCGAACTATCAGATGTATTTCGGCGGATGACGGGGCGCGGGTGCGGCTCAGCGGACGCTGAACGTCGCCCATGCCGGCGCGTGGTCGCTCGCGCCTTCCTGGCCGCGCACGTCGCGGTCGACGCCGGCGTCGCGCAGGCGCTGCCGCATCGCCGGGCTCAGCAGCAGATGGTCGATGCGCAGCCCGGCATCGCGCGCCCAGCGGTTGCGCCGATAGTCCCAGAACGTGTAGACGCGATCGGTCGGGTGCTGGTGCCGGATCGCATCGGTCCAGCCTTGTGCGAGCAGCCGCTCGAAGGCATGGCGCGGCTCGGGCTGCAGCAGCGCGTTGTCGAGCCAGCTGGCGGGCGAGTAGATGTCGTCGTCGGTCGGCACGACGTTGAAATCGCCTGCCAGGACAACCGGATGGCCGGTCTCCATCAGTTGCGCGGCGTGCGCCAGCAGACGCTCGAACCAGGCCATCTTGTCGTCGAACTTCGGGCCGGGTCGCGGATTGCCGTTCGGCAGGTAGATCGAGGTGACGATGACGCCGTCGACGGCGGCCTCGAGATAGCGGCGCTGCGTGTCGGCCGGATCGCCCGGCAGCACGCGCCGGATCTCGACCGGCTCGGCGCCGCGCGCGAGCAGGGCGACGCCGTTCCACGGCCGCTGGCCGGCGCTCAGCGCGCCGTAGCCGGCGTCGTCGAAGGCGGCGCGAGGAAACGCCGCGTCGGTTGCCTTGGTCTCCTGCAGCGCGACGACGTCCGGCTTCGCTTCGGCCAGCCACTCGAGCACGAGCGGCAGGCGCTTGACGACATCGTTGACGTTCCAGGTGGCGATCTTCATGGCGCCCGCATCGTTGCACGCGTCGACGCGATGCGACGCGTGCGCCCCTACGCCAGCGACGCGGCGAGCTCGCGCAAGACCCCGCGCGGATTGGCCTCGATGAGATCGCCGTGCGACACGACGATGCGCTTCAGGTCGGCGATCTCGGCCCAGCGCAGCAATTGCGCACGCAGTGCGGCCTTGTCTTTGACGATCGTCAAGGATGTCGTCGCCGGGATCTGCGCGTCGTCGCCGGCAAATCCCATCCTGCGCAGCAGCCAGCCGCCGAAGCCCGACGCGTGGCGGATGTTGCCGACGAGATCGTTGAGCACGAGCGTCGTGCCGCCCGGCCGGCGAACGAGGAGCGACGCCTCTTCATCNTGCGTGCCGGGCACGGCAGCGAACTGCACGCGCGAATCGCCGAACTCCGGCGCGGTCGTGTCGACCGGCACGACCTCGGCGGTCTGCTCGCGCGAGCCTGGCGGCGTCACGACCTGCAGCTGTGGATAGCGCGCCTTCCACGCGGCGGCGTCGAGGCGATGGTGCTCGCCCGGCACGACCAGAAATGCCGGCCTGCCATACGACTCGAGCGTCGCCATGCCGGCATCGTCGAGCGACACGGCGCTCCAGATCACGAGCCGGCCGTCGCGCAGCCGAACGACCGTCATTCGCCGCGGCAGATCGACCAGCGGCATCGGAACCTGGCCGACCACACCCAGGATGCCACTGTCGAGCTCCGCGAGCGGGCCGTGCGGCAAGACCTTCCATTCGTTNGTGGGCGTCGGCGTAGCAGATTCTCCCGTGTCGCGATGCCGTCGGACGACGCCGCCTTGCGTGTTTGGCAATCGAGGTGCCGGCGATCCTGGTGGACAGGGCTCGAGCCGGCAGACAAGAATCATGCGCTCGTTTGTCGAGATCGCCGTCCCTGGTTCGTCGTGTCAGGAGCGCCGTTCGTTCGACGGCTTCGTTCGCACAGGAGAAGACCNATGCAGAAGATCACGCCCTTTCTCTGGTACGCCAAGGANGCNGAGGAGGCCGCCAGGTTCTACGCCGCCACCTTCCCGAATTCGCGCGTCACGCGCGTCACGGCGATGCAGAGCGAGTCGCCGAGCGGGCCGCCCGGCTCGGTGAAGATCGTCGAGTTCGAGCTGTTCGGCCAGCAGTTCACGGCCATGACCGCGGGCCCGCTCGATCCGTTCAACCACGCGGTGTCGTTTCTGGTCAGCTGCGACGACCAGGCCGAGATCGACCGCTACTGGGACGCCCTGCTCGGCAACGGCGGCACCGCGGAGCAGTGCGGCTGGCTGAAGGATCGCTACGGGCTGTCGTGGCAGATCATTCCGAAGGTGCTCGGCGAGCTGATGTCGAACCCCGACAAGGCCAAGGCCAAGCGAACCGGCGACGCCATGATGAAGATGGTCAAGATCGACATCGCCGCGCTCGAATCGGCCTGACGCCTCGGTTCTCAGCCCGCCAGCATCGAGCCGATCCCGAGCGCGAACAAGGCGGCCACGAGGGCGGCGCCGTAGAGCAGGGCGATGACGACGCCGCGTGCAAGCGTCGGCCACCACGGCCCGTGGTACACGCGGCGACACGACAGCAGCGCGTAGAGAGGCAGCACGACGAGGCCGATGCGGGCGGAGAGCGGCGGCAACATCGCGAGCAGGGTCAGCCACAGGAACCAGAACGCGTGCGTGTGCAGGCTGAAGACGAAGTGCGCGCCGTACGGCAGGCCGCGCGAGCGGTAGGCGAGCATGACGATGGCGGCGAACAGCGGCAGCAACACGAACACGACATAGGGGGCCAGGCCGAGCAGGCGATGCGAGAGCTCGTCGGGATGCTCCGAGAGCGAAGCCGCCTGCAGGCCGACCTCGGCGCTGCGCGTGCGTGCCCAGGAGCAGCTGCCTTTTTTCTCGACGCAGCCGCGCATCTCGGCGATCGACGCGTATTCGGCCGGGTTGCCTGCCGCCGTGATCGGCCGGCCGTGCGAATCGATGGCCGGGGCCACCTGCAGCTGGAAGCTCGAGACCGAGCCGAACACCTTCACGACCAGGAAGAAGACGAAGCTCGCGCTCAGATAGAGCCGCAGCGGCAGCACGTAGCGACGCCTGCGTCCGACGAAGTATTCGGCGGTGAGCCGGCCCGGCGAGAGGAGCAGCAGCCGCAGCGTCCGCCAGAGCGCGCCGTCGAAGACGACGTAGTGGCCAATGAACGCGTGAACGAACTCGAGGAAGGTCGGCTCGTGGAGCTGGGTTTCCTGGCCGCAGTGCCAGCAGTAGAGCGGCGCCGGCTCGGGATGCAGTGCGGCGTTGCAGTTGGGGCAGCGGGTCGTCGAGGCGAGGACGGGTTGCACCCCGCCAATTTACCTTGAGGACATCGTTTCGCCGGGCTGGATGTCGTGTCCGGCGACACGGAGTCGCCGACAGGCGACTGTCCGAGCGTCCTACTCGGCGTGCGGAGCTTCCACGCTGCGTGGTTCGAAGGCGACGGCGACGGCATCGCGGTGGCCCGTCACGGTCACCGCCGGGAGCATGACGACGTCGGTTGGCGCCACGCGGTGACCGATGACCGTCACCGCCGGCAGGACGACGACGTTCGCTTCGGGGGCCGGCGCACGATGGCGGAAGTTGACCATCTCCGAGCCCATCGCGGCGGTGCCAGCGGCCAGAAGGCCGAAGGTCAGGACGGCGGAGAGGATGTTGTCGGACATGGTGTGCTCCCTGGTGGACGGGCGCATCGGGTGAGGCGCTGAGGAGCAATGTAGTCAGCGCATCCGGCCGCTCATAGCGGCTTGCGACGAACCGCGCGTCGGCGGCGATGAAATGCTCCGTAAGCCGACAGATCGGTCGCTGCCGCTTGCCGCCGCCGCCCGGTCACGCCAGCGAACGATCGAGCGTCGGATAGTCCGTGTAACCTTCCGCGCCGCCGCCGTAGAGCGTCTTCTGGTTCAGTGCCGCGAGCGGGGCGCCGGTGCGCAGGCGCTCGACGAGATCGGGATTGCCGATGAATGGGCGCCCGAAGGCGACCAGATCGGCGTGGCCCGAAGCGACGGCGCGCTCGGCCATCGCGCGGTCGTAGCCGTTGTTGACCATCCACGCGCCGCCGGGATGGAGCTCCTTGAAGCGTTCGCGCAGGGCGTCGAAGTCGAAGGGGGCGATGTCGCGGGCGCCGCCGGTGGCGCCTTCGATGACGTGGACGTAGGCCAGCCGCATCGCTGCGACCTGTGCCACGGCATGGCCGTAGAGCGCCTGTGGGTCGCTGTCGGGTCCGGCGTCGTTCGCCGGTGTCACGGGCGAGAGCCGCAGGCCGGTTCGGTCGGCGCCCACTTCGGCGATCACGGCGCGCATCACTTCCAGCAGCAGGCGCACCCGGTGCTCGATCGGGCCGCCATAGGCGTCGGTGCGGTCGTTGATGCTGTCGCGCATGAATTGCTCCAGCAGGTAGCCGTTCGCGCCGTGGACCTCGACGCCGTCGAAGCCGGCCTGCACGGCGCAGCGCGCCGCGTGCGCGAAGTCGGCGACGATGCGCGGCATCTCGTCGAGGCGGAGCGCCCGCGGTTGCGAGACGGCAACGAAGCCCTCGCTGGTGAAGGTCTTGCCGTTGGCGCGACGCGCCGTCGACGACACCGGCGGCTGCCCACCCGGAAGCAGCGACACGTGCGAGATGCGGCCGACGTGCCACAGCTGCACNACCATGCGGCCGCCGGCGTCGTGGACGGCATCGGTGACGCGCCGCCATGCCGCCACCTGCTCGGGGCTGTAGATGCCNGGCGTGTCGAGATAGCCCTGGCCTTCNGCGCTGATCTGGGTCGCCTCGGACACGATCAGGCCGGCGCTTGCGCGCTGGCGGTAGTAGCTGGCCATCAGGTCGGTCGGCACCTGGCGGGGACCGGCACGGTCGCGCGTGAGCGGCGCCATGACGATGCGGTTGGCGGCGGCGATGGCGCCGATGTGGATCGGTTCGAAGAGGTTGGGCACGTNCAGCGGAGCGGAGTGGAGCAGCCAGAAGGGTAGCGCTCTGCGCGGCGTCGNGAGGAGCAGCGTCCGAATGACCTCATGAAGACTCAAGCCCGCGGCGTGGCGCGCTCGATNAGCGCTNCGCAGTCGACGCCGCGCGGCAACGTGCCNACGTTGTGGTGGCCGGCCTCGCCGAGCCGGGATGCGCAGAACGCGTCGGCGACCGTGGCCGGCGCGTGCTGGAGCAGCAGT
>JGI24140J50213_10001381_pt1 | contig 10648 bp, 9 predicted proteins | sample BarGraIncu00222A_FD_50213 | JGI IMG/M metagenome (IMG submission 50213) | reverse complement strand
GGCGAGCACGGCAGTGCCTACCTGTTTGATCACGAGGCGGCCCCGACCGCTTTCAAAAGCTGGACCATGTTGGTCGCCGTGTAGGCCGCGATGGTCACGACGTCGCCCCCCGCAAGCCGTGCGAAACGGCTGAAACCATCGCCGCTCACATTGCCGATCGCAAGGCGGACCAGCGGTGACGAGCTATCGCGCGCGTACATAAGCGCGATCACCTCCGGTCGGCTCAAGCCGTACCGTTCGAGCTCCGCCTCGCTCGGATGTTTCGCGACGACCGTTTCGATCTGGGTCTGGTCGAGCGCCGCCAGCGCTGTCGCGATGATGCGGGCCTTGTCGGGATCAGCGATATGCGTGTCAGTGTTGCCGGCGTGCGCATGCTGGCCGGTATGGACGAGCCAGTTTCCGGCGCCGTCTCGCTCCAGGCGATGCAGTTTCCCCTGGATCACGATCTCAATCGCCCAGATGCGGTCGATCGATGCGGGTAGCAGCAGCGCCGTCAGGCGCTTCGCATTCTCATCGCCGCTGCCGGCTTCGGGCGGCAGGATCCGTCTCGCCATGTCAGCCGTGACCTCCCACTCCGTTCCGACATGGCGTGGCATCAGGTAGACTGTGGGCTGACCTACCAGTCTCAAATACTGCGACGTTCCCGACGGATTCAGGGTGCCGAAATCCGCAACGATCGCGGGTCGGTCGGGTTGCTCCAGCGAGACAAGGTAAGCGGGCGGATCGAGCCCGAATTCGGCGAAGTTTGCGGCCTCGTAGTCACCCGGATCGAGACTTCGCGCCGGTTCCGAGACGTGCATGAAATGCAGCGCGAGATCGAGATGCGATGCGAGCTCCTTGGGAACGGGTGTGTTCGACCGCTCGAAACTCCAGGCGCCGTCCTTGGTGCGGCGGAAACCTATTCGCTCCCCGCCGGTCCTGATCTCGGCGGCGGTTACGGTAGAGGGAGTTGCGGCCACGATACCTTGCGGCGTGAAGATTAGCGGGGGCAGGCCCGGCGACCGCCCCGACAAAGCCAGAGCCGCGAGCAGCGCTATCATCAACGCGCCGGCGGCCCACAGCGCGACATTCCTCGCCCCGGCAATCAACGTCGTTTCCACCAGACCAGGCCCCCTAGCAGCATGACGCTAAGAGGCAATAGCATCTCGACGGCGATGAACACGGTGCGCATCTGGTCTCTCGTCAGCGTGATCTGTTGCGCGGGGCTGAAGGATTGCGGTTTGGCTGCCGGCCTCGTTTCGTCCTCGGCCAACCACCTCACCATCTCGACAGCTAGATCGCCGTTTGAGACGTACGGGAAATAGGAATTGGCCGCGAAGTTGCTGTTGCCGACCAGGACCAGCCGGAATGGTTTTGTCTGGTCGGCGGCACCGTCGGGCCAGCGCCCTTCGACCGCGACCGCCAGCACCGCCGCTCCGTGCGGTGCATCCGACCCGGTCGGCTCGGCTGCGGCTGGCGCCTGCGACACCGGGCGCAAATAGCTGTCCTTGCTGCTGCTCGCGAGAATGGTCGTATTGACGCCGGGCGGAGCCGCTCCGACACGGATGGGTCGCGCGTTCGGAAAGATGGTCATGGCAATCCGTCGCGTGATCGGGTGTGGCGGATAGTAAGGCACCGCGACCTTGTCATGATCCGATCCAGAGTGATTGAGCGGATCGATCACGATGGCCGGGTCCGAGACGAGTCCAAGTTTACCAAAAAGATCGCCAAGGCCGCCTTGCAGGGGAAATTCCGGGTCAATCATGGCCAGCAGCCGGCCGCCGCGCGCCAGATAGTCGGACAGCAGGGCCGCTTCGGCTGGCGCATACGCATGCCGGGGGCCGATCTCTGCGACCACGCTGCAGTCAGGCGGAACGGCCGAAAGGCTCGTTAGCGCCATCGCACGGACCGTATAGCCGAGCGTCGTCAGCGCAAGCTGCAGCCGGTCGAGACCGTCGGTGTCGCCTTGTAGAAGGTCTCCCGCGCCCGGCGTCTCATGGCCCCGCAGTGTTTCAATATGACTATAGTGGAAATGCGCCGGGCCCTCGGGAACGCTCTCGCCATGGCCGCTGACGAAACAGACGACATCGACCTTCCTCTTCAGAACCCGCAGGGTCGCAAAAGCCATCTGGGCGAGATCCGCGGTATTCTCGACGACAACGCGCCGGCCGTCTGTCTCCACTACCGCGGTGTTATAGGCACGGGCCCCGAAAGCCCGTGCCTTCGCGGGATCCTTGTCGATATCGACGGCGGAGAAATGGAAGTGCGGATTCTGGCGCGCGGCGACCGTCAGCAGGTCCTTGGCGTCGATCGCGTTCCGGTCCGAGTGGTTGTAGAAATAGGTCAGCGAGACGTCGCTGCTCAGGCCGTCCAGCACCGATTCAAATTGCGGAGGCGGTGTATTTGCGGCCTCGCGGGTCGCGTCCAGATAGACATCGTGGCGGAACATCGCGACGTTCGCCAGGTAGACCACGACGATGGCGCCAATCGCGAGCGCGGCGTTGTACAGCATCGCTCTGGCCCGCGAACCCGCGATCCGCAGGGGGAGTTGAAGCCCAAGCGCAAACAGCATGAGCATGGCGGCACACCAACTGCCGAAGAAGAGCAGGTTGGAGCCGCGCTCGCCCCAGTGATGCGAGACGCCGAGCGCGCCGAAGACGAGCGCGGCGGCTGCCAGCACCATAATCAAAAGCCATGAAAAGCCGCGTGACATCTTTCCCCTCGGCAGCGTCAGCGCCACGCCAGCGCGCGGACACTAAGGAACAGGCTGAGCATGGTCGCGCTCAGAAAGTAGGCGACATCGGTCAAATACATCGATCCGGTCGCGAACGGCTTGAAATGCACCGAGAGCGACATGTTGACGAGCAGCGAGTCGAAGGGATCGGGAACCAAATGTCCATATTCGTCGATGATCCATAACAGCAGGAAGATGCTGAGCGACAGAAGAGCGGCGATGATCTGGTTGTTGGTCAGCGCCGACGTGAGCAGGCCGACCCCGACGAGCGCTCCAGCGAGCAGCGCGAGGCCGAGATAACCGCTGAAAATCGGCCCCCAATCAGGGTCTCCATAGACCGCGAGCACGATTGGATAGGCGGCGGACAATATCAGCATCAGTACGATGAGGCTCATGCTTGCCGCGAACTTTGCGAACACGATCTGCGTTTCGGTTATCGGCGAGGTGAGCAGGACCTCCATCGTACGCAACTTCCGTTCCTCCGCAATGAGCCGCATGGTGATGATCGGCACTGTGAGCAGGAACAGCGTGAAGATCTGGAAGAACAAATGAACCAGCGTCATCGTATGACTGACAAAGAGAGCGAGCGTGAAGCTGTAACCCATGATCAACAGGAACACGGCGATCAGCACATAGGCGATGGGAGAGGTGAAGAGCGCCTTTTCTTCCTTGACCAGCAGCGCCAGAAATTGCCTCACGCGGCCGCCTCGCTCGGTTGCCGGGTCAGTTGCAAAAAAATGCGCTCGAGATCGGGTCGCACGGTTGTAAGCTCGGACAGCGCCAGGCCGCGCCCCACCAGTGCCGCGGCCAATTCCTGCGCCACTTCCGGACGCTGGTCGGCTTTCACCAGATAGCGGAGACCGGGGCCGCCGGATTCAGGTTCGACGACAATCGAGTGTACCCCCGGTACGGCCGCGATGGTTTCGCGCACCATGGGCTCCGGTCCCGCGACTTGTAGACGCAGCCGCTGATCATCGACCGCCAGGGCGAGCGCGTCGGTTGTGAGAAGCCTGCCGTTGAGCAGGATCATCACCCGGCTCGCGATCTGCTCTATCTCGGGTAGCACGTGGGTGGCCATCAGAACGGTCCGCTTGCCAGCCAGCTCTCGTATGAGATCGCGGATGGCGATGACCTGGCTGGGATCGAGCCCGCTGGTGGGCTCGTCGAAAATGAGCAGCTTCGGATCGTTGAGCAGCGCCTGGCCTATGGCGACGCGCTGCCGATAACCCCTCGACAGCTTCGCGATCGGAACCTGCGCCATGGCCTGGAGCTGCAGACGCTCCGCAACGGCCCCAATGGCGAGAGTGGCGGCGCGCCCGAACAGCCCCTTGAGATTCGCCATGAACCGCAGGTGTTCGTTGACCCGCATGTGATCGTAGAGCGGCGCATCTTCCGGCACATACCCGACCTCATGTCGCAAGGCGAGGGATTGGGTCGTCGCATCGTGGCCGGCCACGGCTGCAGAGCCGGTCGTCGGCACGAGATAACCGGTCAAAATTCTAAAAATGGTGCTTTTGCCTGAACCGTTCGGGCCGAGCAGCCCAACGACTTCACCTTCGGCGACAGAAAACGATACGTCCCGTACCGCGAGACGAGGACCGTACCACTTAACCAGGTTTCGCACGTCAACGACCGACGCCCTCATTGAGGGCCTTTCAGGTGTCCGGCCCCGATCATCCTCCCACACCTCGGCGATAGCATGTTGCGTGCCGGCACATCCGCTCCTCCCACTGCCGCCGCCTTTCAGTCGCTCTAGGTCGGCCTTTATGCGGCTAGCATAGGCTACGCTGTGGAAATAACAAATTCAAGTTCGCAAGCATTCCGGTGATCCCGGCGTTGCAAGACCACAATCTTCTACTTGGTTGGGCGTAGCCAAGCTTTTCCTTTCGGGCGAAATGAGAACGCGACATCCTCAAGCTGCAGTGAGGAAATCCACTCTCCTGCAGACTTGATCACGTCCTTTACCGGTCAGTCAACGTGACATGACCGGCGGGTCGATCACAGCCATATCGCCTGTGATGAGCCAGCCATCACGGTCGAGGCCAGCTTCATGTAACGGGACGCCATGCCGCTGAGTAGAATGCGCCGGTCCGTGACGCCGCGTCCTTATAACTGCACGATCGGCGGTTTGGCGTTGAGGCCTTCCACCTGAAAGCCGGCGACGCGCTTGTAATTGGCGGCGATGTCTTCCAGTTCGCTTTGCGACAGCACATCGGTGACTACGTTATAGCCATCCGGCGCGCGCTCTTCGACCAGTTGCATGACTTGCTCGGGCCCGTTGCGGCGGTTGAGCATGACAAGGTCGGTGGTGGCCGGCCGCCGCTCCGCCTCGTAGGCAACCAGCGCAGTGTTGGTCGGGCCGTGCGTCAGTATCTCGCGGGTAATGACCCGGGCGTCGAGGATCGCCTGCGACGCGCCGTTGGAGCCGATCGGATACATCGGATGCGCGGCGTCGCCCATCAGGGTGACCGGACCGAACGTCCATTGCGCAACCGGATCGCGGTCGACCAGCGGATATTCGTAGGCATGCGGGCAGTTGCGGATCAGGCCGGGCACGTCGAGCCAGTCGAATTGCCAATCCTCAAACCAGGGCAGGAATTCCTCCAGCCTTGCCGCGCGGTTGTAATCCTCCCGGCGCCATCGATAGGTCGGCGGCATGTGCCGCTCGGCGACCCAATTGATCGAGAATTTCCCGGATGAGTCGGGCTCCTTGGAGATCGGATAACAGACGAACTTCAGGATTTCGTGGCCGGCCATGATCATGGTGCGGCCGGAAAGAAACGCATCGCTCTCGGTGATGCCGCGCCAGAGGATGCGCCCGTTCCAGATCGGCGGGCCTTCCTGGGGATAGAGTTTTTCGCGGATCGCCGAATGAATGCCGTCGGCTGCGATCAAGAGCGCGCCGTCATGGCTGTCCGCCGGCTTGCCCGTGGCCTTGTCGATGAAATCAGCGCGGACACCGCCCGATGTCTCCGACCAGCCGCTGAGGTGATGGCTGGTGAGAATGTTGGCCGCGCCAAGCCGTTCGGTCGCGGCATCGAGCAGGATCTGCTGCAGCGTGCCGCGATGGATCGAGAACTGCGGCCATTTATAGCCGGCCTCGATGCCGCGCGGTTCGCTCCAGATCGGCTTGCCGTGCTTGGAAAAGAACGCCAGCTCCTTGGTGCGCACGCCCGACGCATCGAGCTGGTCGAGCAGGCCGAGTTCGATCAATTCGCGCACGGCGTGCGGCAGCACGTTGATGCCGACGCCGAGCGGCCTTAACGCCGGCACGCTTTCGAAGACTTTGGCAGGAATGCCGATCTGGTGCAGGCTGAGCGCCAATGTCAGCCCGCCGATGCCGCCGCCGGCGATGAGAACGGTCATGATTGCGCCCCGGTTGTGGATGGCGTCATGGCATGGCAGGCGCAAGTGGGCAACTGCGAACGGCGCTCGACGGCCTCAAGCCGCGCTGAAGACGCGAGCCTCAGATGTGCAGTTGCACATCTGAGGTTCACGCGAACACACGTGTCCGGAATGGCCGAAGTTGATATGATCAGGCCGCTTTGGGCTTGAGATGGCCGAACATGATATGGCGCGCTTCGTCGTCCATGTCCGCCTTGAACACAAACTTGTCCTTCAGCGCGATCGCCCGCGGCGCGGCCGGCCGTGCCGAAACCTCATCGACCAGCCGTTTCACGTTGGGATATTTTGCAAACACATCATCGCCGAGCACGAACGGCGCAAGCCGCGCCCAGCCCCACAACGCCATGTCGACGATGGTATAGGTATCGCCGACCATATAACGGCTCTTGGCGAGATGATCGTCGAGAATCTTGTAATGCCGATGCGCCTCGAACTGGTAACGGTTGTGGGCGTATTCCAGATCCTTGGGCGCGAAGTGCTTGAAATGCACCGCCTGGCCGGAATAGGGGCCGATGCCGGTAGCGATGAACATCAGCCATGACAGCGTCTGCGCGCGGTTGGTGGGCGTATTCGGCGGCAGGAATTTGCCGGTTTTTTCGGCGAGATAAAGCAGGATCGCGTTGCTGTCGAAAACGAACACGCCGTTATCGTCGATCGCCGGCACCTTGCCGTTGGGATTGACCGCCAGAAATTCCGGCTTGAACTGATCGCCCTTGCGGGTATCGACCGGCACCGGCTCGTAGGGAAGTCCGGACTCTTCCAGAAAAAGCGCGACCTTGTTGGGGTTCGGCGCGCCGTTGAAATAAAATTTCAGCATCGGAATTCTCCCTCGTTGTCTTGTTGTCGAGAAAAATCGGGACGCGGCGGCAACGCCGCGGACGGCTTGTCCATGCTCAAATTTTGCAGGGTGCGCAACCGACGAGATCGTGAGGGCGGCACACGTGCGGCGATCGACGCACGTGACTGGAAGGGAAATCAGCCCGCCGCCATGCCGGAGCGGATTTCGGCGCGCAGCTCGTCAATCAGCCGCAGGCCCTTGTTGGTCTCGATGTGCCAGAAGGTCCAGCCGTTGCAGGCGCCCGAGCCCTGCGCCACCGCGCCGATGCGGTGGATCGAGCCGACCTTGTCGCCCAGCATGATAGCGCCGTCGGCGCGCACCAATGCGCCGTGGCGCTTCCTGGAATCGACCAGCCTGGTGCCGGGCGAAATCATGCCGCGCTCGATCAGTTCGGAGAATGCCACCCGCGGCGCGTCGCGCGCGGTCATGAACGGCGCCAGCGTTGCTTCCGGCAACGGCTCGATCGCAGCGATGCGGGCTTCGGCCGCGGCAGCATAGCTCTGGTCGCGTTCGAAGCCGATATAGTTGCGGCCGAGACGTTTTGCGACAGCGCCGGTGGTGCCGGTGCCGTTGAACGGATCGATCACCAGATCGCCGGGCTTCGACGACGACAGCAGCACGCGTGCCAGCAGGCCTTCGGGTTTCTGGGTGGGGTGGACCTTCTTGCCGTCCTTGCCCTTGAGGCGCTCGTCGCCGGTGCACAGCGGGATCAGCCAGTCGGAACGTGCCTGCACGTCCTCATTGGCGGCCTTCAAGGCCTCATAGTTGAAGGTATAGCCCTTGGCCTTCTCGTCGCGTGCGGCCCAGATCATGGTTTCGTGGGCATTGGTGAAGCGGCGGCCGCGGAAATTCGGCATCGGATTGGTCTTGCGCCACACAATGTCATTGAGAACCCAGAAGCCGAGGTCCTGCATGATCGAACCGACGCGGAAAATGTTGTGGTAGGAGCCGATCACCCACAGCGTCGCTGACGGTTTCATGACACGGCGGCAGGCCAGCAGCCAGGCCCGGGTGAAATCGTCATAGGCGGCGAAGGATGAAAACTTGTCCCAGTCATTATCGACGGCATCGACACGGGATTCGTCGGGACGCTTGAGTTCGCCCCTGAGCTGGAGATTGTAGGGTGGATCTGCAAATACCAGATCGACCGATCCGGCCGGCAGTTTCGACATCTCGGCGACGCAATCGCCAACGACGATACGAGCACTCGGATGGGACTCAAATTGAGTGCGGGGCGCCTTTGCAGACGCCCCGCGACGCGACACAACCATGACTCAAATACTCTGACTCAGGCGACGCTGTCGGCGACGCGGGACCAAACAACCGACTGGCGATACATTGACGAGCCAAAGTAAAAATCGACTTAACCGGGCAATTCTTTCGCGCTAGGCAATTTTTGCCGGGCGGGTTATTGATTAATGGAATGGAAATTTTACGTTTGCGTTAGCTTGGATGTCGGCATCCGGTTGCTGCAAGTTGGAATGAGGGAAAAGCGCCATGCGTTACGATGATTTCCGTCGCAGCGATGACATTGAAGACCGTCGCGACGACAGTGGCGGCGGCGGACTGGGCGGCGGCGGGCTTGGCCTTCCGATCGGCGGCGGCGGGCTCGGCATCGGCACCCTCATCGTGCTCGGCCTTGTCGGCTACGCCTTCGGCATCGATCCGCGCATTCTGATCGGCGGCGCGCAGATTCTCACCGGCGGCCAGGCGCCGACCATTCAAACCGATCGCAGGACGACGCCTGCCAAGAGCGGCGCGCCGACCGACGCGATGGGCAACATGATCGCCGGCATCCTCGGCGAGATCGATGATCGCTGGAGCGAAATCTTCCAGGCCAGCGGGCAAAACTATAAGGGTCCGCGCATCGTGCTGTTTCGCAACGTCACCAATGGCGGGCGCTGCGGCATGGCGCAATCGGCGATGGGCCCGTTCTACTGCCCGCCGGACCAGAAGATTTTTCTCGATACCGGATTTTTCCGTGATGTCGAGACGCGGTTTCGCGGCTGTTCGGGCAATGCCTGTAAATTCACCGCGGCCTATATCATTGCTCATGAAGCAGGCCATCACATCCAGAACCTGCTCGGCATCCTGCCGAAGGTGACGGCGCAGCAACAACAACTACGCGAGGGCGGCAACAAGGCGGCCGCCAATGCCCTGCAGGTCAGGGTGGAGCTGCAGGCGGACTGCCTATCGGGCGTCTGGGTCAACCGCGAGGAGAAGAAGCGTCCGGGCTTCCTGGAAGCGGGCGATATCGATGCCGCGCTGACCACGGCGTCCGCGATCGGCGACGACACGCTGCAGCGCCAAGCCACCGGGCGGGTGGTGCCGGATTCCTTCACGCACGGCTCCGCAGCGCAAAGAAAGCAATGGTTCATGACCGGCTACCAGCAGGGCACCGTGCAGTCCTGCAATACGTTCGGTTCGGGCAATTGATTTAGGTTGCGTCGTCTGCGCGAGCGCCATCGCGCTCACACAGGGATGACGTCCGGCGTGAGGCAAAGAGGAGGTTTTCCCATGTCCTCGATCGACGAGCCCAGAGCCTTCCTGCCGCTCAACATCGCGGTGCTGACGATCTCGGATACGCGTTCGCTGGAGGACGACAAGTCCGGAACCACGCTGGCCGAACGCCTCGTCGCGGCCGGCCACACCCTCGCGGCGCGCGAGATCATTGTCGATGACGTCGATGCGATCCGCATTATCATCAAACGATGGATTGCCGATGCGGGCGTCGATGTCGTTGTCACGACCGGCGGCACCGGTTTCACCGGCCACGATGTGACGCCGGAGGCGATCGAGCCGCTGTTCGAAAAGCAGATGGACGGCTTCTCGATCGCGTTTCACATGCTGAGTTATGCCAAGATCGGCACCTCCACGATTCAGAGCCGCGCAACGGCCGGCGTCGCGGGCGCCACCTTCATCTTCTGCCTGCCGGGATCGCCGGGCGCCTGCCGCGACGGATGGGATGGCATCCTGGCCGCCCAGCTCGATTACCGGACCAAGCCTTGCAACTTCGTCGAGATCATGCCGCGTCTGGACGAGCATTTGCGGCGCCCGAAGGCCAAAGGCGCATCCGCCTGATTGCCACCACGCGTCCGGTTCGCAGTTCACGTTCCCAGGTCTCGTTCCCACGTCTCGCCGATCAGGCTTTGGCCGAAACTGCGATGCGGTTCGCTGCCAACCAGCACGAAGCCGGCATCCTGATAAATCCTGCGGGCGGCGACCAGGATGCTCTGGGTCCACAGCGTGATTTTGCGATAGCCGCATTGCCGCGCAAAGGAGAGGCATTCGGCGACCAGCCGTTGGCCGAGTCCCTGGCCACGCCCGGCCGGATCGACCAGCAGCAACCGCAGTTTGGCGACATCGTCGGTGTGCCTGACCAGAAATACCGAGCCGACCTGGGCGCCGTCGAGTTCGGCGATCCAGCAGCGTTCCCGCGACGCGTCGAACGAGGCGAGAAATTTAGCTGATATCTCTGCAACCAGGCTTTCGAAGGAGGAATCGAAGCCGTATTCGCGCGCATAGAGCGAACCGTGACTCTGCACCACCCATCCCATGTCGCCCGCGCGGGGACCTCGCAGAACCGCAGGCGGAAGTGAGTGGCCGGATGCGNCGAGCAGGCTTTCGATCACAGCCATCGCCCCGATCAGCCGCTCGCGGCCGCCGTCCGGCAGTGCTGCGAGCATTGCTGC
>JGI24140J50213_10001380_pt1 | contig 10650 bp, 11 predicted proteins | sample BarGraIncu00222A_FD_50213 | JGI IMG/M metagenome (IMG submission 50213) | reverse complement strand
CGGTTGCGGACCAAAACACTGATTCCAGGTGCTGAGCAGGTAGCACTGGATGTATCCGAACGGCTGCTCGCCGAAGACGACAATGAATTGATCCATGTCTGGATGGTCGAGATCGCCGCTCACCAGCGCATATTGTTCGTCGGCGTGGCCCCACCAGCGCGCCACTTCCGGCGTTTCGAGCCATTGCCGGATCAGGGGAAGATCGCCGGTGGACATCGGGCGGAAGACGTAGTCCGGCGCCATCGATCAGCCGCCTTGCAACGTCTCGATGGTCACATTGCGGTTGGTGTAGACGCAGATATCGGCGGCGATATCGAGCGCGCGACGCACGATGGTCTCGGCATCCTTGTCGGAATCGACCAGCGCGCGGGCAGCCGCCAAGGCATAATTGCCGCCGGACCCGATCGCCATGACGCCNGCCTCCGGCTCCAGAACGTCGCCGGTGCCGGTCANAACCAGCGATACATCCTTGTCGGCGACGATCATCATCGCCTCCAGCCGGCGCAGATAGCGGTCGGTCCGCCAGTCCTTGGCAAGTTCGACCGCGGCACGGGTCAATTGCCCCGGATATTGCTCAAGCTTGCTTTCCAGCCGCTCAAACAGCGTGAAGGCGTCGGCGGTGGCGCCGGCAAATCCACCGATCACGTCGCCCTTGCCGAGCTTACGGACCTTTTTGGCGTTGGATTTGATAACGGTCTGGCCGATCGACACCTGCCCGTCACCGCCGATCACGACCTTTCCGCCCTTGCGGACGGTCAAAATGGTGGTGCCGTGCCAGGCCGGCGATACCGTCTGTGATGCGTGCATGGAAAACCTCAGGTTCGACCAGATTTAGGGATTGCCGCGCGGGGTTGCAATCATGGTGTCCAGCGCGTTTTTACGCGCAACAGACGCCAGTTCGCGCACCCTTCAAACATAGGACCCATGCCGGATTCCGGTCACCATAGGCCGAAGTTCAGCCCTTGGCGGGCCATCCCGCAGTAGCGAAGGCGACATCAGCCTGTTAAAAGGGCGCGTTTTCAGCGAGGGATAAGCACGTTTCATGCGTCAGGCGAGCATCAAGCGCAAGACCAAGGAGACCGACATCGAGGTGGCCGTAAACCTCGACGGATCCGGCGTGTCCGAGGTTGCGACCGGCATCGGCTTTTTCGACCATATGCTCGATCTGCTCGCCAGGCATTCGCGGTTCGACATCACGGTGAAGGCCGTCGGCGACCTCCATGTCGATCACCATCACACCACCGAGGACGTCGGAATTGCGCTGGGCCAGGCAGTGAAGCAGGCGCTCGGCACCATGGCCGGTATCACCCGCTATGCCAGCATCCACATGCCGATGGACGAGACGCTGTCGCGCGTCGTGATCGACATTTCGGGGCGCCCGGTCCTGGTGTTCAAGGTCGAGTTTCCGCGCGACAAGGTCGGCACCTTCGATACCGAGCTGGTTCGCGAATGGTTCAACGCGTTCGCGATCAATGCCGGCGTGACTTTGCACGTCGAGACCCTATATGGCGAGAATAGCCATCATATCGCCGAATCCTGCTTCAAGGGTCTGGCAAGGGCGCTGCGGGCCGCGGTTGCGATCGATCCGCGCGCCGCGGGCGAAGTGCCATCCACCAAGGGCCAGCTCGGCGGCTGAGTCTTTGGTTCATCGGCGGAGAGGTGCGATGCCGGTTTACACAGTTCATGCTCCGGTGACGGGCAATGCGGGCATTGCCGCGACCGACAAGTTCGTATTCGTTCGCGACGGGTTTTACGTCTGGGCCACGCTTCTAGGCGTGGTGTGGCTGGCCTGGCATCGCCTGTGGCTGGCGCTGATCGGCTGCATCGTCCTGATGGCCGCGATCGATGTCGCAATGATGCGGCTCGGCGTCAGTCCGACGGCGATCTTTCTCGTCGATGTGTTGCTGGCGCTGCTGATGGGATTTGAAGCCGCCAGCCTGCGGCGCTGGACCTTGTCGCGGCGCAACTGGCGCCAGCTCGATATCGTGGTGGCCGACGACGAGGAGCAGGCCGAGCGCCGCTTTTTCGATCGCTGGACCGCCAAGCAGCGCAATCTGAGCAACGATCAAACGGCTGTCGATCGCGGCGGTCCGCCGCCGACCCGGGATATTCCGGGGCAGCCATTTTCGCGGCCGGCGCCTGCATCGCAAAGCGAGATTATCGGCTTGTTTCCGGAACCGGGAGCCTCGCGGTGAGCGTTGCCATCATCGATTACGGCTCCGGCAATCTGCACTCCGCCGCGAAAGCCTTCGAGCGTGCCGCGCGAAGCATGGAGCAACCTGAAAAGATCGTTGTGACCCGCGATCCCGAAGCGGTGTTTCGCGCCGATCGAATCGTATTGCCCGGCGTCGGCGCTTTTGCCGATTGTCGCCATGGTCTCGATGCGCTGGACGGCATGATCGAGGCGTTGACGGAAGCGGTGCGAAAAAAGGCGCGGCCGTTTTTCGGCATCTGTGTCGGCATGCAGTTGATGGCGACCCGCGGCAAGGAGCACGTCACTACGGAAGGCTTCAACTGGATCGCCGGCGACGTCGAAAAGATTTCGCCGCGCGAGGAGAACCTGAAGATTCCCCACATGGGCTGGAATACGCTCGATGTGCTCCGTGAGCATCCGGTGCTCGAGCGCTTGAGCCTGGGGCCGAAGGGCCGCCATGCCTATTTCGTGCACTCCTATCACCTCAACGCTGCCAACGAGGCGGACGTGCTGGCGCGTGCCGATTACGGTGGCCCGGTGACGGCCATCGTCGGCCGGGACACCGCGATCGGCACGCAATTTCACCCGGAGAAGAGCCAGCGTTTCGGGCTGGCGCTGATTTCGAACTTTTTGAAATGGAAGCCGTGATTCTCTTTCCAGCCATCGATCTGAAGAACGGCCAGTGTGTGCGCCTTGAACAGGGCGATATGGCGCGTGCCACAGTGTTCAACCTCGACCCGGCGGCGCAGGCGCGGAGCTTCGCCGCGCAGGGCTTCGAATATCTGCATGTGGTCGATCTCGACGGCGCCTTCGCCGGCAAGCCGGTCAATGCGTTGGCCGTCGAGGCGATGCTCAAGGCGGTCACCATGCCGGTGCAGCTCGGCGGCGGCATCCGCGATCTGAACACGGTCGAGGCCTGGCTCGCCAAGGGCATTGCGCGCGTCATCATCGGCACCGCGGCGGTGCGCGATCCCCAGCTTGTGAAAGGCGCTGCCAGGAAATTTCCCGGCCGCGTCGCGGTCGGTCTCGACGCCCGCGACGGCAAGGTTGCGGTCGAAGGCTGGGCTGAGACGTCGCAGGTCACCGCCCTCGAAATCGCGCGGCGGTTCGAGGATGCCGGGGTCGCCGCGATCATCTTCACCGACATTGCGCGCGACGGCCTGCTGAAGGGCCTCAATTTCGAGGCGACGATCGAGCTCGCCGAACGCGTCTCGATTCCCGTTATCGCGTCTGGCGGCTTTGCTTCGCTCGACGATGTGAAAGCGCTGCTGGCGCCGCGCGCCAAAAAATTGACTGGAGCGATCGCAGGCCGCGCGCTCTATGATGGCCGGCTCGATTCTTCCGCCGCATTGGCGCTGATCCGCAACGCACGCGCCGCGGCCTAGGAGTTTCCTTAATGTTCAAGGTGCGTGTGATTCCCTGTCTCGACGTCAAGGACGGCCGGGTGGTGAAGGGCGTCAACTTTGTCGATCTGCGCGATGCCGGCGATCCCGTAGAGGCGGCCATCGCCTATGACGCCGCGGGCGCCGACGAGCTATGTTTCCTCGACATCACGGCGACCCATGAAAATCGCGGCACCATGATGGACGTGGTCCGGCGCACGGCGGAGGCCTGTTTCATGCCGCTGACGGTGGGCGGCGGCGTGCGCACCGTGGACGATATCCGCGTCCTGCTGCGATCCGGCGCCGACAAGGTTTCGATCAACAGTGCCGCCGTCAGCCGCCGCGAATTCGTCAAGGAAGCGGCCGAGAAATTCGGCGATCAATGCATCGTGGTGGCGATCGACGCCAAGCGTGTGAAGCGCGGCGGCGGCTCGGAACGGTGGGAGATCTTCACCCATGGCGGGCGCAATTCCACCGGCATCGATGCCATCGAATATGCCCAGGAAGTGGTCTCGCTCGGCGCCGGCGAGATCCTGCTCACCTCCATGGACCGCGACGGAACCCGGCAGGGGTTTGACATTCCGCTGACCCAGGCGGTGGCGGACAGTGTGCCGGTGCCGGTAATCGCATCCGGCGGGGTGGGCAACCTCGACCATCTGGTGAACGGCATCCGCGAGGGGCATGCCACCGCCGTGCTGGCGGCGTCGATCTTCCATTTCGGCGAATTCACCATACGTGAAGCAAAGGACCACATGGTGCGCGCCGGGCTGCCGATGCGGCTCGATCCTTGACGACTCTTTATGACAGAGGTGCTAAATCCCGCCGACACGTAGCGCGCGTCCGGCGGGCTGCAGTTTGAGTTGAGTTGATGTCGCGTTTCACGATCCATGATCTTTCCGCCACCATCGATGCCCGCGCGGCGTCGGGAGGAGAGGCGTCCTACACGCGCAAATTGCTCGACAAGGGTCCGGAGCATTGCGCCAGGAAGCTCGGCGAGGAAGCGGTGGAAACCGTGATCGCCGCGGTCGGTAACGATCGCAGCCATCTCATCGCCGAAAGCGCCGACCTGCTGTTTCACCTGCTGGTGCTGTTGAAATCGCGCGGCGTCAAGCTTGAAGAAGTCGAGGCCGCGCTGGCGCAGCGCACCACAATGTCGGGGCTGGAAGAAAAGGCCGCGCGCAAGCGCGACTAATCTAGGGACAACGCATGGATATTCGGGCTCCGGAGCAGCAATACAATCCCTATCGGATATTCACGCGCCAGCAATGGGCGCGTCTGCGCGACGATACCCCGATGACGCTGGAACCGGGTGAGTTCGAGCGGCTGCGGTCGTTGCATGACCGGCTCGACCTGAAGGAAGTCGAGGACATCTATTTGCCGCTGTCGCGGCTGCTCTCGATCTATGTCGATGCCACGCATCGGCTCTACCAGGCGCAGCGCCAGTTTCTCGGCATCAGCGACCGCAAGGTGCCCTACATCATCGGCGTCGCCGGTTCGGTGGCGGTCGGCAAGTCCACCACCGCGCGCGTGCTGCAGGCGCTGCTGACACGCTGGTCGCCGCGGCCCAAGGTCGAAATGGTGACGACGGACGGTTTCCTGTTTTCCAACGCGGTGCTTGAACGGCAAGGCCTGATGCAGAAAAAGGGCTTTCCGGAGAGCTATGATCTGCCGACGCTGCTGGCGTTCCTGAGCGACATCAAGGCGGGGCGGCGGTCGGTGCGGGCGCCGGTGTATTCGCATTTGACCTACGACATCATCCCGAACGCATCGGTCGAGATCGACCGGCCGGATATCCTGATCGTCGAAGGCGTCAATGTTCTGCAAACCGGCAAGCTTCCGCGCGATGGCAAGGCGGTTCCCGTCGTCTCGGACTTTTTCGACTTTTCAGTCTATATCGACGCCGAAGAGCCGGTGCTGCGCGACTGGTATGTCCGGCGCTTCCTGGCGCTTCGGGACACCGCGTTTCACGATCCGCGATCGTACTTCCATCGCTATGCGCCGCTGTCCGACGAGGAAGCCACGGCGACCGCACTGGCGATCTGGGAACGGACCAACCTTGCAAATCTCGAGGACAACATCCTGCCGACACGGCCGCGCGCGACGCTGATCATGAAGAAGGGCGCCGATCACGTGGTTGAACAGGTGGCGCTGCGGCGGCTTTAGCGTGAGTCAGGCCGCATGCCGCGACGCATCGACGCCGAAATGCTCGATGTAGCGTGCATTGATCGCCGACACCGGCATCACGATCAGCACGTCGGTGGTGCCGAACTGATGATCGATCACCGCACCATCGCCGATATAGGCGCCGAGCCGCAGATATCCCTTGATCAGCGGCGGCAGCTCGCGCAGCGCGGCCTTCGGATTGATCGCTTCCCTGGCCATCCGGTTCATCTCGACGCGGCGTGAGGAATGGGCGGCCGCGCGCCAGGCTTCCGGCGCCCGCGCGTAATGATGCAGGAACGACAACGGCAATGCCAGCCGTTGCGGATCGGTGCCCTCGAAGCTGGCGCAGCCGATCATGACGTCGAGCCGGTGCTGGCGGACATAGGTCCAGATCCCGTGCCACAGCAATTCGACGGTGCGCTTGTTGCGATAGCGCGGCAGCACGCAGGATCGCCCGAGCTCGAGAAAACGCAAATCGGCATGACGATCGATCAGGCCGCCGATATCGAACTCATCCTCGGTATAGAAGCCGCCATGGTTCTCCGCGACATCCTGACGCAACAGCCGGTAGGTGCCGACCACCGGCTGCTTGCCGCTGATCGACGGTTTGGCGGCGTGGTCGATGACCAGAAGATGATCGCAAATCTTGTCGAAGGCATCCTTGTCGCGGCGCGCCAGCATCGTGGCCGCGTCTGCGATGGCGGTACCGTTTTTGTAGAACACGCGGTAACGCAGCTTTTGCGCGCGTCGGACGTCGTGCTTTTCCTGCGCGAGCCGCACCTCCAGCGCGCCGAGCCGCCCGAGCGTGGCAGGACAACGCGGGAAATTTGGGATCGGCTTGATGATGCCGGGGGAAATCGGCGGCGGCTTGAGCCAGGTCATCGCCGTTTGCGCCGCGGTCCCGACATTCTCCGGCCGCAGCATCCGGATCAAGCGATGCGTCGATCGCGCCAGGTCGCCTTGTATAAAGTCGCCTTGCATGGATCCCCTCGCGACCGCATGCATCCGAATCGAATCGATGCGGCCTTCGAGCCCAGAGATCACGGCCATTCGACAGCGATGTGACGTCATCATTGCCGGCGTGTGACGGGCATACGCGCGATCTTTCAAAAAACTCATCGCAGCGCCAGCGGCTCGTCCTCGTCGAGGAAACCGATGATCTCGCGAAAGAACTGCATGCGGTTCTTCTCCAGCATCACCGTATGGGTGCCTTCTCCGAGTTCGACCAGCCGCTTGTAGGGCGCGTTCTTCAACTGGGCGAAATACTCCCGAGTCTGATAGCTCGGCAGATCGAAATCCCATTCGGCGTGAATGAGGAAGGTCGGCACGGTGATCTTGCCGGGATCGTAATAGGCCTTGCCCGTGGCCCAGGTCGCGAGCACGTCGGCGATCACGCCGTTGGGCGCGCGCAGCATCGGCGGCTGGTGGTTCGCGGCATCCGGATCGGTCGCCCAGGTCGCCTCAATCCAGGCCTCGAACACGCCGGGCGGAATAAGATCGGCGCGCTTATCCTCGGGCACGCCTTCCAGCCAGCGCGCTTTTGCCACCTCTTTCGAGACCAGCCGGTAGGCGCCGAGCGGCAGCGGGTTGGTCGTCGAAACCTCGGGGGCCGGCGCAATCACGGCGTCCTTGCGGAAGATCCATAGCGGCGCAAACAGCACGAGCCGCGCCACCGTGTCGTTGTTCAGGCTGGTGTATTGCCCGGCGATCGCAGTGCCCCACGACCATCCCATCAGATTGATCCTGGCGACGCCGCGGCGTTTGCGGACGTGGTCCACCGCGGTGCCGAAGTCGCGCACGGCAATCTCGGTCGAAACGATCGGCTGGTTGGCTTCCGGCGGCTGGCTCATTTCCGGCGGCCGCGTCGAGCGCCCATAGCCCCTGATATCGACCAGATAGACGTCATATCCGCGCGCCGCGATCAGATCCATCATCGACGCGCCTTCGATTGGCAGATCGAAGGCGGTCTCGGACGGGTAGGTTGCGCCATGCACATACAGCAGGATTTTTTCAGGCGGGAACGTCGTCATGCCGGCGGGACGCTTGTTGCGCATATAGAGTTCGATCCCGGCATCCGCGCCCGGGATCAAATAGCTCTCGACGGCAAGGTCGGGAAGTTTGCTGCGGGCGTTCATGCAGCTCGCCTCACGCGGCGATATGCCGCGAGGCGGCCAGCCCCGCCAGCGCGTCGGCCAGCTTTTCGCGATCGAGCGGCTTGATCAGAAACCCGTCCATGCCGGCCTCGAAACAGGCATAGCGATCTTCCACCAGCGTATTCGCGGTTAGCGCCAGGATCGGCGTTCGGCGGCCCGGCTGACCGGCCTCGCGGCTGCGGATCCGCTTGGTGGTCTCGACGCCGTCGAGTTGCGGCATCTGGATATCCATCAACACCAGATCGTAGGGCGCGCCGGCGGATTTCGCCGCCAGCCAGGATTCCAGCGCCTCCTCGCCATTGGTGGTGATGACGGCATGGTGTCCAAGCCGCGTCAACAGCGACCGCATCAGAAGCGCGTTGATCTCATTGTCTTCCGCCACCAGGATTAAGAGGCTTCGCGCCGGGACAATGGCCGGCGCCTCCGCGGTATCGTTCGCCTCGATCAGGGAATCGCCGGCAAGGTTCGGGGCGACGATTTCCGGCTCCGTGGTCAGGCGCGCCGCGAGCGAAGCCGCGCGCAACGGCTTGACCAGATAGCCGGTGAAAGCGGAGGAGGGTGAGGGCTGAAGTTCATGCCGCGCGGCCGGCGTGAACATCACGATCCGCTGCGTGGCGTGAGCACGTGCAGCCTCGCCCAGCAACTCGACATCGACAGCGCCCAGGGCGCGATCGAGCAGGATGGCGTGCCAGGAACGTTCGGGCAGCAAGGCCTGCGCCACCCCGATATCGGAAACCATGCAGGTCTGACCGCCCCAGCGCTGCAGCCGCCGGGCCACCAGCGAAGCCTCGATGCTCTGCGGCGCGACCAGCATGATCGACTGACCCGACAGATCCGGTGCGGCGAATGTCCGTTGCGCCACCCCATCGCCGTCCGCGGCGGCCAGCGGCACCGACACCTCGAAGGTCGAGCCGACGCCGGGCTTGCTCTCCAGCGTGATGCGGCCTCCCATTCGCTTGACGATGCGCTCGGAGATGCTCAGTCCCAGCCCGGTGCCGCCATAGCTCCTGGCAATGCGTTCGTCGGCCTGCTCGAACTCGCGGAAGATCCGCAATTGCGCCTCAGGCGCGATGCCGATGCCGGTATCGCGCACCAGGAAGCTGATTTCATTCGGCTGGATCCCCGGCTCGACCGTCAGCGCGACGCCGCCGGTCGAGGTGAACTTGATGGCGTTGCCGGCGAGATTCAGCAGCACCTGCCGCAGCCGCGCGGCGTCGCCGATCACTTCCGTCGGCAGCCGCTCGTCGACATAGGCTGCGATTTCGAGCTTCCTGGCCTGTGCCCGCGGCGCCAGCAGCTCGGTGATGTCCTCGATCAAAGTCGTGAGCGCGAAGGGTCGATGTTCGAGATCGATCTTGCCGGCTTCGATCTTGGAATAATCGAGCAACTCCTCGATCAGCGCCAGCAACGCGTCGCCCGAGGTTTTCACCGCCTTGGCATAGGTCATCTGCTCGGGCGTCAGCGCCGTGTCCAGCAGCAATCCGCTCATGCCGATGATGCCGTTGAGCGGCGTGCGAATTTCGTGAGAGGCCATGGCGAGGAAACGCGACTTGGCGCGGTTGGCGGCGTCGGCCTGGTCGCGGGCCTCGCCGAGCGCGCGTTCGCTCTCGGTGCGGTCGGTGACGTCGCGGCCGACGCATTGCAGGTCGGCGGGTCGGCCCGCATCGGGACGCACCAGGCCCTCGCGCCATGCAATCCATCGCGGTCCGAGCGGGGTTGCGATTTTCTGGTCGTGAATCCGCGTGCCGCTGGTCTCGAAGGCAGTCTCGCCCTGCTCGAGAATGTCGAGCGAAAAGCGGCTGCCGATCAGCGCGCTGCGCGGCTGCTGCGCCAGTTCGCAATAGGCGTCATTGACGAAGGTGATGCAGCCGTCGGGGTCGCGCAGCACGATCAGGTCGGCCTGGGATTCGAACAGGCTGCGGGCCCGTTCCTCGGCTTCCTTCAATTCCCAATTGCGGTCGGCCAGCGCTTCATTGTGCAGGGCGATCTTGCGAAGCCGCCTGCNCATCCAGCGCANCCGGATGCTCAGGGTCGCGAGCGCGACGCANGCTGCCGCGAACAGGAAACTGGCGCCGATGGCAAAGGCGTGGGGGTTATAGCCGGAACTCCCGGATCGGCTTCCGGCGATGAATCCATAGGCTCCGCCGAAGGCGGCGGAGAAGATCATGATCGAACGGCTCGCAACAATGAGCCACGGATAACGTCGCGAGAAGCGGCGTAGACGTCGCCTGATCCGGAAAGTCCGTCCCATCACTGCTACCCTGGGATTGCCTGGCGTCATCGCGATCGGCGGTTGATGCCTGTCCCGATGCGCGCCCCACAGCCGACGATGCGGCGGCGACCTTGCAAAGTGCTTGAGGCGGATGCCGCGTCACGTCTGCGATGAGAACAGGGTTGATAAAGGGTTAAGAGAGCCTGCCTGGGGCGGATATGGCCCGGGCGAAAGCCTCAGAGCGACGCCGCGGTGAGATGGTGATGTCCGTCGCCGGCACCGACGATGAGGGCTGCCGCATCGCGCGCCGTGAATGTCTTCGACCGCACGAAAATCCGGTAATCGGCGGGGCCATTCTTCGANAGATAGATGACGGGCCCAGAACCCGAGCGGCCCGCCGCGACCGCGACCGACAGCGCTGCGGCGGTCGCCTCGCAAGCGCCCGTTTCCGGAGCGCCAGTCCCCGAAGCGCCGGTCTGCGGATTGTCGACATCGTCGACCACGGCGAAATCGGCCGCCTCGGCGCTCTCCAATATCTGCACCCGC
>JGI24140J50213_10001379_pt1 | contig 10672 bp, 9 predicted proteins | sample BarGraIncu00222A_FD_50213 | JGI IMG/M metagenome (IMG submission 50213) | reverse complement strand
GCTCGCTCCACGACATGTGTACCCGATTCATACGGAGCACGCCGAACAGTATGCTGAGAAATTCAAGGATATCGTCAGCCTTCTGGCGAATGGAAAGCGGGTGACTCTTTCGCCATAGGAGTTTCCCGATATCGTGGCGATTCCATCACATTCGCTGTAACAAAACCGGTCATAGTTGCGTATATACAGATGTATATGATAAGTAAACACCTGTTACAGGTGAGGAGGCACGATATGATCGACGAGAATGGCTTCATCAAGCCAGATGCTGAGGAGACTGAGCATCCGGACACATCAAACACCGTGGAGAGCTACGTCACTCCCGAGACTCCCCCGAGGACTTTTTCTCAATCCGAGGGGCACTTCCCCCCGACGATTCAGGGGTACAGCACACCTTCACCGCAGCCCGCCCGGCGTTCGAATTCCGGCCGCGTGTTCCTGGTATGGGGACTCATCATCGGTTTGCTGCTCGGCAGTGTCCTAGGTGGAATTCTGGGCAACTATGTCGTCATGTCCAACCCGGGAACGTTCCCCTGGGCTCGCACGGTATCGGCCACGTACCCAGTAGGGACATCCGGTTCCGGCACGACCATCGTCACGACCGAAGAACAGGCCATCGAGAACGCCGTCAAGATCGCTTCCCCTGCCGTGGTCCAGATCAACATAACCTCGGTCAGCCAGAACCCGTTCGGCTTCTCGTCCGGGGGGACGCAGGAAGGTCTCGGCTCGGGTTTCATCATCACATCTGACGGTTACGTGTTGACCAACAACCACGTCGTGGAGAATGCCACCAAGATCACCGTCATGCTCAAAGACGGGCGTGAGTTCAGCGGCCAAGTCGTGGGCACGGACACCACCAGCGATGTCGCCGTGGTGAAGATCAGTGGCACCAACCTGCCAACCGTGGAACTTGGCGATTCGTCCACACTGACCGTGGGCCAGAAGGTTATCGCCATCGGCAATCCCTACGGCCTGAGCCAGACGGTCACGACCGGTGTGATCTCGGCCCTCGAGCGGAACGTTCAAGCGTCAGCGACTGAGACGCTCGTCGGCGTTGTTCAGACTGATGCGGCCATCAACCCCGGCAACTCAGGAGGACCCCTGGTCGACCTGTCCGGTCGCGTCGTCGGCATAAACACGATGATCTACCAGGATGCGCAAGGCCTCGGGTTCTCGGTCTCCGTCAACACGGCAAAGAAGGTGTATGACGCCATCATCAAGAACGGCAAGGTCACGTGGCCAGCTCTGGGTATTCAGGGAGCTACGCTCACGACGTCTATTGCCCAGCAGTACAACCTCAAGGTCTCCCATGGCGTCTACATCGTCCAGATCACGTCCGGGTCCGGTGCAGAGGCTGCTGGGCTCAAGGCTGGCGATGTTATCACCACGATCGACGACAAACCGATGACCACGATCGACGGAGTCCTGAGCTACATCCGTTCCAAGAACGTCGGTGACACGGTCCAGGTCGTGGCCGACCGGGGCGGCACGACCAAGACGTTCTCCGTGATCCTGAAAGCTCTCGGCTAGTAGACTCCAGTACCTTCTCAGTCTTGATGAAAAGACCCCGGCACAGCGTGCCGGGGTCTTTTCATGTCGTACCCACCTTGCCAACAATGAAAACGGGGCAATCCTGTACATGGATGCAGGTGAGTGCGTCCGAATCTGCCAAGGCGGAGGAATGGATGACAACAACACAGAACCTCAGGGCATGGACTCATGAGTGACATGACACATCTGGTACGACCCGACCTTCACGTCGCGCTCGACTGTCCTGTAGACTGGACCGTCATGGAACTGGACGAGCAGGCAGGGCTGCGAGCATCCAACCCCACGGACCCACGTGTCGCCTTGCAGGTCACGTATGATGAGTCCAGTTCGGCTCTGGACGAAGTGTCTGAGCGTCTCCGCAACGGCTTGCCGAAAGACGCCCTGTGTGAGCCGGGAACGTTGAGAAAGGGAAGGGTCGATGCAGACGGCCAGGCACACCCTGATGGTCCGCCTGTGGAGGCGCTGACATTCTCTGCGCGCGACGGCTCGTTTGTCTATCGGGTTCTGGTCGCAGAGGACGCAGGGCACCGATGGACCGTTCGTCTCGAGACACTCCAGCGCAAGGAGTGGTGGCAGGAGAGCCGGACGCTGGAAAGGATGCTCGCCAGTCTGCTCTTGCTGTAGAAGAACCTACGTTGCAGGTGACTCTTCGATGCTCTGCAACTCCTTGAGGTGTCCGAGAACCAGCCTTGCCGTCGCGATGTTGGTGGCGAGGGGGACGTTATTGACATCACAGATCTTGAGCACGGCGTTGATGTCCGGCTCATGAGGATGTGCGGTCAGAGGGTCCCTGAGGAAGACGACTGCCTTGATTTCGTCGGAGGCGATCATCGAGCCNATCTGGAGGTCCCCTCCTTTCTCTCCGGAATTCACCCTGGTGACGTGAAGGCCGGTCAATTCTCCGATGAGGCCACCTGTGCTCTTCGTGGCAACCANCTCCTCCTGAGCCAGCATCTCCTGGAAATCCCTGCACAGTGCGATCATCTCGGGCTTCTTGCGGTCATGCGCGATCAATGCAACTTTTGTTCTCATGTNTTCATTTTACCATACAAGAGTGTGAATCAACAAGGCTGTTTTCAGGCGCCCTTCGCAGTTCAGGTTATCCACAGGATGTTGTGAATATCTGTGGAACACAATTCCGGGTAAGTCTCAACTACAATATTGATGCCGGGTTCTCGTTGCACAGCAGTCCACAGGCCCCTATGGAACCTGCGATGGCGTCAAACCCGCTGTGGACAACGTGTCTGCATCTCGAAAAGTTATCCACAGTACCTGTGGATAGTGTCAGTACTTTCTTGACGTCGTCCGGTTCGTCCGGCGTTTCTGCTGTTCCTGGTGTCGCCAGATGTCCCAGCGCAGCCAGGCCTCGTAGGCATGCAGAAACGACAGTCGCAGAGCAGGGTTCTGAATGACCTGCACTGCCTTCTCGGCTCTCGCCTTCTGCTCTGGAGACAGCTGAATCGTGGCAGCCAGAGAATCGGGATTCGGCTTGAAAACAGAAGACGTGACCTGCGGCCGATGAATGCGGACCTCGTGAACGTTGTCGAGACCAAAGGACAGGTCCGTCACGAGCGTGCCGCCCATGTGAGCATTCAAGCGTTCTACAATGAGGGTTTTCTGCTCAGCCAGGACCTGCATGATGGACGGATTGGCACAAAGAATCGTCAGCATTCCATTCTTGAACTGGACTGGATGAGAGTTACGGGCGACGTAGGCGCCGATGGTACGCTCACTCCACAGAGACTGGACCGCGGGCCAGACATCGCCCAGAGACTGGACCTTGATGCCCTTGTCGAGGCGACCGGTGCGCCGCATCTCGTCGATAACGTCTCCGATGCGCTCCATGCTGTTGTCGTGTCTTCTCACAGCCGTACGGACGTGGTGCTCAGTCCGCCTCCAAGACGCGCAAAGTCGAAGGATGTGATGAAGACCTGCTCGAACCTCTCCAATAGATGTATCAGTCGATCAAGGTTCAGCGTGTCGATATCGCCTTCAAGATCGTCCAGCAGGAGCACCGGGTATTCCCCCGTGACCATCCGTATATATTCGGCACCTGCAAAGGTAAGCAGCAGTGCCACCAGCTTCGCCTCACCCAGTGACGCCGTGTCCCGCAACTGCCTTTTCGCTCGGAGCAGGACAAAATCGTCGAGGTGACACCCGGCCAAGCACGCATGTCGCGCAAGTTCCCGGTCCCGGATGACACGGATGGAAGCGGCGGAAATGGGCCGCGGATCATAGGAAATAGACACATCCAACAGCGGTTCGAATAACCCGTCGGCAATCAGGCGCGTCATCGCCAGACCCACGGCGGCGAGAGCCGATCGCCTTTTTGCACAAATGCTGGTTGTCAGGGTAACGATCTGTTCGTCAAATAGATCCAGCAGGGACGCGTCGACGATGCCAGAACCCGACTGTCGCAGCAAGGCGTTCTTGCGCGTCATGACGGCCGAGTATGCAGAGAGTGCTTCCAGGTACGTGCGATCACACGACGCGATCAGGAGATTGATATACTGGCGTCTCACCGACGGCATGCCCTTGACCAGAAACAGCGAACTGAAGTTGAATTGGGCCACGCGAAGCCCACCGATGAGGCGGATGAATCCATGGTAGACAGCCCCGTCGATGCGAAGTTCCTTGCGCCCTTCCGTCGTGAACATGGCCTGCACCGCATGACTGACTGACCCCCCGGCGACCGGGTCACGCGTCCTATAACTTCCACCGACGACAAAATAGGACTCCCCGTCCCTGATAAGCTCCGCATTTGTCAAGCCTAGACATGACTTTCCAGAGGCCAGAAAATGCACGGCATCGAGGAGCGTCGTTTTGCCGGCGCCGTTGCCGCCTTCGACAGCAATGATGGGTGCAGTGATGTCGATACGCTGTTCAGCCAGCGCCCTGAATCCCTGTACCCAAAGCGATTCCAGATACATTGCCCTCCGAGGGGGTGACTACTCCATCTGCTTGTGGGGCATGACAAGATACAGGAAATCTTCCTTACCCTGATCCTTGATAACCACCGGATGAACAGCACTGTTCATATGCAATTCGGCATTCTCGGTTCCGACGGAGGTAATGCCGTCCAGAAGTTTCGTCCCGAAAAACGAGACAGAAAGGCCACCGGCCTCTCCCTCATAACCTAGCTCGTCACGAGCATTACCCTGATCCTGTGCCGATCCCTGAATAGTCAGCCGCCCTTCCTTGAACGAGAGTGTGATGACATCCGTTCCGCCAAAAACAATGGCACCGACCCGGCGCAATGCCTCTAGCAGTTCTGACTTCTTGACACTCACGGTGTATTCCCACTCGCGAGGCACGATGTCATTGTAGTTGGGAAACTCGGCGCCAATGAGGAGAGAGATAATCTGCGTATCACCGGATGAAAACAGGCACTCGTCCTCGGTAATTACAACATGAACGTCACCCGCCGGCTTGAACGATTCGAAAACCTTGGCCGGAACGATCGCCCTCAGCGGTTCACGCTTGAAGTCAAATTGGACATACCCGAGACGCCGTGAATCCGTCGCGACAAACCGAAAATAGTCTTTCGTCTGCTCAAGCAGAATTCCCTGGAATTCGAGGCGACGTTTCTCATTGTGTTCCACACAGGGAAGAACGCGGTCAATGGCACTGGAATATTCATTCAGACTGAACTGATACTCCCGCCCTTCCTTGATCTCCGGGATGCTTGGAAACGTATCCATCTGATAACATGCCAGATCATAGTGCGTCTTGCCAGATGATATCTGGAGTTTCTTGTCATCTCCTTCAATCATGAGTTCGCCAGACAAGGCCGAAACGATGTCCTTTAGAAACTTGAAGGGAACCAGGGCACGTCCGGCTTCTGTGACTTCAGCTGGTTCGGCATTTACCAGGTACGTTGTCAGGTCAGTACTTGTTAGTTGAAGCGCCGTGCCGTCTGCAGAAAGGAGAACGGCGTCCGATGTGAAGGTCGAGCTTTTCTGCTGGATGACCTTGGCGTGCTGTGCCAGTTTCTTGCTCAAACCTTCTGCTTTTGTCGTGAGTTTCATCCTTCCTCCTTTTAGTATGAAAAGACTCTCTTACTCATAACCATCAAGATAAGGCGCTTGGTAGTGTTGGTATGTTCTGTGAAGATGGTTGTATGGCTTTCGGCGCCTGTGGACGCAGCTGTGGATAACTTGTGCGGGTTATCAACACTGTGCACATCCGGAACGTCCAGGACGATCCTCCACAGGTTATACACCTCTCTTCAACTGCTTGACCAAGCTGTCGAGCAGTGCTCTCAGGGCGTCGTCGTTCTTCAATTCCTGCTGAATCTTCTGACATGCGTAGATGACCGTCGTGTGGTCTCGCCCGCCGAACTTTTCGCCAATATACGGCAGAGAGGCTTCGGTCAGGTCCCGGCTCAGGTACATGGCGATCTGCCTCGGCATGGCGATGTCCTGACTGCGCCTTTTGGCCTGGAGGTCGCCAACCGAGATGTGAAAGTAGGATGAGACTGACTGCATGATGGCGTCGATCGTGATCGGCTTGTTGATAACCGGGATGATATCCTTGAGCGTCTCCTCGGTAAAGGGAAGTGTGACCTCCTCATTGGTGAGCGAAGCTGTTGCAAGGACGCGCATGAGGGCGCCTTCGAGCTCGCGGATGTTACTCCCGATGTTCGCGGCGATGTACTCCAGCACTTCCGGGGGGACGTCAATCTTGTCCAGCTCGGCCTTCTTTTTCAGGATGGCAACCTTGGTNTCGTAGTCCGGTCGACTAATGTCGGCGATGAGACCCCACTCGAAGCGGGACGTGAGGCGTTCCTCCAGGGTGGCGATCTCCTTGGGCAGGACGTCGGAGGTGATGACAATCTGCTTGTGGGCATCGTACAATGCGTTGAAGATGTGAAAGAATTCCTCCTGCGTACGTTCCTTGCCAGCCAGAAACTGGATGTCGTCGATCAGCAGGATGTCTGCCCCGCGCGTCTCTTTGTGGAAGTTCTCGATGACGGAGTTGTTGTTCCGAGCATTCTGGATAGAACTGACCACCTCGTTTGTAAACTTTTCGCCAGTCGTATAGACGATTTTCTTGCCCGGGTCCTGTGCCAGGAGATGGTGTGCGATACCCTGGAGAAGGTGAGTCTTGCCCAGCCCGACTCCACCGTAGATATAGAGAGGGTTATAGACGTTGCCCGGGTTGCCCGCAACGGCGTTGGATGCCGCGAAGGCAAGACGATTCCCTGCACCGACGACGAAGTTCTCGAAGTTATAGCGCCTGTTAAGGATCAGCGTATTGTTGTGCTGGAGCATACCGGGCTCGGTCGGGATCTCTTCCGGCGGCTGCTGCACAACTTCCACCGCGATGGTGGTCGGCTTACCCTTGATCGCGTCGATCGTCTCCTTGATGACGTCATAGTACCGGCTGACAATCCAGTCCCTCGCAAACTCGCTGGGGACGCCAATGATGAGCGAAACGTCGTCTTCATGGAGCGTCGTCGCATTCTTGAACCACATCTCGAACGTCGGGCGCGCGAGTTGCTTGCTGAAGATGTCGAGCAGGTGCTGCCAGGAATCCGACCGTTGTTCTTCCATGCTCTGCTCCCTTTGCTCTCGCGCTAAGTGGCCACGCCCCGGCCAGANAAAAATCAGGCCACGGCGTGGGTCGTATATATGNATACGCTGGCACAAACACCCCGTCTCTGCAACGGAACNCCGGGGCGTTGCCAGGCAATGCGCATCCGTTTTGTGTGATATAGTATAGACGAAATGAAGACTAGCGGCAATCAGGAAAAGGCTCACGGATGACAATTCGCAGCAGACAAGGCAGGATCAGCAGCANGCGCCGTCCCCGGGACGGGGGACCACTTGTCCTTATCCTTGCATTGATTCTAGCCGTTGTCGTCGGATCCAGCTTCCGCAAGGCCGGTGGGCGGAGTACGCCCGTGGTCCTGTGCTATCTCGACGCCTCGACTCGGGAACTGGTCAACAATCCTGCCGTGGCAAAACTGCCGACACGTCGCGTGGAACAAGTGGCGNGCATCGTAGATCTCCTGCGTACGCCGCCTGCGGACCAGGGGCTTGCGACGGCTGTCCCCACCGGCTTTACTGCGCACAGAGCGACACTCCTNCCCGGCGGGATCNTCCATGTGGTCCTGGGGGCGGCACGGGATCAGTCTCCCATGGGGTTTGCCGAAGAGAATGCGCTCTACTGGCAACTTGTCAACTCNCTGNTGAGTCTGCCGGACGTNCGGTCGATCGAGCTTTCGGTCGACGGTCGTCCGGCAGGGACCTTCCTCTCCTTTGTCAAGACCCAGCGAGAACTGGGAGCCAACGAAGCCATGCTGGACAAGGGACAGCTGGTGGATCTGTATTTTGTGGCCGGTGATGGCCGCTATGTTGTTGAACGCCGCACACTCTCGACTGGGCTGACACGCTCTCAGCTGGCATTCCAGGCTACACGCGCTCTCATGGAGGGCCCGGCGCATCCCAGCCTCGTGAATCCTCTGCCCGGCACGGATGTGCTTCGGGGCGTCACCGTCTCCGGTCGAACGGCTTCCGTCGATTTTGCGGAAAGCGTCCTCAAGCTGAACATGGGAGCACAGGAAGAAGAGCAGATCAAGAACACCCTGGTCCTCACACTCACGAGACTCGCGGGAATTAGCCGCGTCAGGTTCCTGGTAAGCGGACACAGTGTGCTGGGACTGTTTGGACATGTAGACGTGGCAGATCCGCTGTTCAGGCTGGATGGACGTCTGGAAGCAGGTACGGCCCTCGCCGTCTACAGTCTGACCGAAGTCGACGGCGACAAACTCCCGGTACTGACTGTTTATCCACAGAAGCAGGCCCTCATGGGACGCAACGTCATGATCTCGAAGTCGATCGCCCAGCTGGGGAGTCCGCCCGGAGGCGACACCTCACTTGTCCCGCACGGCACCGGTGTTACCTCCATGATTCTGGAAGCCAACGCAGGAATGCTGCGCCTGTCTCTTGCCATGACTACTCTCCCCCAGGACTTGGCGGCCGAGGCGCTCATGGTCGAGCAGCTGCGGTTAACCCTTACCGAACTGCCGTCCGTCACGTCGTTGCAGATAGGGATCAACGGGTCTGTTGCTTTTCTGCTGGGAGGTTACTATATAGGCAAGCCATTCTCGCGATAGGGGGAAGACTATGACGACAGACAGGACCGAATTCCGGCTGGTGGCCGGGGTTCTGGCGGCCCCTCAGCACCTTGAGAAGCTCCAGAAGCTTGGCATGAGCTCTTCACTGTTCGAAGACGGCGACCTGAAGGCTGTCTTCGATGCATTTCACTGGTACTGCTCCAACCACAAGGGGGAGGGGGGCAAGATAGACCTTCCGCTGTTCACGGCCTATCTGACCGAAGAACGTCATGTGACTCCGACTATTGCGACGCTGGTAGGCAAGTTGACTGACGCTGGTGGCGAGGACATGACGACGCTGGTCGAGATGCTGGACCGGTTGAAAACGCGCGCAGCACGTCGGAAACTGCGTACGATCGCCGACAGCATCAACGGCTTTACCGATGCAGAGAAACAGGGGCGGCGCGTGGAAGACTTCGCTGCCGAGGTCTCCGAGCAACTGCGCCAAGTGGCGCGCCTCTCGTCCCAGAGCAGACAGGAGCCAATCCGCGACGAGTTGCTGCGGTACGTTGAAGACGTCCGCACCCGGGGCACCGGGCTTCCGTCGATCCTGGGCATGAGCATCGCCCCATATGACAACCTCAATGCGGCGATTTCAGGGCTGCGCTCCGGCTTCTATTACGCGGTCGGCGGAGCACCGAGGCGTGGGAAAACCAACCTGATGCTGCGCCTTGCTACGCTCGTTGCGCGCAACGAGAAGGTCCCGATCCTATACTACTCTTTTGAACAGACAAAGCGCGTCCTCCTGACTCGCGTCCTGTCACAGGAATCACTCATCAACCCACTGATCCTTCTGACGGGCGACATCAGGAACAAGGCGGAGCTCGTCACCCGGTTCAACAAGGGGATCAAGGAGACCTCGGCCTACATGGACAACTTCTACCTCTTCGAGGCGGACCGTCAGGATACCATCGAACACATCCGCAGTGTCGCGTATGGCATCATGGACTCACATCACGCCAGCCACTGTGCCATCTTCATCGATTACCTGCAGAAGGTGCCGACGGTCAACCCGTACGCCAGTCTGCAGAAACAGGTCGACGAGGTGTCCGGTCTCATCGCACAACTTTCCACCGAGCTGCAGTCCCCCATCGTGGCCGTGTCATCGTTCGACAAGGACGGCTGTCGCCTCGACAGTGAGACATCCAANGACCGCCCCACAATGTTCAATTGCACGGGCGGCGGCGACATCGAGTATGACGCGGACGTGGCGCTGATCATCGTCAAGGACTACCATGACACCGCGCAGCTTGAAGAGAAGATTGCCAATGCCGTGCGTGAAGGGGGAGTGAACCCTCACCACATTCCCCACTTTGACATCCTCAACCTGTTTATCGACAAGAACCGCGACGCCCCCGAGGGAGGCAACATCATTGTCCAGTTCCTCTTCCTGATCGAAGATAACCAGATGGTGGAGCTGGGCTACAAGGATGTCGACGAGCGCTACTCCTATGCCAAAGCCGGCAAGATCTTCGAGTGGCTGCTCGAGCGCGGATATCTCGAGGCAGTCGGCCCGGGCGAGCACTGAGATTCCCCTGTAACCTTTTCTCTGCTGTCACCGTACGCTTGGTGAACACGTAGGACAATCAACCGCGGAGAGGAGCAGGTGGATGGAAGCAGTGGCTGACCGCGAGCTCTTCGCTCAGTTGATGGCGGAGAGTGAGCGTCCTGTGTACGCCTTTCTGGCGAGCAAGGTCCGGGATCGGACAATGGCGTCAGACATAGCACAGGAGGCGTTTTTTCTGGCATACAGGCGATTTGAGTCATATGACAGAAGCCGCCCTTTTCTCCCGTGGGTCATGACGATTGCATACAACTGTCTAGTCGACTACTGGCGGAAGGCGGCACGTGAAGGTGTGGATCTGCCGGACGAGCAGTTCATGGCAGCTCCTGAACAAGACAGGGACGATGCGTGGAAACAGCAGGAGATCGTGGAGGCAATGACGAAGATTTCTCCGGAAGACAGTGCGTTGCTGACGATGTTTTATGCAGAAGAGTGCT
>JGI24140J50213_10001377_pt1 | contig 10686 bp, 9 predicted proteins | sample BarGraIncu00222A_FD_50213 | JGI IMG/M metagenome (IMG submission 50213) | reverse complement strand
AGAGCGACATTCATGTTTCAGCCGAATACCGTAAAAGTCTGATCGGCGCGTTGGCCGAAAAAGCGTTCGCGACCGCGTGGACGCGCGCGGCGGGACATGCGCCGTGAAGATGGATATCGTTGTCACGGTAAACGGACGAAAATATGCGGCGAGCGTTGAGCCGCGTTTGCTGCTTTCCGATTTCATACGCGACACCATCGGGCTTACCGGGACACATGTCGGTTGCGAGCACGGTGTCTGCGGGGCATGCACGATCCTTGTGAACGGCGACAGCGTCCGCTCCTGCCTAACGCTGGCTGTGCGAGCCGATGGTGCGGACATTGTGACGGTCGAGGGCTTGGGCACGCCGGATGAACTGAATACGATCCAGACCCAGTTTCGTGAAAAGCACGGNCTTCAATGCGGGTTCTGCACGCCGGGAATGCTGATGACGGCGATGGATTTGTTGAAGAAATATCCGCTGTCCAGCGATGATGAAATCCGCGAGGGATTATCCGGCAATCTTTGCCGCTGCACCGGTTACCAGAACATCGTCGCTGCGATCCGTGCGGCGGCTGATTTGCGAAACGGGAGCACCCCATGAAATTGCAATTTCTGTCTGCCGGCCGGGTCCGCCTGAAGAAGAGTGTCTATGTCAAAACTGCCGATCGAAGCGAGACGTTTGAAGCCCCGGTAAGCAGCGCGCTGATCCGGCACAAACAGGGCAATGTGCTGTTCGACACGGGGTGCCATCCCTCCGTCGTCGAGCACGGCGAGGAAAGATGGGGGTCATTGATGAAAGTCATGACGCCGCTGATGCGCGCGGAGGACACCCTTCTGCCAGGTCTCGCATGCGTCGGCGTCAACCCGGACGATATCGATATCGTCGTGAATTCGCATTTCCACCCTGACCACTGTGGCTGCAATGCGTTTTTCAAGAAGGCAACCATCATGGTGCATGCCAGGGAGATCGAAGCTGCGAACGCGGCGGGCGCGGAGGCCGCCGGCTATCTGCGGGCGGATTGGGACCATGGGCAGCCTGTCGATGCCGTGAATGGCGACAGGGACGTGTTCGGCGACGGCAAGCTGGTTCTGATTCCATTGCCGGGTCATACCCCTGGGTCGCTTGGAGCTGCCGTCCATCTCGATCGGGATGGTTCGTTTCTTCTGGCGTCCGACGCCGTGAGCCTGCGCGAAAATCTGGATGCCGATACCGCGCCCCGCAATACCTGGAATGCGGAAGCGTTGCTGAACTCTTATGGGGAGATACGCCGGATCGAGAAGTCCGGCGCAACCATCATCTGCGGACATGATGACGCTCAATGGCAGAGCCTGCGCAAGGGGGCAGAGGCCTATGAGTAAGGACGACATCGTCCAGACCTCAGACCTGTTGCGACCGCGTCATGTCGGCATGCCGATCCGACGAACCGAAGATCCGCGTCTGCTGACGGGCAATGGCGAATATGCCTCCGATCGCAAGCCCGACCGTGCGCTCCACGTTGCCTTTCGCCGCAGCGAGCAACCGCATGCGAGGATCGCGCGGATCGACGCGGACGGCGCGCGGGCCGCGCCGGGCGTTGTTGCGGTTTTGACCGCGGATGATCTGGCGGAAGACTACAAGCCGGTGATCCCGGTTTCCCGCATGCCGAATTATTACGCGACGCCGATAACGGCCCTGGCGTCGAAGAAAGTGCGATATGTCGGGGAAGCGGTCGTCGCCGTCGTCGCGGAGGATCGGTATCTGGCGGAGGACGCCCTGGAACTGATCGATATCGAATACGAGCCGTTGGGGGCCGTGACCGATCCTGAACTCGCCGCTTCCGCAGATGCGCCACTCCTTCACGAGGAGGCCGCGACCAATGTTCTGATCGCAAGAGAATTCAAGAAAGGAGACGTGGCCGCCGATCTTGCGACCGCGCATGTTCGGGTCCGTGATCGCTTCCAGATGACGCGCAAGGCTCCGCTGGCGATGGAGCCGCGCAGCTATTCGGCCGANTTCGAACGCAAAAGGGATTCCATCACGCTTTACGCGTCATCGAACATACCCGGCATTGTGCGCGATGCGCTCGCGGAATCGCTCGATCTGCCCGGCAGCCGGTTGCGTGTTGTGGCGCCTGATGTGGGCGGGAGCTTTGGCTCCAAGGGCTCGCTTTATCCCGAAGAAATCTTCCTGTGCGTGGCGGCAAGAAAGTTGCGCCGTTCGCTTAAATGGACGGCGGATCGGCTGGAAGACATCAGCAGCTCCAGCCAGGCATTCGCCGAAGTCATCGATGCTGAAATGGGTTTCGATGAGAACGGGATAGCTATCGCGTTGGAAGCCGATGTGATCGGCGATGTCGGCGCCTACTCGATCTATCCCTGGACGTGCGGGCTCGAACCGGTGCAGGTCGTCAGTTTTCTTCCCGGCCCCTACAAAATCCGATCTTACCGGGGCGCCGTGCGTGGAGTAGCGACCAACAAGCCGCCGACCGGGCCGTATCGTGGCGTCGGCCGGCCGATTTCTACCTTCGCCACCGAACGCCTGATGGACATGGGAGCCAAGGCGCTCGGCATCGACCCGTTTGAGATACGCCGTCGTAATCTGGTCCGGCCAGACGAGTTTCCATATCGCATCGCTTCCGGGATCATCTGGGACAAGACCGGATTTGTAGAATGCCTCGAAGCCGCGGCGCTGGCTGCCGATTATGAAGATTTGCGCAAGCAGCAAAGCGCAGCACGGGCGGAGGGACGCTATTTTGGCATTGGCTTCGCAACTTATGCCGAACTGACCGGGATAGGCTCTCGAATTGCCGTTGCCCCCGGGATGCCGATCAACACTGGCTCGGAGACTGCCAAGATCCGCCTCGATTCGACCGGCGCGGTATCTGCGGCGTTTGGCGTTGCCTCGCACGGGCAGGGGCTGGAGACGACGCTCGCCCAGATCATCGCCGACGATCTCGGCGCGAAATTTGAGGATATCCGCGTCGTGCAGGGCGACAGCGATGCGGTGCCGATGTCGACTGGAACCTATGCGAGCCGTAGCGCGGTTCTGGGCGGGGGTGCCGCAAAGCACGCCTCACGGATCTTGCGCGAGAAAATCAAGAAGGTCGCTTCGCATCTGCTCGAAGCAGGTGCTGACGACATCGAGGTCAACGGTGGCCTCGCCACCGTTACAGGGACCGATCGCGCGGTGACGTTCAAACAGATCGCAAAGGCTGTTTATTCGGACATGAGAACGCTGCCGGTCGAGGCGCGCGAAGAGCTGGAGGCCAGCTACACTTACGATCCCATCAACGGGACGACGGCCTGCGCTACCCATCTGGCTGTTGTCGAGGTTGATCCCTCGACCTGTTTTGTGAAGATACTCAAATATGTCGTCGCGGAAGATTGCGGTCGCATCATCAATCCGATGATCGTGGACGGACAGGTTCATGGCGGCGTCGCGCAAGGCATTGGTGCTGCCCTTTACGAAGAGCTGGTTTACGACGAAGACGGTCAGTTGCTGAGCGCCAGTCTGGTCGACTACGTCATGCCGACCGCCGTCGAGATTCCGGACATCGAGGTCGTCCATATCGAAAGCGAATCCGTGGTTGCTGGCGGCTTTCGCGGGATGGGCGAGGGGGGCACGATCGGCGCTCCCGCCGCGATTGCGAATGCGATTTCCGATGCCCTATCGGCGCTCGACATCGATGTTTCGATTTTACCAATGACTCCGGAACGACTTTTCAGGTTGCTGGAGCAGGCTCGCATGAAAACGAAAGGAAGCCAGAAATGAACGATCTTGCAGGGCGCGTTGCTCTCGTTACCGGCGGCGGAAGAGATGTCGGCGCGGCGATCTCGCACGCCCTCGCCGCGGCGGGGGCGGCAATCGCGGTAAACTACCATAGTTCGCGCAACGAAGCGGACGCCGTCGTCGCGCAAATCCAGAAGGCCGGCGGCAAGGCCAAGGCCTATCAGGCAGACATTGCAAATTACGAAGCCGTCAAAGGCATGGTGGCGAGCGTCAAGGCCGATTTCGGCGGGCTGGATATTCTGGTCAACAATGCCGGTCTGGTGTTGCGGAAGCGATTCAACGAAACCACGCCGGAAGACTGGCACCGGCAGATCGATATCTGCCTCTATGGCGCAATCCACTGCTGTCATGCAGCCGCTTCCTTGCTGGAGGCATCGGGCCGCGGCCGGATCATCTCCATCATGGGAGACTCTTCCCGCATCGGAGAATCCGGACTAGCGATCGGAGCGGCGGCGCGCGCCGGCACCATTGCGCTCATGAAATCGCTGGCGCGGGAAATGGGACGAACAGGGACGACGGCCAATTCGATCGCGCTCGGTTTAATCGAGTCCTCGCACGACAAAAGCTGGGTGGACGCCAATCGCGACAAGCTCGTCAAGGCATATCCGATCCGTCGTCTTGGCCTGCCGTCGGATGTGGCTCCGATGGTCGCACTTCTCGCATCCGACGCAGGTAGCTGGATCACCGGCCAGGTGATGAGCATCAGCGGCGGGTTCAGCATGGTCTGAACGGTCGGAGGCGGCAATGTTGCATACCGGGCTGATCGCGCCAGTATCAGAACTGCTTGAGCGGCACCGAAGAGAGCGGCCCGACAAGGTCGCCTATTGGGATGCGGTAAGGTCGGTCACCTATTCGCAGTTGGCAGACCGTACGGCATCAATCGCCGCCGGCCTGTCGGAGAACGGCGTAGGGGAAGGGGATCGTATCGCCATCTATCTTCCGAACGGAGTCGACTGGATCGAAGCCTGCCTCGCTGGCTTGCGGGCCGGCGCGATCATCGTTCCGATCAGCTATGACGCCGCCGAGGCGGAGATCGCGTATCGATTGTCCGATGCCGACTGCCGAACGGTGATCACGACACCGGCCCGCAAGGAGTTCGTTGGCAAACTGCTTGCGGGATCGCCGGCTCCGGTGTCGCTGGTGCTGGCCGGAACTGGTGCCAGGGAAGCTGACCTGCACCTGGACGAGCTTTCCCAAGGCAGTTCACGCGCTGTCCGCGACCCGGCCGATATCGACCGCTCGTCATTCATCATCTACACGTCCGGCACGACCGGCCGCGCCAAGGGCGTCCTGCTGTCGATCCGCGGAATGCTATGGATTGCCGCCGCCTGTTGGGCGCCGATCTGTAATTTCAGCGACAAAGACGTCGTGCTGTCCCCGCTTCCTCTGTTCCATTCGTACGGTCTTAATCTGTCGGTACTTAGCGTGCTGGCCGTCGGAGCCAGTGAGCACATCCTGGAGCGCTTCTCGCCGCAGCAGGCCCTGGAGTTGTTGCAGTCCGGAAAGTATTCGGTATTTCCGGGCGTGCCGACGATGTTTCACTATCTGCTGCAGCGTGCGCGGGAAGGTGGCATAACCGGGCTTGGTCGCACGCGGCTGTTCATTTCTGCGGGCGCGATCATGCCCGCGGCGCTGAACCGGTCCTTCGAGGAGCGTTTTGATACGACCCTGCTTGACGGTTACGGCATTACCGAAACCTCGACGATGGTGACGATGAACTGGACCAGTGGTAATCGTCCGATGGGATCATGCGGTCTTCCGGTGCCGGGTCTGGCGACACGGATCGTCGATCCGACAACCCTCGAGGACGTGCCGATCGGTTCCGAAGGTGAGTTGATCGTTCGCGGTCCCAACCTGATGCAGGGCTATCATAACAAACCCGCGGAAACCGCGGCAGCGCTGCGAAAGGGCTGGTATCACACCGGCGATCTCGCGAAATCCGACCCGAACGGCTATCTCACGATCACCGGCCGCATCAAGGAGCTGATCATCAGGGGCGGGCAGAACATTGCGCCTGCCGAGATCGAGGAAGTCGCGATTCAGCATCCACACGTCATCGATTGCGCGGTGGTCGGCGTGGCGCATCCGACGCTGGGCGAAGTGCCATATCTGTTTGTCGTCGCCGAACGGAGCCAACTCGACGTGGAGTCGCTGCTCGCGCACTGCCGCAGAAGCCTGTCGTCCTACAAGATTCCCGAGGCGACCCACATTGTTGCGGAAATCCCGCGCACGGGATCCGGCAAGATCATGCGTTTCAAGCTGGTGGAGGCGCTGAAAGGAAGCTGAGGCATCAGGTAATGGATCTTGGTCCCAGTGCGCCGTAGGCGGCCGGATCGTAGCTCAATTTGTATTGCATATCGGCAGCGGTGATTGGCTTTTGGCATTGGTCGCAGATCACCGAAGCATGAAAATCATGCCCGCATTTCACGTGACGCAGGAGCAGCGGCGGCTTTCCTTTTGAGTGCCAGCGGTCCCCCCACGCCAGCATGGCGATAAACGGCCCATAGAGATCCCGGCCCATGTCGGTCAGCAGATACTCATAGCGTTCAGGCGCTGTCTGATAGAGACGCCGGTGAAACACGCCCTGAGCAACAAGGCGCGACAGCCGGTCGGTCAATATATTAGGCGCGATGCCAAGCTCCGACTGGATTTTGTCATAGCGGCGATTGGCAAAGAAAGCCTCGCGAACGACCATGAAGCTCCATTTGTCACCAATGATCTGCAGCGCGCGCGACACCGAACTTGGCCGCCCCAGCATGAACCTGCTGCCGTCGGACGCGCGCCTTGTGTTCCGCCCGGGCTTTGCAGGTTTGCGGCCGGCGCCAGGTCCGTCGCGATATTGAACCGCCCTTGCTTCGAGTTCGGATGAACATTCGGAGCAGGCGACAATGGGATGGCTCTCGCAGCCGCAAGACCGGTGGACCAGCACCAGCGGCGGGCGTTTGTTGTCGGACAGCCAGCGGTCGCCGAACTGCATCAGCGCGATGAAACTCGGATAGAGATCAAAGCCCATTTTGGTGAGCCGGTACTCCTTGCGTTGGCCGACATGCGTTGCCACCTGCCGGAAAATCTCGAGCCGGGTCAATTTTCTCAGGCGGTCCGTCAGCGTGGCGCGCGGAATGTCGAGGGCTGAACGGAAGGCTTCGAACGTGCGGGTGCCGAAGAAGGCTTCGCGAATGATCAAAAAAGCCCACGCATCCGAAACAATATCCAGGGTCCGCGCCACCGAGCAATTTCGTTCACCGCGGGCCGGACTTGCTCCCGTCGCCGGTTGCGGCAAGGCGGTCGCGCCGGCCGCCCGTCGAGGAGCTGCTTTGGCTGTCGCCGCGCGCGCCATTACGACTGCATCCGTCCTGCGGGATGCCGTTGCGCGCCCTGGCGCAATCCGCTCGTCATATTGTCACCCTTTGCGGCAACTGCGCTGCCGCCGTGCTCATCCTACACGACCCGGATTGACTTACGAAAAAAAGTAAGTCTAGTTATGCATGTTATATGAAACAGGCAAGAGCGGGTGGAAATCCGCCGCGCGGATAACCGAAGAGCTTTGGTTCCGATCAAGCAGGGGAGGTGCGCCATGGGTACCGTTGGCCGAACCGCGCTGGCTGTCACGCTGGCGGGAATCTTGGGATTAGGATCTGCGATTGCCGCTGCCGACGGCATATCCGACGGTGTGGTGAAGATCGGTGTGCTCACCGATATGTCCGGGCAGTTTTCGCACGAATCCGGCGAGGGAGCAGTCACCGCGGTACGAATGGCGATCGAGGACTTCGGCGGAAAAGTCCTGGGCAAGCCGATCGAGCTTGTCGTCGCCGATCATCAGAACAAACCCGACATAGCCTCCGGCATCGCCCGCAAATGGTTCGACGTTGAGAACGTCGATATGATTGCGAACCTGATCAACTCGTCGATCGCCCTTGGGGTAACGCAGCTCGCAAAGGACAAGGACAGGATCGCTATCGTCACAGGTTCAGGGGCTTCCCGGCTGACCGGCGATGCCTGCACCCCGAACAGCGTTCATTACGCCTACGATACCTATTCGCTGGCGAAAGGCACCGCGACCGCGATGATGAAGGCCGGCGGCACGAGCTGGTATTTCCTCACCGCCGATTATGCGTTTGGTCATGCGCTCGAAGCCGATACGTCGGCGGTCGTCAAGTCGCTTGGCGGTGAGGTGCTGGGATCGGCGCGTTATCCGGTGGAGACATCGGATCAATCGTCATTTCTTCTGCAGGCGCAGGCGTCGCACGCGAAGGTAGTTGGGCTGGCCGGCTCCGGAACGGTGTTTGTCAATGCCGTCAAGGCGGCGCAGGAGTTCGGCATCCAGCGCAGCGGACAGACCCTCGCTGGCCTTCTCGTCTGGATCACCGACATCAAGAGCCTCGGGCTTGAGACGGCGCAGGGCCTGGTCCTGACCAACGCCTTTTACTGGGATCGCGACGATGAAACGCGAGCCTGGTCGAAACGGTTTTACGAGCGAATGAAGCGTATGCCCCATATGGGCGATGCGGGCGACTACTCCTCGACCATGCATTATCTGAAAGCGGTTGAGGCGGCGGGCACCGACGGCGCAAAGGCCGTGATGGCCAAGATGCGTGAGCTGCCGATCAACGACTTCTTTGCGAAGAACGGTCGAATCCGCGAAGACGGTCGCATGGTGCATGACATGTACGTCTATGAAGTGAAAAAGCCGTCGGAATCGAAAGGCGAATGGGATTACTACAAGCTTCGCGCCGTAATCCCCGGCGACGAGGCCTTTCGACCGCTGAAGGAGAGTAACTGTCCGCTGGTCAAGAAGGGTTGATTAAAGAATCTCAAATGCCGCGGCGAAAAGCATTTCGAGGGATCGACTCGGCGTCACTGACCACTGCGGCTTCTCGCCTTTATCTATTGATGCTTCCCCGTGGCAAGGGCAACATCTTCTTTACGGGAGCAACGGCAAGCTTGCGCGGCGGATCGGGTTTTGCGGCATTTGCCAGCGCCAAGTTCGGATTGCGCGCCGTCGCGCAGTCGTTGGCGCGCGAGTTCGGTCCCAAAAACATCCACGTCGCCCATCTCGCGATCGACTCCAGTGTCGACGCCGAATGGGTGCGTCAGCTCATCGCCAACCGGGAGGGTGCCGAGGCGATCGAGAATCTCGACCCCAATCGGCTGATGCGGCCGGCCGCGGTGGCGGAAGCCTATTGGCAGCTCCATCAGCAGCCGCGCGACGCCTGGACCTTCGAGCACGAAATCAGGCCGTTCGGAGAGAAATGGTAAGGGACGCTCTACCGGTGGCCGGAACGGGAGCTGCCGGAGCTCTTGGAAATAACCCACCGATCGCGCATAAAGAGCCATAAATCGACCATGGATCGAAGACGCCACCGGTTGCCGGGATCAGGATTGGAGTTTCAGATGAAAACAGCCATGACCGAATTGTTCGATATCGAACATCCGATCATACAGGGCGGCATGCACTATGTCGGCTTTGCTGAACTCGCGGCCGCGGTCTCGAATGCGGGAGGCCTCGGCATTATCACCGGCCTGACGCAGCGAACGCCCGAATTGCTGGCCAAGGAAATTGCGCGCTGTCACGATCTGACGGACAAGCCGTTTGGCGTCAATCTGACTTTCCTTCCCGCATTTACCGCACCGCCTTATCCGGAATACATCGCGGCCATCAGGGAGGGCGGGATCAAGATCGTTGAAACGGCCGGGCGCAGTCCTGAACAATATATGCCGGCGCTAAAGGCCGCGGGTATCAAGGTGATTCACAAATGCACCTCGGTTCGGCATTCGCTGAAGGCCCAAAAGATCGGGTGCGACGCTGTCAGCGTCGATGGCTTCGAGTGCGGCGGGCACCCCGGTGAAGACGACGTACCCAACATGATTCTGCTTCCGCGTGCCGCGGAGGAGTTGAAAATTCCATTCGTTGCGTCCGGCGGCATGGCTGATGCGCGCAGCCTNGTCGCCGCCCTTGCGATGGGCGCGGCAGGCATGAACATGGGCACGCGATTTATCGCAACNAAGGAGGCGCCGGTCCACGACAACGTCAAGAATGCACTGGTTGCCGCCTCCGAGCTCGACACCAGGCTGGTGATGCGCGCCCTGAGAAATACCGAACGCGTACTCAAGAACGCCGCTGTCGACCGGTTGCTGGAAATCGAGCGCGAGAAAGGCAGCAAGCTGCAAATCGCCGACATCCACGAAGAGGTTGCCGGAGTCTATCCCAAGGTCATGATCGAGGGGAAGATGGATGCGGGAGCCTGGAGCTGCGGCATGGTCGTCGGCCTGATCCACGACATCCCGACGGTCAAGGAGCTGATTGATCGCATTATGGTCGATGCCGAACGCCTGATTCGGGAGCGGCTTATGGGATTTCTTGGCGCCGATGGCAACGCATCGCTGAAAGTCGCCTGAGCTAATTTCTACGACAAGTCGCGCATGATCGCCTTGATGACCAAGGCGGTCGGCGGACTTTGCTGCCCGATAAAGGCAGGTTTGCGCTTGTCGATGAAGGCGTGCACCGCCTCCGGGCGTCTCGCAGTGGCGTGCGTCGATCCGATCCGACAGGAACATCAACTCGCGCGCTGGCGATGTTCCCACCAGCCGCGTCAAGCCGAGGCCCTTATCGAGCTTGAGCGTGCGGGCGATCATCTTCGGATGATTTCTGTTCCGCCACGAGACGGATATCCAGCCTTGGCGACCTAGTGTTCGCGGGTTTGCGCGGAACGATCGCTGCGCGTTGTCTTTATATGGCATGGCCTTTGGATAGTAGCGGCTGCTCGGAGCGCTGCGCTGCCGAGAGATCGCGTTTGTCCCCAGCACAACCCGATCCAGAGTGGAGCGGTATGAAAATAGTGCTCAGGTCCATCATAACATGCAACATAATGCAGTATTTGTATTTTTGCCTGTAGACAAGCGCCAATTGTTATGCATTATTATGCATAGTCTCAACA
>JGI24140J50213_10001373_pt1 | contig 10696 bp, 7 predicted proteins | sample BarGraIncu00222A_FD_50213 | JGI IMG/M metagenome (IMG submission 50213) | reverse complement strand
TTGTCGGCATTGCCGCACAGCAGTCCCTGTCCAACGTGTTCGCTGGCTTCGTGCTGCTCTTCGCCCGCCCGTACATCCCGGGGGAAAGGGTACGGATCCGCTCCGGGGCACTAGGCGGCACCCTGGACGGCACCGTGACTTCGGTCGGATTGCTCTACACAACGCTGTCGACCCAGGACGGCGTGCTGAACATACCGAACGGTGCACTTCTGGCCGCCGCCGTCGGGCCACTGCCCCGCGACACAGAGACGACTCAGCAGCCCACCCAGCGGTCAGCTTGCCAGCGCCCATAATCCGGCAACGCCCCTAGGCGCCTCGCGCTCGGCACCTGACGACGACACCACGTCCTCGATTTCGGATGGCCTGTCGCGCTCGATCCTGTCGATGAGTTTCCGTCACCCCGCGGGACGTGAGGCGAGATTCTCTATTACTTCCAGGTCCGGATGTGTTGTGAGCGCAGGTACTCAGCGCCCGTTGGAGACCTGGTCAAACTGCCGAGCGTGAGCGACGAGCCACCGAGCCCAGCGTCGGGTTACGTCATGACGGCCATGGACGCCATAGCAGGCTTGGCGGAACTTTCCTCGCGGCCTGCGCGATGCGGGCCGGTGGTCCAGCCAACGCGCGAAGGGGCGCGCGGGCTGGACGGCAATCAGACTGCGTCGCCGCGGCGGGCAAGCAGGTCGCGGATTTCGGTGAGCAGAGCGATGTCTGCGGGTGCGTTCGCTTCCGCGGGGGTGCTGAAATGCTCCTTGGCAGCCTCATAGGGCTTGACCACGAAGAAGTAGACGACGGCGGCCAGGATGACGAAACCCACGAGTGCAGTAATGAATGCGCCGATCGGTACGCCACCTGGCTGGATGCTGTTGAAGTCGGGTTTGCCGCCGATCTTGCCTACGAGCGACATGATGACGTCAACGAACGCCTTGACCACCAGGCCGAAGGCAGCAGCCAACACGAAGGCGACGGCAAGCTCGACGACGTTGCCCTGCATGACGAATTTCTTGAACCCACTCATGATTCGCTCGTCCCTCCCAGATGGATGTGACTGTCCGTTCAAGGTAGCGAAAGGTAGGTCTCCTGCGAATGCTTCTGCGACCATCTTTGCTCAAGGAGCCAAGGGCTCAGCCTGTTCCCATGCTGCGATCCTCGGCGAGGCCCGCCGCCGAGGTTAGTGCACCTCGTAGAAGGTGCCCAAGGCACTCGACGGTAACGGCCCCGACAGCAAGACGCACGTACAGCGCGCGGATTGGCCGCGAGCCCCACCTCTGTGCTCAAGCCACGACGAAGACCATGTTTGTCCCAGGGCCACGCAGCCTCCGAGCGTGCCCGTAGGCTAGTTGGCCACACCCTCGTCGTTGTGGTGCCACGTCAAATCGAGGCGTCCCAGGATCGACGGAAGTTCGCCGACGCCCATGTGGACGATCATCACCTGCGGCCTGGGGTGGCGGTCGAACACGCCGGAGCCGGTCATCCGGGAAACGATGTCGGTCGAGTCGAAGGGATGCCCGACGGCCTCGCTGAGGCGGTACTGCGTGAGCACCTCGTTCCCGACCGACAGCATGGGTGGGGGTATGTGGACCACAAGGTCATTCGCTTCCGAGAAATCCCATGTCCTGTCAGTGGCGGGAGTGATCGCGGCGATGCTTCGTGTCACGGTGGAGCGCGAACACGCGGAGCTGGTACGGATGACCGACGCGGTTGCTCGCAACGTGCTGCGCATGTTCGGGACAGACGAGAAGCTGATCGCAGAGTTCCTTGCCCTGCCGTTGGCTGTTGCCCGTTGTTGCCCGGCGCGTTCAATGAGCTACGCCAAAAGCCCCGTCACCTGTCCGGCCGGGCCAGGGCGCTGAGACTGGGTGCCCAGATCTCGACCCCGACGGGCTACTCGAGTGCTATTGCGCGTCCCAGGAGTGAATGCGTCGCATCAGGGTCCGGCTCTTGCGTTGTACTTCGCCCATCCGGGCGAGGATGTCGTCCAGGGCTTCGATGGCGTCGAGTATGTAGGGGCCTTTGTTGAGCATCACGCACTCGGCGCGCTGGGCGGCGGCGGCATCGGTGACTTCGGCGCGCGAAGGCTGGCCGGTCTTGGCTAAGGTCTCCAGGACCTGGGTCGCCCAGATCGATGGGACGTGGGCTGCCTCGCACAGGGCGAGGATCTGCCGGGGCACCTCGGAGAGCCGTTCGAACCCGACCTCGACGGCAAGGTCCCCTCGGGCGATCATCACACCGAGCCGCGGGTGGCGCATCGCCATGAGCAGGATCGCGGGCAGGTTCTCGAACCCCTGTCGGGTCTCGATCTTCAGCAGCAGTCCCAGGTCACTGGCCCCGGCTGCTTGGAGGCGTTCGAGAACNTACTGGACATCGTCGGCGGTTCGGACGAACGAGATCGCGACCAGGTCGGCGTGGGCCGCCACGAAGGACAGGTGAGAGTTGTCCTCGGGCGTCAGCGCAGTCAGGGGCAGGACGGTATCCGGCAGGTTGATCCCCTTCTCCGCGCCAAGGCGCTGCCCGCCGGGTTTGGTCCGCACCACCCGCAGGGTTGCCTCTGCTCTGGTCACCAGCTCGACGACCGCTTCGATCGCGCCGTCATCAATCAGCACCGGGTCACCGGGACGCATCGCGGTGATCGCCTCAGGCAGCGTGCACCCGATGCGGGCGACCTGCCCAGGTCCGGGCAGGTCGACGGGGCTCAGATCAGTGGTGAGCACCAGCTGGTCCCCGGCCCCCAGGTTAAGTCGGTGAACCAGGGGCGGGATAGCGGAGGCGGTCGTCGCCATGCCAGCGCACCAAAGCTTCATACCGTCCGCGATGTAGGCGCTGCGCGTGCCTTCGGCCAGCGCCCCGCCGGGACCAACCTGGGTCACCGTAAACGTGCGCTTGGCTCCACGCGTGTCCTGCAGCGTGACCACATCACCAAGGCCTCGAGCCGCCAGCCAGTCCTCATCGACCTGGACCAAGAGTGTGGGCCGAGCGGCCGGGAGTGCGCGCCCTGGCGGCTGAACCGGGGCGTCAAGGTGAGTCAGCCAGATCCTGGCCGGGGCCAGGACCCGGCCGCTCTCGCTGCGTGTGACGCGGGCACGGCCCACAGATGGCCCGGCAACAATGGGCCCGGTCCGCAGCTTAGGACCCGGTAGATCCATCGACACGAGCACCCGCCGTCCGGCTTTCGCGGCGGCGGCGCGGACGCTGGCGGCCATCCGAGCCCAGGCTGCCGGGTCGTCGTGGGCGCAGTTGATTCGGGCGACATCCATCCCGGCGTCCACGAACGAAGAAACAAGCTCGGAATCATCGGCCGCCGCACCGGGCAGCGTCACCATGATCCGAGTCGGCCTTCCCGGACGCATCGACCCGAAGATGGCGTGCGAGTTTGCATCGAGGATCTCGTCCCCCTCGTCCAGCGCGTCGTCGATCGCCTGCAGGTCCCACGGGCCCGCGTCGCCGCGCAGCGCAGCAAGCACGTTGCGGGCCGCGCGCACCTTGGCCCGCACGTGCGCCTCGGTGGTGGCCAGGGACGTGGCGCCGATATCCATCAGGTCGTTTTGCAGCTCACGCAGATCATGGCGACGCAACCTGGTGTAGTGCACGAGGTTCACAGCGCCCCGGTGGTGCTGCCCAGCGACCGCGCCGATAACGTCGCCGTGTTCGGCCTCGGCGAGCTCGAGATCCTCCAGCAGCGCGTCGAGCCGGGTGATCAACGCGTCCAACGACTGCGGCACAAGCGCTCCAAACTGACCACTGAGGAGTATCAACGCTACCCTCAGCGCGCGGCACGAAGATGGCCGGCACACGTGCGCTGCATGGACGCGTCATGAACGCACGCTCCAGAGGGGACACTAGGTGGTGGCGCTCCGCCGCGTCGACAGGAGGTGCGCGATGAAGAGCCTGGTGCATGTGTGCTGGTCGTCGCGAAGCGCTGACGTGTCCCCGGTTGAATGGCTCGACGAGACCGAACGCGGCCGTTTCGGCGGGCTCCGGCAGGTCGAGGATCGGCGCGCCTTCCTGACGTCCCGGATGCTTCTGAAGACGGTCGTCGGGGACCTTGCCGATACCCCACCTGAGCTGGTGCGTCTGAGTTACGACTGCCTCAGGTGCGGCAGGTCGCACGGCAGGCCGGTCGTGGTGACGCCACACTCCGCCGTCCGCTGGCACGTCAGCATCTCTCACACCGGGCGCCATGTGATGGTCGCCGCGACGGACGCCGGTCCGGTCGGGGTTGACGTCGAGAGAACCGCAGCAACAGTGTTCAAGGGCTTCGATGACGTTGCCCTGACCCACGAGGAGCGAACCGAGGTTGAGCGTTACGCCCCGGCGGCTCGGGACCGGGCCCGTGCCACCTACTGGGTGCGCAAGGAGGCGGTGCTCAAGGCCACCGGGTATGGCCTGAACGTCGATCCCGGCGCACTGGAGGTCTCGGCTCCGCACCTGCCCGCCGCCCTGACGGTATGGCACGGCGGCGCACCGTCACCGGCGCGGGTGCAGATCACCGACGTCCCGGTGGATGACGACCATGTAGCGGCCGTGGCGGTGCTCACGCACATGCCGTATGAGGTTGATCTGCAGCCGGTGCCCGGATCAGGCTTCGGGTAGGTCTGGCAGAGGCATCCCGTGCAGCCACCGTCCCAGGAGAGCACCGGTTCTGCCATACCGGGCAGCGTGCTCCTCGAAGAGCTCAGTGCTCACGGTCCCGAACCGGTGGTCAGCTACCCATGCCCGGATCATCGTGAAGAAGATGTCGTCGCCGAGAGTCAACCGCAGGGCATGCAGCGCAAGGGCACCGCGTTTGTAGAGGCGGTCGTCGAACATGGCCGGGGCGCCAGGGTCTGACAACCGCAAATCCTGCGCGGCGCCCGCGAGGCGTTGGTGGTGGCGACGGGCAAGTAGGTCGGCCGGCTTCCCCCCGGATCGTTCGGACCACAGCCATTCCGCGTAGCAGGCGAACCCCTCGTGCAGCCAGATGTCACTCCATCGCCCCAAGGTGAGGCTGTTGCCGAACCACTGGTGAGCCAGCTCGTGCGCGACCAGACGTTCGAGCCCCTGCCTGCCATCAATGTGGTTGGCGCCGAAGACGGCCAGCCCCTGGGCCTCCAACGGGATCTCCAGCGCATCCTGGGTAACCACGACCGTGTACGCATCGAAAGGGTAAGGACCGAAGAGATCTGCGAACACGCCCAGCATCGCCGACTGCCTTGCGAGGTCGGCCATGGCAACGCTCCGCAGCTTCGGCGGCGCGAGAAGCCTTTCCGGCACCTGGGATCCGGCCAGAGTGCGCATCTCNTAGCGGCCGATCTGCACCGTCGCCAGGTAGGTCGCCATGGGTTGGGACTGCTCAAAGGTCCAGGTCGTCCGGCTCGCTCCCCGTCGCCGGTCCACCAGCAGCCCGTTGGCAAGGACGACATANGCGGACTCCGTGGTCACGCTCAACCGGTAGGTCGACTTGCTACCTGGGCGGTCGTTGCACGGGAACCAGGACGGCGCNCCACCCGGCTGGCTGGCCACGATCACGCCGTCTGAGAGCTCTTCCCACCCGACTTCGCCCCAGATGCTGGACATCGGGCCAGGTTGGCCGCCATACCGGACGACAATCAGGAGCCGGTCGCCAGGAGCGGCTGCTGCGGCGAGGCGGATGCGAAGCTTCCCGCCGCGCAGCGAGTAGCCGAGCGGGCGGATGCCGTTGACGCGCACCTTCGTGACAGCCAGACCCTGTAGGTCCAGCCTGATCAGGGTCATCGACTCGTTCGCGACCGCGACGATCTGCACCCGGGCGTCAAGACGATTACTCGACACCCGGTAGTCCAGCTCGATCTCGTAGGACTCCACCTCGAAGGTGAGGTCACCGTGACCCGGCAGGTACGGATCCGGATCCTCCACGTCTTGCGGCCCCCGGTGCAGGCGCCGACTCACCTCCACGGTGCGATCGGGTTGCCGGTCCAGCGCGTTCCCGCGGGGACCTCGTCCCCGCGCAGCACCAGAGACGATGGGCCGACCGTGGCCCCCTCACCCAGGCGGGCAGCCGGCAGGATGACGCTCTGCGGGCCGAGGGTCGCCCCCGGCTGAAGGGTCACCGTATCCATGCTCATGATCCGATCATGAAACAGGTGCGTCTGTAGCACGCAACCGCGATTCACCGTCGCGCCCTCGCCCAATCGCACCAGATCGGGCTCGGGCAGCCAGTACGACTCACACCACACTCCGCGCCCGATCCGCGCGCCCAGGGCCCGCAACCAGATCACGAAGGCGGGCGTGGCCAGGTTGCCACGAACAAACCAAGGAACCGCAACCGTCTCCAGGAAGGCATCCGCAAGCTCGTTGCGCCAGACGAAGGGGCTCCACAGGGGGTACTCGACCGCCTGATGACGGCCGACCAGCGCCCACTTTGCCGCCACCGCGATCGCCGCAGCCATGATCCCCACCCCGCAGAGCAGCGGTCCCGCCATCAGCAGCGTCAGCGGCCCACCCCACCGCTGCAGAGCGCTGACGAGTACGAGGGCCAGGCCCAGACCCAGGCCGGCAGAGACAGCGACGGGGATCAGGCGGCACAGCTCGACCAGCGCTCGTTGGACCTTGACCGAGGTGGGCGGGGAGAAGGTCCGGCTCGGATCCCCAGAGGCCGCACTGCGTCGTAGCTGAACAGGGGGGCTTCCCAGCCACGACGTTCCTGCCTTGGCCCGGCGCGGTGCCGCGGACAGGACCGCGACCAGGCTGTTCTTGCGCACGACCCGGCCCGGCCCGGTCATGCCCGAGTTCCCGAGGAATGCTCTCTTGCCGACCTTGGCACGCTCAATGCGAAGCCACCCACCGGCAAGCTCGTACGATCCCACGAGCGTGTCGTCGGCCAGGAAGGCGTGCTTTCCCACGGTTGTCATNACCGGCAGCATCAACACCGTCGAGGCCTCGACACCGCGGCCCACCTTTGCGCCCAGCCCACGCAGCCACGCCGCAGTGATGAGGCTGGCATACAAGGGATACAGGTAGGTACGAGCGTCGTCCATCAGCCGCTGTGTTGCCCAGACCTGCCACCCCGCGCGGCTCCGTACCGAATGGAAACCTGGGTGCAGCCCCAGCCCGAACAGCCGGACGAACAGCAGCGTCAGCATCGCCTCGACCGCCAGCGCCACAACGGTTGCCGGCAGCACCAGGAACGCAATCGCAGGTATGGCGGCCGACGGCGTGGCCGTCAGCCGCACCGCGGGCCAGAGCACGGTCAGCCCAGCCGCCGCGGAGAGCAGCGGAAGGCAGGCCAGTGACGCCGAGGTGATCGCGTAGATCGGCGCCCACCGGACTCGCCGCGGCGGCCGCTGGCGGGGCCAGTTGCGGCGGGCCACACCTGCGCGGGTCGCCGGCGATCCGGCCCACAGCTCACCGGGGGCCACGGAACCGGCGACGCCACTGCCCGCGGCCACCTCCGCGTCCTGGCCGACCCGTGCGCCGGGGAGCAGGACGCTGCGCGATCCCACGTTCGCACCGGCGTCGATCCTGATGCGGCCGATGTGCAGGATGTCCCCGTCGAGCCAGTGACCGCTGAGGTCGACCTCCGGAGCGACCGAGGCACCCTTGCCCAGGGTCATCAGCCCGGTGAGCGGCGGCACAGCATGCAGGTCCACGCCCCGCCCCACAGAGGCACCCAGCGCCCGCGCGTAGTACCCGATCCACGGGGCACCGGACAGGTTAGTCGCACCAAGCACATCGGCAACCGCCTCGGCAGCCCACAGGCGCAGGTGCATCGCACCGCCTCGGGGATACCTGCCGGGGCGGACAGAGCGCAACAGCAAGCGGGCAGCAATCACCGTCAGACCCATGCGCCCCCACGGGCTGACCAGCAACAGCCATCCGAGCCCCACCCACCACCACGACGTGATCGGAAGCCACCCGGGGCCACCGGCGACCGCGAACAGGTTGGAGCCCGCTACCACCCAGGTCAGCCATCTGGCGCCGGTGACCAGGGACAGCGCCGTGGAGACGACTTGCTGAACCAGCTGAGCCCGACGGGGCACAGGCTCGACCTTGCGGGTGGGTCGTGCCGAAGGGCCCACCGGAACCAGCTCGTCGAGTCGCTCGGCGAGCTGCCCGAACCGAGGGTTCTCATAGACGTCCGCCACCGCAACCTGCGGGTAACGCCCGCGCAGGGCCGCAACCAGCTGAGCGGCGGAAAGGCTGCCGCCTCCGTGCTCGAAAAAGTCCGTGGTGAGATCGGAGCCCGTCATGCCCAGCACGTGAGACCACGGTCCAGCGAGCCAGGCTGCAGTTCCGGTCAACTCGGGCGAGGAGGTGGCTTCCTCTGCTGGAACCTGCGCCAAGGGCCACGGCAAGCTATCGCGATCGACCTTGCCCGAGGTCCGGGTGGGTATCTCGTCAACGACGGCAAGCAGCGGAACCAGGGCAGCCGGCAAACGTGCCCGCAGGGTGCGCACCGCTGACTGCCTGTCGAGCGCTGTCCCCCGGATCAAGGTCACGTAGCCGACGAGCACCCGGTTGCCCGACGCGGTTGTTCGCACGGCTGCTGCAGCACCCGCAATGCCATCCAGCCCGAGCAGCGCGGCATCGACCTCCCCAAGCTCGATCCGCCGTCCCCCGACCTTGACCTGGTCGTCAGCTCGACCGACGAACACCAGGCCTTCGGGTTCGGCGCGCACCAGGTCGCCGCTGTGGTAGGCACGATGCCATCCCAGCGACTGCATCGGCGCGAAACGATACATGCTCATCGTCTCGTCGAGGTAGCGGGCAAGGCCGACGCCGCCGATGACCAGCTCGCCAACCTCGCCATCGGTCACGCGACTTCCCTCCTTGTCGACGACGGCAAGGTCCCAACCGTCCAGGGGCACCCCGATCCGCACCGGCTCGCCGGCGTGCATGCGGGCTGCACACGCCACCACCGTCGTCTCGGTCGGACCGTAGGTGTTCCACACCTCGCGCTCGTCCACGGCCAGCCGCTCGACCAGCTCCGGGGGACATGCCTCACCACCGAAGATCAGCAACCTGACCGCGCCCAGGGTGTGTGGCGGCCACAAAGACGCCAGGGTCGGAACGGTTGAGACCACCGTGATGCCCCGGTCGACCAGCCAAGGCCCCAGGTCCATGCCGCTACGAACCAACGCACGCGGAGCCGGCACGAGGCAAGCTCCGTGCCTCCAGGCGAGCCACATCTCCTCACATGACGCATCGAAAGCCACCGACAGACCCGCCAAGACGCGATCACCGGGCCCCAGGGGAGTGTCCTTCACAAAGAGTCTGGCCTCGGCGTCCACGAATGCGGCAGCCGAGCGATGGGTGACCGCGACACCCTTTGGCGTGCCTGTCGAGCCCGACGTGAAGATGATCCAGGCGTCGTCGTCCAGCAATGGCTCACGTGGTTCGCCCGTTGCTCGTGAAGCCGGCCCACGAGCGTCCCCACGTAGCTGCAGCTCGTTGTCCTCGCCGAGCACGGCTGCGACGCCCGCCGCCGTAAAGACGAGGTCGGCGCGCTCTGCCGGGTCGTCAGCGTCGACCGGCACGTAGGCGGCACCCGCCGCCAGGACGCCGAGAATCGCGACATACAGATCGACGGACCCCGAAGGCATCCGGACTCCCACGCGATCGCCACGCATCACGCCGCCGGAAGCCAGCCGCCCGGAAACGGCCCCCACCGCCGACATCAGGTCGCGGTAGGTCAGGACCACGCGCCCATCATCAACTGCCGGCTCTTCAGGACAGCTGGCCGCCGTGCAACGCAAGACCTCGACAAGCGTGCGCTCAGGCGGCCTGTTCCACGCGCGCTCAAGAGTGCTCACCTGGCCATCATGAAGCAAGGTCACGGCTTCCGCCCGCTGCGGACCGCTCCGGATCATCACGCCGGTGACGCGCTCCGGGAACGTGCCCGACCCATGCAACATGCAGGAAGATCCGGGACTTCTCGAATCGACGTTTTCGCCAGAGCCAGGCACCCCATAGCGCCAGCAACGGCAGAACCGAACCGAGATAGGCCATCAACCTCATCGACCAGTACTGGATGACCAGGTTGGGGATGTAGTTGCCCGGGCTTTTACTGCTTCTCGTACTGCGCCTGGAGCTCGTTGATGCCGACGACCTGTCCGTTCCACGAGCCGGTTGCCAGCACAGAGAGCAGGCGCGGGATCTGGAGAATCCTTGTCGGCGTTTCGGCGCTGCTGGTCCAGCCGCCGATCTGTGCCGCTGAGAACGAGCACGGCGCACAGGTTTCCCACTGCGCTTGAATCGCGGCCACCTTCATCGGCTGGTAGGTCGTCTCGATCATGCCGAGGTGGCTGCCCACCAGGAGGACGGCGATGGAGACCGGGACCAGGAATGCCAGAGCGACCTTGGTGGTCCGCACGAACAGCTCGGTGTTGCTCTTCTTCCGAAGGTGCCAGGCCGAAACCGAGAGCACCACCAGGGCGCCCGTCAGCAGGGACGCGAGAATCACGTGCAGATAGCCCCAGACGAAGACGGGGTTGGTGAACAACGCGGAGATCGACGTGAGCTGTGGCCGGCCGGTGGCTGGGTTGATCTGGTATCCCACGGGGTGCTGCATCCATGAGTTGGCGGCCATGATGAAGGCCGCCGACAGTGTTGCTCCGAGAGCCACGGCCCAGATCGACACGAGGTGCATCTTCTTGCCCAGGATGTCCCAGCCAAACCACCAGAGGCCCAGGAAGGTCGACTCCAGGAAGAACGCAGCGAGCCCCTCCATCGCCAACGGTGCCCC
>JGI24140J50213_10001368_pt1 | contig 10710 bp, 10 predicted proteins | sample BarGraIncu00222A_FD_50213 | JGI IMG/M metagenome (IMG submission 50213) | reverse complement strand
CCCACGCTGACAACAGCGACGGCAGGGCCGCGTCGACGACACCGTCCACAAGACAAACACGCAGGTCAACCCGCTGACCGGACCGACGCCTGAAGATAACGTCGGGTTCGTTCGCGGCGAACAGCGCCTGGCTGGTGCTGGCCGCGATCGCGTTCAACCTCACCCGCGCCGCCGGCTGCCTGGCCTCGGCCTTCCACGCCAAAGCCACCACCGGCACCATCCGCGCCCAGCTGATCAACATCCCGGCTCGGCTGGCCCGCTCCGCCCGCCGCCTCCGGATGCACCTTCCGCAGCACTGGCCGTGGGAGCAGGCCTGGTCCCAGCTGTTCCAGGCCACCCTGGCACCACCCCGACCGGCCTGACCCGACCACCCGCCGACAGGCCCAACCGGAACCGAAGTGGAAAAGCCGGGCAGACCGGCCCAGCCGGCACGCCCACACCCGGGGTCAAGATCAGAACGCCGAGCCAGACAAGATCAAACGTTGCGCGGTGCATCCAGGCAGAGACGTCACCGGGCGCCGCAGTGGGCGATGCCGCGCCAGGTCGGGATGACGCTGTTCCCCGCAGCGCCTCGACCGCCGCGGCCAAGGCGCCACCGAACACCGCTAGGGCTACGACCGCGGCGAGGATCGCTCGCAGCCGGCGGCGGGGCGGCGACGGCTGTGGGCTCGGCCCGATCCAGAGTCCGTTCAGGGTGAACTCAGACTCAGTGCGAGTTGGGGTTGCCCTCGAAGGCCAGGAAACCGGCCAGCGAGGCGTAGTCATCGTCGACATGCCCGGCGGCGATCGCTGCGTGCGCCACGGCCAGCGCGGCTGCCGTGGCCGGCAGCTCGGCGGTGGTTGCACCCACACATAGGCCGAGGTCCTTGGCCAGCAGGTCCAGCGAGAACGCGACGGGGGTGTAGTCCTGCGCCTCGAGCATCGGCCGCTTCTGCGCCAGGGTCCACCCGAACGGGCCGGTCGCCAGCGCGTCCATCGCCTCGGTGCGGTCCACCCCGACGTCGGCTGCCAGTCGCAGCGCCTCGCCGACGCCGCTGATCGCGACGCCCAGGGTCAAGTTGATGACCAGCTTCAGCGCGCTGGCGGCGCCGACGTCGCCCACCCGGCGTACGCCGTCGGGAGCGCCCCACAGGCCCAGCAACGGCTCCGCGTCGGCGTAGTCGGCCTCGGCGGCGCCCACCAGCACCCGCAGCGTCCCGTCGGTGGCGGGCTGGACCGAGCCGGCGACCGGCGCGTCGACGTAGCGCAGGCCATGGGCGGCGACCTCCGCCGCCAGCGAGCGGGCGGTGTCCGGGTCGACGGTGGTGGCGTTGATCACCAAAGCGCCGTCGGCCGCGCCCGGGCCCGCCGTGACGCCGGACTCGCCGAGCAGCACCTCGCGGGCGTCGTCCGGACCGCGCAGCATCAGCACGACCGCGTCGGCGTCGCGGGCCGCGGCGGCGGGAGAGTCCGCCTCGGTCGCGCCGGCGGCCAGCAGGTCGGCCGCCTTGCCGCGGGTGCGGTTCCAGACCACCAGTTCGTGACCGCCGGTCAGCACGTGCCGGGCCATGGCGCTGCCCATCCGACCCATCCCGAGGAACGCGACCCGCACGGAGACCTCCATCTGCTCGCCCGGCCATCTGCTCGCCCGGCAACGCCGCACGCTACGCCGCCAACCGATGAGTGGCCTCGGACGTGCCGGGGTATTGCGTTTGGCCCACCGTGGTAGGAGGGTCCGCGGTATCCGACGGCGAGCACACGCGGAGGTAGGCATGGGCCAGCCCGACGGCGTCAGCGTCACCGGTCCGATGAAGGACGACTACGCCGAGATCCTGACCGAGGAGGCCCTGGCCTTCGTCGCCGGGCTGCAGCGGCAGTTCGGCGGTCGCCGCCGCGAGCTGCTCGAACGGCGCGACCGGGTCCAGGCCGAGCTCGACGCCGGCGGCACGCTGGACTTCCTCGCCCAGACGCGCTCGGTGCGCGACAGCGACTGGAAGGTCGCGGAGGCGCCGCCGGCGCTGCGGGACCGGCGGGTGGAGATCACCGGTCCGACCGACAAGAAGATGCTGATCAATGCCCTGAACTCCGGCGCCAAGGTGTTCATGGCGGACTTCGAGGACTCCAACACCCCGACCTGGGACAACCTCATCCAAGGCCAGCGCAACCTGATCGACGCGATCGAGCGACGGCTGGAGTTCACCAGCCCGGAGGGCGCGCACTACGCCCTGGGCGCCAACCCAGCCGTCCTGATCGTGCGCACCCGCGGCTGGCACCTGCCAGAGAAGCACCTGCTCGTCGACGGGGAGCCGTGCTCCGGTGCCCTGTTCGACTTCGGCCTCTACTTCTTCCACAACGCCCGGCGACTTCTTGACAAGGGCGCCGGTCCCTACTTCTACCTGCCCAAGCTGGAGAGCCACCTCGAGGCCCGGCTGTGGAACGAGGTGTTCAACTACGCGCAGGACGGGCTCGGCCTCCCCCGCGGCACGATCCGGGCCACCGTGCTGGCCGAGACCATTCCGGCCGCGTTCGAGATGGAGGAGATCCTCTACGAGCTCCGCGACCACTCCAGCGGCATCAACGCCGGCCGGTGGGACTACATCTTCAGCGTGATCAAAAAGTTCCGTAACCGGGGCCAGCAGTTCCTGATGCCGGACCGCAACGACGTCACGATGACCGTGCCGTTCATGCGGGCCTACTCTGAGCTGGTGGTCAGCACGTGTCACCGCCGTGGGGCACACGCGATCGGCGGCATGGCGGCCTTCATCCCGAGCCGGCGCGACCCCGAGGTCAACGAAAAGGCGATGGCCAAGGTTCGCGACGACAAGCAGCGCGACGCCCGGGACGGCTACGACGGCAGCTGGGTCGCCCACCCGGACCTGGTGCCGATCTGCCTGGAGGCTTTCGACGCGACGCTGGGCGAGCGGCCCAACCAGCTCGACCGGCAGCGCGACGACGTGCACGTCACCGCCCAGCAGCTGCTGGACGTCGCGTCGACCCCGGCCGGCATGACTGAGGGTGGCCTGCGCAATGACGTCAGCGTCGGCCTGCAGTACCTGGAGTCGTGGCTGCGGGGCACCGGCGCCGTTGGGATCTTCAACCTGATGGAGGACGCCGCCACCGCGGAGATCTCCCGCTCGCAAGTGTGGCAGTGGCTGCACAACGACGTGACAGTGGCCGAAGGTCAGAAGGTCACCCCCGACCTCGTCCGCCGGATCATCCAGGAGGAGCTGGACAAGATCCGGGCGACGATCGGGGAGCAGATCTACGACGCCGGTCGCTTCAAGGAGGCGCAAGAGCTCTTCGAGCAGGTGGCGCTGGACGACAAGTTCGAGGACTTCCTGACTCTGCCGGCGTACCAGCACATCGACTAGGACCGGGAGAGCCCATGGACCGGGACGCGACGATTCTGGACGTGATGACTCTGCCCGTGCTGGCGGCCCGGCTGCGGGCTGCGCTGCCGGCCCGGGCGGTCCTCACCGACCATGCCCAGTGCCGGACGTACGAGTGCGACGGGCTGGCGCACTTCACCGTCACGCCAGCGATCGTCGTCCTGGTCGAGACGCCGGAGCAGGTGCAGACCACGGTCCGGCTGTGCGCGCAGTCCGGCGTGCCATTCGTGGCCCGGGGGTCGGGCACCGGGCTGTCCGGTGGTGCGCTGCCGGTCGCGGACGGCGTACTGATCGTCACCAGCAGGATGAACAGCATCCTCGAGGTGGACATCCCCAACCACCGCGCGGTGGTGGAACCGGGGGTGATCAACCTGTGGGTGACCCGGGAAGTGGCGCCGCAGGGCTACTACTTCGCCCCGGACCCCTCCAGCCAACTGGTCTGCTCCATCGGCGGCAACGTGGCGGAGAACTCCGGCGGGGCGCACTGCCTCAAGTACGGCTTCACCACCAACCACGTCACCGGGGCGAAGGTGGTGCTGCCCGACGGCGAACTGGTCACCCTCGGCGGGAAGGCCACCGATCATCCCGGGTACGACGTGCTGGGGGCCTTCGTCGGCTCTGAGGGCACGCTCGGTATCGCCACCGAGGTGACCGTTCGGCTGATGCGCCGACCGGAGGCGGTGCAGACGCTGCTCGCCGGGTTCGCCGGCACCGACGAGGCCGGGGCGGCCGTGTCGGAGATCATCGCCGCCGGCATCGTGCCGGCCGCGGTGGAGATGATGGATGCGCTGGCCATCGAGGCGGCCGAGGCGGCGGTGCACTGCGGCTACCCGGCCGGCGCCGGCGCCGTACTCATCGTCGAGCTCGACGGGCCGGCCGCCGAGGTCGCGCACTCGTTCGCCGACGTGGAACGGATGTGCTCGGCCAACGGTGCCTTCGAGATCCGCATCGCCACCGACGAGGACGAGCGGACGCTGTTCTGGAAGGGCCGCAAGAGCGCCTTCGCTGCGGTCGGCCGGATCAGCCCGGACTACCTCGTTCAGGACGGCGTGATCCCGCGGACCGCGCTGTCGGAGGTGCTGAGCCGGATCGCCGCCCTGTCGGGAGAGACCGGGGTCCGGGTGGCCAACGTCTTCCACGCCGGGGACGGCAACCTGCACCCGCTGGTGCTCTTCGACGGCTCGGTGCCCGACCAGGACGTCCGCGCCGAAGCGGTCGCCGGCGCGATCCTCGACATCTGCATCGAGTACGGCGGGTCCATCACCGGCGAGCACGGCGTGGGCCACGAGAAGAGGAAGTTCATGGGCCGGATGTACGCCGAGCCGGACCTCGACACCATGCAGCTGCTGCGGTGCGCCTTCGACCCGGACGGTCGGTGCAACCCCGGCAAGGTGTTCCCGACGCCGCGGTTGTGCGGCGAGCTGCCGGCGCGGCGCAAGGGTGTGCATCCGTGGCCGGAGGCCGGCCTCGCGGAGGTGTTCTGATGGATGCACTCGCGAGCCTGCACAAGGTCTGCGGCGAGGAGCACGTCCGGCCGGGCGCCGCCGCCGACGCGGTCGACGGGGTTGTGCCGGCCTACGTCGCCGCCCCGGCGTCCACCGACGAGATCCGAGAGCTGGTGCTGGTCGCCCGCGACGCCGGCTTGCGCGTCGGGGTTCGGGGCGCCAGCAGCAAGCTGGGCTGGGGAATGCCGCCAGCGGGGCTGGACCTGCTGCTCGAGCTCTCCCGCCAGGATCGGGTGCTCGAACACGCCGCCGGGGACCTGGTGGTCCGGGTCGAGCCCGGGGTGCGGCTGGTGGCGCTGCGGGAGCAGCTGGCGCCGGCCCGCCAGCAGCTCGCCTTGGATCCGCCTGAGCCGGGTGCGACAGTCGGTGGGGTGATCGGTGCCAACGCCAGCGGTCCGAGCCGGCTGCTCTACGGCACGGCTCGCGACCTACTGATCGGCATCACGGTCGTGCTGGCCGACGGCACCGTCGCACGCGCCGGCGGCAAGGTGGTCAAGAACGTCGCCGGCTACGACATCNGCAAGCTCTACATCGGTGCCGTCGGGACCCTCGGCCTCGTCACCGAGGCGATCTTCCGGCTGCACCCGGTGCCGGCTGCGCGTCGGGTGGTCACGGTCGAGGTGGCTACCGCCGCGGACGCCGGCCGGCTGACGCAGCTGGTCACGGACTCGCAGCTGGTGCCCACGGCGCTGGAGCTGGACTGGCCAGACCCGGCTGGGCCGGGGCGGCTCACCGTCGTGGTCGAGGGCATCGAGCCGGGAGCCACCGCCCAGGCGGAGTCGGCGGCGGGGCTGCTGGGAGGCGGTGCGGAGATCACCGACACGGTGCCGGCCGGCTGGGGCCAACGGCCGTACGGCGGCGAGACCGGACCTGCCATCGGGCTCAAGGTCAGCGCCGAGCCGGCCGCGCTGCGGCCGGTGCTCGACGCCCTGTGGCGGGTCGCCGACTTGCACCACCTTGCGACGGCCGTCCGGTCGTCGGCCGGCTCCGGGGTCACCTACGTCGGCCTGGGTGCGGCGGCCGACGCCGGGCGCGCCGGCGGACCGGCGGTCGAGATCGCCGCCACGGTGATCGAGCTGCGCGCCGCGGTGGCGCCGTACGACGGCTCGGTGGTGGTCCTGCAGGCTCCACCGGAGGTCAAGCGGCTGGTCGACGTGTGGGGTCCGGTGCCGGCGGTGGAGCTGATGCGCCGGATCAAGGACCGGTTCGACCCCGAGCACCGGATGTCCCCGGGCCGGTTTGTAGGAGGGATCTGAGCATGACCGACGGGCACGCGGGACAGCCGCTCGGGCCGCTGCCAGCGTTCGACGACCACCACCCGCCGGCGCGGGAGCTGATCGAGGACTGCGTGCACTGCGGCTTCTGCTTACCTACCTGCCCGACGTACCTGCTCTGGGGGGAGGAGATGGACAGTCCCCGCGGGCGCATCTACCTGATGAAGGAGGGACTGCAGGCCGAGCCGCTGGGCGACACGATGGTCCGCCACTTCGACCAGTGTCTGGGCTGCCTGGCCTGCGTCACCGCGTGTCCGTCCGGCGTTCAATACGGCAAGCTGTTCGAGGCCACCCGGGCGCAGGTGGAGCGCCGGCACCGCCGACCGCTGAGCGAGCGGCTGGTGCGCAGCGGCATCTTCCAGCTGTTTCCCCGCCCCGGCCGGCTGCGGCTGGCCAGCGGGCCGCTGCGGCTCTACCGGCGGACCGGCCTGGACCGCGTGGTCCGGCGCAGCGGCATCTTGGACCGGCTGCCGCCGGCGGTNGCCGCGATGGAGGCGCTGGCACCGCCGCTCGGGCGGCCGGAGAAGGTGCCGCCGCACACGCCGGCCGTCGGGNCGCAGCGGGCGAGCGTCGGGATGCTGGTCGGCTGCGTGCAGCGCGTCTTCTTCCCGGGCGTGAACGCCGCCACCGCTCGGGTGCTCGCCGCCGAGGGGTGCGACGTCGTCATTCCGGCCGACCAGGGCTGCTGTGGCGCGTTGAGCCTGCACATGGGTCGGGAGGCCGAGGCCCTGGGTTATGCTCGCCGGCTGATTTCGACGTTCGAGCGGGCCAAGGTGGACTCGGTTGTGGTCAACGCCGCCGGCTGCGGCTCGGCCATGAAGGAGTACGGGCATCTGCTGCGCGACGACCCGCTCTACGCCGAGCGGGCCGAGGCGTTCGCCGCCAAGGTCCGCGACGTCGCCGAGATCGTCGAGGAGCTAGGACCGGTGGCCCCCCGCCATCCGTTGCCCACGACGGTGGCCTACCACGACGCCTGCCACCTGGCCCACGGCCAGGGCATCCGAGCCCAACCGCGAAAGCTGCTACGCGACATCCCCGGCCTGCAGGTGCGCGACATCCGGGAGAGCGAGATCTGCTGCGGCTCGGCCGGCGTCTACAACATCGTCGAGCCGGCGCCGGCGCGCGAGCTCGGCGACCGCAAGGCAGCCCACGTGCTCGACACCAGAGCCCGGATGCTGGTGACCGCGAATCCGGGTTGCCTGCTGCAGATCTCGGCGGCGCTGGAGCGGCGCGGCGAGGCACTGCCGACCGCGCACACCGTGGAGATGTTGGACGCCTCGATTCGCGGCGTACCGGTGACGGCATTGCTGGACCGGGCGTCAGACCGAGCACCGGACCGGGCCCCGCGGCAGGCCGAGGCTGCCACCAGCGCCCGGTAGAATCTCGTTCGGTCCGCCGGCGAGAGGTCCGCTCATGCAGCAGCCCGTGTTCTGCGACGTCGCGGATGTCCGGGCGCGCTTGGGGGCTGCTGGCTACCTCGCCGACGACGCCATCGCCACGACGGTGTTCCTGGCCGACCGGCTCGGCAAGCCGCTGCTGGTCGAGGGCCCCGCCGGAGTCGGCAAGACCGAGCTGGCGAAGGCAGTCGCAACGGCCACCGGCTCGGAGCTGATCCGGCTGCAGTGCTACGAGGGGCTGGATGAGGCCCGGGCGCTGTACGAGTGGAACTACAAGAAGCAGCTGCTGCGCATCCAGGCTTAGCCAGCTCAGCGAGAAAATGAGTCCGCTTGGCCTGATAGATCAGCCGGATACTTTCGACCCGCCCGCCCGAGACCAGCTGACCGTCGGACGGCCGTTCGCCGACACGACTTAGCAGGTGCGCCGAACAGCCCGGCGGTACAGCTCAAGAAGCCCTGCAGCCGCTGCTCCGCGACGACGCGAGCGAATCGCTCGGCGATGCTTAGACGTCGACCATCGCCAGGCACTGGTCAAGGCGCCCGGCAAGTACTCGCTGAGCGACCGCTTGGACTCTCGGCTGCCGGTAGAAGGTAGCAACGCGGAGCAGGTGGTGCAGCTCCTCGTCGAGGCTTCCTTGCTCCTGCCGAGCTGGTGCCGGACCGCGGCGGACGACAACGGCCGATTGCCGGGCGCGCACAGCGACCGCGACGTAGAGGGCCTCGTCCAACGCGGCGAGTACCGACTCATCAGTAATCCCGGACGCCAGGTTGAGTCGCCGGGCCAGGCTTAGGGCTGGCAAATGCCAATGATCGCGCAGATCCAGGTAGCCATCCCAGATCCCGAGGACGCACTGGTCCGGGCGCAGTCGCATGTCCCGTACAGCGAGTCGATCCCGGATGTAGCGCTGAACGGAGGAGGCGATGGTGGGGCTGCCCTCGCGCAGGGCAAACCGCAGCGGGGCCAGCGTGCGAAAGTCGCGATGATGCGCCCGCCACCGCTGAATTGCCCTCGCCCGGCACACCCAGGCTGGCAGGCCAGCTCCTAGCGCCATGATCCCGCCGGCGAGCAAGGCCGCCACGTTCAGGACATGCATCACCTCCTGACCGACGACGGCGGGTCGGCCACTGCCAAAGGCGGGCACCGAGAAGTAGATGCCGTACTGGTAGCCAAAGCGAATTAATACGACGAAGGCGCCGGCGGCGATGAGCCGCAGTCCCACGCGGGTACTTCCTGGCGAAGGCCGGGACGACAGTTCCAGCGGCGTCGGCGACACCAGTTCTGATGACGTGGCGGACGACAGCCGCCAGCAAAGGCGGGTGATTCCGACCAGGGCATAAACCGCCCAGACGAGGAGGGCCGACCAGTAGACGAGGGTCGCAACATCTTCTGGCCTTGTTCGCCCAAAGGCTTGCAGGTTGGGGTGGCGGGCCGGGCCAAAGTGAAAGGCAGCGGCCATGACCAGCAGCACCGACAGGAGCCGCTGGCGTAGCCGACGGACGGCAAGGCGGCCCTCTGCTTGGTCGCTTGCCCGATCGCTTGTCGAATAGTGGAGAAACGCCAGGGTGCACCAGGACGCAACCATGCCCGAGCCGTAGGCCAGCAGGTTGCTGATATTGGCCACCCCAAGGCTGTGGCCGACCTCGGTGTAGACGGAGGGGTAATCCAGGGTCACGCTAACCGCGAGGCTTAGAACAGCCACCCACAGGTACCGACGGGCAACGCTGTGCCAGGTGCGCACCGTACTGGGGAAGCGGTAGACAGCCACGCCCCAGCACACGGTGATTGGTACGAGGCCGACAGCGTCACCCACTCGCGCCGCCGTCGCTGTCGCCCATCACCCAGCTCACATGCCGCAGGGGTGCACCTGCGTCGTCGCGCGTCTCCCTGTCTTCGCCTCCGCCGCGGTCCAGCCACCGCAACATCAGCAGCGCGAAGTCGTCGGCCTCCTGCTCCTGCATGCGGCGCTCGCGGGTCTTCCTCTGCCGCCCTCCTCGGGCGAGGAGGGCGAGCACCCGGTCGGGGTCGAGAGATTGGCTGAGTTCCGGGTCGGGCAGGTGCCCGAGCAGCATGTGCCCGATCTCGTGCAGCAGGATCGCCAGGCGGTGCTTCGCCAAGGTGTCGGCTTCGACGTACAGGTGGTCATCATCGGCAGCCCCGTAGTACAGCCCGCACATCTCGTCGAGGCGAGCCAGGCCGGAGACGTAGTGGACGTGTAGATCCCGGCCGCGCAGCTCTGCCAGCCGGCTGCAGAAGACGTCAATGTCGAACGGGTCGGGCAGTTCCAGGTTGGCGAGAACCTCCATACAGACCGTGCGGATAAGCCGTCGGCTCATCTGCCGGGTTCTCCGTGACCTGGCCGCCGTGGGCGCCCATGTGTGCTCGGTGGTCAATCGTGGCCCGCGGTCGTCCGCCACCGCGTCGCTGCCACGAAAGAGCACAGATCATCCTTTGCACGCCCGATGGTCGACCCACTAGCCGACGCATAGTTGGAGTTATCAGACAGGAGTTGCGCCGCTGCCATCCTCGCCCAGCGCCGGCGCGGACCGGTGGCCGCCCTCTAGTCGCCGAGTCCGCTCGATCAGCACCCGAACCATGTCGAGACCCTCAGCTGACAGCCCAGCAGCCCTGAGCGCGACGTTGCGCACGTTGGCGTCCCGCATCGCGATCAACAGCGCAAGCTGCGCCTCGATCTTGTCGGTCTCAGCGTCATCGAAGAAATAGGCGGGCGAGACACCGAAGAACTTGGCTAGTACTTCCAAGTGCCTCTTCGTGGGGTTGTCCTTGCCGCCTGTCCGCAGCTGGTGAAGGTAACTGGCGGAAGCCGTCGGGCCACCTTGCGCCTCGATAGCCGCCGCGACCTCCCGATAGCTGAACTCACCGCGGCCCGCTGGATGAATGGTCTTGAAGAGGTAGTCCAGCTTCTCGGCGAGGGTCTTTGGAGGTCCACCACCGCCGGGCTCTGGCACAACCACCGCCTCTCCGTTGCGACGCCCCCGCCACCATCGCGAATCTTGTCAGGGCCGCAGAGTCGGTGACCCGTTTCTCGTCCAAGTGGCGTTTCGGCCTGTCGGTTGACGCCGCCGGCATCGCCGGCCCTAAGCTGCTCCCCACTGGCGTCTACTAATGAGGACGACTGGGCCACCAGTGGAGCGTGGGTGGACGCCG
>JGI24140J50213_10001363_pt1 | contig 10728 bp, 13 predicted proteins | sample BarGraIncu00222A_FD_50213 | JGI IMG/M metagenome (IMG submission 50213) | reverse complement strand
CATCTTCCGAACTTCTGAGAATACTGCGTCCCCAGATCGATGATGCCGTAACAGCGTGCGATGTGCGTCCCGGCGGAGATGACGCCCTTCTCTCCAACCTCGTTCTTCGCGATCAGTCCCATGGTACTCTCCTTTGCCGCCCTGCGGCTTGTCGGCCGAATCCGTGCTTCCGGAGTCAAGTATAGGTGGCGCCGCCCATACGACAATCCTGCCAATGTACCACTCGGGCCACAATTACCAGCTGACCCCAAAGGGACTAGCGCGGCAGGGTGAAGATGGATGTGCCCCGGACCTGGACCAGCACGCTGGTGGTCGCCCCCGTGGCGTTGATCATCACGACGACCGTGTTCTTGCCAAAGAGGGCATTGCTGGATGTCTCGGTGGCATCGAGGCCGGAGAGAGGGAACTCAGGGACGTTCCAGTGCTCGCTGGCACCTGTCGCGAACGCATTGCGGTAGAACTGCACGATGTCCTGGAAGGGAAGGCCGGACTGGATGTGGACCTCGACGACGCGCACCAGGTCGTCACTCCGTGCCGTCTTGCAGGACGTGATGGTGCCAGGGACGATTGGGACATCGTCGGGAAATCCGCTGGGAAGGGAGATCCCAAAGTCGAACTCGCGGAACACGAGCGTCGTGACGAGGGTGAGCACAATCACCCCACACAGGACGACCAGCAACCAGCGCCTTGCCATCATCAGCCAACCTCCCCGGAAGGACCTCATATCATACTACCTCTCCCACGCTATCGTTCAAGGCGGTGTTGCCTGCACAGGCGTCATTTCCTACCTTGCTGTTGACAGCGCCCTCCTGGACACGCCGCCGTACGTGCGAACTTACCACTTCGGACCCTGTTTACCAGCTGACCCCAAAGGAACGTTGCACACAGGGCGAGAGCGCGGTATCATGGTCACAACATCTCAGTGAGGTGAGTGGTGAACACAACTCGCATGCGCAGAAACGGAATCAGCAGACTGACACTCCTGATCGCGGCCCTGGTGGTCATCCTCGTCGCCGTCATCGTCGTCTCGGCCCTGCGGGATGCCAAGAAAACAACGCCTGGAACGGGTACGACGATCGGACCCAGCACGCTGGGCACCGGGTACGTGCTCCGGCCCTTCAGCGCGAGTGACCTCAACGGACGCATCATCGACAACACCTTCTTCGCGAACCAGCGCCTCACCATGGTCAACGTCTGGGGAACCTTCTGCGGCCCCTGCATCCGCGAGATGCCCGACCTGGCGCAGCTCCCGGCGGAGTTCCCCACCACCGACTTTGCCATCCTGGGGGTCATCGCCGACACGCCAGACGCGACGAACGAGACCACCGCGCGTCAGCTGACAGGATCGACGGGCGTCACCTATACGAATGTCATCCCGGACCGCTCCATCATGACTGAGATGCTGGCCGACGTCAGTGTCGTCCCGACGACCTTCTTCGTCGACCGCACGGGTACCGTCGTGGGCGAAGTACTTACCGGGTCACGTAGTAAAGCCGAGTGGATGACCATCATCCAGGGCATGCTGGCGAACCTTCCCTCGGGGTCGTAGCAAGGTGAGCACGCGGGTCAGGTTGCTGCGCGTTACTCTGCTGGTCCTCTCCATCGCCGCTATCGTCCTTGGCGCCATGAACGGCGAGGTCCGCACGGTCGTTACCAAGGCCATCAACGTGTGCCTTCAGTGCATCGGCATCGGGTAGGCGCATGAACTCGCGCAGGACCGCGTTCCAGGGTGTCACCGCCATCCTCCAGAACTCATGGTTCGCCGGCTTCCTGCGCGGTACGATCTGGCGCGGTTCCAGCAAGGCAGTGTGTGTCCCAGGACTCAATTGCTACTCGTGCCCGGGCGCCTGGGGTTCGTGTCCCATCGGGTCGCTGCAGGCGGTCTTCAACCGCGCCAGCGGCCGTATCTCGCTGTACGTGTCCGGACTCATCGGGCTCTTCGGCGTCGTCCTGGGGCGCCTGGTCTGCGGATGGTTGTGTCCGTTCGGTCTCGTCCAGGAACTGCTCTACCGCATCCGTTCACGCAAGGTGCGTATCGGCCCGACACGCCTGCGCTATCTGAAGTATGCCGTCCTCGTCGTCCTCGTCGTCCTCATGCCCCTGCTCGTCCGCGACCGGTTTGGCGTTGGCGACCCATGGTTCTGCAAGCTCATATGTCCCGCAGGAACGCTGGAGGCTGCCGTTCCCCTGCTTGCCCTGAACGCGTCGTTGCGCGGTGCCGCAGGATGGCTGTTTGTCTGGAAGGCAAGCATTCTTGTCGCGACAGTGGTTGCGTCGGTCGTCGTGTACCGCCCCTTCTGCCGATTCGTCTGTCCACTGGGCGCCATCTATGGGTTGCTCAACCGCATCAGTTTCGTGCAGTTGACATTGAATGAGGATATCTGCACGCACTGTGGCGTGTGCACGGACGTCTGCAAGATGGGCGTAGACCCATCGGTAGATGCCACCGACCCGGAGTGCATTCGCTGTAACGACTGCGTGGCCGTCTGCCCGGTGCATGCCCTGTCCCTCGGGCTGCCGTCCGGTCAGCGGAAGCAGCGTACCACCACCGACTGAACCGGCTCACGTGTTCCGGTGCGGCTACGTCTGCAGGTGCAGTGCCTCCACGGCGTGCCAGAAGCGCTGGAGGTCGTCAGAGCTGGTGTCACCCATGTGCGCAACAATCAGGCCTCCGGGACCCATGCCCACGTCGGCGCCGCTGCGCTCCAGCGCTGCGTGCACCTCCTGGGCGTCTACCCCCGCCGGCGGCCTCAGAGTCGTCAGTGTCGCGGCCTCGTACCCGGGTGGTGCCACAACATGGAACCCATGCGCCGCAGCCTCCTCACGGAAACCACGAGCGACCCCGTCGCACCGCGCAAACCGCGCCAACAAACCCTCGGCGTTGATGCGGCACAGGGCAGCACGCAGTGCAAAGATGAGACTCGGCGGTACCTCGGCTCCCGTCGGGGAGGACCAACGGGCCAGTTCGATGTAGAGTGATGCGGCTGCGTCATGTCGCACCTTGCGCATGCTCAGGCGGCTGCTCACCGCTGCCAGCATGAGTCCCGAGCACCCGCCCAGCGTCGAGGCGCTGTCCGTGAACACGATGTCGGCGTGCCAGTCGTCCATGCGCTGAGGTATGCAGCCGGCTGCCCATGTCCCGTCCACGACCAGCAGCGTCTCTGGCGCGACCTCCCGGGCAACCGCGGCATAGTCGTCGATCGGGGCGACGATGCCGCTGTCCGCGTCCACGTGAGACACGACGATGGCGGACGGTCGTGTTTCGATCAGGCGCGCGCGCAGGAGCTTCGGGTCGACGCTGCCGCCTTCCTGCGCCCGGAGAATGTCGGCGACACGACCGCGACGCGATACGACGTAGGCGATGCGCTCGCCCTGCGAGCCGTGTGCGAGGACCAGAACGACGGCACCCGGAGGTGACGCTGCGACGACCGCTACCTCCATGCCCAGGGATGCTGCTCCGGGAACGACGACGATGCCGGCCTGTTCGGTCCCGAACAAAGGCATCAGTCCGTCGCGACAGTCGGCATCTGCACGCTCCACCTCGCTCCAGCTCTCAAACGGCGTAGCGGACGCCCGCAGGACGTCTTCGGCAGTGCGTGCCCGTCCCGGGGCCAGCAGGAGGCGCCTGCCCACCAGAGGAAGCTCGTCCCGCACGATGGAAGATACCTGTTGCTGCCCTTCTGTCATGATTGTCCTCCCTGTCTCAGTGTGCCATCTCGCATGCTGCAGCCAGTGCNACAACGTCCGGAACCAGTTCCTCGGCGTCCCGCAGCTGATGGATGAAGAAGCCGGCCACTGCCATGACCGTCCCCAGCACACCGAATATGACGAACATCACGGCCTCATGCTCGCCACGATTCATCCAACGACTATCATACACGTGAACTCCACGGCGGCAACATTTGGGGCATGCGAGGTGACTTCTTGCGCATGGTCGGCGCGGCTCTATAATAGCAAAAGTACCGTACTCAAGAGGGACTCCATACTTTCAAACACAAGGGGGTTTCATGCAGACGCTGGTCGTGTACTACAGTAGAAGTGGATCGACGAGGACCGTGGCGAAGGCACTGGCGCACGGCGTGGGGGGAACCCTGCGCGAGCTCGTGGACGCCAACGCTCGGAAAAACCTGTTTGCAGCCGCCATGGCTGCATTGTTTGGCAGATCCGCCCGGCTGGTCGATCCCAACTTCGACGTTTCGGCCTGGGATACCGTCGTCGTCATGACGCCCATCTGGGTCGGCAAGCCCACCCCGGCGGCCAACACATTCCTGCGGACGGTCAACCTGACCGGCAAGAAGGTCTTGATCGTGGCACTCGGCGAGAGTGGCGCGAACCTGGCAACGTCCAGCAAGCTGGAGCAGATGGCTCGGGCGCGAGGCGGCTGGGTCCTTGGTGTCCACCACATCCACGGCCTCAACTCCTCGGGCAAGGCAGGCCCTTCAGCCACAGCCGAGGAACTGCAGAACGAGGGTCAGCGTCTTGCAGACGTGCTGCGCGAGCCCCACAATGAGGAGGGTTGACCATGCGTCGACACTCTCGGCTGCTGCGGACACTGCTGGTTCTCGTCGCCTTGCTGGTAGCGTTGTCCATCGTCTCACAGGTCGTCTATGGTCCCTGGCTGCGACGAACGGCCGATGCCCTGGTCCTGCGATCGCCCCTCAGCTCGTACCGGTATCCCGGCGTCTATGAGGGCAGCGCGCGCGTCGGACATGTGGCTGCAAAAGTCCGCGTCACGCTGGCTTCTCAGGGGATCACCGCCGTCGAGTTCCTCCAGCGGCCGCTGGGCAACATGGACCTGCTTGTAGCAGAGGTCCTGCGGACTCATGGCGTCCTCGTTGATGTCGTCACGGGTGCGACCATCAGTCAGAAGGTCACGCTCAAGGCCATCGACAATGCCCTGATGCAGCAACATCCCTAGAGGAAGTAGTAGCCTGAAGACCCTCATCGTATTCTACAGCAGGGAAGGCTCCACTGCCCTCATCGCCCGGGGACTGGCACAGGCGACCGGGGGTACGTTGCGGAGACTGGTGGACAGCCACAGGATGGAGAATGGTGGCATGTTCCGCGCCCTGTTCGCCACCCTGCTTGGCCTGGGGACGACGCTGGTGAACCCCGACTACACTGTCGAACCGTTTGAAGCGGTCGTGGTCATGACGCCGGTCTGGATCGGAAACCCAACTCCCGCCATCACGACGTTCATCAGCAATGCGGTCCTCAAGGGCAAGAGAGCGTTCATCGTCGCCGTCGGCGGGACCGCAGCCAACCCGCGGATCATCACCAAGCTGGAGAAGCGGCTGAAGGCGCGCGGAGCCTCCGTCGTCGGGCATGGCGAAGTACTGGGGTACATCCCGGATCCCAAGGCTGTGCGTCCGACGGACGAGGAGCTGGTGACTGAGGGCGTCCTGCTCGCAGAGACTGTCCGGCAAGCATTTGAACTACAGCCCTGATCACAGCTCGGACCTTCCGACTCTCCAGAATAGAAAAAAGGCCGGCAGCTACACGCTGCCGGCCTCGCCATTGATGGCTCGCTCTCGCTAGTGACCCAGCATGCTGATCATGATACCCGCCGCGACGGCAGTACCAATAACGCCGGCGACGTTGGGACCCATTGCATGCATGAGGAGGAAGTTGGCGGGGTTGTCCTGCTGCCCAACCTTCTGGCTGACGCGCGCGGCCATGGGGACGGCCGACACGCCGGCTGAACCGATGAGCGGGTTGATCTTGTGTCCCGACAGCACCCACATGAGGTCACCCAGGAGCATCCCACCCGCGGTGCTGAACCCGAAGGCGACAACACCCAGCCCGATGATGTAGAGCGTCTTCAGGTTAAGGAAGGTCTCGGCGTTCATGGACGCACCCACAGCGACCGACAGAAAGATCGTGGAGATGTTGATGAGCTCGTTGGCGGCCGTGTTGCTGAGCCGCTCGACCACCCCGCTCTCGCGCAGCAGGTTGCCCAGCATGAGCATACCCACGAGCGGACCGACCGGTGGCAGCAGGATACTGATGACGAAGGTGGTAACGATGGGAAACAGGATACGCTCGAGCTTGCCGACCGGGCGCAACTGCTCCATGACCGTGCTGCGCATCTCATGTGTCGACAGCAGTCGCATGATGGGCGGCTGGATCAGCGGCACGAGGGACATGTACGTATAGGCGGCGACCGCGATGGGACCCAGCAGTTCCGGGGCAAGCTTCGTGGCGGTATAGATAGCCGTCGGCCCGTCGGCTCCTCCGATGATGCCGATGGCGCCAGCCTGACCGATGGTAAAGTTCAGCAGCTTGGCGACGACCATGGCAACAAAGACACCAAACTGGGCAGCCGCACCTAGTAGCAACGACACGGGGTTGGCCAGCAGCGGCCCGAAGTCCGTCATGGCGCCGATGCCGAGGAAGATGAGTGGAGGCAGGATCTCCGACTTGACCATAAAATAGAAGAAGTCGAGCAGGGCTGTCGGCTTGACGGTGCCCGTCAGGTCACGGACATACTCGGGGTTGATACTGAAGAAGGCGCCCTTGGCCGCCGGGATGTTGGCGAGAAAGCAGCCAAATGCAATCGGCAGCAGCAGGATCGGCTCGAAATCCTTGGCGATCGCCAGGTACATGAGCACGCAGGCCACGACCAGCATGACGGCGTTGCCCCACGTGAAGTTGTAGATGCCGGAGAAGTTCTTGAAGCCCTTGATTGCATCCAGAATAATGCTCATGGCTCTACTCCATCCTCAGGAGGGGCTCGCCCGTCTTGACGGACTGGCTGACCTCGACATGGACCTCGCCGACGACGCAGTCACGCGGGGCGAGGATCTCGTTTTCCATCTTCATGGCTTCGATGATCAGCAACGTGTCACCACGCTTGAACGCCTTGCCGGGCGCGGCGAACACCTTGAGGATCTTGCCGGGCAACGGGGACTTCATGAGGTTCGACGTGGCGGCCGGGCTATGAGAAGGGGCAGAACGAGATACGGCGGGTGGAGAAGGAGGGGCAACCACAGGGCGCTGTGCAACAGGCGCGGGAGGTTCCGTGACTTGACTCACAGACTGTACCACAGGCTGTGTACCAGTCGCCTGTTCGACCCCCACTTCGAACGCCTTCCCATTGACCGTGATTCTGAAGATGCGCGATTGCGCGGTCGCCGTCCTGAGGCCTCCCGCGTCCTTGCCAATACTGATGGCACCATCCGTCCCCGCATGACCGGCGTCAACGACGGCCGGCATCGCTGACAGCTGTTCGGGGCGTTCGACCATCGGGAGCTCGAAGGCAGGTTCATCCCCCGCCGCAGCGTCGATCTGGCTGTCACCACCATCCTCCACAAACGCCTTGTCCAGGGACCCACGGCTGAAGAACTTCAACCCGTAGCAGACCAGCATCAGAAACGCCAAGACCCCAAACACCACCAGCATGTCCACAAGAGACAACCAGAGGCTCGAAGCGACTGTATCCGGCATCGCCATCATCTCCTTTTCACTGATTCCGTGCGCCCGGCTGGAAGAAGTCTGGTCTTGCCGGATGCCCCGACAAACGATCTCGACATCAACTCCAACTACTCCCAGTTTATTATATCAAATTCAGAACTGAGTCAATGGAAAGAGACTGGGGGGCGACGGGAACCCACTCCTTCATAGACCACCGGCGGCCACCTACCAATGGCCCCAGATACGAAGATATGGGAGGACTATATGATTGCTGCCCTGGAGACCTGTCTGCCCAGGTGTCCGGGGCAGGCCATCCACCCTCTTGCTCTTGCAATCGTTCAGTGAACTTTGCTCGTCCTCAGTCAGCTTTGTCGTTCATCGTGGCCAGGATCTGCGACACGTTGCCAAATTTCGGGCTTCTTGTCTGCACTCTTTCCAGATACCGTGATGCTTTGTCCTTGTCGCCCTTGCTGAGATAGGCAATACCCAGGCCAAAAACAACGGCAAGCTCATTTTCATTCACAGGAAGGCTTGCCGGATCATAGCGGCTCAATACTTCAATTGCACCATCGTAGTCTTTCATGTCATACAGAGCCGAGCCCAATAGCCTGACCGTCTTGATCGAGCGCTCCTTAACCGGGATCGCCGTCAACAGTTCCTCTGTCTTCCGGATGTCCCCCGCAAAATAGAAGAAACTCCCGATGAGAAATCTTACAAAGGGGGTATCGTTTGCATCCATCTTCTCATACAATTTGGCTGATGCGGCCTTGAAGGTGTCAAGATTCCTCCGTTGCTGCCCGAATATCTTGACAAGATTCTCCTCGTCCGCATTCAGTCGGGCTGATGCCAGCATGCAATCGACCGCTTGATCCACTTCGTTCCTGTCAAGGTGCTTCTTGGCCAGCTGCATCAGATGGGATGCCTTGTAATCGTAGGAAAGCAGGTACACAAGATAGATAGCAAAGGAGACAAGCAGGCACGCGGCCCCGAACAGCCATTTGTCCCTGAAGAATACCGAAAAGATACTAATAATCAGGCCAATGGTTGAAACGGAAAGTAGAATTTTGGGAAACCTTCGAATTTTGAACATAAACCTGTCTCCTTTTTGTCACTATCTCTCAATAGGTTAACAGCAAATTGTCTTTCGCCAAGAGTATGTATAGAGGTCTCTGAACAAGTATGGAACCAAAATAGAACGTTATGCCGAGTTTGCTTCATGTGCAGGATACTAAAAAAGGAGGGCATATGCCCTCCTTAAGAATGGGAAACTTAAAGAGAAATTATCTTATTCCCTTGCTCCAATACCTCTTTCCTTGTCAGTACCGGGGATAAGGTTATCAAGAATACCAGCAGTAATGCCGCCAACAGCCATACCGTTCTTGAGAAGACCGTTGAAAATGCCGGCAAGCCATTCTGCATTGGCGAAGACAATCGTATGCTGTGCCATATATCCGGGAAGTCCAAGACCAAGAGTGAATGCAAAACCGAAAATCAAGAGGTTTCTCATAGATGTTACGTCTGCACGAGTAAACACTTGGAGTCCAAGTGCACCGATGAGGCCGAACAGCGAAAGATACGCGGCACCAATAATTGGGGAAGGAATCGTTCCAATGACTGTGCCAAACTTCCAGAGGAAGCCCAACATGATTAGAATAACTGCACCAGTTCTAATAACCCTTCTTGAAGCAATACCTGTAAGGGCAACAATACCGATGTTCTCAGTGTAACTGGTGGTCCCTACACCACCCATCATACCTGAGATGATGCAGCCGAGTCCTTCTGCACCGATACCCAACGAAATCGTCTTCGCAGAAGGATCCTTAAGTCCTGATGCATAGCTGATGCTGTGGTAGTCTCCAATTGACTCAATTATTGAAGAAGTATAGGCTGCAAGAATTGCCGTGAAAGCAAGCGTGTTGAACTTGAGCGTCTGCCCAATGCTGCCGTAACGGAAAACTGTAGGCCAGACAAGCCACGGCGCTCCGGAAATTGCCTGAAAGTTGATGTGCATTGAGCTGCCAGCAGGGAACCAACCGACAACTGTTCCAAGCACTGCAACCAGATAGAGAGTTATCATCGAAAGAAAGACTGGGAACGCATTGAGTTTCTTATTCTTCACGATCAAGGCAAAGACAAAAATGAGTGCTACTCCTAGAAGAGAAACAATCCAATTGGATGATGCAGTGCTAACAGCCGTTCCTGCGAGGCCGAAACCGATCAACATAATTGTTGGCCCTATGACAACAGGGGTGACTATTTTCTTGAGAAGCCCGACGATTCTTGAGTAACCAATAACCAATTCATAGATACCGCCATAGAAAAGTGCTCCACCAAGAGCCTGCATCATTTCATTGACTCCGCCACCATTGTTCTTCACGCTGGTAAAGATGATCACAGCGGCTGGAATGAATGAGAACGACGAGCCCTGTACTATCGGAAGACCAGACCCAATTCTTGCATCGCACTGGATAAGCGTTGCAATACCCGTCACCATGTAAACACTTGCGATCAAGATACCCAGTTGCTGAGGACTCATTCCCATTGCCTGGCCAAAAAGAATCGGTACAAGCGTCGTCGCTCCGAACAGCGTAAGAATATGCTGGAGCCCTGCAACAATTGAGAAACCCCACGATGGATATGAATCCACGGGCCACGGTACTACTCGTGTCTTAAATGCACCTTGTTCTTCTGACATTTAAAGCCTCCTCTTAATCGTTTGTGTAATGACGGTCACTTGCAGCGGCTGAAACTCTGATCCTTCCAACATCACTTTTCGCGAGCCTTTTGCCGATGCCGGCACCTCCTCTTTTACAAGACAACTTTGAAGCCGTTCCCGAGACTTGCCCCTTTTCTATACTATGATGACTTTTCGCTCTTTTCCTTCAAAGCCTGCACAATCTTTTCAGCTGTCATTGGCGGGTTTTTTATGCGTATGCCAAGTGCGTTCTCAATCGCATTGGCGACAGCGGGCATCACTGGAATCATTGTATGCTCTCCGACCCCTCTTGCTCCAAACGGGCCATCAGGCTGTGGCACCTCAACAATGATAGAGTGCATCTCGCGAGGGGCGTCAAGAGATGTCGGGATCTTGTAGTCAGTGAAATTCGGATTGCGAATCTTGCCTTGTTCGTCAAAGATGACCTCTTCCCAGAGAGCCGTCCCAAGACCCTGGACAAACCCCCCCTCAATTTGCCCTTTTACGAGGTCGGGACTGATAGCCTTTCCTGCGTCAAAGGCTTCTGCCATTCTTAGTACCCTGACTCTGCCTGTTTCCTTATCAATTTCAATTTCAACGGCACCTGCACCAGTTGTATA
>JGI24140J50213_10001361_pt1 | contig 10737 bp, 8 predicted proteins | sample BarGraIncu00222A_FD_50213 | JGI IMG/M metagenome (IMG submission 50213) | reverse complement strand
GCCGCATTGATATCGGTCGCCTCCTGGCTGCCTGAGGCACGCCTGACGAACGCCGACCTCGAGCAGCTGGTCGACACCTCGGACGAGTGGATCCGCAGTCGCACGGGCATNGCAGAGCGTCGCATCGCCGCCCCCGGGGACGCCACGTCCGACCTCGCCGCCCGGGCCGGCGCCATCGCGCTCGAGCGCGCAGGAGTCCAGCCCGCCGACATCGACCTCCTGGTCGTCGCGACCTCGACGCCGGACATGGTCTTCCCGTCCACCGCCTGCCTCGCGCAGGCGAAGATCGGACTCACTTGCCCCGCGTACGACCTCAACGCCGCGTGCACGGGATTCATCTACGCGATCGAGATGGCCACCGCGATGATCGAGTCCGGGCGGGCGCGCACCGTCATGGTCATCGGGGCCGACGTGCTGTCGAGCATCGTCGACTACACCGACCGCAGCACCTGCATCCTCTTCGGCGACGGTGCCGGCGCGGTCGTCCTGCAGGCCTCGGATGAGCCCGGCGTTCTCAGCGTGCATCTGGGCGCCGACGGCACGGGCGCGGACCTCCTCTACGTCCCGGCCGGCGGCAGCGCCGCGCCGGTGACCCCCGAGAACCTGGCAGCCGGCGACACCTACCTGAAGATGAACGGCAACGAGGTGTTCAAGTTCGCCGTGCGCGCGATCCCCGGCGTGACCAAGCAGGCGCTCGCCGACTCGGGGCTGACCACGGACGACGTGGACTGGCTCGTGCCCCACCAGGCGAACCAGCGGATCACCGACACGGTGGCGCAGCGCCTCGGCATCCCCCACGAACGCGTCGTCTGCCGCATCGAGGACACCGGCAACACCTCGGCTGCGTCGATCCCCATCGCTCTGGACTCTCTGTACCGCGACGGGCACCTGCGCGCCGGCAACATCCTGGCGCTCGTCGGCTTCGGAGCGGGTCTGACCTACGGAGCCGCAATCGTCCGCTGGACCCGGGAGGACTAATCCATGGCTCTGCACACGCGCCTCACCACACTCCTCGGCATCGAGTACCCCATCATCCAGGGCGGAATGGCCTGGACCGCCACATGGGAGCTCGCCGCCGCGGTCAGCAACGCGGGAGGCCTCGGCGTCATCGGGGCCGGGCAGATGCCGACCGACCTGCTGCGAGAGCAGATCCGGGCCGCGAAGAAGGCCACCGACAGGCCGTTCGGAGTCAACCTCATGCTGCTGACGCCGCACATCGACGAGCTCGTCCAGATGGTGCTCGACGAAGGCGTCCCGGTCGTCACCACGGGCGCCGGCAACCCCGGGAAGTACATGACCGCGCTCCAGGAGAAGGGCATCAAGGTGCTCCCGATCGCACCGTCGATCGCACTCGCCCGCAGGCTCGAGCAGGGTGGCGCGGACGCGATCATCGGCGAAGGCATGGAGGCGGGCGGCCACATCGGCGACCTCACCACGATGGTGCTGACGCCCCAACTCGTCGACGCGGTGTCGATCCCCGTCATCGCGGCGGGCGGCATCGCCGATGGACGCGGCATCGCGGCGGCGTTCGCGCTGGGCGCGGAGGGCGTCCAGCTGGGCACTCGCTTCATGGTCGCCGAGGAGTGCACGATCCACCCAGACGTGAAGGCCAAGGTGCTCAAGGCGCGCGACCGCGACACGGTCGTCACCGGCCTGTCCACCGGGCATCCCGTCCGCGTGCTAAAGAACAAGCTCTCGCGCCAGATCGAGGAGCTCGACCGCGCGAACGAGCCCGAGAAGATCGAGGCACTCGGAGCGGGCAAGCTCGCGCTGGCGATGCGCCAGGGAGACATCGAGATGGGCTCGCTGATGGCAGGCCAGTGCGCCGCCATGGTCGATTCCATCCAGCCGGCCGCCGTGATCATCGCGGAGCTGGTCTCCGAGGCCGAGGCAGTGCTGAGAGGCCTTCCCGCGCGGGTGGGCATGTGAGCGCGCGCATCGCTCTCGTCTTCCCCGGCCAGGGCTCGCAGCGCATCGGGATGCTCTCCGAGCTGACGTCTCTCGAGGGTGCCGACCGCCTGCTCGACGCGGCGGAAGCCGTCAGCGACCTTCCGCTGCGCCACGTCGCCGAGGCCGGCACTCCCGAGCAGCTCGCGGACACCCGCTTCGCACAGCCGCTGCTGTATCTGGCCGATTGGGCGGCTGGGGTCAGGGCTCTCGCGTCGGGCGTCACACCCGAGGCCCTGGCGGGCCACAGCCTCGGGGAACTCGCCGCGCTCGCCATCGCCGGCGTCTATTCGGCAGAGGCGGGACTCGAGCTCGTGGTCGAGCGCTCTCGCCTCATGGCCGCCGTCGCGGCGGAGACCCCCGGCGGCATGATCGCTGTGCTCGGACTCGATGCCGCAGCCATCGCCACGGCTCTCGGCGGTATCGACGGCGTCTGGGTCGCCAATGACAACTCGCCCGGACAGACGGTCGTCTCAGGGACTCCTGATGGCCTCGCCGCAGCCATGGAGGCGCTGACCGGCGCGGGCGCGCGGCGCATCGTCCCGCTCGCCGTCGCCGGACCCTTTCACTCTCCTCTCATGCAACCCGCCGCGACGCGCTTCGCCGACCTGCTCCGAGCCGCGACCTTCGTCGATGCGGCGTTTCCCGTGTTCCAGAACACCGCGGCCGCACCCGCAGAGAACGCCGACGTCATCCGTCAGCGGCTCGCCGGGCAGATCGTGTCTCCGGTCCGCTGGACCGAGACGATGCAGTCGCTCAAGGCCGCGGGTGTCACCGTGCTGCTCGAGTGTGGACCGGGCGCCGTGCTCACGGGGCTCGCCAAGCGGGTGGACGGTCTCTCGGCGTATGCGATGGAGCAGACCGACATCCAGGACTTCCGCAGGGAGGTAGGTGCGTGATGCAACGTCTCGAAGGCAAGACCGCCCTGGTCACCGGCGCATCGCGCGGCATCGGAGCCGCTGTCGCGCTGCGGTTGGCGAGCGAGGGAGCGACCGTGGTCGTGAACTACTCGGGCTCGCGTGAGGCCGCGCTCGGCGTCGTGGACGCCATCGTCGCCGCCGGCGGGCGGGCGAGCGCGGTCCAGGCCGACGTGAGCGACCCTGCCGCATGCACCGCTCTGGTGGAGGGCGTCGTCACCGAGTACGGCGCCATCGACATCCTGGTGAACAACGCGGGCATCACGCGTGACGGGCTGATCGTGCGCATGAGCGACGAGGATTGGTCCGCCGTCATCAACACGAACCTCACCGGCGTGTTCTCGGTCACGCGCGCGGCCGCCAAACACATGATGAAGGCGCGCTCGGGCTCGATCATCAACATGGCGTCGGTCGTCGGGATCTCGGGCAACGCGGGTCAGGCCAACTACGCGGCCGCCAAGGCGGGCGTCATCGGGCTGACCAAGAGTGTCGCCCGCGAGCTGGCGAGCCGGCGCGTGCGCTGCAACGCCGTCGCTCCCGGGTTCATCGAGACCGACATGACCGCGGCGCTCACCGAGTCGCAGCGTGACGCCGTCGCCGCAGCGATCGCCATGGGGCGCTTCGGCACCGCGAGCGACGTCGCCGCGACCGTGGCATTCCTTGCCAGTGACGACTCCGCCTACATCACCGGTCAGACACTGGCCGTCGACGGAGGCATGACGTTCGCATAGACTGCGTAGGCAACCGGGCTAGGGGCCCGGTTCCGGAAGGAGAGTGCGCGACACCATGGATCATGACGAACTGTACGAGAAGGTTAAGGCCGTCATCGTCGACCAGCTCGGGGTCGAAGAGGACGACATCAACGAGGATGCTGCATTCGTCGACGACCTCGGCGCGGACTCGCTCGACATCGTCGAGCTTGTCATGGCGCTCGAGGAGGAGTTCGGCGTCTCGATCCCCGACGAGCAGGCCGAGAAGATCAAGACCGTCGGCGACGCGGTCGATTTCATCACCGAGAACGCCTAGCACCGCACAGGCACGGCCGCACGCCCCCTCGGGCGCACGCGGCGCGCGTCAGTGAACGAGCACGGCCGCGCCCGTCGCCGCCACGAGCCGCGGCGGGCGCGCCTGTGCCCGAACCGAACCGACGATCGAAGAAGGGCCGTACGCGTGAAGATGCCCTCTCTCACCATAGGCAACGTCACAGCCCGCCTGCCCATCATCCAGGGCGGCATGGCCGTCCGGATCTCGATGGCGCCCCTCGCGGCGGCCGTCGCTGAGGCGGGCGGCATCGGCGTCATCGCGGGGTCCGGGCTCACACCCGACGAGCTCCGCACCGAGATCCGTGCTGCGCGCGCGCAGACCTCCGGAGTCATCGGCGTCAACATCATGGTCGCCGTGCGCAACTTCGCCGAGCTGGTGAAGGCTGCCATCGACGAGCGGATCGACCTCGTGATCTCCGGCGCCGGCTTCTCGCGCGACGTCTTCGACTGGACGCGCGAGGCCGGGATACCGATGGTCCCGATCGTCGGCTCGGCCCGGGTCGCCGTCCTGTCCGAGAAGTTCGGCGCAGCCGCGGTCGTGGTCGAGGGCGGCGACGCCGGAGGTCATCTCGGTACCGACGTTCCTGTCCGCCAGCTGCTGCCGAGCATCCTCGAGGCCACCTCGCTGCCTGTGATCGCCGCCGGCAACATCGTCACGGGCGGCGACATCCGAGAGCTCCTCGAGGCGGGCGCCGCCGGCGTCCAGATGGGCGCGCGCTTCGCCGCGACCGTCGAGTCGTCCGCCCCGGATGCGTTCAAGCAGATGTACCTCGAGGCCACCGACGAGGACATCGTCATCGTGAGAAGCCCCGTGGGCCTTCCGGGCAGGGCGCTGCGCAACCCGCTGACGGACCGCCTCGAGGCGGGCAGCGAGCCGCGCATCGAGCGGTGCATCGTGTGCCTGAAGAAGTGCGGCAAGCAGTTCTGCATCATGGACAAGCTCGTCAAGGCCCAAGAAGGCGACGTCGAGGATGGTCTCGTCTTCACGGGCGGTGGCGTCGCGCGCATCCACGACATACCGACCGTCAAGGCGCTCATGGAGCGGCTGGTCGCCGAGTATCGCGCCGCCGGAGAGATGGGGTCGGTATGAGAAGGGTCGCGGTCACCGGTCTGGGCATCGTGTGCCCCGTCGGCGTCGGCGTCGATGCCGCGTGGGACTCGCTGACGGCGGGACGTTCCGGCATCGGACCGATCACGTCGTTCGACACGACCGACTACACGGTCCACTTCGCCGGATGCGTCGACGATTTCGATCCGAGCAGCGTGCTCGACGTCAAGGAGGCCCGGCGCCTCTCGCGCTTCCAGCAGTTCGCGGTCGTGGCGGCCGAGGAGGCACTCACCGACGCGGGCATCTCGGACGTCGACCCCGCCGAGGCCGAGCGTATCGGCGTCATCGTAGGGTCGGGCATCGGCGGTCTCGGGTTGATGGAGGAGCAGGCCCGCGTGCTCATGGAGCGCGGCCCTTCGCGCGTCAGCCCCTTCCTCGTGCCCGGCATGATCATCGATGTGGCCGCCGGACTCATCTCCATCCGCCACGGCTTCAAGGGCATCAACTACGCACCGGTCTCAGCCTGCGCCACGGGCAACCATGCCATCGGCGAGGCGTTCGAGGCCATCCGCCGCGGTTCGGCTGACGTGATCGTCGCAGGCGGCTGCGACGCGGGCGTCACGCCCCTCGGAGTCGCGGGCTTCGCCGCGGCGCGCGCTCTGTCGACGCGCAACGACGACCCCACCGGCGCCTCGCGCCCCTTCGACGCGGGCCGCGACGGCTTCGTGGTCGGAGAGGGCGGCGCCATCCTCGTGCTCGAGGAGTGGGACCACGCCGTCGCCCGCGGCGCCAGGATCCGCGCCGAGGTCATCGGTTACGGAGCGACCGCAGACGCCTACCACGTGACGGCTCCGGCACCCGACGGCAACGGGGCGCGACGCGCGATGCGCATGGCTCTCGACCAGGCCGCCATCGACCTCTCCGAAGTCGGATACATCAACGCCCACGGCACCTCGACGCCCCTGGGCGACGCCGCCGAGACCGGGGCCATCCGCGAGGTCTTCGGTGCCACGCCGCCGCCGGTGTCCTCGACCAAGTCGATGACCGGGCACCTGCTTGGCGGCGCTGCCGCGATCGAGGCGGTCGCCTGCGTACGTGCGCTCGAGACCGGCGTGCTGCCTCCGACGATCAACTACACGGACCCGGACCCGGCCTGCGACCTTGATTACGTGCCCAACGTCGCGCGCCTCGCCAACCCCGCTGTCGCGCTGAGCAACGCCTTCGGGTTCGGCGGCCACAACTCCTCGATCCTGCTGGGGCGCGCCGACCGATGAGCGAGGCAGCCTTCGACGCCGTCGTCGAGGCGCTCGGCGTCCCCGTCCTCGACCGTTCGCTCTACCGGCGCGCCCTGACCCATCCGTCATGGGCGCTCGAGCACGGCGGAGAGGACTACGAGCGCCTGGAGTTCCTGGGCGACGCGGTCCTCGCCTGGATCGTCGCTCCTCGTCTCTACGAGGCGTTCCCCGACGTGCCGGAGGGCGACCTGACGCGGATGAAGATCGCGCTCACGTCCGGCACGACGCTGGCCGGGGTGGCGCGCGATCTCGAACTCGGTCCCGCGATCCGCTTCGGCAGGGGAGCGGCACGCGAATCCACGCGCTCCTCGGTGCTCGAGAACGTCTTCGAGGCCCTTGTGGCTGCTGTGTACCTTGATGCGGGGATCGAGGCGGCCGGCGACTTCGTGCTGCGCGTCCTGGGCGACCGCATCGACCACGCCACGCTGCTTGCCACGCCGATCGATGCGAAGAGCCGCCTGCAGGAGTTCGCTCAAGCACGCGGCGACGGCCTTCCTGTCTACACGATCGTCGGCCAGTCGGGGCCCGTGCACGATCCCGTGTTCACCGCGGAGGTCTCGCTGGCTGGCGGGGTCCTCGGCCGGGGGGAGGGCGCGAGCAAGCAGAGCGCCCAGCAGTCCGCCGCCGCCGCCGCCCTCGACGTGCTCGACAAGGGCTGACAGGGCCCTCCGGATCCTCGCTTGCACCACCTGAACCGTACTGCCGCTGTGGTAGGATTCTGCGGTGCGCGACCGCCCGGTCGCGCGCGTTTCAGCGCCGCGCCGACCACCGGGGACCCGTGTACCTTAAGTCGCTCACCGTCAAGGGTTTCAAGTCCTTCGCCGACCGGGTCAACCTGACCCTGGAGCCCGGCGTGACTACCGTCGTCGGCCCCAACGGCTCGGGCAAGTCCAACATCTCCGACGCGGTCCTGTGGGTGCTCGGTGAGCAGTCGGCGAAGACCCTGCGCGGCAACTCCATGGAGGACGTCATCTTCGCCGGCTCTTCGGCGCGCCAAGCCGTTGGAGTCGCCGAGGTCGACCTGGTCCTCGACAACGCCGACGGCACGCTCCCGCTCGAGTTCGGCGAGGTCACGATCACCCGTCGCATGTACCGGAGCGGCGAGAGCGAGTACCTCATCAACGGCTCGCCGTGCCGGCTCATGGACATCCAGGACCTCCTGCACGACTCGGGCCTCGGGCGCGACACCCATTCGATCATCAGCCAGGGCCGTCTCGACGAGATCCTGAACTCCCGACCCGAGGACCGCAGGGCCCTCATCGAGGAGGCCGCGGGGGTCCTCAAGCACAAGAAGCGCAAGGAACGCGCGATGCGCAAGCTCGGCGCGATGGAGTCGAACCTCGAGCGCGCCCGGGACGTCCTCGGCGAGGTCGAGCGCCAGCTCCGCCCGCTGCAGCGTCAGGCCGACAAGGCGCGCCAGTACGACGGGTTGATCGGCCAACTGCGCGACATCGAGGTGGCTCTGGCCGTCGACGAGCTGCGCTCGCTGCGTGACTCGTGGGACGGATTGCTGAAGCAGGAGCGAGAGCACGACGCCGACCTCGAGCTGACACGCTACCGGCTCTCCGAGAAGGAACGCGAACTGGGAACCTTCCAGTCGCTGCTCGAGGAGAAGGGCCTGTTCGTCGGCGACCTCAGCGAGCAGCGCCGCCGCCTGCAGACCGTCCTCGAGCGCCTCAACTCCGGCCTGCTCCTGCTGGAGGAGAAGGGCAAGAACCTCATCGAGCGCATCTCGGAGCTCCGAGCCAAGGTCCACGGCGCCGCGGGACGCAGGGAACGCCGCATCGACGAGGTGACGCGTCTCCACGAGGAGCGCGCGGCCGCCGACGCCCAGCTCAAGGGACTCTACCAACGTCTCGGCGAATGCCGTCGCGAGTCCGAGACCGCGCGCAAGGAGCGCTTGGCCGCCGAGGCGGCCCTTGCCGAGGTCACGGCTGCGATCCGCCGACTGCGGAAGGAAGCGGACGACGCGCGCTCGGAGCTCTCCACGGTCGAGCAGTCGCTGTCGGCGTTCACGCTCGAAGAGTCGCTGCTCGCCGAGCGGACGAACTCGCTCGCCGGCCAGCGCCAGTCGCTGACTGCGACGCTCGCGGCCCGTCGCACGCGCCTCGACGAGACCGAGCGCGTCCGTACGCACACGCTCAAGCAGATCGCGCTCGCCGAGTCCGACGTCGACCGTCGCGTCCGCGTCGTCGACTCCCGCCGCCGCGAGCTGCAAGAGCTGCGCGACCGCCTCTCACAGGTGCGCGCGGAGGGCATCGGGCTGGAGGAGGTCGATCGCGCGTTCGCGACGGCCACACCGGCGCTGGCGTGGGTGCTCTCCTCCGACCGCAAGGTACCGGGCCTCGTCGGCCCGCTGACCGATGTCATCACCGTCGAGCCCGACGTCGAGAAGACCGTCGAGCTCGCTCTCGGGTCCGACCTCTTCTGCGTGCTCGTGTCCGACGCCGCTGCGCGCTCTGACGTCCTGGCCTTGCTGTCCGAGCACGCCGCCGGTGACATCGCGATCATGTCGCTCGACTCCGCCCATCCGCGCGAGGCGCGCGCGGGAGCCGGACGCCGCCTCTCCGACGCCGTCACCTGCGATCCCTCCGTGCGCCCCGCACTCGAGGCGATCCTCGGCGACGTCTACCTCGTACCGACGCTCGAGGAGGCCCTCGACGCCTCCACGCGCTTCCCGGACTGCCGCTTCGCCACCCCCGACGGGCACATGGCGTGGCCATCGGGCAAGGTCACCGTGGGGCCCGGTCTCGACCAGAGCGCCTCGGTGCTCGAGCGCAAGCGCCGCATCAACGAGCTGCACGACGACGAGTCCGCCGCCTCGGCGATGGTGGGGGACTCCGAGGCGCTGCTCGCGGAGGCCGAGGAGGCCCTGCGCGCGGCCCAGCAGGACGCGCTCGAGCTCGGCCAGCAGATGGCCACCCGTTCGGGCGAGCACGGGTCGCTGCGCGAGGAGCTCGGGCGCCTCGAGTCAGCGCTCACGGACCTCGAGAACGAATCGCGCTCCCTGGAAGCGCGCACCGCGACGATCGCCGAACGCACCGCGAAAGACCGTCCCGCGCGGGAGTCGTTCGCGGGCCGCATCACGGAGATGGAGGCCCGTCTCGAGGCGCTCGAGGAGGAGGCAGTCATCAAGCGCGAGGTGCGCGAGGACCGGTTCCGCGAGGAGACGGTCATCTCCGACCGCCTCGCGTCGTGCCAGGTCGACCTCGCGACCGTCTCCGAGCGGGAGATCCACCTCAAACGCCAGATGTCGACGGCCACGGCCGACCTCGCCGAGATCGACGAGACGCTCGCGTCGTCAGAACGCACCGAGACCGCGCTCGAACTGCTGCGCGAACGCATCCAGCCCACGCACGACCTCTACGCCGCGCTGGTCGAGCGCGCCGAGGAGTGGGCCGTCAAGCTGCGCGACCGCGCCCGCTTCGAGCAGGCCGACTCGCAGTCGCTGCGCGACACCATCCGCGCGGCGCAGGACGCCGTCAGAGACGCGCAGGCGGCGCTCGACCAGCGGGTGGCGGCCATGGGCGACCTGCGGGTCTCGAAGGCCCAGCTGCAGGTCCAGGTGGACGCTGCAGTGGGCCGCATCGTCGAGGAGTTCGACGTGCCGCTCGAGCGGGCGCTGGAGATCGAACCGTTCGCCGATCGGGATGCGGCCGCGGACCGCGCCCACAAGCTCCGCAAGCAGATCGCGCAGATCGGACCGGTTAACGAACAGGCCGTCGAGGAGCACGCCTCCCTCGAACACCGTCGCGAGCATCTGGCGACCCAGATCGAGGACCTCGCGTCCAGCCGCACAGCGCTGACGAAGGTCGTGCGTGCGATCGACCGCAAGATGCGTGACCGGTTCCTCGAGACCTTCGAGCAGGTCGATCGCCACTTCCAGAACATCTTCTCGCTGCTGTTCCCGGGCGGGCATGCGGAGCTTGCGATGACCGACCCCGACGACCCGGAACAGACCGGCATCGAGGTGATCGCCCAGCCGCAGGGCAAGAAGCTCCAGAAGATGACCCTGATGTCCGGCGGCGAGAAGTCGCTGACGGCGCTGGCGCTGCTCTTCGCGCTCTACCGCACGCGCCCGTGCCCCTTCTACATCCTCGATGAGGTGGAGGCGGCGCTCGACGACTCGAACCTCCGCCGCTTCGTGTCCTTCGTCGACAGCATGCGTCTGCGCACCCAGTTCATCGTCGTGACGCATCAGCGGCGCACGATGGAGATGGCTGACGTCCTCTACGGCGTGAGCATGCAGTCCGACGGCGTCAGCAAGGTCGTCAGCCAGCGCCTCGACCGCGCCACCGGCCGGCCCGTCGATGCGGACGGCGTGCGATGAGCCCGGCCTGGTTCGACCGGCTCTCCGCCGGGCTGAGCCGCACGGCCGACCAGTTCGGCGACAGGATCGCAGAGCTCGTCGGGCGCGGCCCCGACGTCGACGTCGGCTTCTGGGACGGCCTCGAGGAGGCGCTGATCGCAGCCGATCTTGGCGCGCC
>JGI24140J50213_10001358_pt1 | contig 10765 bp, 7 predicted proteins | sample BarGraIncu00222A_FD_50213 | JGI IMG/M metagenome (IMG submission 50213) | reverse complement strand
CGGATCGGCAACGGTCCGCCAACCGCCGCCTGCAGGATCGAGAGCACATCGGTCGCAGCACCGGACGACCTGGGGTTACTCGTGTGGGACTCCCGGCCTCGGGCGGCACTTTTCGACATAGGCACATCATCACCTCAGCGGGAGCCTGAGGCCAGTTCGGCCTCAAAGCTGCGCTGCCGAAGGCGCCGACCAGGTTTTCGTAAGGGGATCGGTGACCGGTCACCGATCCGCTCACGAAAGTGAATCTCCTCGGAGTCTTTGTTTGGCTCCCGGCAAGCGAGATGATGTTGTTGTCGCAGCAGAGCCGCGCTTCAAGTCGGGTGAGGGCTAGTCCGATGTGGGGGCTCTTGTCGTGGTGAGCCGAACCGCATGTGGTGCCAAAGTCTCGCGTTGGACGCGGAGGGTCGATGAGATGAAGTCTCTACTCGACAAGAACCCCAACCGGCACCTGAGTGCTGCTGACCTCTGTGACCGTTGCTCAGCTCGCGCGATGGTCGAGACTGTGATGATGCCCGGGAATTCACTGCTCTGGTGCGCGCACCACTTCGCATTCTTCGAGGAAGCGCTGGACGCATCCGGCGCCGCCATCCGGGTGGATGAACGGCCCTGGTACCGACAGCTGAGCTGGGCAAGACAATCAGCGTACGGCCGGTGGCGTGGCGACCGTCAGGTGTGAAAGTCAGACTGCGTCGTTTGCGGATCCCCTATCGGACGCCCAAAGCGGCTGGCTCCCCAGGCGGTACGCACAGGTATCCGAGATCGGGTTCACGCGTTCCACCCGTTGGACGGCGCCGCGCGCTCGTTGGGGGCCAGCGCCGTCGACCTGGACCTCTGACTGCAGGAGACAACGAGTACCCCCTCCAAGGCGACGCCTTGGCGAACCTCGAAGCGCAGCGGGCTCACGGCGCGAACCCTGCGACAATCGCTTAAGTGGCGCTAAGCGGTGGAGTGGCAGGTGGGGGTCTGACATGCTGCGGAACAGCCATTGGCACCAAAGATCGGCGGTCGGCTGTGATCTGCGGCGATGCTGGGCAGCAGGGGGCTGCGCCGCGGGTGAACCGCTACCGGTGAGTCGGCACACGGCGTGAGCGCGGCTCCGTCAAGGTGTCGAGGGAATCCGCCCGGGCCTCGTCGCCGTCGATGCGAGCCATGAGAGCGGGCGGTTTCGATAGTGTCCGTGGATACCGCGCAGCACGGGGCTATCGGGATTCTCCGCGCGAGTGGTCCTCACGAGCACACCCTCGAAGCGCCCGTACGCAGCCACGTGCTCGTCACTGAGGAACTCCACCGGCACGGGGATCAGCCCGCGGGCGACACCCAACCCCGACTGAGTCCCCGCTTGCCGCCAACCGCTGTTCCGCCGCATGTCAGACCCCGAAGAGGGCAACCCAGGTGAGGGTGCCCAGGGTCCCGTAGCCGTAGCCGTAGCCGTCGGTGCCGAGGCCCGTGAGGAAGCTTCGCCCAGATCGCGACGGCCGCGATCGACAGAACTTCGAGACTCAGGAGACCGACAGCCAAGGCGAAGTAGCCTCCCGCGTGACGCTTCGTCTGTTCGTCGTGACTCCCGGCTACGCCGTCATGATGTCGACTATGCCCGGAAAGGATGTGACGCCTCGGTGACGCACGGGGGAGGGCCGGGAGCGTGCCGCGCGTGTCGATCAGTCGCGGGTTGGTACCTGGATGATCTCCCGGTGACTGCCGTCGCGAGTGAACAGGGGGATCACCTCAAGAGGAGCTGCCGCCCGGACCGTCTGTCCACCAGGGTGGACCGAGCCATCGTGCGCGTTCGTCCACGAGCATCCGGCCGGGAGGTAGACATCCCGCTCCCGGGCTCCCAGCTCGACCACAGGGGCGACGAGGATTTCGTCGCCGAACATGTACTGATCGTTCAGGTCCCAGCAGGCTGCGTCGTCGGGGAAGGTGTAGAACATCGCCCGCATCACTGGGGACCCGTCCTCATGGGCCTGCTTCATGAGCTTGCGCACATACGGTCGCATCGTCTCGCGCAGGCGGATGTGGTGAGCGAGGACCTCATAGACGTCCTCGCCGAAGCTCCACACCTCGTTGTCGCTCCCGGTTGGGCAACTTGGTGATCCGTNCTTGCGCGGGACCACGCGCTGCGGTGAGCGGTCCCCGTGCAGGCGCATGACCGGGCAGAACGTTCCGTACTGGAACCACCGCACCAGCAGCTCGCGGAACGCCGGGTCCTCGCCGTCGCCGCCGTGGAAGCCGCCGATGTCCGTCGTCCACCACGGGATACCGACGAGGCCCATCTGCAGGCCTGCGGTGATCTGATTCTTGAAGTCGTCGAACGTCGAGTGGATGTCACCGGACCACACAAGAGCGCCATACCGCTGGCTGCCCGCCCAGGCGCACCGAACGAGGTTCACCGGATCCGTCTGACCGGCCGCGACCATGCCGTCGTAGAAACCCTTGGAGTACAGCTGGGGGTACAGGTTGCCCACCTGGACGTTAGGGCCGGCGTGGTAGCGGTAGTTTGCATAGTCGTACCGTTCGTACTCCGGCTCTGCCTCGTCCAGCCAGAACGCGCGGATGCCGAGGTCGTAGTAGCTCTCCTTGCACTTCTCCCAGACGTATCGCTGCGCCTCGGGATTGGTCGCGTCGTAGAACACGCTCTCCTCGACGAACCGCATGTGCACGTCGACTCCTGACTCGGCCTTGACGAGCAGGTTCCGGTCCCGCATCTCCTGGTAGTTCTCCGACGTCAGGGCGATCTGAGGCCAGACGGAGACCATCAGCTCGATCCCCATCGCCGTGAGCTCGTCGACCATCGACTGGGGGTCGGGGAAGAACTCGTCGTCGAAGCGGAAGTCGCCCATCTTCGGCCAGTGGAAGAAGTCGCACACGATGACGTCCAACGGCAGCTCGCGGCGTCGGTACTCCCGCGCGACCTCGAGGAGCTGGTCCTGGTTCCAGTAGCGCAGTCGGCACTGCCAGAAGCCGAGGCCGTACTCGGGCATCATGGGCGCCTTGCCCGTCACGGACGCGAACGCCTGCACGATCTCGGCAGGCGCATCGCCTGCCGTCACCCAGTAGTCCAGCTGTTTGCTGGATTCCGCGTTCCATTCGGTCCGGTTGAGGTTGAAGTTCGCGCGCCCGATGCTCGGGTCGTGCCAGAAGAAGCCGTAGCCGGCGCTGGACACGACGAAAGGGATGCTCGCCTGAGAGTTGCGATGGGCCAGCTCGAACGCGCTGCCCTTGAGGTCGAGCAGCTGCTGCTGGTACTGCCCCATCCCGTACAGCTTCTCGTGCGGATCGGACTCGAAGCTCGCCGTGATCCGGAAGTCGCCTCCGGGGATCGGGGTGAAGCGCCGCGCCTTGAGCTTCAGGGAACCGCCCGGTCCTAGCTCCTTGAACAGCACGCGCCCGCTCTCGTCGGCGAACTCGATCGCACACCTGCTGACATCGAAGTAGCCGTTCCCTTCGTGGGTGCTCTCGCTGGTGAGGATGGCGCGGATCTTCCCGTTCTGGATCACCGCCCGGTCGCCGTCGATGTCGATGGCCGCGCTTGCTGCCGAGGCTGGCAGGAGTGCGAAACCCTGCTCCAGCACCTCGCCCATCATCCGGGAGCGCACCCGGAGGCTGTTGTCGCCCCACGCCTCCACCACGAGTGTCTCTCCGTCCCCGCGCCAGACCAGTGCGCTTGCGTTGCTCGTGAACATCGTCGTGATCCTTTCCACAGGTCCGAGTTGATCGGCAAAGGCGTCGTCCGGGCGCCTGCCGTCCATGTATCTCGTCTAGTCGCCAGCGCCGGCGGGCAGCCAGACGCGCATGGTCGACGGGCCCCGCTCGGCCCACGAGTGGTAGGGCCGCAGGACCAGCTCGTCGCTCTTGTGCGTGCTCGGTCGCGCGGTCATGCCGTACGGCCACGGGCTGTCGGGCTGCTGGTCCGCCACGCGGGTCCGAATCCAGACGCCACCGTCGCGCACTTCGGGCGGCAAAGAGAGGTCGACCCGCACGGAGTCGAGAGACACGCCCGACGGAAGATCCGTGGACTCCGCGCACAGCACCAGTGGGCCCCGCTCGTAGGCGACGCATCCGCGCGTCGCGTCGATACGGTCGTCCGGGACCGTTACTCGCGGATGCATAGGCAGCTCGAGGCGCACCACATCGCCGGGGGCCAAGGAACGGTTGACCCTGACCAGGCCCGGCGGGACCTCGCGTCGGTGTTCGCCGTCGTCCAGGATCGCGCCGGCTGCCCAGGACGGAACGCGCAGCTGCAGACCCCAGGCATCTGTCGGCGCGGCGATGACCTGAACCGTCACGAGGCCGTCCTCGGGGTAGGCCGTGGCGATCTCGAGCTCCACCTCGTCGCCTCGTCCGAGCGCCGCAAGGAGCCGACCGCCGGCGTACTGCAGCAGCACGAGGTCGTTCTCGCTCACGGCGGCGCAGTGTGCCTGCCACGTCGCGAGGGTGCGAGCGACGTTGGTAGGGCAGCACGATACGTCGAACCAGGCCGCGCGCGTCCCACCGTCGGCGCGGGCGCTGACGTCGTCGTCGTTGGTCGATGAGCTCGCCACGCGCTGCTGGAGCGGGTTGGCGTAGAAGAACGCCCTCCCGTCGGCGCGCGGCGACGTCGCGACGACGTTGTAGAACGTGCGCTCGATCAGGTCCGCGTAGCGGACGTCGCCTGTGGCCAGGAAGAGCCGCCACGAGACCATCACCGACGCGATCCCGGCGCAGGTCTCGCAGTACGCGCGGTCGGGGGGCAGCTCCCAGTCCTCGCCGAATCCCTCATTCTGGTGGCGCGACCCCATCCCGCCCGTGAGGTAGGTGCGTCGGGCGACGGTGGCGGTCCACTGACGCTCGATCGCTGCGAGCAGCTCATCGTCCTTCTGCTCGACCGCCACGTCGACTGCTGCGGCTGACAGGTACAGCGCACGCACCGCGTGCCCACGCCACACCGTGGCCTCCCGCACCGGCACGTCGTCCTGGAAGTAGGCAGGCCCGAGCGGGATGTCCTTGAGCAGTCCGTGGCCCCGCCGTTCGACGAAGAGCGCGGCCTGCCGCAGGTAGCGCGGCTCGGAGACGGCTCGTCCGAACTCGACCAGCCCGACCTCGATCTCCGGATGACCGCACAGGCCCTCCAGCCCAGTCGGCCCGAAGGTGTCGCACACGTGGTCCGCCGCGCGCCGGGCCAGGTCGACGAGCGCGTCCTCCCCGACGGTGCGCACGCGGGCGACTGCCGCCTGGAGCAGATGCCCGGTGCAGTACAGCTCGTGGCCGAGCTCCAGGTCGCTGTACCGCGGGTGCTGCCCGACATGGCCGAAGCACGTGTTGAGGTACCCGTCGGGATCCATCGCGCCGGCCACCCGGGTGGTCAACCGCCGGACGCCCTCCCCGACGGCCGGGTCCCCGGTCCGCCCGTACTCCCAGGCCAGTGCCTCCAGGAGCTTGTATGCCTCGGAGTCCGAGAAGCACCAGCCCTGCCGTTCACCTGCGGTGAGGCCTGAGGCGACGCGGTCGAAGTTCGCGAGCCAGCCTTCCCGCTCCATCCACTGCTCGCAGTGGTCGAGCGTCGCGCGAGCGTTCGTCGCCTGCAACGAGCCCCAGAACCCCCCGGCCAGCGCGACATCGGCCACCCCCAGCGGCCTCCAGGGGCCCCGCGACGGGGCGACCGGGGCACCGCCAGTTCGGTCCGTGCGCACTGCTCTCGTCGTCACGACACTCTTCTCCCTTGTTCCAGATCTTCTGCTGCATGGTCGCCCGTGCAGCGGACCTGCGCACGGCAAGACCCGCGGTACGACCGCGGCGGGCGCCCGGCGGCACGGCTCAGTCCTTGATCGCCCCGGCCGTCACGCCCGCGGCAACGTACCGCTGAGCGACCACAAGCAGGATCGCCGCGGGCACAGACGCGACAACGGCGGCGGCCATGATCGAGTTCCACTCGGTCGTGTTGCTGCCGATGTACTTGTAGATGCCCAGCGTGATCGGGATCATCGACCCGTTCCGGTCCAGGGCCGAGGCGAAGACGAAGTCCGACCAGGCCCACAGGAAGGCGAACAGCGACACCGTGACGATGGAGTTGCGGCAGACTGGCAGGATCACGGAGCGGAAGGTCTGCCAGGTGTTCGCTCCGTCGATCTTCGCCGCTTGGATGAGCTCCTCGGGGATACCCGACATGAAGGCCGTGAACAGCAGCACGCCGAACGGAACGGCGACCGTGGAGTCCGCCGCGATCAGGCCGACGATCGTGTTGAGCCACCCGAGTCTGAGGTAGATCGCGTAGAAGCCCATGGCCATGACCACTGCGGGGATCATCTGGGCGACCAGGAGGATGAAGTTCAAGGACCCCGTCCCTCGCAGTCGCAGCTTGGCGAGCGCGTAGCCGGCCGGCGCGGAGATGACGAGCGTGAGCGCGACGGACCCGAACCCGATGAGCAGACTCGTCGCCAGCGCCGGCATCTGCTGGTGGAACATGGCCTGGTATCCCTCGGTCGTCGCGTCCCACGGGAACCAGTGCGGAGGATCCGCCCGCATGTTCTTGGTCTTGGTGAACGAGACGTTCACCATCCAGTAGACGGGGAAGAGCATCAGCGCGGTGAAGAACACCCCGAGCGCGGTCTTCCACCACCTCGGGCGCGAGGTCATGACACGTCCTCTCGACGTTGTACGTACAGGTAGAGGACTCCGAAGGCGAGCGCGATGAGGATCAGGAGGTTGCCGACTGCGGAGGCCGGCGAGAATGCGGGCTGGCCAGTGCCGAAGGCCTCGCGGTAGGACCAGACCGCCAGCGTCGTGGAGACGTCACCAGGCCCACCGGTCGTCATGATCCAAATCACGTCGACCACCTTGAGCGTGTAGATCAGACCAAGCAGCAGCGTGATGGCCGACACGGGCCGCAACAGCGGAAAGGTGATGTACCAGAAGCGCTTCCAGCCACTTGCGCCGTCGAGCGACGCGGCCTCATAGATGTCCGGCGAGATGTTCTGGAGCCCTGAGTACAAGATCACGAGGTTGAACGGGATGCCGAGCCAGATGTTGGCGATGATGACCGACACCAGTGCCATGCCCGGCGAGGTGAGCCAGTTGATCTGGCCGATGCCGAAGGCCTGCAGGACCGAGTTCACGATCCCGCTGTCGCTGTTGAGCATCCACGACCAGGTCGAGGCAGACACGATCAGCGGAAGCAACCACGGGATGAGGAACATCCCACGCAGGACCCCCGAGAGCCGGAAGTTGTTCCTGAAGAACACTGCGAGACCCAGCCCGATCGTGTACTGGAAGGCGATCGAGACGGCCGTGAACAGCGCGGTGTTCCTCAGCGCCGGCAGGAAGGTCTGCGACGTGATGATGTCGGCGTAGTTCGCCAGACCGACGAACTCGGCGTTCCCCTGCACGAATGCCCGGATCGTGTAGTCGTGCACGCTCAGCTCGATGTTGCGGTAGAGCGGGAAGGCGTAGAACGCCACCAGGTAGACGATCAGCGGTGCGGCGAAGGCCATCGCTGCCCACTGGGTGGAGCGGATGCGTCGACCGGCCGGCAGCCCGCCCGAGGCGGGAGGCGGCGACGTGATCGCCGCCCCCCCGGGCGTTCCCGGCGACCCGACAGCACGTGTCTGAGTCGCTCTCATGATGGTGTGTCCTGTTCCTTCCTGGATCGGGCGGGCCGGGGAACAGTCAGCGTGTCGCCTTCAGTGCAGCCTGCTGTGCTCCAACCAGCGCGTCCTTCGGGCTGAGGGAACCGCTCAGCGCCTTCTGCACGCCGGTCCACATCGCCTGGGAGATCTTCGGGTAGTCCGTCCCGAGGTTGTCGCTCGTCCGGCCCTTCGCCGATTTGACCGCGTCGACCCACGCCTTGAGGTCAGGCTTCTGGGCGAGAAGTTGCTGCTGGCCGGCAGCGGTCGGCGGGATGTAGTACGCGAACGTGGTGGCCGTCTTGACCTGACCGTCGGTCGTGGTCATGCAGTTGATGATCTTCTTGGTGGTCGCGTAGCGACCCGTGGCCTTCTGGACCGGGGCGGTCAGGAACTCCCCTCCGGTAGGCGCCGGTGCCGCGCCGCCGTTCTCGGCTGGGATCTGGATGATGCCGGTCGGGAAGCCCGCCTTGGCGGCGCTGTCGACCTGCCAGGTCCCGTTCTCGCCGAACGCGAAGTTGCCGGTCAGGAACTCTTCCCAGGTGGTGTTCTGGGAGTTGGTGATCACCGAGTTCGGCGCGTAGCCCTTGGCGAGCCAGTCCTTCCACAGCGTCACTGCGGCGACGGCCTGGCTGGAGTCGAGCTGCTTGAGGTTGGCGCCGGCACCCCAGAACCACGGGAGGAACTGGAACGAGCCCTCCTCCGTACCGATGCCGGCGAAGGTGATGCCCTTGTGTCCCGCTGCCTTCACCTTGGCGAGGGCGGCGGTCAACGAGGCCCAGCTGGTGATCGTCGCCGGGTCGACGCCGACCGCGTCGAGGATCTTCTTGTTGTAGTACAGCGCGAGCGTGTTGGCGCCGATCGGTATGCCGTAGGTCTTGTCCTTGACCACCCCTGCGGCGAGCAGGTTCTTGTCGATGCTCGAGGTGTCCAGGCCCAGCTCCTGCGTCGTGTTCAGCATCCCCGTATCGGCGAGCGTCGAGACCGCAGGGTTGTCCAGCAGGATGACGTCGGGCGACGTTCTCTCCTGCGCCGACAGCAGAGCCTGATTGGTCAGCGCTGTGGTGTCGTAGGCGGTCCGCTTGATCGTCACGCCCGCCGCGGTGCCGCACGCATCGACGCGCTTCGCCCAGTCGGAGGATGCGTCGTGCTGGGGGTAGGGGTCCCACCAGGTGTAGGTGCCGCCCCCCGTTGACGCCGTGCCGCTGCTGTTGCCTGCCGACGAGCACGCCGTGAGCGCGGCGCCGGAGAGGGCGACGACGCCCACGAACGCCATCACGCGGGCGGACTTGGCTAGACGAATCACTGCATTCCTCCTTGAATCGGTGATCTTTGTGATGACTGCGCCTCGGATGAGACCTTCAGCACACCGCCGCGTGCCGACGGCGACACTGACGCTACTCAGAGGTGACGCATGCGACAAGAGATCGCGTCCCGATTGCGGAACGATGACCGGACGCAGCGCAGTCAGGCCTTGGCGTCCGTAGCCGGATCCCCGACCGGTGAGGGCCCCATATGGGATAGGAATCGCCTGCCGTCGCTTGCCGTCGCGCGCCGTTCGGCGCTCGGTACTGCGGGTATTCAGGTTGCGGCTGCCGCCGCTACCCCTCCGCGGGCTCCATGGCGTTGCTGTGCCCGACACGCGATACTGAACACATCGCCGCTCGAGCCCGCGTCACAGGACTGAGGATCAACTCTTAAAGCCCACCATCGGGCGGGACGCTGCCGAAGGCCGGAGGGAGAGGTCATGGAGGCGGCACGTGACGGACTCTTCCAATGGGCGAATGTTCCGCTGGGGCCCGGCGCTGCGGTACGAGAAACACATTCAGCGGTGGTTGTTCTCCTGGGCGACCGCGCGTACAAAATCAAGAAGCCCGTCGACCTTGGCTTTCTGGACTTCCGCAGTGTTGAGTCGCGCCGCGTGGCCTGCCACCGCGAGTTGGCCCTGAACCGGCGTATGACCCCGGACGTCTACGTCGGGGTGGCTGAGGTGACTGGTCCTGACGGTGCGCCCTGTGAGCACGTGCTGGTGATGCGCCGGATGCCTGGTGAGCGTCGACTGGCCCTGTTGGTGCGCAGCGGCGTGGGGGTGCGCAGCGACCTGCGTCAGCTGGCCCGGGACGTGGCTGCGTTCCATGCCTCGGCTCGAACGGACGAGGCGATCACGTCCTGCGGCAGTGCGGAGGCGCTTGCCGCGCGCTGGAGGTCGAACACCGAGGGTCTGCGGGAGTTGGGCCCACAGCTGGTCACCAAGGCCACTCTGGACGAGATCGAGGAGCTGGCCCTTCGCTACGTCGCCGGGCGGGAGCCGCTGCTTAGCTCGCGCATGCGGGCGGGACTCGTGCGGGACGGGCACGGGGACCTGTTGGCCGAAGACATCTTCTGCCTGGCTGATGGCCCTCGGGCTCTTGACTGCCTGGACTTCGACGACCGCCTGCGCTGGATGGATGTGCTCGATGATGTTGCCACTCTTGCGATGGANCTCGAGCGGCTCGGCGCCCTCCAGGCNGCGCAGTCGTGGCTGAGCGACTACGCCGANTTCTCCGGGGTCGCCCAGCCGGGGTCCCTGAGCCATCATTACATCGCCTACCGGGCCGTGATGCGGGCGAAAGTCGCAGCTATCGTCGAACGCGGGTCNGTCCAGACCGACTCTGCTGCTGCCGCCGAGCAGACCCGCACCCTGGCGCTTCTTGGGCTGAGCCACCTGCGAGCCGGACGGGTCCGGCTGATACTTCTCGGTGGGGTTCCTGCCTCAGGCAAGTCCACCCTCGCGGAGGGTCTGGGGGACGCGATTCCCGCAGCCGTGCTGTCCAGTGACCGTGTGCGCAAAGAGCTGTCGGGCATCCCGCCGACTCAGCATGTGCACGCACGGTTTGGCGAGGGTATNTACACCCCGGAGTTCACCAGCAGGACCTACCAGCGCCTAGCAGACCAAGCCGAGCGGCTGCTGGCTCTTGGCGAGACCGCTATCGTCGACGCGTCCTTCTCCACCGGGGAGCAGCGTGAACTGCTGCGCTCGGTTGGGTATCTGACCTCTGCCGACGTCATCGAACTGCGGTGCTTCGCTCCCCAAGAGGCCCTCGAGGGCCGACTGCGCTCCCGGGTGGCCCAGCCAGCGGCGTTCAGCGACGCGGACTGTGACATCGCTGCTCGCATGGCAGCGACCA
>JGI24140J50213_10001356_pt1 | contig 10771 bp, 8 predicted proteins | sample BarGraIncu00222A_FD_50213 | JGI IMG/M metagenome (IMG submission 50213) | reverse complement strand
CATGCTCTGGGCTTTTCGAAAAGCCAGTAGAAATAGTTCCCAAAAATCCATGAATTCCATACCTGCCCGTCGCGCCTGCGGATCTTGCGTAACGCGATTGCCCCAACGTCCACTGAATCCCGACATGCGGTCGTCGCTCGGTAACCATGGGGGCCGAGAGAACGGGCTGGCCGTCGAGCCCAGCATCAGACTGTACTCTCTCGCCTTGATGTTCGTTGTCATAACTGTTTCTGCGCCGAAGCGCGGCCAAGTCACCTTTTTCCCGGATTGGGCGGGTGGCAGTACAATGCCTTCCGGTCGAATGACGAAGCCGAAACTCCCGGCGTCCGGCGGATGATCGAATTGAGGCGGTGCGACGGCCGGCCCGGGTCCCCCGAGGTCGGCCAAGCCCTGCATACCACCAGCATAGCCGAACCCAATGAAGAAACCGAGCGGTCCGCCAAAAATCAAAAACCATTTGAACAGGCTGTTCTTGTCCTGTTGTACCTGGTGTCCTGCTTTTACGGCGTTCGCGGCCGCGTTCGAATCCTCCAAGGTCTCGAATTGTCCGCAAGAACTCCTGGCAATATCGTCGGGCCCGAGTGCCAATGTCGGTTGAGCGCCTGCCGTCAGGTAATATCCATGCGTCTGTCGCGCCACAAACAGCAACGGGTGCTCACCCTGGGATTTTCCGGGACGATCACGTTTGATGTTAGGCACCAACGACCAATTGCTCGCGATCATCCCGAAGCGCTTGGCCTCGGTCTGGGGTGTCGTAACGACGTCGGGCGCACGGGAAGTCATGCCGATCCATTTGGGNTCATANAGCGTCAGCTGGCCGACCCCCGGGGGAGTGGTCCCCTCNAGCAGCACTGCAATGCAGGTCCATTGCCCGGCAAAATTGTCGAACAACTTGGCGGTGTCGCCGTCGCAACCTTCCAATTCGCCGTCACTGCCCGGAAAGAAAAGATAATAACAAACCAATGCCGAGTCCGAAGGGAGTGCGAGCATCGCTTCCGTCAGTCTTTGATCGGCCTTGGCATCGACGAGAGGTCGAAGGCGCGGCAGGTCAAAAACTTCCGCGTGATACCAGAATCGGCTGTCTGCCGCCGGCTGATCCAGTCCGTCCGCGAAGTCCTTGCCGTATCGGTCGACCATGGCGTCGAGATTGGCGTAGGCGTTTGTGCTGTCCGCGAGAACGACGTTGCCGCCGTCCCAGCCCGCGAAAGAGAGAAACGACTCCACGACGCCGCCACCCAACGCCGCATCGACGGGGCTTCCCGCCTCGCCGGCCAATGCCGCAATCGGTGGACGAAATTTGGGATGACGCGGGAAGTGCCCGGGCCCCGAACCGCCCCAGTTTGTTTTGTCGTCGGCTTTCGCGCCTTCGACCGTCCATATCGTACTGTTTTCGACATACCGCTTCGCATCCGATGGAAAGAACCGCTCGTCCGGATGAAAAAACAGCACAGGCTCAAAGCGTCGGATCAAATCCGCAACATCGTCGATCGGCATGTGAACTCCTCAAACCGCCGCTGGATGCGCTGACGATTGGCTAGATGCCTTGGCGATCAGTTTCAGAAGCGCATTGTACTTCGGATCGCACGTGCATTGACCGGTCTCCGCAAGCAGGAGCTTCAGACAGGTTGAATTCTGAAAGGCCTGAACGCCGGGATCGGTCTCGATCGAGATTCCAACCAGTCGCAGCCACGTGATCCAGTCGGCGAACAGCTTCGACATTTCTGGTCCGCCGATCCGCCCGGCGCGCCAAAGGCGATCGAATTCCTTCCGGAAGTCAATGAAACGCTGTTGTGTCTCGGGGCCTTTATCGAGAATGGCACGGGCCAGACGACCCAGAATTGCGACAAAGTCAGCGTCGAGTTTGATGGCGCAATCGGGATATTTTGCGAATGCCTTATCGAGGCTCTCGCTGAAGCGCTCCCAACACGCGATCGTTGCCTTGTCCGCTGGACGGGCGACGAATTGCCGGATGCCGGCGTAGGGATCTACCCGCCATACCCTGACCTCGTCGATGTCGCCGCCAAATGGAGCCCCTCCATTGAGGCCGTTGCCGATGCTGATTCCGGCCGGACCAACGGGGGGTACTCCCGCCAATACCGACCGCGCGACGGTCACGGGTACGCCATCGGCATAAAGGCGCATCTGGCTGAAGCCGTCATGGACGAATGTGAGGACGACCCATTTTCCATAGGGAACCCGATAGCCCGGGAAGGCGACTCCATCCTGATAAGTATTCAAGCCATCGCTGTTCATGCCCGGATAGATCGACTTGCCGACAAAATAGCCGAACAGCTTCTCTTCGCTGACAAAGACCCCAAATGAACTGTCGCCCTCGATNAGCGTCTGCGAATTTGTGCTCGGTTCGGTCAGTCTGACCGTAAGTTCGACCTTGATCCCCCCAAGGGGATTCCAGGCAACCCCTGGATAAACGCGGACATGTGCGTTGGGGCTAAAGAAGCGCAATGCGCCTGATCCCTTGGCAACACCGTCAGCAAGAAATATCCCGCCTGACGCCTCGGCCGGGTTGTCATATCGGGAAATATCGACAGGCCGCCCCGCCCATTTGTAGGTGTGGTGACAGATCAGCTCCCACATGGCGGCTTCTCCGGCTGGGCGATGCACATCGCATTGATCGCCCGATGTCTGATATTACTAATCTTCTCGCTAAATCGGCCTGGCTGCAGGTAAGGCAAGTGAAAGCGTGATGAATCAACAACGCCCGCTTTTTGAAGGCTCCATCATAGTTCCATCGTTGAGCGATAGCTTGTGTAATATGGGTGAAGCACAACGATTGACGCGACTTAGTTTGTCGATTTGAGACAAAATAGGCGGATCGCGTCATACTGCCAACAATTTGTTGGTAGTGCGCGACGGTAGTGTCCGCTCGGGTTAATCTCGCTATCTTGATGCAACATCGAGCGGCGCACGAGGCCAAAGTGGGTGCTCGACAAAGGCGAGAGTGACTGCAAGACTGCTCTCATCATCAAAACCGCCCTGACAATAATGGAAAACGGAGGAAGCAATGAACCTCGATCGTCGCCAACTGGCGTTGCCGGTGCTTGCCATTGGACTTCTGGGAGTGGTCCCGGCCTTCGCGGGGGCGGATGAAGATGCCGTTGCCAAGAATGTCGAGGCATTCCGCGCGGCGCAGTTCGCCGCCGACGCCAAGACACTGGACGGGCTCTGCGCGGCAGAACTCAGTTACAGCCACTCCGACGCTAGGATCGAGGACAAGGCTACCTTTATCGCCAACGCCACCAACGGAAAATCGAAATTCCTGTCGCTGGATTACCAGGACGTGAGTATTCGCGTGGTCGGCCCCGCCGCGATCGTGCGGTTTCACTGGGTAGGCGAAAGCGAGGCCGCCGCCGATGGCAAGAAAAGCGCCACCAATCTCCACGTCCTGATGAACTGGCAAAAACAGGGCGCGGACTGGAAACTTCTGTCCCGCGCATCGACCAAGCTGTGATTCGATGCCATCGGTGTGACACTCCGCTTGCCTGGAGCATGATCGGTTCTGATTGAATCAAAACCGATCAGTTTTCGAGTCACGACGAGCTTCGCTCGTCTCGACCCGCAAGGGGAAGGGGAGAAGCAACTCACATCGCCGGAACGTATTTTCCGTCCTTCACCGTCAGGATGATGCGAGAGCGATCGTCGACGCCGTAGCGGTCTTTTTCGGTGAAATTGTAGACGCCCTGGCTTGCGGCAATTTCGTGCTCGGTCAGGAGAGCCTGACGTATGGCTTCGCGGAATTCCGGCGTTCCCGGCTTTGCCGTCTTCAGGGCAACCGGGACGACGCGCTCCAGGACCAGAAACGCATCGTAGGAATGCCCGGCAAACTGGCTGCGGCTGTTGGCTCCGTATTTGGCCTCATAGGCCTTGTCGAGAGCCAGTCCCGGCTTTTTGGTCAGCGCGCTGTCGGGCTGATCCTCGGGATCCATGACCGGACCCGAAGCCATCAGCACGCCCTCCGCCGCCTTTCCGGCGATGCGGATGAAGTCCATGCTCGCCGCACCATGGGTCTGATAGATCAAGCCGGTGTAACCGCGTTCGCGAAGGGCGGTCTGTGGCAACGCTGCTGCGGTGCCGGAGGCGCCGACGAGGATCGCATCGGGATTGGCCGCGACCAGCTTCAGCACCTGCCCCGCCACCGAGGTATCCGGCCGCGCAAATCGCTCTTCGTCGACGACTGCGATGCCCATCGGAACGGCTTGTTTCTTGATGTCGTTGAACCACAGATCGCCGTAGGAATCCGAATAGCCGATATAGCCGATGGTCTTGATGTTGTGCGCCTTCATGTGCTCGTACAGCACCTTGCCCATGATCGGGACCGGCTGCGGCATCGATACCGACCACTTCGTGCGCTCCGGCGTAATCGGAAACGGCGCGAGGCCGATATGGGGAATGCCCGCTTCATTGGCGACGTTGGACACCGCGATGCTCGGCGGCGTCGTCGATGAGCCCATGATGATGTCGGCCTTGGACTCGGTGACGAAACGGCGGGCATTGGTGGTGGCGTTGGTCGGATCGCCGCCGTCGTCGAGCACGATGACCTTGAGCGGCACGCCGCCGATTTCCCTGGCCACGAATTCCAGCGCGTTGCGCTCGGGAATGCCGAGTGCCGCGGCGGGGCCTGTCGTCGTGATGGAAATCCCGATCACGATCTCATTGGATTGCGCCAGCGCAGGTTTTCCCGGCAGCGCCAGCGACGCCGCGACCATTGCAGCGGACAGATAATGCCTTTTCATTGATTTCATTGATTCCTCCCTCGGGTTTTAGTCCCAGCAGGCGATGTGTTCGCCGGGTCAGCCTTGCGTGAACTTCGCAATAATTTCCTGTGGCATCGGCGATGATTTCAGCCGCGCCGGGTCATCCGGATGACGCCCGACCAGCACGCGGGTCTCGAATGCCTCGATCGCCAGCGCCTCGCCCTTGAACACCTTGTGGGTCACCTCGAAGCTCGAGCGCTTGAAACTCTCGATCCGGCTTTCGATGGTGATCAAGTCGCCATGGGTCGATGCGATGTAGAATTTCGCCCGTGTATCCACCATCGGGATACCGACCAGGCCATATCGCTTGATGAGGTCCTGCTTGGAGAAGCCGGCGGCCTCGAACATGATCGAGGTCGAATCGTCGAACATCTCGAAGTAGCGCGGGTAATAGACGATGTTGGCGGGGTCGCAGTCGCCCCACTGGATCTGCACGTCCCTGCGGTTGACGAACACGCGATCTCCCTAACGCGGCGCCATGCGAAGCGCGGCGTCGAGCCGTACCACCTCGCCGTTCAGATACGGATTATCGATCATGTGCAACGCCAGCGACGCGAATTCGTCGGCCTGGCCAAGCCGGCGCGGAAACGGAATCGCCGCCGCCAGTGAGTCCTGCGCCTCTTGCGGCAAATTGGCCAGCAGCGGCGTCAGGAAAAGACCTGGCGCGATGGTGAGCACGCGAATGCCGAATTGCGCGAGTTCCCGCGCGATCGGCAGCGTCATCGCGACAATGCCGCCCTTCGACGCCGAATACGCCGATTGCCCGATCTGGCCGTCATAGGCTGCGACCGACGCGGTCGAAATCACGACGCCGCGTTCGCCGGTCGACAGCGGCTCCAGCTTCGACATTTCCGCGGTCGCCAGCCGCAGCATGTTGAAGGAGCCGATCAGGTTGACCCGGATCACCTTGTCGAAATCGGCGAGCGGCATCGGACCTTCGCGGCCGAACACCCGCTTGGCGATGCCGATGCCGGCGCAGTTCACCAGCACCCGTGCCGGACCATGGGCCTTCGACGCCGCGACGATAGCGGCCTCGGCGGAGGCCGCGTCGGCGACGTCGCAGATCACCGCGACGCCGCCGATTTCGGCGGCAACGCTCTGCGCGAGCTTGGCATTGAGATCGCAGACGGCAACCCGGGCGCCCTCTTTCGCGAGCCGGCGCGCGGTCGCCGCCCCCAGTCCCGATGCTCCCCCGGTGACGATGACGGCCTGATCCTTCAACTGCATGGTTCTCTCCCTGGCGAAATCGTTTTTCGGCTTAGCTCAGCGTTATCACGTGGGCGGCCGGTGTCGGCGAATAAAGCTCGTCGATCAGGTGGCTGCGATGATCCAGTACCGCGCGCTGGTTGATCGAGCCCTTGTCGGTGACCTCGCCGCGATCGATCGACAGCGGGGTATCGATCAGCGCGGCGCGGGTGATCCGCGTCGACGATCCGGTCGATGTCGCCAGGAACCCGATCAGCCGTTCGCGAAACGATGTGCGGATCACCGAATCGGACGCCGCGGCGGCGAGGTCGTCGGGTGGAAGCGCCGGATTGACGTGACGGCAGCCGTCGAGATCGAGGATAACCAGCGCCGACACTTCGTCGCGGTTGACGCCGGCAATCACCACATCCCGCACCAGCGGCGCGCAAGCGGCGACAAAGCGCGCGCGAAGCGGCCCGACGCTGACCCAGGTGCCGCTGGCAAGCTTGAAATCCTCGGCGATGCGGCCGTCGAAATCGAAGCCGGCACCGAGATCATCGGGATCGACCGGCTTGAGGGCGTCGCCGAATTTGTAGAATCCTTCCGCGTCGAACGCGGCGGCGGTCAGTTCCGGCTGACGCCAATAGCCGGGCGTGACGTTGGGCCCGCGGGCGCGGACTTCCAGTTTGCCATCGTTCGGGACCAGCTTCGCTTCATTGCCGGACACCGGAAGCCCGACATGGCCGGAACGGCTGGTGGCTGGCGTCACCGACATGAAAAACGGCGCGGTCTCGGTGGCGCCAAGGCCGGTCAGGACAGGCACGCGATATCCGGTTTCCAGCACCGCAAGCTCGTCGAGACTGTTCCAGATATGGGGCGACAGCGCAGCGCCACTGAAGAACATCGCGTGCAGCCGATGAAAGAATTTCGCACGCAGCGCCTTGTCGTCGCGCAGGTAGGGCAGCAACGATTCATAGCCTTTCGGCACGTTGAAATAGACCGTCGGCGAAATCTCACGGAGGTTGCGCACCGTCGCCTCGATGCCGCCCGGCATCGGCTTGCCGTCATCGAGATACATCGAGCCGCCGTTGAACAGCGTCAGCCCGATATTGTGATTGCCGCCAAAGGTGTGATTCCACGGCAGCCAGTCGACGATGACCGGCGGCTCGTCCTTGAGGAAGGCCAGCGTCTCGCGCAGCATCACCTGGTTGGCGCAGATCATCCGCTGGGTGTTGATGACCGCCTTCGGGTTTCCGGTCGAACCGGAGGTCAGCAGGAATTTGGCTATCGTATCCGGCCCGATCGCGTCGTGCGCCGCATCGAGGGCTGGATGCTGCGGCGTTGCCAGGAGATCGGCGAGCATGGTCACGCCACGGCCCGGTACCGTGCCCTGCGAGGCAACGATCTCGGTTTGGTCGGGAACATGGGCGCCGAGCGCGCCGGCGAATTTGGTGGCGTCGTCGGCGAACACCAGGCCGGGCGTCAATAGCTTCATCAGAAAAGCGAGCTTGCCGTAATCCTTCGACGCCAGCGAATAGGCCGGCGACACCGGACAGAACGGAATTCCGGCGTAGAGTGCGCCAAACGCCATCAGCGCGTGATCGATCGAATTGCCGGACAGAATGACGATCGGCGCCTCGGCCGAAAGACCGCGCGCGAGCAGCGCCGAAGCGATGCTCCGGGTCGAAGCCAGCAATTGTGCGTAGCTGATCTGTCGCCAGCCACCGCTTGCGTCACGCTCCGCCATGAAGATGCGGTTCGGTTCGAGCGCGGCCCAATGATGCAGGCGATCGGTCAGGCGCACCGGATATTCGCCAAGCGCCATTCTGGGCTTGAGATAGATGGTGCCGTTGTCGCGGCGATCGATCTCGACGGCGGGGTTGCCGAACGAAATCGCACGCAGCGGATGATCCTTGACGGCAAGCGGCAGCCTGTCGCTGCTTCGGGCCGGGACAGACATGTTGGGTTGCGCGCTCATGTCAGGTGGGCTTCACTTTTGCGGTCTTGCGGTCCAGAAACGCGCGGATCCGAAGCTTGGCTTCCTTGTCGCTCTGCGCCACTGTCGCCATCAGTGACTCCATCAAGAGACCGGTTTGCGGATTGGCCTCGGCGATCATCGGCAGCGCCTGCAGCACCGCGAAATTGGTCAGCGGCGCATTCTTCGCAACCTGATTGGCAAGTTCCATCGCCTTGGAATATGCGTTGCCTTCCTCGGTGAGATATTGCGCGAAGCCGTAGGACGCCCCCTCGGTCGCGGAATAGACCCGGCCAGTCAGCATCATATCGGTCATCCGAGCAACCCCGATCAACCGCGGCAGCCGCACCGATCCGCCACCGCCGACGAAGATGCCGCGTTGTCCTTCGGGCAGTGCAAAATAGGCTGAAGGTTCGGCGACGCGAATATGTGCCGCACAGGCGAGTTCCAGGCCGCCGCCGATGACGGCGCCGCGCAGCGCGGCGATGACAGGCACGCGGCTATACTGAATCCGGTCGAACACCCGATGCCACATCTGCGAATGCCGCAGGCCATCGGTGGCATCGTGCTCGGTCAGTTCCGACAAATCGAGACCGGACGAAAAATGATCGCCGACGCCATGAATGACGACCGCGCCAATGCCCTCGGGGATATCTGAGAAACAATCCTGGATCGCAAGAATAATGCCGTCGTTCAGCGCATTGCGCTTGGCCGGGCGGTTGAGCCCCACCGACAGCACCGGACCTGCGGTCTCGATCCTGAGCAGCGCGGACGGTTCCGTGGTCGCGACGGATGCGGCGTTTCCCATTGCTTTTATTACGTCCTGTACAGAATAGTTATAATCTATAACCATTGGAGCGGGAGTCAATAAGGTGCCGGGCGCGGCTTGAGACCCTGACCTCTGTCCAATCGCCCTGCGGCTTGTTCCCTCCCCCTGCCGGGAGGGTTAGGGGGCGGCAACGAATCTCGACCTCAGCGGTTGGAGATCCCCCTCTCCACCTCTCCCCCGCAAGGGGGGAGAGAGCAGTCTGTGCTCGCCGCGCCGCTGCTCGCTCTGCTGGAAATCTAGAGCACCTGGTGCACGTCGAGCACGACGCGGTCGGCGTGGCGTGCCGCCGATCCGACAAACAGGTTTTCCATCAGCCAGCGGTATTTTTCAGCTCCGGTCTCGAACTTCGGAACGGTGCGGAAATAGATCAATTTCGGATCGACCGGCTCGCCGCGTTTCAGCCGCTGCAGCAGCTCGACCGGCCCGAAACGAATGCCCTTGTTCTCGACATAGATCACCGCGCCGTCGTCGGTCTCAAACGCATATTTGGCTTCAAGTTCGATCAGTTCGCTGGGCCTGATGATCTGGAAGTCCGCGCCGAACGCACAGACCTTGCCGTTGATACCCTCGCCGCGCACCTCTCCGCCAATGACCGGAATAATCCGACGGACGCCATGACCGATATCGCCGGCGGATGTCACGCCGCCGATCAGGGCGGTGATGGTGAAGACATATCGGGTCGATAGCTGCGGTGTCATGAATTATCCAATCATGCGCTGTGGAAGCCAGGTCGCCAGCAACGGAAACAGAATCAGGATCACCAGTCTGATCAAGTCGGTCACCACGAACGGCAACACGCCGATGAAGATTGTCGACATGTTGACGTCCTTGATCACGCTCTTGATGACAAACACATTCATGCCGACCGGCGGATGAATAAGTCCAAGTTCGACGGTCATGACGATGACGATGCCGAACCAGATCGGATCGAAGCCCAGTGCGGTCACCACCGGAAACACGATCGGTACGGTGAGAATTACCATCGCCATCGCATCCATCAGGCAGCCCAGCACCAGATACATCAGGAGGATCAAGGCCAGCACGCCGTAGGGGCCGATGCCGAGGCCGGTCAAAAATGCCGTGATGTTCTGCGGCGTCTGGGTGATGGTGAGGAAATATCCAAAGCATAACGCGCCGATCAGCACCGTGAACACCGCGGCCGCCGTGCGCGTCGCTTGCAGCAGCGACTGCAGGATGCCGTCTTTGGTCAGCTTGCCCCTGAGCACGCCGATGATGAAGGCACCGGCCGCGCCGACCGCGCCGGCCTCGGTCGGAATGAAGAAACCGCCATAAAGACCGCCGATCACGAAAAGAAATAGCAGCATCGGCGACCAGACGTCGCGGATCGCGGTGAGACGCTCCTTCCACGACGCGCGCGGACCTGCTGGGAGAAATCCCGGCCTGGCGGCGCCGATGATCCCGATGGTGATCATGTGCATCAGGATTGCGAGCAATCCCGGCACGATGCCGGCGATGAACAGCTTACCGATGTCCTGCTGGGTGATGATGCCGTAGACCGCGAGCACCGTCGACGGCGGCAGCATCGCGCCGAGCGTGCCGCCGACCGCGATCACGCCGGTGGCAAAGGATTGCGGATAGCCGTAGCGGCGCATTTCCGGATAGGCCACCGCCGAGAATGTCGCGGCGGTTGCGACCGACGAGCCGGAGATCGCCGCGAAGCCGCCGCAGGCGGCGATGGTCGCGATCCCCAATCCGCCCCTCCAATGGCCGACAAAGGTGTTGGCGGCGCGGAACAGTTCGCGGCTGATGCCGGAAACCGAGACGAACGCGCCCATCAGCAGGAACATCGGGATGACGCCGAAGGAATAATCCGTCACCGTGCGCATCGTGGTCTGACCGACCAGTTTCAGCGCCGGGGCCAAGCCGGTAAGATAGCCGAACCCGGTGATGCCGACGAGACCCATCGCCATGCCGACCGGCACGCGCAACAGCATCAGTGCGAACAGGCTGACAAAGCCGGCAAGCGCAACCGCCCCGTTGCTCATGCCG
>JGI24140J50213_10001354_pt1 | contig 10776 bp, 10 predicted proteins | sample BarGraIncu00222A_FD_50213 | JGI IMG/M metagenome (IMG submission 50213) | reverse complement strand
CTGTCAGCTGGGGGCTGGGGGCTGGGGGCTGGGGTTCATGGACTAGACGTCGGAACCCGCCCGAAAGGATCGTACAAACGGCTCTCAGAACGCTGACCGGCGAGTCAGGNCGCCAAGTCTTCGCAGATCAGAGCACGTCTACAAGGATTCGTAGACAGACTGTGCTATGGCTTCACTTACGTCGAAGTTGGCCCAGACGTTCTGTACGTCGTCGCTGTCCTCGAGCGCCTCGATCAGCCGGAACACCTTGGGCGCCGACTCCTCGTCGAGCTCGACGGTCACGCTGGGGAGGAACGACGCTTCCGCCGACTCGTACTCGATGCCGGCCGCTTGGAGGGCCGTTCGTACCGCCACGAGGTCGGAGGCCTCGCTGACCACCTCGAGGGAGTCGCCGAGGTCGTTGACCTCCTCGGCACCGGCGTCCAGGACTGCGCCGAGCACCTCGTCCTCACCCACGCCGTCGGCCTTGGGTACGAGGATCACACCCTTGCGCGCGAACAGGTACTGCACGGAACCCGGGTCGGCCATGCTGCCGCCGTTTCGGGTCATGGCGACCCGCACCTCAGAGGCGGCCCGGTTGCGGTTGTCGGTGAGGCACTCGATGAGCACGGCGACCCCGCTCGGTCCGTAGCCCTCGTACATGATGGTCTGCCAGTCGGCACCGCCGGCCTCGGCGCCCGACCCCCGCTTGAGGGCGCGCTCGATGTTGTCGAGCGGTACGGAGTTCTTCCGGGCCTTGACGATCGCGTCGTACAGCGTCGGGTTGCCGTCGGGGTCTCCCCCACCGGTCCGCGCCGCGACCTCGATGTTCTTGATCAGCTTGGCGAAGAGCTTGCCCCGCTTCGCATCGATCACGGCCTTCTTGTGCTTGGTCGTGGCCCACTTGGAGTGGCCGCTCATGCCTGCCCTCTCACGAGTTCGACGCTCTGCACACATCGACGAAGTACGCGTGCACCCGGGTGTCCCCGGTGAGCTCTGGGTGGAACGAGGTGGCCAGCAGGTTCCCCTGCCTGACCGCGACGATCCTAGCCTCGGCGCCGTCGCCGCCCGCAGACGGCGCTGTGGCGAGCACGCGTACGGACTCGCCGACGGACTCGACCCACGGTGCCCGGATGAAGACCGCGTGGACGGGACCGCCCGCCAGCTCAGCGAAGTCGAGGTCAGCCTCGAACGAGTCGACCTGCCGCCCGAACGCGTTCCGCCGCACGGTCATGTNGATGCCGCCCACGGTCTGCTGGTCCCGGCGCCCGTCGAGGATCCGGTCGGCCAGCAGGATCATCCCGGCACAGGACCCGTACGCGGGCAGGCCGGCCTTGACCGCNGCGCGCAGCGGCTCGAGCAGCTCGAAGGTGACGGCNAGCTTGGACATCGTGGTCGACTCCCCACCGGGGAGGACGATGCCGTCGAGCCCGTCGAGCTCGGTCGGGCGTCGTACGGGTACGGGCCGCGCACCCGTGGCGGCCAGCGCGGCCATGTGCTCCCTGACGTCGCCCTGCAGCGCGAAGACGCCGATGACGGGCCCTGCCGCCGAAGACGAGACGGGACTCACCAGCCGCGACCGGCGAACCGCTCGCTCTCGGGCATCGTCGAGATGTTGATGCCCACCATGGCCTCGCCCAGACCGCGCGACACCTTGGCGATGACGTCGGGGTCGTCGAAGAACGTGGTGGCCTTGACGATCGCCTCGGCCCGCTTCGCGGGGTTGCCGGACTTGAAGATGCCCGACCCGACGAAGACGCCCTCGGCGCCGAGCTGCATCATCATCGCCGCGTCGGCCGGGGTCGCGATGCCACCGGCGGTGAACAGGACGACCGGCAGCTTGCCGGTCTCGGCGATCTCGCGGACGAGCTCGACGGGCGCCTGGTGCTCCTTGGCCGCCCCGTACAGCTCGGTCTCGTCGAGGGTGGCGAGCCGGCGGATGTCCGAACGGATCTGGCGCATGTGACGCGTCGCCTCGACCACGTTGCCGGTGCCGGCCTCGCCCTTGCTGCGGATCATGGCCGCGCCCTCGCTGATCCGGCGCAGCGCCTCTCCCAGGTTGGTCGCGCCGCACACGAACGGGACGGTGAACGCCCACTTGTCGATGTGGTTGCTCTCGTCGGCCGGGGTGAGGACCTCGGACTCGTCGACGTAGTCGACGCCGAGGCTCTGCAGGACCTGCGCCTCCACCATGTGCCCGATNCGGGCCTTGGCCATGACCGGGATCGAGACGGCGGCGATGATGCCGTCGATCATGTCNGGGTCGGACATGCGGGCTACCCCGCCGTCGCGCCGGATGTCGGCGGGGACGCGCTCCAGGGCCATGACNGCGACGGCGCCGGCGTCCTCGGCGATCTTGGCCTGCTCGGGGTCGATGACGTCCATGATCACGCCACCCTTGAGCATCTCGGCCATGCCGCGCTTGACCCGGGCGGTTCCGGTGACGGACTCGGACGTGGCGCTGGACTCGGGGCTGGGCACGGCTGACCTCGCGTGGACGATCGTCTAGACGCCTGAGACGGCGTACGCACCCACGGCGCGCACCCCTATCGTACGGCGAGGAGCGCCGTGGTCGCTGGGCGCGTCGGCCAAGAAACGGCCCGGCGTACGCCGGATCGGCCTACTTCAGGGTGGCCGGCGTGGTCCGGTTGACCAGGAGCACCCAGATCTGGCCGGCCGCCAGGGGGAACTTCGCCCCGTTGACCATCCACGTCGTGCCGCCGGTCGCCCTCGGACGCGACCACGTCGCGTTCCACACCTGGCCGTTGCGGCAGATCAGCGCGGTACCGGTACCAACCGTACGCATGAGCGGGGTGTAGTTGTGGTTGATGTCGTAGTAGATCGACCGCGTCGTCTCGACGTACTGGATGATCACCGTCGTGCCGCCGAGCTGGCCGCCCTCGGCGGCCATCGCGCGCTCGCCGTTCATCGAGGCGAGCCACCGTCCCGTCGCGGCGTCCCAGGTGAGCGTCGCGCGAGTAGCCGGGTAGGGCGCGCTCACGCTGGTGATCGGGCGGCCACCGGCCGGTACGGCGTCGTCGAACGTGAACCCGATGTCGACCGCGTGGGCGGCGAGCGGTGCCCGCTTGAAGAGGGTCGCGGGGTTCGCGAACAGATTGTCCGGCGCGCGCCACCGGCTGCTGTCACGGTGGTAGCCGAGACCGCCGGTGTCGTCGCTGACGTTCCAGAGGTCGGCGGCCCGCAGGACGGGCAGCATCCGCGACTGAGCGCCGGAGTAGGCGAAGGCGACCTTGCCGTACTGCCGGAGCAGCTCGATGTCCGAGATGCGCGCGCTGCGTACCGGCCCGACGGTCTTGGGCATGTCGGAGGAGAAGACGATCGCGTATCGGGACAGGCCGCCCTCGACCTGCTCGAGGTAGACCACGTCGGCGTACTTGACGCCCGCGTGCGGGTTGCTCAGCGGGGTGTTGTCCATCTTCACCACGAGCACGGGCCCGTCCTTCGCGCCCACGCGCCCCGACAGCAACGACCGTTGGATCGTCGGCGTGGGGGTAGGTGTCGGCGTGGGGGTGGGCGTCGGCGTGGGGGTGGGTGTGGGCGTCGCCCCCGGGGCCGGGCTGCTCGAGCAGCCGGACAGCCCGAGCAGTCCGCCGAAGGCACCCACGCCGCCGACCGCGCCCAGAAGCAGGGTGCGACGGCCGGGATCGAAGGGAGGGGTCACGAGGGGCACGAGGTGGAGCATAGACAACGCCGCGTTCCGGTCAGGTAAACCCGGTCGTGCAGGTGACGTAAGTCTCTGCCGGTCACGCGGCCACACCTAGGCTCTCCGGAGGGTGGTCCTCCATCTCGAACGAGCTGGGCAGCGCGGCGGTTCCGGCCAGCCTCAGCCACCGCACCAGCCGGCGCCGCCGGATCACCAGCGTCGTGCTGACCGCGTCGTTGTAGAACCGCCTCGCCAGCACGACCCGGCCGCACGCCACGGACAGCGCCGACAAGAGCTCCTGGCCTCGGGCGCTCGAGTTGAGCTGGTCGACGGTGGCCGCGTCTGGCAGCGCCGCGTTCAGCGCCCCGGTGAGCTCGCTCTCGGCCCGCGGCCGCAACCGGTCCGCGGCGGTCTGGGCGCCGTACGCCTCCTCGGCCAGGAGCACGCTGGTGGCCGGGTCGAGCACGCCGGCATGGGCGAGGTCGAGGGCCGCCGACGTGCGCCGGACCAGCTGCGCGTCGAGCGCGTCCCGGCCGGCCTCGACGCGCACGTGCAGCCGGTCAAGGCGTCCAGCAACCCCGCGGAGGTACAGCCCGACCAGCGCGACCACCACCAGGACCACCACCCACACGGTCATCAGACGTCGTCCTTGAGCCTGGTGAACCGGCCGAACAGCTGGCCCCGCGAGTCCTCACGGACCTTCAGCCCGCTCCACGTCACCGTCTCGTACACGGCGAGCACCTGCCGGGCCACGCGCTCCCAGTCGTACTTGGCCACGACGTCGGTCGCCGCTGCGCGCAGGTCGTCCCGCCGGCGATGGTCGCTCAGCAGCAGGTCGGCGCGCACGGCCAGGTCGGCGGAGTTCTCGACCTGGAAGAGCTCACCCGCCTTGCCGTCCTCGAGCACCAGCCGGAACGCCTCGATGTCGCTGGCCAGCACCGGTGTCCCGGCGGCCATGGCCTCCAGCAGGATGATCCCGAAGCTCTCGCCCCCTGTGTTGGGCGCCACGTAGACGTCCACGGAACGCAGCATCGCGGCTCGGTCCGCGTCGCTGACCAGGCCCAGGAAGTGCACCCGGTCGCGCATGGTCGGGGCGAGCGTGGCGCGGACCTGGTCCGCGTCGCCCGGTCCGGCGACCAGCAGCCGGACCCCAGGATGCCGCGCGACGATCTCGGGGAGAGCGTCGAGGAGCACGGGCATCCCCTTGCGCGGCTCGTCGATCCGACCGAGGAAGCCGAGCGCTCCCCCGGTCCCCGGCCAGCCCGGGATCCGCGAGTCGCCGCTGAACGCACGCACCGAGACGCCGTTGGGGATGACCACGGCGTCGCCGCCGAGGTGCTCGACCAGGGTGTCCCTGGCCCGCTCGCTGACCGCGATCCGTGCGCTCACCTTCTCCAGGGCCGTCTGCAGGATCCCGTACGCGGCGGTGATGGCCCTGGACTTCTCCATCGACGCGTGGAACGTCGCCACGATCGGGCCGATGGCCGCCCAGCAGGCCAGCAGGCCAAGGCTCGGAGAGGCCGGCTCGTGCACGTGCATGACGTCGAACTCGCCCTCGCGGATCCACCGCCGGACCCGCGACGCCGACAGGAGCCCGAACGAGAGCCGAGCCACCGAGCCGTTGTACGGGACGGGTATGGCCCGCCCGGCCGGGACGACGTACGGCGGGAGGGCGGCGTCGTCGTCGGCCGGTGCCAGCACGGAGACGTCGTGGCCGAGGCGGATCAGCTCCTCGGCGAGGTCGCGGACGTGCGACTGCACGCCTCCCGGTACGTCGAAGGAGTAGGGGCAGACGATGCCGATCCTCACCGGTCGTCCACCCAGAGCCGTTGCAGCATGTGCCAGTCCTGCGGGTGGTCGGCGATCCCACTCGCGAAGGCGTCCGCACACACCTGCGTCATCACCGCCACCTTCTCAGGTCGCGAGCCCGTCACGGGTACTTCTACCGGTTCGTGGATGCGGATCACCAGCTCGCGGCCCTCGTACCAGAGCGTGGCCGGCATCAGCAGCGCACCCGTGGCCACCGCCACGGCCGCCGGGCCGGGCGGCATGCTGGTCTTCTCGCCGAAGAACTCGACGGGTACGCCGTTCTCGGTCAGGTCCCGGTCCCCGACGAGGCAGACGAGGCGACCCTGCCGCGCCCGTTCCAGCAGGGTACGGAAGGGCGGCGGGCCACCGGTCAGGGGCAGCACCTCCATGCCCAGCTCGCGGCGGTAGTCGAGGAACCGCTCGTACAACGACTCGGGCTTCAGCCGCTCGGCCACGGTCGTCAGGGGCGCGTGCGTGAGCGTCGCCCAAGCGCCCGCGTGGTCCCAGTTGGCCATGTGCGGCAACGAGATCACCACGCCCTTGCCGCTCGCGATGCCGTCGGCGAGGTTGTGCTCGCCGTGGCAGCGGACCGAGCGGACGATCTCCTCGCGGTCCAGGTCGGGCAGACGGAACACCTCGCACCAGTACCGCAGGTACGAGCGCATGGACTCGCGGGACAGCTCGCGCAGCTCCCGGCTCGACGCGTCCGGGACGATGCGACGCAGGTTGCGCTCGAGCTGCTGGACGGACCGGCCGTGGCGCAGCCAAGCCTGGTCGGCGATGCCGCGGAAGGTCGCCCTCGCCACGGGCCCCGGCATCCGCCGCACCGTGCCCCACCCCGCCGCGTAGGCCATCGAGGTGATGTCGTCCATCATCGGGCGGCCGCCACCTGCCGGTGCACCTCGAGCATCCGCTGCCCGACGGTGATGACGGTGGCCACGGCGAGGACCCAGAGGCCGATCGCCTGGATCCAGCGGACGTGGAACAGGCCGGCCAGCCCGGTCGTGACGAGGACGGTGACGAGGCGCTCGCTGCGCTCGGCGATGCCCACGTTGGCCGTCATCCCGAGCCCCTCGGCCCGCGCCTTCGCGTACGAGACGACCGCGCCGCCGATCAGGCAGACCAGGGTGACCCCGGCGAGCCACGGGTCATGCCCAGGGCCGGCGAACCAGAGCAGCAGGGCACCGAAGACCGACGCGTCGGCCACGCGGTCGAGCGTCGAGTCGAGGAAGGCTCCCCAGCTGCCCGAGCGGCCGGACAGGCGGGCCATCGTCCCGTCGAGCGTGTCCGAGAACACGAAAGCGGTGATCACCAGNGTGCCGATGAAGAAGTGACCCCGCGGGTAGAACACGAACGCCGCCGTCGAGACGCCGATCGTGCCGATCCAGGTGATGACGTCGGGGCTGACGCCGAGCGCCAGCAGCGCACGCGCAAGGGGCGTGAGCAGCCGGTTGAAGAACGCTTTGGCGTACCGGGCGAGCATCGTGGTCTTCCGTGCGGCGGACTCGACCAGGTGGGTACCCGCGAGCGGTGTCAGCCTACCGAGGGTCGGGCTTGTGCCGGGGACGCGTGAGGGGAAGGCTGGCGGCCGGACGCTCAGCACGGGCTGAACCCTCGGCACGGGCTGAACCTCGACACTGGCTGAACCTCGATGAGGAGGCAGTACCCATGGCGACGAACGCTCCGGCAGGCCCCGGCAGGGTGGCGACGGTCGAGCAGCCCGACAAGATCCGCAACGTCGTGCTGGTCGGCCACACAGGAGCCGGGAAGACCACGCTCGTGGAAGCCCTGCTGGCCGCCTCGGGGACCATCAGCCGGGCCGGTCGGGTCGAGGACGGCTCCACGGTCAGCGACTTCGACGAGGCCGAGCAGCGACAGCAGCGCTCGGTCTCGCTGGCGCTCGCCCCCCTCGAGTGGCAGGGCGTCAAGGTCAACCTGCTGGACACGCCGGGCTACGCCGACTTCGTCGCCGACCTGCGGGCCGGGCTCCGCGCGGCCGATGCGGCCCTGTTCGTCGTGTCCGCGGTCGACGGCGTCGACGGCTCGACCCGCCTGCTCTGGGAGGAGTGCGCCTCCGTCGGCATGCCGCGCGCGGTCGTCGTCACGAAGCTCGACCACCAGCGCGCCGACTTCGACGAGACGGTCGCCGTCTGCCAGCGGGTCTTCGGCGAGGGCGTGCTGCCGGTCTACCTGCCCATGGCCGCCGACGACGGCTCCCCCGCCGGGCTGCTCGGGCTGCTCTCCCAGCGGGTGTTCGACTACTCGGGCGGTACGCGAGTGGAGAAGGCACCGGAGCCGGAGCACCTGCCGCTCGTCGAGGGTGCCCGGGGTGCGCTGATCGAGGGGATCATCTCGGAGTCCGAGGACGAGAGCCTCATGGACCGTTACCTGGGCGGGGAGGAGATCGAGATCGCCACGTTGATCGACGACCTCGAGACCGCCGTCGCCCGTGGGACGTTCTACCCGGTGCTCGCCGTGTGCCCGCCCACCGGCCTCGGCATGACCGAGCTGCTCGAGGTGATCGTCAGCGGCTTCCCGTCGCCGCTCGAGCACCACGTACCTCCCGTCACGGACCTGTCCGGGAAGCCGCGCGGACCCCTGTCCTGCGACCCCGAGGGTNCGCTGCTCGCCGAGGTCGTCAAGACGACGACCGACCCGTACGTCGGTCGGATCAGCCTGCTGCGGGTGTTCTCCGGCACGCTGCGGCCCGACATGGTCGTCCACGTGTCAGGTCATGCGGCGACGTTCACCGGCGAGGGGCACTACCACGGGCACGGCCACGAGGACCACGACGTCGACGAGCGCATCACCGCCCTGTCGTCGCCTCTCGGCAAGGCCCAACGGACCGTCAGCGCATGCGTGGCGGGTGACATCGTCGCCGTGGCCAAGCTCACCCGCGCCGAGACCGGCGACACGCTCTCGTCGAAGGACGACCCCCTGCTGATGGAACCGTGGATGATGCCGGACCCCTTGCTGCCGGTCGCCATCGTGGCGCACGCCAAGGCTGACGACGACAAGCTGTCGCAGGGCCTGCAGCGGCTCGTCGCCGAGGACCCGACGCTGCGGCTGGAGAACAACTCCGAGACCCACCAGCTGGTGCTGTGGACCATGGGCGAGGCCCACGTCGACGTGCTGCTGGACCGGCTCCGCGGCCGCTACGGCGTGGCCGTCGACAGCGTGCCGCTCCGGGTCTCGCTACGCGAGACCTTCGGCGAGCCGGCCAAGGGGCACGGGCGGCACGTCAAGCAGTCCGGCGGGCACGGGCAGTTCGCGGTCTGCGATGTCGAGGTCGAGCCGCTCCCCCAGGGCTCGGGCTTCGAGTTCGTCGACAAGGTGGTCGGCGGGGCTGTCCCGCGCCAGTTCATCCCGTCGGTCGAGAAGGGTCTGCGTACGCAGATGGAACGCGGCGTCGCCGCCGGCTACCCGGTGATCGACATCCGGGTGACCCTCGTCGACGGGAAGGCCCACTCCGTCGACTCCTCTGACATGGCGTTCCAGACCGCCGGTGCGCTGGCGCTGAAGGATGCGGCCCAGTCGGCCACCGTCCTCATGCTGGAGCCGGTCGACGAGGTCACGGTCCTGGTCGCGGACGAGTACGTCGGCGGCGTGATGAGCGACCTCTCCGGACGCCGCGGTCGCGTGGGTGGCACCGAGCCGATCGGCGCCGGCCGTACCCTCATCCGCGCCGAGGTACCGCAGCTGGAGATCACCCGTTACGCCATCGACCTGCGTTCCATCTCGCACGGTACGGCGACCTTCACTCGGGCGTACGCGCGGCACGAGGCCATGCCGCCGCAGCTGGCCCAGAAGATGCAGGCCGACTAGCTCGACGGTCCCCTGGCTAGGCGGCGCCAGCGACCTCCGCTGGCTGAAACCGGGGCCAGTTGGCCCGCATCCCGGCCAAGCGGCGTCCGTTTCGGCCAAAGGGGGGCGCAGGCGGCGGGCAACGGGGTGGTGCGGCCTACCAGGCGGCGGCGACGAGGGTGCGGGTCTCGGCGAGCAGCTGGGGCAGCACCTTGGTGATGGCGATGATCGGCATGAAGTTGGAGTCGCCGCCCCACCGCGGGACCACGTGCTGGTGCAGGTGGGCGGCGATGCCCGCGCCCGCCACCGGACCCTGGTTGAGCCCGATGTTGAAGCCGTGCGGACCCGCGACCTCGCGCAGCGTGCGCATGGCGTGCTGGGTGAACTCGGCGAGCTCCACCAGCTCGGCGGCGTCGAGGTCGGTGTAGTCGGCCACGTGCCGGTACGGGCAGACCATCAGGTGCCCGGCGTTGTACGGGTACAGGTTGAGCACCGCGAAGACCGCCGTCCCACGGGCGACGATCAGGCCGTCCTCGTCGGACTCGGTGGGTGCGCGGCAGAACGGGCACCCGGATCCCTCGGCGCCGTCGGCCGGCTTGTTCTCGCCCTGGATGTAGGCGAGGCGGTGCGGCGTCCAGAGACGGTCGAAGGCGTCGGTCACACCTGCACCCGCGTACGCACGGCGTCGAGGATCTCGGCCACGGCATCGTCGACGGGTACGCCGTTGCGCTGGCTGCCGTCACGGAACCGGAACGAGACGGCTCCGGCCGCGACGTCGTCGTCCCCGGCGAGCAGCATGTACGGGACCTTGAGCTTCTGCGCGTTGCGGATCTTCTTCTGCATCCGCTCGTCGGACGCGTCGACCTCCACGCGGATCCCTTCGGCGCGCAGCCGTGCCGCGACGTCGGACAGGTAGTCGACGTGCGCCTCCGAGATCGGGATGCCGACCACCTGCACGGGGGCGAGCCATGGCGGGAACGCGCCCGCGTAGTGCTCGGTGAGCACTGCGAAGAATCGCTCGATCGAGCCGAACAGCGCCCGGTGCAGCATGATCGGCTGCTGCCGCGTGCCGTCGGACGCCTGGAACTCCATGTCGAACCGCTGCGGCATCTGGAAGTCGACCTGGATGGTNGACATCTGCCAGGTGCGTCCGATCGCGTCGCGGGCCTGNACCGAGATCTTGGGGCCGTAGAACGCGCCGCCACCCTCGTCGAGGACCAGGTCGAGGTCCTGCTTGGCCGCGGCGTCCCGCAGCGCCTGGGTGGCCTCATCCCACTCCTCGACGCTGCCGACGACCTTGACCTCCGGGCGGGTCGACAGCTCGAGGTAGAAGTCCTCCAGCCCGTAGTCGCGCAGCAGGTCCAGCACGAAGGTCAGCAGCGAGTCGAGCTCACCGGGCATCTGCTCCTTGGTGCAGAAGATGTGCGCGTCGTCCTGGGTCATCCCGCGGACGCGGGTCAGCCCGTGCACCACGCCGGACTTCTCGTACCGGTAGACGCTGCCGAACTCGAACAGCCGCA
>JGI24140J50213_10001352_pt1 | contig 10787 bp, 9 predicted proteins | sample BarGraIncu00222A_FD_50213 | JGI IMG/M metagenome (IMG submission 50213) | reverse complement strand
AACTCTGTTTTCTTTGAAAACAAAGTTCAGTTATTGATTTTACATGGTACACTTTTTAGCTGCAGATTGGTACACTTTTAAATTGCAGTATACAAAAATGATTCCCGGAAATTATCATTTTTTCCCTACCCTTTTTGATGATTTTAAAATGAAATGTTGAAAATTTAAAGGAGGTGGAAAAATGTTGTCAGGAGGTGCAACAGCTGAAGATCTTCCATTTTAAATTTAAAAAAGGGAGGGAAGGGAGGGAAGGGAGGGTAGTTTCAGCTACCGTATATAATATATAATATATTATTTATTTAAATAAATTATATTATATATATGGGGGAGTCAAAAGTACCCTCCCTTCCCTCCCTTCCCTCCCCTTATATATTGCAGTTCATTGTCATACTGATAATTACAAAATTTGATCACATGATTGTGAAATCGTGTCTTCCCTCCCATTTTTATCAAAAAGTGTGTTTTTAACCCTCTTTTTTTCATCAATTTTTGAATTTTTATCATCAAATTGAGTTTTTTATTGAAAATGATACCCGGAAAATATCATTTTTCTCCACCCCTTTTTGATGATTTTCAAAATGAAACATTTACAATGAGATAAATGGGGTCAGGTCCTTTTCAAACAAGGAGAATAATGATTTCATTATCATTAATTTACATCCGATTAAATCAGAAATGGGGACTGACCCCTTTTTTATTTATTTACAAGGATGTTATCAAATTCGTCGTAAACTGAGTTTTTTATATCTGTTAAATAAAATTGAAGTTTTTTGCCTTTACCATTAACAATGTGTTCTTCGCTAAGTTTTGAACGCAAGGGTTTTAGCTCTTTTGCAATTTCTTTTAAACGGTTCCATTGCTTTTGTTTTAATTCCTGATCCACACTCTGGTTTATAAGTTGGGACCTTAACATCATCTCTGAAATTAAAGAATAAAGATTCAATGTAATTTTGCTGCGTTGAAACTGAAAGTTTAACTCCTGGTAAACAGAATCGACAAACAATTTTTTATTGGCTTCTAAAAGCAATAAGGATTTTTCAAGTGTATTGGCTGCACGTGTCTTTTCATCCATGGTTTCCTGGATAAAACTTTCTGTTGGATGCTGGATTTTCGTCCAAACAGGTTCATAATGTTTGTCCCAGTACTGTGGATTGAAAGGCTTATCGTCAAACTTCTTAATGAAGGAGGTGGCTGCACGTCGATCGGATATAATATATCCTTTTGTATAAATAGTTTGCTTTGTAGTTTCCCATGTTGGTTTTAAACAGCGTATGGCTATATCGGCAGCCTGGTTACCAAATTTATTTTTCGCCCATTGTTTCCAAACTTCTTCCGTTTGAACCAAAGGATTTTTCATGAATGCTACTGCTGCATATAAGTTGATGTCATTGAATGTATTCCTGACTTCTTCGTTGTAACGATCGACTCGGGCAACAATACCTCGCGCATTTTTTTCACGGACATAATACCCCAAACGCTCTATGATATATTCGGGAAAGGCATTTAACAAAAGCGATCGTCCCCAGTACTCGCCGGCAACATCTAATTCTATAATCTGTTCATGGTCAGGGAAACTCCCGATGTCGGTTCCATAAGGTAAATAAAAGTGCCAATCCTGGGGAACTTCCTTTCCTTCCAACACAATATCTTTGGGTAACCGACTGGCTACTTTGCTCAACAATTCCATTTGTTGAGGAGAATAACAGAATGTCCGATAAACCAGTTTTTTGTTGTGCTTTTTTAATACATTATAAATGGTTTGCACTGTTTTAAATGTAACCTCTTCATCACCAGTTGCCCAATACTGGCTTTCAGAAAGGGTCAAAACATACCCATCAACGTCAGGGATTATTTTAACAATATCTTCATATTTATTTTCAAGCCAGGTCCATAACTCTGTGTTATCCTTTGTAATAAATTTATTGCCCTTATCATTTTTCTGGTTATAATAAGGGTTTGAAATATTTGGATTTTGCCATTTTTCAGGTATATCTTCAAATTCATGTATCCAAACATAAACTCCGAGTTTGGCATCATGAGCTGCTTTAAAAAGGTTATACTGTTTATCAGTTTGAGCCAGGCTTTTGATTGGCAATAGTGTTCCTCGTTCCAGTTGAACTTCTATGGAGTTAAAGTTCAGCTTTTGAGCATCATTAATTGTTTGAAGAAATAGTAAGGGCTTCACTCCATTCAATGAAATACGGCGGTATTTGAGCGCTTTGGTTTCTGTTTCGCGATGAATTGTTGCGGGCTGTGCATAGGAATAACTGTTTCCAAACAAGAATAAAGAAAAAAACAGTTTCAAAAATAAAATAGTGTGTTTCATTTAATTAATTGTGGTGTGTTATAAAATTTCATTTTTTTTCAGGAACATATTAGAGCATGTTAAATCTGTCTGAAAAAGTAAAACAATGTTACAACTAATTATTCAAAATAATTTGGGTGAGTCAAAAATAATTGGGACAGTCGCGATTATCAAAAATAATGTCACTCCTTCGGAGTTTAAAAGGGGAGGAAGATCGTTTGGCTATAATCATTTCATCCCTTCGGGATTGAAGAAAAAGTTATCTATAAAGCATGGTCAATGAGCAAAGCCGAATAAAAATGGTGTTAGGAACCATTTTTTCCAGTCATGTTTCGTTTAAAATGAAAAGGAGGACCGTTTTGGCCCTCCTTTTCATTTTATAAAATTTTTTATTGTTGTTGTTTTGGATGGACACAAGGGCTATCCCTATATCTCATTCGTACAGTCATTTCAAAGTTGAATCACTCCTTGACAGAGTCAGAGCTTCCGGGTCCTTTAAAAGTATCGGTAATGTTTTCCTCTTTTTTATTAGGACAGTATTTTTCCCATGAAGTTCTGTAAGTTTGTCTCATTTTCATAAATTGTTCGCGTTCTTCAGGTGTCATGTTTTCCAATTTATGATGGAAATCATGTCCCCATGGATGATGATGACCGCGGCCATGATGACAAAAAGAACCAAACAGCAAGCGGGTTAGAGCCAGCAATCCTATTGCCTGCCAGAATGTGATCACCGGAAAGTGAAAAATCACGGGTAACAGCGCATTCCACAGAAACATGGTAACAAATCCAATCAATACCAGGCCGGCCAGTACCAGCGGAATAAAATACAAGAATTTAAATTTTGAATGGTGTCTCATTGTGTTTTAATTTAATAGGTTAGTAAATCATCGTGTAAGTCCTGTAACCGTTCACGCAAATACAATACGGCATATCGTTTCCTCGATATCAGGGTATTGACTGGTTCACCGGTCATTTCGGAAATCTCTTTAAAAGAGATTCCCTGTAGTTCATGCATTTCAAAAACATCTCTTTGATTTGGGGGTAATTCACTTAAGGCATTTTCAAGTTCAATCCAAACCAAAGAACGCAGGTATTCGGTTTCAGGGGTACTTCCATTGTCGGACAGTAATGAGCTGAGTTCTTCAACATCATCTTCATCATATATATCTGAATCATATTCGGGTAAAGAGGTAGTCTTCTTCTTCCTGTATAAATCGATGATACGATTTCGTGCAACGGTAAACAACCAGGATGCAATCTGATCGATGGGTTTCATCAAGCGATCTGTTTCTGCCAGCTGATAGAATACTTCCTGTAGAACGTCTTCAGCATCTTCAACAGAATTTACGCGTTGCCTGATATACCCTTTCAGGTTATTGGCGTAATTGCTGATGATCTCCGGCACATTTAATTTTTGTGTCAATGTTTAGAAGATGTTGAAAAGTGAATATTTAAAGGCCTTCTTAAATATAGTCGAATGAAACATAAAAATATTGTAAATGTGCTTAAAAATAATTGAAATTTATGTTTATATGATCATTTTATTCATGAATGCCTTCTGACGTATATTCATTACCGAGTTCTGTGGTGGATGTTTTGTTTACCTTTGCAGCCTTAAAAAACATGGATGGGAAAGTCGGATCATTTGAAAGGTGTATTGTATGCATTGGTTGCTGGAGTAATGTGGGCAATTTTGGCTGTTGCGCTCAAAATTACGTTAAATATCTACGCTTTAACGCCTTTCACTATTGTATGGTTCAGGTTTTCGATCGCTTTCTTTATTTTAGGTGCAGTTTTACTGGTCAAACACCCGTCACTTTACAGGGTCTTTTATAAGCCTCCGTTGAAACTGATCATTGCAACGCTTTGTCTTGGTTTTAATTATTACGCTTACATGCGGGGGCTTGACAACTCTACACCTTCCAATGCTTCGGTATTTACATTGCTTGGTCCAGTTCTGTTTGCTATCACCGGTATTTATATCTTTAAAGAAAAAATTACCTGGATGCATATTTCCGGGTTTCTGATCGTGATTATCGGGCTTTGTCTTTTTTACTGGGAACAGATCGGGGCCATGGCTGATCAAAAGAATTATTCGATCGGGATTCTCTGGATTTTGGCTAGTTCTGTAGCTTGGGTTATATATGCACTTTTACAGAAGGATCTTTCGAAACAATATTCAACGAACCAACTGAATCTGTTTATCTACGGGATCTGTTCGCTGATCTTCCTGCCGGGAATGCATCTTTCAGGATTTGCAAGTCTTGATTTTCCGGGATGGTTGCTTGTTGTGTTTCTGGGACTGAATACCCTGATTGCGTATGGCGCTATTGCGTTGGCATTCCGATATCTGGACTCGAGTAAAGTGAGTGTTGTGCTGACCATGAGTCCTATTATCACTTTCCTGATCATGTATATGTTCATGGTTTTCAATATCACGCTCATCAATGCTGAACATTATTCATTGTTGAGCATATTGGGTGCTGCTATTGCGCTTTTGGGGAGCGTATTTGTGATTCTCTTTACGCGTGTAAAGGAATAATTGCTATTTCATGATTTTACGCATAAAGAAACCTGCATAAGCACCGGCGAAAGCAAAAATAAGGGCTACTGCAGAGCCATAATTGGATTTAAGTATTGCATTGAATCCAAATACACTCCCTCCTATTATCAAAGCCCACAGCCATGCAAAATCATTTCGTATGGCTCCTGTCAGGAATGTAGTGATCAAAATCGCCCCAACAGTAATACCTGTATCATCCCAATTTTGAGAAGTATCCATCATTGCAATCAATATTCCTGCAATGATACTTACCACTAATAATGTCCAGAATTGAATGGATAAATTCTTCATTATTACTTTTTTTCCGGCATCTGCGAAAGATCAAAAGCTCCTCGTCTTAGATTGATCCCATATTCGAGATATGCTTTCATACATGCAAGGAAATTGGCCCATCCTTCTGTATTTCCCTGAAGCCATTTGATTCCATCAGCATCGTTCGGTCTGCTTTTCTCAGTGACAGTTACAAACGTTGAATCATCTTCTTTTGGGGAAAGAGAAATCTCAACATTGGTTTCTGTGCCATCAAAATCGTTCCAGAAGAAGGAGATATACTTGTCCGTTTCAACTTTAGCAACACGAATGGGAAATTCCATATCGAATTCAGGAAACTTCCAGATTAATGTTTTGCCCTCTTCAATTCTACCTGAGCTTTTACTGATAAAATAGTTCGACATTTTCAAAGGGTCAACAATAGCTTCAAAAACTTCATGCAAGGGCTTCTGCATCTTCAGGGATGCTTTTATTTCGAGCTTATGATTATCCATGTTATAGCGGTTTTAGATGTAAATATTTTTGATTTAATAACCGATTCCTTTTAATACAACAAACAATTTGCTTGTTGGTTTGATCTTCATGAAACCTGTTTCGGGTAAACTGCCATCGGCTTTACGGGGAGAGATCAGCACTGATTCATCCAACGTGATAAAATCGCTATCAGAAAAGGTCAGATTCATATCAAAGGTGTTATTTTTGAAAACACATTTTGGAAGATCGGCATTCTTTAGTTCTGCACCTCCTTTGTATCCAAGGTTGTTTTTGAGTTCATGATTGAACCCCGGGACATCGGTTACATTGTCAGCCATACGGTTTAACATATTAAAGTTGACTGAATTTCTATAGGCTGTATTATTGGTCCAGAAACTTCCTTGCAGGTGATGGTTGGAATAAAAGCCACTGGCCTTATTGCGGACAGCCAGACAGAAAGAGATCTTGTGTTGCGGGATCGGATTGGGAAGTCGGGATACAGGCGTTGCCCCATAGCCGCCACCCTTAAAGCCATTGCCATCACCAAGGCTTTGAAAGTCAGGAGAAAATCCGTTATAAAAGGCCCAGCAGTTTTCAAATGTCACCGGTTCCTGCGATCCCAATACATCAAAGCCATCGTCACTGTTGAACCACGAACGGCATCCTCTGAAAACATTTCCTGTGCCGCCTTTGAGTGGATGACATCCAAAACCATCGGTGTTACCACCTTTTTTATTTTGTGAAACCGAATCATAGTTCCGATAAGAATCGCAGTTCAGGAAGAGGTTGTTGACGCCGTTTCCACGGTGACGAATACCTACTGCTTCATTATCGTGCATTTTCAATAATTCGAATATGTTGTTGCTTCCCCAACTGTAGAAACAATATGACTCGGTGTGCGAAGTTATGGTCACCTGCATTCCTGTGGCTTCGAGTCCTTTGATGTGTATCCAGTTTCCCATTACCTGAAATCCGACTACCCTGAAGCCAACAGGCTTTACGTCAGAGAAATCGAAATGTGGCGTCTCTCCGGGATAAGCCCAATAGTTAATTCTCGCGTTGGGTGTACCACTCTTATTCAGATAGGTGCAATATGCAAAAACATTTTCTTTGCGTGCAATACGATCTGCAGGAACTTTATACAACCCGCCCCTGATGTAGACTGTATCACCGGGATTTACCAATTCCTGTGCTTTTTGAATGGTTGCCAGCGGTTGGTTTTTTGTCCCGGTATTGGTGTCATTTCCAAGTGGTGCAACATAATAGACTTTGGAAAAAGCAGTGGCAGTGTTTAAGAGCAAAAACAGCACGAATATTCGTTTTATCATTTCTTAATTATTGGTGTCAGGGTTTATTGTTTGGTAACCGGTAAAGTGGTGTAAAAATAGTATTTAATAGTCTGAATAATCACTATTGACTGTTTGAAAACGTAGAAAAAGAAAGATAAATCTTATTCAAAAAGATAATTGCTATTCTGATGCAACCTCTCTATATTCGAAGAGTTTTGACAAAGCCTTTTTCTAATTGTAATTACCTGAGAATCAAATTGTGTTTTCAGTTTTATTTCAACAATTGCCTACAACTAGCTATCTATGGATGTCAGTTACTCAAGAAAAGCCTTTATAAAAAATCCTTTGTCGGGTTTTTTCTTTATTTTTCTTCTTCTTTTGATTTCTTCCGGACTAGGGGCGCAGACCGTTACACCCCAACAATGTAGTGAAAGTCAATCATGGATTGCCAGATGGACAATTCCTTCAATAACAGCGCCCGGAATAAACGGAAATGTCAATGTTGTTAGTCTTGTAGGTGATGGAAGCCAGGCCACTTTTTATCAAACACCCGTTGGATCTTCTTATATTTTTGATGTTAATTTTGGTACTATTCGTGAATTTACAGGATTTAAGATATTTACACCTTATGTAATCAATTCCCCTGCTTTCTACGAAATATTTGTCAGAGCAGATAGCACCTTGCCTTATGTTTCTGTAAAAAAAGGTAATGTTGTTCCGTTAGCAGGTCAGGATTTCTTTATTAATTTCAATGGGAGTTTCTATAGCGCAATAAACGTAAGGATAGTATTCACTGATGCATGGGCCACTGCCACTACTACTTCTCCATTAGTTCCACTTAAAATTTATGAGTTAAACTTCTTCCAATGTGGCGTAGATCCTTTGACCGAAACACCGGTTCCGCAAACCATAGTTCCTGCACCAACACTTTCATGTGCTGATGCTGTATCCGGTAGTATTCAGGGAATCGTCAATACATATTACCCCGGACTATCCGATGCTTCGGCAGGTACTAAATCGGTTAATATTGATGTTGCAAAAGCGCAAGGTTTGCCCCCTCATAATTTGATTACAGGAGACCGGGTTTTGATTATTCAGATGCAAAATGCGGTAATCAGTGATACCAACTCAATGGCATATGGTGATGGTAAAGGCAATGACCTGATTGCATCCGGATGGTTAAATGTGCAGAATACGGGTGAGTATGAATTTGGAATTGTTGAATCCATTTCTGGAAATACTATTCAATTAACTCAGCCACTTCAAAAGAGTTATTTCGCCAATGGGGTGTATCAGATTGTATATAGTCCTGTTTATGATAATGTTAAACTTATAGGGCCGATTACTGCTGAGCCATGGAATGGTTTTTGTGGTGGAATTGTGACATTTGATGCTAAAATTTTAAACTTAAACAATCAGACAATAGATGTAACAGGTTTAGGATTTCGAAATGGGAAAAAGAATTCTAATTTTGATCAAACACCTCTTTCTTATTATTGGGGAATGTATTGCACAGACAACGATTTATTCTTTGGAGAAAAAGGAGAAGGAATAGCGGGGGCTCCAAGAGGGTCTTATACCGGTTTGTCAAAACGTTTCTACAATAATGCAAATAACCAGTTAACATTTGGAGGATCATATGGCAGAGGGGCTCCTGCCAATGCCGGTGGTGGTGGAAATGATCATAATTCAGGTGGCGGTGGTGGTGCCAATATTGGAAGTGGCGGTCAAGGAGGAGCTTCTTATGGAAATACAGCTTCTTATGCAAATCCGGGGGATATGATGAATTATTGGACAAACATTACTCCTCCGTTTTTCAATCAAAATGGCTCAGGATTTTTCCCTAATGGGGGTATGGGTGGAAAAGGGTGTGTCAACCCTGATCCATTTAGAATCTGGATGGGTGGTGCAGGAGGCGGTGGCCATCAGAACAATAATGCTGCATCCGGAGGTGCCAATGGAGGGGGGATAATCTTAATTACTGCCCGAATTGTAAAAGATAACGGCAATTTTAAAGCCAATGGAAATAATGCAGACCATACAATCAACACTAACGGAATTCAAGGTAATGACGGTGCAGGTGGAGGTGGTGCCGGAGGTACTATTGTATTTGGTTTTGATGATCAGTCTTCGGCAACGATAAGCTATTCAGCTACAGGAGGCGCCGGAGGGGATAATGTTTTTACAGGCGATCCCCATGGTACTGGTGGCGGTGGCGGTGGCGGTGCTATCATAGTGACTGCAACCTCACCAAATATGGCTGTAAATGGTGGTAAAAACGGTATTCATATCGTCACCAATAGTCCCTGGGGTGCCAGGAGTGGATTAGTAGGAAAGGTGTTGACAACTGATAATTTAAAAGCTTTATATACCTATTCATGCGATCATGGTGATGCCCCTCTCTCTTTTGGAGATGCAGCACATCAGTTAAAACCGGGCATGCCATCACTGAGAACGCCCGGTGATCCTGAACCAATTGCGCTTAACCAACCACCTCATGACCGGGATGCATTAGGAGATGACTTGTCAGGAATTCCAAATGATGAAGATGGGATTTATCTGCCTTTCGATACGTTGTCAACAGCTCAATCCTATTATAAAGTTAAAATCAATGTACAAAACACAAAGGATACCACAGTAATCGTAAGTGGATGGATTGACTTTAATGGAAATGGCATTTTTGATGACAAAGAGAAAATAACTATTAGTGGTAAAATAAACGGTGATACTACACTCATTTGGAAGAGTTTTCCTTCTGATATAACGGGAGGTGATTCTTATGTACGGTTCAGAATAAGTACCGGTAATGAGGCCCTGGTGCCAACAGGGGTAGCTCCGGATGGAGAAGCGGAAGATTACACGATTTATATCAATGCTCAACCTCATGCATTGCCTGATACGACATGTACTCATCAGGGTAGGGCAATAAAGATCCCCGTTGTAGCTAATGATAAAGTCAATGGTGATAAACATGGCAAAATTACCATAAAGATTCCGCCTCTTAATGGAACTGCCGTGACCAGTGATAATGGAACACCAAATGATAAAACGGACGATTACATCACTTATACACCTAAACCCGGCTTTCAGGGAATTGATACTTTGACGTATGAATTGTGGAATGCAATTGGCAATAGTGAGTCAGCGAAAGTAACCATAACAGTTAAAGAACCTGTTCAAGCTGATTTTAATGCAGTGCCTGATGAAGGGTGTTCTCCATTGGATGTAAAGTTCACCAATTTGTCTACCGATAAAAGTGCAGCCTTTACCTGGGACTTTGGTGATGGCTCACTTGTAAGTCATGATTTCGAACCTGTTCATACTTTCAAGACCGTAAATAAAACAACGGTTTTTAATGTTAAACTTGAGATGAATACGGGTTGTGGAATTTTTGACAGCACAAAACAAGTAACTGTTCACGCTCTGCCACATGCTGTGATTGCAGAAAAGTCGAATGATGACAGGCCAGAGATTGTAGTCTTTTCGGATATCTCTGCAGATGTTGTTTCAAGATCATGGACCGTAGATGGTTTAATTGTCGGAAGTGGCATCCAATATACTGCTCAGTTTGATTCTGTTGGTACTCATATCATTTCACTCAGAGTATTTAATGCGTTTGGATGTTTCGATGATACAGTAATAGTGCATAATACTGTATTCAGAGGATTGTATGTACCCAATGCTTTTATTCCTGACAGCCCTGATCAACTGGTCAATACCTTTAAACCTATTGGCTGGGGGGTGAAAGAATATACCTTGATGATCTTTGACCTGTGGGGTAACCTGATCTGGAAAGACAGTCAGTTGAACAAGAATGGTCAGCCGCTGATAGGATGGGATGGAAAAGACATGCATGGTAAGCCCTTACCCACTGATGCTTATATAT
>JGI24140J50213_10001347_pt1 | contig 10800 bp, 8 predicted proteins | sample BarGraIncu00222A_FD_50213 | JGI IMG/M metagenome (IMG submission 50213) | reverse complement strand
CTCGGCGAGGAGGACGCCGAGCGTCGAGTTCAGCTCGTCGACGTCGCCGAGCGCGGCGATGCGCAGGTGATCCTTGCCGACGCGCGTCCCGTCGCCGAGCCCGGTCGTTCCGTCGTCGCCGGTGCGGGTCGCGATCTGGGTCAGGCGATTGGCCATGATTGCGCACCATCCTAGCAGTGCTATCGGCGCGCGCACCGGTGCGTTCCTACAATGCGCCGACGGTGGCNTGCCGCCGAGGAGATGCCGCATGAACGCACCGCTTCCCGCCCATCTGTTGCCGCACCTGGCGCCGCGCCCCGTTCCGCAGGCGATGCTCGAGGCGCTGAAGGCGCAGTTCGGCGAGCGCTGCTCGACTGCGCTCGCGGTGCGCGAGCAGCACGGCCGCGACGAGTCGCCGATCGACGCGCCGCCGCCCGAAGCCGTCGTCTACTGCGAGAGCACGCAAGACGTCGCCGCCGTCGTCAAGCTCGCCGACCGCCACGCCGTGCCGGTCATCCCCTTCGGCGTCGGCTCTTCGCTCGAAGGGCACCTGCTCGCCGTGCAGGGCGGCGTCAGCATCGACCTGTCGCGCATGAACAAGGTGCTCGCCGTCAACGCCGAGGACCTCACGGTCACCGTCCAGGCCGGCGTCACGCGCATGCAGGTCAACGACGAGATCCGCCACACCGGGCTCTTCTTTCCCATCGATCCGGGCGCCGACGCGTCGATCGGCGGCATGTGTGCGACGCGCGCCAGCGGCACCAACGCCGTGCGCTACGGGACGATGCGCGAGAACGTGCTCGGCCTGACGGTCGTCACGGCCCAGGGCGAGGTCATTCACACCGGCACGCGGGCGCGCAAGTCGTCGGCCGGCTACGACCTGACACGACTCATGATCGGCAGCGAAGGAACGCTCGGCGTGATGACCGAGATCACGCTGCGCGTCTATCCTTTGCCCGAGGCGATGTCGGCGGCGACCTGCACCTTTGCATCGATCGACGCCGCCGTGCGCACGACGATCCAGATCATCCAGATGGGCATTCCGATCGCCCGCTGCGAGCTGCTGGACGAGAACGCCGTGCGGGCGGTGAACCGCCACGACAAGCTTGCGCTCACCGAAGCGCCGATGCTGCTCATGGAATTCCACGGCAGCGAGGCGAGCGTCGCCGAGCAGGCGAAGACGGTGCAGGAGATCGCCAGCGAGCACGGCGGCGAGGGTTTTCAGTGGGCGACGACGCCCGAGGAGCGCAAGAAGCTCTGGACGGCGCGGCACCGCGCCTACTTCGCCGGGCTGCAGATGAAGCCCGGCTGCCGCACCGTGACGACCGACACCTGCGTGCCGATCTCGCGCCTGGCCGAATCGGTCGTGCAGGCGTCCGAGGAGGCGGTCGCGGCGGGACTGCAGCACTACATCGTCGGCCACGTCGGCGACGGCAACTTCCACATCGCCTATCTGGTCGACCCGAACCGTCCCGAGGAGCGCGAGACGGCGGAGCGGCTCAACGAAGCGCTCGTCATGCGCGCGCTGGCGATGGACGGCACGTGCAGCGGTGAGCACGGGGTCGGCCTGCACAAGATGGGCTTCCTCGTCAGCGAGGCAGGCGCCGGGGCGATCGAGATGATGCGCACGGTCAAGCGCGCGCTCGACCCGAAGAACATCATGAATCCAGGAAAGATCTTCGCGCTGTAAGCCTGGGCAGCGCGACGCGGCCCTGGAGGGGCCGGCCCCTCCCTCTCGGGAGGAGGGTTTGGGGAGGGAGCGATTCCGAAGCGGAGCTTGTGCGCCTACAGGCGCACAAGCTCCGAAGGCGTGATCGACCAGTGCGTCGTCACGTCTCCGTAGGAATCGACGCTCTCGAGGTTCACGCCGAAGCCCCAGAGGCGGGCGACGTGCTTGAGCACTTCCTGCGCGCCGTCGTGCAGCGGCCGATTGTTGTGCCGGGTGTGGCGCAGCGTCAGGGAACGGTCGCCGCGCATATCGACGCTCCAGACCTGGATGTCGGGCTCGCGCGAGCCGAGGTCGTATTGCCGCGAGAGCGCTTCGCGCACGTGCCGGTAGCCGAAGGTGTCGTGGATCGCCGAGACGCGCAGGTGCTCGTCGTGCTCGTCGTCGAGGATGGAAAACAGGCGCAGGTCGCGGATCACCTTGGGCGAGAGGTACTGACCGANGAAGCTCTCGTCCTTGAAGTTGCGCATCGCGTGGTGCAGCGCCGGCAGCCACGGGCTGCCCGCAAGCTGCGGAAACCATTCGCGATCCTCGTCGGTCGGCTGCATGCAGATGCGCCGGATGTCGGTATACATCGCGAAACCGAGCGCGTAGGGGTTGATGCCGCTGTACGCCGGGTGCCCGACGGGAGGCTGGTAGATGACGTTGGTGTGCGACTTCAGCCACTCGATCATCACGCCGTCGGTGAGGTGGCCGTCGTCGTAAAGGGTGTTGAGCAGCATGTGGTGCCAGAAGGTCGCCCAGCCTTCGTTCATCACCTGCGTCTGCCGCTGCGGATAGAAGTACTGCGCGATCTTGCGCACGATGCGGACGACCTCGCGCTGCCACGGCTCGAGCAGCGGCGCGTTCTTCTCAATGAAGTAGAGGATGTTCTCCTGCGGCTCGCTCGGAAAGCGCTTGGCGTCGGCAGAGTCTTCGGGGCGATCGGGGCGCGGCGGCAAGGTACGCCAGATGTCGTTGACCTGCGCCTGCGCGTAGGCGAGGCGCTCGGTGCGCCGCGCCTGCTCTTCGGCGAGCGAGATCTTGCTCGGCCGGTGGTAGCGGTCGACGCCGTGGTTCTGCAGCGCATGGCAGCTGTCGAGCAGGTCCTCGACCGCCTGCATGCCATATTTCTCCTCGCATTCGGCGACGTAGTTGCGGGCGTAGACGAGGTAGTCGATGATCGACGAGGCGTCGGTCCACAGGCGAAAAAGGTAGTTGCCCTTGAAGAAGCTGTTGTGGCCGTAGGCGGCGTGGGCGATGACGAGTGCCTGCATCGCCGTCGTGTTCTCCTCCATCAGGTAGCTGATGCAGGGGTCGGAGTTGATGACGATCTCGTAGGCCAGGCCCATCTGGCCGCGCCGGTAGCTGCGCTCGTTGGCGATGAACTCCTTGCCGTAGCTCCAGTGCCGGTAGTTCACCGGCATGCCGACCGACGCATAGGCGTCCATCATCTGCTCGGCGGTGATGACCTCGAGCTGGTTCGCGTAGGTATCGAGGGCGAAGCGTTCGGCGGTAGCGCGGATCTTCTCGTGGTACTGCTCGATCAGGTCGAAGGTCCAGTCGCTCGGGTCGGGCAAGGGTTCTTCCGGCCGTGGCCCGGCCGGCAGGGGCGCCAGCGGCAACGTTCGCTCTGGGCGCAGCCTTCGCGCGCCGGGCAGAGCGCGAGCAGGTTCGGCGTGCCTCGCGTGCGTCATGCGGCGGCTCTCTCGCTCTTGAACAGGTCGCGAAACACCGGATAGATCTGCGCCGCCTCGGTCACCTTGCGCATCGCGAAGTGGGGTTGCGTGTCCTGCATCCGCGCATATTCCTCCCACAGGTTCTGCTCTTCCTCGGCGACCTGCACGTAGGCGAAGTAGCGGCACTTCGGCAGCAGGCTGTCGGTGAGCAGCTCGCGGCAGCGCCCCGAATCGTGATGCCAGTTGTCGCCGTCGCTCGCCTGCGCGCCGTAGATGTTCCACTCCTCGGGCGAATAACGCTCGCGGATGATCTCGTCCATCAGCACGAGCGCGCTCGAGACGACGGTGCCGCCGGTCTCGCGGGCACGGAAGAAGTTCTCCTCGTCGACTTCCTGCGCCTGTGTGTGATGACGGATGAAGACGAGCTCGATCTTCTCGTAGTGCCGCGTCAGGAACAGATAGAGCAGGATGAAGAAGCGCTTCGACAGGTCCTTCCTTGCCTCGTCCATCGAGCCCGAAACGTCCATCAGGCAGAACATGACGGCCTTGGCCATCGGCACCGGTTGACGAATGCGGTTGCGAAAGCGCAGATCGATCGGGTCGAGGTAGGGGATGCGCGCGAGGCGGGCGCGCAGAGCGGCGATCTGCGCTTCGATCTCCTTGCGGGCCAGCGCTTCGGCCGGCGCGAGGCCGGTCTCGGGCAGTTCGGCGAGCCGCTCCTGCAAGGCGACGAGCTCGGAGCGCGAGCCGGCACCGATGGCGACGCGCCGGCTGATCGCACCGCGCATCGAGCGGATCACGCTCAGGTTGCTCGGCGTTCCGGTGTTCGAGTAGCCGGCGCGCAGGCTCTTCATCTCCGGCGTCTCGGCCAGCTGCGTGCGCGTCAGGCGCGGCAAGGCCAGATCGTCGAAGAAGATCTGCATGAACTCTTCCTTGGTGAGATGGAAGACGAAGTCGTCTTCCCCCTCGCCGGAATCGCCCGCCTGGCCTTGACCGCTGCCCTGTCCCGAGCCGCCCTGCGGGCGCTCGATATGGTCGCCGCGAACGTATTCGCGGTTGCCCGGATGAACCATCTCGCGCGCCCCGCCCGTGCCATGGCGGAACAGCGGCTCGCTGATGTCACGCTTGGGCAGGTGGATGTCCTCGCCCTGCTCGATGTCGCGGATGCCGCGCTTGTCGACCGCACGCCGCACGGCGTCGCGGACCTGCCCCTGATAGCGGCGCAGGAATCGCTCGCGATTGCCGATCGACTTGTTCTTGCCCGCGAGGCGGCGGTCGATGATCTGCTGCAACATGCCGCTACCTCGCAACGGCCTGGCGCCGGGCCGTTCCCAAGCCCGGCCGCGCCCCCTCGGGGGGCAGCGAACGAAGTGAGCGTGGGGGCTTCATTTCAGCTGCTCTTCCTCACCCGGAGATACCACTCGCACAACAGCCGCACCTGCTTGGGCGTGTAGCCCTTCTCGACCATGCGGTTGACGAAGTTCTCGTGCTTCTTCGCCTCGTCGGCGCTCGCCTTGGCGTTGAAGCTGATGACCGGCAGAAGCTCCTCGGTGTTCGAGAACATCTTCTTCTCGATCACGACGCGCAGCTTCTCGTAGCTCGTCCAGAGCGGGTTCTTGCCGTTGTTGTTGGCGCGCGCCCGCAGCACGAAGTTGACGATCTCGTTGCGGAAGTCCTTCGGGTTGGAGATGCCGGCGGGCTTCTCGATCTTCTCNAGCTCGGCGTTNANCTGNGCCCGNTCGAANACNTCGCCGGTGTCGGTGTCGCGGTACTCCTGGTCCTGGATCCAGTAGTCGGCATACGTGACGTAGCGATCGAAGATGTTCTGGCCGTACTCGCTGTAGCTCTCGAGGTAGGCGGTCTGGATCTCCTTGCCGATGAACTCTGCATAGCGGGCCGAGAGGTGCTCCTTGATGAAGCCGAGGTATTTCTGCTCGAGCTCCGCCGGGAACTGCTCGCGTTCGATCTGCTGCTCGAGCACGTACATCAGGTGCACCGGGTTGGCGGCGACCTCGGCCGGGTCGAAGTTGAAGACCTTCGAGAGGATCTTGAAGGCGAAGCGCGTCGAGACGCCATTCATTCCTTCGTCGACGCCGGCGTAGTCGCGGTACTCCTGGTAGCTCTTGGCGCGCGGGTCGGTGTCCTTCAGGTTGTCGCCGTCGTAGATCAGCATCTTCGAGTAGAGCGACGAGTTCTCCGGCTCCTTCAGGCGCGTCAGGATCGCGAACTGGCTCATCATCTTGAGCGTGCCCGGTGCGCACTTCGCTTCGGCCAGCGACGAATTCCGCAGCAGCTTCTCGTAGATCTTGACCTCTTCGGAGGTGCGCAGGCAGTACGGAATCTTGACGATGTAGATGCGATCGAGGAATGCCTCGTTGTTCTTGTTGTTGCGGAAGGTCTTCCACTCGCTCTCGTTGCTGTGCGCGAGCACGATGCCGTCGAAGGGAATCGCGCCGAACCCTTCGGTGCCCTTGAAGTTGCCTTCCTGCGTCGCCGTGAGCAAGGGATGCAGCACCTTGATCGGCGCCTTGAACATCTCGACGAATTCGAGCAGGCCCTGGTTGGCCAGGCACAGCCCTCCGGAGAAGCTGTACGCGTCGGGGTCGTCCTGCGCGAAGGTCTCGAGCTTGCGGATGTCGACCTTGCCGACGAGGGCCGAGATGTCCTGGTTGTTCTCGTCGCCCGGCTCGGTCTTGGAGACGCCGACCTGCTTCAACACGCTCGGATGGCGCTTGACTATCTTGAACTTGCGGATATCGCCGCCGTATTCGTCGAGGCGCTTGACCGCCCAGGGGCTCAGGATGCGGCTGAGGTAGCGAATCGGGATGCCGTATTCCTTCTCGAGAAGGGGCCCGTCCTCGGCGGGGTCGAACAGACCGAGCGGCGATTCGTTGACCGGCGATCCCTTGATCGCGTAGAACGGAACGTGCTCCATCAGCTGCTTGAGCCGTTCGGCGATCGAGCTCTTGCCGCCGCCGACCGGACCGAGCAGGTAGAGGATCTGCTTCTTTTCCTCGAGCCCCTGCGCCGCGTGACGGAAGTAGCTGACGACCTGCTCGATCGCGTCTTCCATGCCGTAGAACTCGGCGAACGCGGGATAGATCTTGATGACCTTGTTGGCAAAGAGCCGTGACAGGCGCGGATCGTTGCGGGTATCGACCATCGAGGGCTCGCCGATCGCCTTCAGCATGCGCTCTGCGGCAGTGGCGTAGGCGAGCGGGTTGCGCTTGCACTCGGCCAGATACTCTTCGATCGACAGCTCTTCTTCGCGACTGCGCTCGAAGCGCGCTGCAAAGTTGCTGATGACATCCATGCTGATCTCCTGTGCAACGAGGAGGCGCCGGAAACCTTGTGGGTCTTCGTGCGTCCGGGGAAGTTCTGATGGAGCCCGGCTGGGCGCCATCAGAGCTTTCCTTTCACCAGCAGGTGCGGCTCAAGCTTGGATCATCGTGCCAAAGACCCATGCTTGAAATAGCGAGGTCTTTGTGGCGTTGCTCAAATGCGTCTTCGCCACGATCAGGTTAGCAAGCAACGTGCCGAAATTGCTCCGAGTTGACGGCAACGCGTCAGACGACGCCATGCGACGTGCAAAGATTCTCGGCAAGGCGCGGCTTTCACTGGCGCCGATCACGCGGGTTCGTGGCCGAGCCTGCCGAGCAGGCCGTTCAGTTCGTCGAGCGACGCAAAAGCGATCGCGACCTCGCCGCGCTCCGCGCCCCCCGGGCGCCGGTTCGTGATGCGTATCTCGACTGGCGCCACGAGCAGGTCCGATAGTTGTTGCTCGAGACGAAGAATGTCGCGTCCTTTCTGACGTTTCGCGCGCAACAGCGGCGTCTGCCGGCCGGCGCCGGCGGCGCGACGCGCCACCCGCCTTTCCGCCTCGCGGACGCTGAGCCCCCGGGCGACGATCTCGTTGGCGACGATGATCTGCTCGGCACCTTCGAGCGGCAGGAGCGCGCGCGCATGCCCCATCTCGAGCTCGCCGGCCAGCAGCAGCTGCTGCACCGGCGCCGTCAACAGGAGCAGGCGCAACAGGTTGGTCACGGCACTGCGCGACTTTCCGACCGCCTGCGCCGCAGCCTCGTGGGTCATGCCGAACTCCTGCGTCAGGCGTTGCAGGCCGCGCGCTTCCTCGAGCGGGTTGAGGTCCTCGCGCTGGATGTTCTCGATCAGCGACATGGCGGCCGCGGCCTCGTCGGACACATCGCGAACGAGCACGGGAACGCGATCGAGACCAGCCAGGCGCGCGGCGCGGAAGCGCCGCTCGCCGGCGATGATCTCGTAACGCCTGTTCGCGCCGGGCAAGGACGCCAGCGGGCGCACGAGCACCGGCTGCATCACGCCCTGCGCCTTGATGCTTTCGGCGAGCTCGCGCAGCGCGGCTTCGTCGATGCGCGTGCGCGGCTGGTAGCGCCCGGGCTGCAACTCGTCGAGGGTGAGCGAATGCGTCTCGCCGTCGCCCGCGCCGGACCCTTCGGACACGGTCGGCCCGAGCAGGGCTTCGAGGCCGAGGCCCAGGCCTTTGTGTTTCTTCGTCGCCATCCGTCGATTGTCCGGCATCGCCCCGCCGATTCGCGGGCGCNCCCTGCCCGCCGGCACGCCTTGCCGCTGTGCCTTATGCTCACATGTTCAGTTCCGCCTCTCGTCCATGACCACGCGTGTTTTCGTCGACGGCCAGGAAGGCACGACCGGCCTTCGAATCCACGAGTACCTCGCGCAGCGCAGCGACATCGAGGTGCTTCGTGCCGCCCCCGAACTGCGCAAGGACACGGCGGAGCGCACCCGCCTCCTCAACGCCTCCGAGGTCGCCTTTCTCTGCCTGCCCGACGCAGCCGCGCGCGAAGCTGCGGCGCTCGTCGCCAATCCGGCGACCTGCCTCATCGACGCCAGCACGGCGCACCGCACGGCGAGCGACTGGGTCTACGGCCTGCCCGAGCTCGCCCCCGACCAGCGAGCGAAGATCCGCGCCGCCAAGCGGATCGCCAACCCCGGCTGCCACGCGACCGCGTTCATCCTGCTCGTGCGGCCGCTCGTCGACGCCAGCCTGATCCCGCAATCGGCGGCCCTGACGGCATCGTCGATCACGGGTTATTCGGGCGGCGGCCGCAAGATGATCGAGCAATACGAGGCCGGCGGCGACGCGCGGCTGCTTTCGCCCCGACCCTACGCGCTGGGCCTCGCCCACAAGCACCTGCCCGAAATGACGGTGCACGGCCGGCTCGAGACTCGTCCGGTCTTCACGCCCGTCGTCGGCAACTTCCTCGAGGGCTTGTCGGTGACGGTGCCGCTGCACCTCGCCGAACTTCGTCGCGGTGCCACGGGTGAGCACCTGCATGCCGCGCTTGCCGAGCGCTACGACGGCGAGCGCTTCGTTCGCGTCATGCCGTATCGCGACCCGGCGACGCTCGACGAAGGCTACTTCGACGTGCAGGCATGCAACGGCAGCAACCGCGTCGAGCTGTTCGTCTTCGGCAGCCAGACGCAGGCACTGCTGATGGCGCGCCTCGACAACCTCGGCAAAGGCGCCAGCGGCGCTGCGGTGCAGTCGATGAACGTGCACCTCGGCATCGACGAAGGCACTGGGCTCTGACGGGCCGCGGCGTCAAGGCGCCGGCGGCGAGCGGTAGTGGTATGCGTAGGCGTCGACGAAGCCGAGTCGACGATAGACGCGGCGCGCCGCGTCGTTGCCCGCGTCGACCTGCAGATACGCCGTTCGTGCCCCTTCGCGCATGGCAATGTCGAGCAGGTGGTGACACAGTGCGTGGGCAACGCCGCGGCCCCGCGCCGCATCGACGGTGAAGATGTCGTAGAGGCCGGCCCGATCCGATTCGATCGCAACCTGCCCGCCGGCGACCGGCGCGCCGCTCGCGTCGACGGCAAGCACGGCGTGGTGCGGCACCGGCGCGTCGCGCAGCCGGCGGGCGTGAGCGCTGCGCTCGGTCGGTGCCGAGCCGCGTTGCGCACCGACCCATTCGGCGAAGGCGGCAGGGTCGGTGGCCTGCCACTGGATGTCGAGTGGCGCGGCGACGGCACCCGGCGCAGCAGCCGGGTGCATCGGCCCAACCATCACGCGGGTGTCGTCGATGCGCTCCATGCCGAGCTCGGCGAGCCGGATGTCGAGGTCAGGCGGCTGCGAAAACGGCGTGATCCGGAAGCAGGCACGAAGGCGCGTACGTTCGTAGATTTCCAGGCAGCGCGCGATCCTCGCCTCGAGTCCGAGCCGCCCCGGCGCGACGGCTTGCACGCAACGCGCGCGCTTCGCCTTGCCCGGCGAAAAGCGAACGAGCCAGCCGTCGACCCACAGCTGTTCGCGCGGGGCGCTGGCGTTGATCCCGGCATCTTCGATGCGGATCAGCTGGGCCGGGTCGAGGCCATGGTTCATGTGGAGCCGTGCCGGGCGTCGATTCGGGCCGCCAGCTCGCGAGCGAACTCGAGAAAGGCGATCGCGCCTTTCGAGGCCGGGTCGAACACCAGGCCGGGCGTTCCATAGCTCGGCGCTTCGGCGAGGCGCACGTTGCGCGGAATGACCGTGTCGAAGACGCGATCGCCGAAATGTGCCTTCAGCTGCTCGCTCACCTGCGCCTGCAGAGTGATGCGGGCGTCGAACATGACGCGAAGAATGCCGATCACCTCGAGCGTGGGATTGATGTTGGCGTGGACCTGCTTGATCGTGTTGACGAGATCGCTCAGGCCTTCGAGGGCAAAGTACTCGCACTGCATCGGCACGATGACGCCATGGGCGCAGGCCAGGCCGTTCAGGGTGAGCAGGCTGAGGCTCGGAGGGCAGTCGATGAGAACGATGTCGTACTCGCCGTCGACGGCGGCGAGCGCAGCGTGCAGGCGCTTGTTGCGGCGCTCGAGGCCGACCAGCTCGATCTCCGCACCGGCCAGCTCGCGATTCGCGCCGACGACGTCGTAACCGCCTTTCGGGCTCGGTTGCCGTGTATCTGCCACCGAGGCGCCTTCCAGCAGCACGTCGTACACGCTCGGGTCGAGCGAGCGCTTGTCGACGCCGGAGCCCATCGTCGCGTTACCCTGCGGATCGAGGTCGACGAGCAGGACGCGGCGGCCGATCTGAACCAGTCCAGCGGCAAGGTTGACCGCCGTCGTCGTCTTGCCGACGCCGCCCTTCTGGTTCGCGATGCAGAAGATCCGGCTCATGTCAGAACCATGCCTTGCAGGACATTGAATGTAAGCGTGCGCACACTCTTATGCTTTCCTGTCAGCGGCAGGGCGCATCCAGACGAGGCAGCGCTCTCCGTCGACGCCGGGAACGACCAGATGTTCCACGTGAAACACCTCGACCGAGGAGGGCAACGCGGAGATTTCCGCCGTCGGCACCTTTCCCTTCAAGGCGAGCCAACATCCGTTGCTCTTCAGCAGCCTTGCGCTGAGGCCGGTGAAGTCAACCAGCGACGCGAAGGCCCGGCATGCGAT
>JGI24140J50213_10001346_pt1 | contig 10801 bp, 8 predicted proteins | sample BarGraIncu00222A_FD_50213 | JGI IMG/M metagenome (IMG submission 50213) | reverse complement strand
AAACGATGCATCGATGATATTGGGCGATACGCCGATCGTGGTCCAGCGCTCGCCCTCCTCGTCCTCGCTCTCGATCAGCACCCTTGTCACTGCCTCGGTGCCGCCATTGAGGATACGCACGCGGTAGTCGATCAGCTTGAGACCCTCGATGTATTTCTGGTACTTGCCGAGGTCCTTGCGCAACGCGACATCGAGCGCATTGACGGGACCGTTGCCCTCGGCGGCCGAGATCAATCGTTCGCCGGCGACATCGACCTTCACCACCGCCATCGCCACCGTCACGCGCTGGCCGTTGGCGTTATAGCGCTGCTCGACATTGACATCGAATTGCTCGACCCGGAAATATTCCGGCACCCGGCCCAGTGTGCGCCGCGCCAGCAGGTCGAACGACGCGTTGGCGGATTCATAGGCATAGCCGGCAGCCTCGCGCTCTTTCAATTCCTCGACCAGACGAGCTAGCTTCGGATCGTTCTTTTCATAGGGAATGCCGGCGCGATCGAGTTCGGCGATGACGTTTGAACGCCCGGCCTGATCCGATACCAGCACCTTGCGATGATTTCCCACCGCCTCCGGCGAGACATGTTCGTAGGTTTGGGGATCCTTGAGAACCGCCGAAGCATGAATGCCGGTCTTGGTCACGAACGCGCTTTCGCCGACATAGGGCGCGTGGCGGTTCGGCGCACGATTGAGCATGTCGTCCAGCGCCCGCGAAACCTTCATCAAGGTCGCCATCTTGTCCGGCGACACGGCAATGTCGAAGGCATCGGAAAATTCGTGCTTGAGCCGCAGGGTCGGGATCAGCGAGCATAGATTGGCGTTGCCGCAGCGTTCACCGAGACCGTTCAGCGTGCCCTGGATTTGCCGGACGCCGGCGCGCACTGCCGCCAGTGAATTGGCGACCGCCTGATCGGTGTCGTTATGGGCGTGAATGCCGACATGATCGCCCGGAATCTGCTTCACGACTTCAGTGACGATGCTCTCAACCTCGTGCGGCATGGTGCCGCCATTGGTGTCGCACAACACCACCCAGCGCGCCCCGGAATCATAGGCGGCCTTCGCGCAGGCCAGTGCGAATTCCGGATTCTCCTTGTAGCCGTCGAAGAAATGCTCGCAGTCGAGCATGACCTCGCGGCCGGCGGCCTTCGCGGCGCCCACGCTATCGCGGATCGAGGCGAGATTTTCCTCGTTGGTGGTCTCCAGCGCCACCCGCACCTGATAGGCCGATGATTTCGCGACAAAACAGATCGCATCGGCTTTCGCTTCCAATAGCCCCGCCAGGCCCGGATCGTTCGAGACGGAACGGCCGGGCCGCCGGGTCATGCCGAACGCCGTGAAGCGGGCATGATCGAACTTCGGCTTCGTTGCAAAGAATTCGGTGTCGGTGGGATTGGCGCCGGGATAGCCGCCCTCGACATAATCGATGCCGAGGTCATCGAGCATCTGCGCGATCAACTGCTTGTCGTGCAGCGTGAAATCGACGCCATTGGTCTGCGCCCCGTCGCGCAGCGTGGTGTCGAACAGATAGAGGCGTTCGCGGCTCATGTCGGAATTCCCGGTGACGTAGCGCCCGCCAACGTCTTTTGCATCGTGGTATTGGCCAGCCATTCGCCATTGAGCGTGACGGTGTTGCGCTGCAGGCCGACATAACCGCGCTTCTGGAAAAATCCCTCCGCGTTGTCGCTGGCGTCAACGTTAAGGCTTTTGGCGCCACGCCCGCCGGCGAGCTTTTCCAGCGCCTCGCACAGCATCGACGCCACGCCCTGACCGGCAGCGCTGGGATGTACGTAGAGCATGTCGATATGATCGGCGCCCTTCAGCGAGGCAAATCCGACGGGAGAATTCTGCAACGTGGCGATCAGCGTAAGTTCGGAGGCCAGTCGCTTGCCGAATTGTTCCTCGTCATCGGCAGCGCTGGCCCATGCTTCCTGCTGCGCTTCAGTATAGTCTTCGCCAGTCAACTCCTCGATGGCGGCGACGAAGATCGCCACCAATATCGGCGTATCCGCAGCGAGGAACGGCCGCAAGGCGGGTTTGGGCAGGGTCTGTCCCATCGTCTCATCGGGCTCCCAATAGTTTCAGCACGGGGCGGCTCATCGCGCGATCTCCCAGGTGGTGCCTTCTTTGGAGTCCTTGATCACGACCCCCATCGCCGCGAGCTCATCGCGAATGCGATCGGATTCCCTGAAGTCCTTGCGTGCACGGGCAGCGGTGCGTTGAGCAATAAACGCATCCACGATCTCTTTATTCACCAAAACACTTTTTGGATCACTCGTTAGATACTCCTTCTTTGTATGCACGAGCAAACCGAGCAGCTTTGCGGAGGCTTTCAGCTTGCGCTTGACCTCGACTTGCGCTTGCCCAGATGCGCCAATTCTACTTGATGCGATTGCATGAAGTCGCGTGATCGCACCCGGAGTATTAAGGTCATCACTTAGCAAGGAATGGAAAATCTCATCAGCCTCACCCAATGCTTGCGTGTCATCGCCAACAATATCGTACCAAGAGGCGATGACCTTTTTGCTTTCTTCAAGCGAAGCAAGCGTCCAGTCGATCGGCGAGCGATAGTGCGTTTTGAGCATATTGAGGCGAACCACTTCGCCCGGCCAATCCTTCAGCGCCTCGCTGATCGTCACGAAGTTGCCGTCTGACTTCGACATCTTCGCGCCTTCGACCTGCAGGAAGCCGTTGTGCATCCAGTAATTCGCCATCAGGGAGGTGCCGTGCGCGCAACGCGACTGCGCGATTTCGTTTTCGTGATGCGGGAAGATCAGATCGAGGCCGCCGCCATGGATATCGAACACGTTCCCGAGATAGGCGGTGCTCATGGCCGAGCATTCGATATGCCAGCCGGGACGCCCCCTGCCCCACGGACTTTCCCATCCCGGTTCATCGCCGGACGATTGCTTCCAGAGCACGAAGTCGAGCGGATTCTTCTTGTGCGCATCGACGGCAATGCGCGCGCCCGGCCGCTGCTCGTCGAGCTTGCGGCCCGACAGCGCGCCGTAATCCGGCATCGACGCGGTGTCGAACAGCACCTCGCCGCCGGCTTTATAGGCATGGCCGCGTGCGATCAGTTGCTTGATCAGCGTCACCATATCCGTCTTGCCATCGGCGCGTGGCAGCACGAAATCGGTGGCGCGCGGTTCGAACGTCGGCGGCAGGCAGCCCAGCGCCTTCACATCTGCATGGAACTGGCTGGCGGTCTTCTCCGTGACCTTGCGGATCGCATCGTTCAGCGGGAGGCCGGGGAAATCCCTCGCCGCGCGATCATTGATCTTGTCGTCGACGTCGGTGATGTTGCGGACATAGGTGACATGGCTCTCGCCATAGAGATGCCGCAGCAGCCGGAACAGCACGTCGAACACGATCACCGGGCGGGCATTGCCGATATGGGCGAAGTCGTAGACCGTCGGCCCGCACACATACAGGCGCACATTCGCCGGATCGAGCGGCACGAAGGCCCGCTTCTCCCGGGTCAAGGTATCGTAGAGTCGTAATTCCATGGATATCCCGTCCCTTGCGGCCGGGCGTCCAGTGATCTCGGGTGAGAAAAGACGGCCTCAGCCAGCGAATCGCTAGCTCATAATCTCGCGGCAAATGCCACAAATGGCGAGAAAACCGTTCATGCGGGTACCATGGGCCAGCCCGGGGGATGCCGTCAAGGTCGCAGAAAGCCGATTTCGGCCATGAATCCGCCCCGCCCGGCATGGTTAATCATTGTTAATGTTTTGGGGTTATCGAATGGGAGTAGCGCTCTCACTGACCGGTGCAGCATGCGATCCATATCAGCGTTTTTGGCCTGTGCGTTTCTCCTCGCCGCGTCGGCAGCGATGGCCGAGAGCCGCGTTTTCATCATCGCCAACCAGGCGGACGGTTATGGCGTCGACCAGTGCCTCGCCCAGGGCGAGAAATGCGGCGCGCATGCCGCCCGGTCCTACTGTCAGTCGCGCGATTTCGCCGAGGCTTCATCCTACCGCCGTGTCGACCCGGACGAAATCACGGGATCGGTTCCCAAGCCCGCTGGCAACGCTTGCCACCATGCCGGTTGCAATCAATACGTCGCCATTATCTGCCAGCGCTGAAGCGGCCTGTCGCGGCAAAAATCAAGGGTTTTCCTGCCACACCGGCGCCCCGGAAACGACGTGACGCTGCCCAGAGAAGCGGCTATGTGAAGCCACGCTGACCCCCGCCTTTTGGTTTAACCGCGCGGGTTCGTTCTAATGGCCGGATATGCCTGAAACGTTGATTTCTTCCCTCTGCAGATGGATCCTTGCCTGCGCCGCCCTGCTCGGCAGCGTGGCGCTGAGCCTGGCCTATGCACAGGTGAATCCAGGCCCGCCGCCATCGCAAGCGCCGCCATCGCAAGGCGCGCCACCGGTCAATCCGGTGTGCCCGCGGCTGGAAGCGCAATTGTCGACCATCGACCATGGCGGCAGCGGGGACCCCGCCAGGGACGAACAGGTGCGCCGCTACCAGGATGCCGCGGCCAGGCAGCAGGGCGAGCTCGATCGCGTGACGTCGCAGGCCCGCCGCATGGGTTGCGACAGTTCCGGGTTTTTCTCGCTGTTCAACGGCCAATCGGCGCAATGCGGTCCGGTCAACAACCAGATCCAGCAGATGCGGGCGAACCTCGACCAGATCACCACCAACCTCGAGCGGCTGCGCGGCGGCGGNTTCGGCGACGCCGACCGCGACAATCAGCGCCGCTCGGTTCTGATGGCGCTGGTGCAGAATAATTGCGGCCCTCAATACGCCGCCGCGCTCCGAGGCCAGGGCAATTTTCTGGACAATCTGTTCGGCAACAACAATCCCGGCCCTCCCGCAGGCGATTTCGGTCCGCAATCCGGTACCTATCGCACCGTCTGCGCCCGCAGCTGCGACGGCGCTTATTTTCCAATCTCGTTCGCCACCGTGCCCGCCCGCTTCCCCGACGACGAGAAGACCTGCAAAAGTCTCTGCCCGGCGGCCGAGGCGACCCTGTTCGCCTATCGCAATCCCGGTGAGGACATGAGCCAGGCGGTGTCGATCAACGGACAGCCTTATTCCTCGTCGCCGAATGCGTTTCACTATCGCCAGGAATTCAATCCATCCTGTTCGTGCAAGGCCGCCGGACAGACCTGGGCCGACGCACTGAAAACCATCGACGATACAACCGCCGCCCAACAACAGGGCGATATCATCGTCACCGAAGAGAGCGCCAAGAAGATGTCGCAGGCGCCGAGCAAACCGACGGCATCGGCCGCAGCCAAGAAGGGCGCCGGTTCGAAGGCCACGACGGCGACCACCGCGCCGGCACCTGATGATCCGGCGAGCACCACGGCCGCCTCCTCCGCCGCTGCGCCAGCCAATAAACCGATCCGGTCGGTCGGCCCGACCTTCATCCCGGCGCGTTGATTTATCCGTCAAACGCCTCCGCCGATCCGCGGCTGGCGCGCGACACCAGATTGTGGTCGGGTTCCGGCAACGGTTTGCCGGTATCGCGAAACTTGTTGGTGATGGGATAGCGGCGGTCGCGGCCGAAATTCCGGCGCGTGACCTTGACGCCGGGGGCCGCCTGCCGCCGCTTGTATTCGGCGATATTGAGCAGGCGGTCGATCCGCGCCACTACCTCGCGATCGAACCCCGCCGCCACGATCGACGCCAGCGGCTCCTCGCGCTCGACCAGCCGTTCCAGGATCGCATCGAGCATGTCGTAAGGCGGCAGCGAATCCTGGTCGGTCTGGTTTTCGCGCAGCTCCGCGGTCGGCGGCCGCGTGATGATGTTCACCGGAATAACTTCGCCCGACGGGCCGAGCGCGCCGTCCGGTTTCCATGAGTTGCGCAGGCTTGAAAGCCGGAATACCTCGGTCTTGTAGATATCCTTGATCGGATTGAAGCCGCCGTTCATGTCGCCATAGAGCGTGGCATATCCCACCGACATTTCCGACTTGTTGCCGGTCGTGACCACCATCGCGCCGGTCTTGTTGGAGATCGCCATCAACAACGTGCCGCGCGTGCGCGCCTGCAAATTCTCTTCGGTGATATCGCGCGGCAGACCTTTGAAGGTGTCGGACAGGATCGCTTCAAAGCCGTTCACCGCCTGCGCGATCGGCAGCACCTCGTAGCGGATGCCGAGCGCGCGAGCGAGCTTTGCGGCGTCATCGAGCGACACCTGCGCGGTAAAACGAAACGGCAGCATCACGCCGCGGACGCGCTCGGCACCCAGCGCATCGACCGCGATCGCCGCGCACAGCGCGGAGTCGATGCCGCCGGACACGCCGAGCAGCACGCCGGGAAATCCGTTCTTGCCGACATAATCGCGCAGACCCAGCACGCAGGCGGCGTAGTCGCCCTTGTCGCCCTCGACCACGGCTGCGACCGGCCCGGCGCAGCGCCAGCCGGATTCGCTTTTGCTCCAGCGCAGCGTGATGATGCTTTGCTCGAACGCCGGCAATTGCGCCGCCACCGACAGATCGGCATTCAACGCAAACGAAGCGCCGTCGAATACAAGCTCGTCCTGGCCACCGATCTGATTGAGATAGATCAGCGGAAGCCCGCTCTCGGTGACCCGCGCCACCGCGATCGACAGCCGCAAATCGCCCTTGTCGCGCGCATAGGGCGAGCCGTTGGGCACGATCAGGATTTCCGCGCCGGTCTCTGCCAGACACTCGACGACGTTTTCGTACTCCTCCGACTCCTCGAGCCAGATATCCTCGCAAATGGGAACACCGACCCGGATGCCGCGGACAGTCACCGGCCCGGCCGCAGGTCCGCGCGCGAACAGCCGCTTTTCATCGAACACACCGTAATTCGGCAGGTTGGCCTTGAAGCGAATGGCCGCGACGCGCCCGCCGTCCAGCAAGGCGCAGGCATTGTAGAGCTTGCCGTCCTCAACCCAGGGACTGCCGACCAGCATCGCCGGGCCGCCGTCGGCGGTGTCGCGCGCCAGCCCCTCGATGGCGGCGCGGCATTCCGACTGAAACGCCGGTTTCAAAACCAGATCTTCCGGCGGATAGCCGGCAATGAACAATTCCGGCAACACCACGAGATCGGCGCCGGCGGCGCGGCCTTGCGCGCGCGCGGCGCGCGCCTTGGCGGCATTGCCCGCGACGTCGCCGACCGTCGGATTCAACTGGGCCAGCGTGATCGTGAAGTGAGCGGCAGGTTCGGTCATGGAGCGATGGTGCCTTGCGCGCGGACAAACTGCAATTGCATGGTCAGATCGCGCCTATGCGCTCGGCGATGGCGAACAACCAGAACAGACCGGCCACCACCGACGCGACGCCCACCGCCGCGGAGCCCATATCCTTGACCCGGCCGATCTGCGGATCATGCTCGGTGGTCAGCCGATCGGAGAGCTTCTCGATCGCGGTATTGAGCAATTCGACCACCAGCACCAGGGCGACAGTGGCGACCAGCTCGACGCGGCGCATGGCGGTCACGCCGACCAGCCATGCGAACGGCACCGCCAGCGCCAGTGCGATCAGCTCCTCGCGAACGGCCTGTTCGGAGCGGATAGCAAAGGCGAGGCCGTTGCGCGTGTTGATCGTGGCCCGCCAAAGCCGGAACAAGTCAGAGCCCCGCCGCGACCGGCATCGGCTTCACCTTGCTGCCACGCTCCTGTTTAAGCAATTCCGCGATCAGGAAAGCCATGTCGATCGACTGCTCGGCGTTGAGACGGGGATCGCAGACGGTGTGATAGCGGTCGCTGAGGTCCTCATAGGTGATGGCGCGCGCGCCGCCGATGCATTCGGTCACGTCCTGGCCGGTCATTTCCAGATGGACGCCGCCGGCATGGGTGCCCTCCGCCGCGTGGATGGTGAAGAATGACTTCACTTCAGACAGGATGCGGTCGAACGGGCGCGTCTTGTAGCCGCTGTTGGAGGCGATGGTATTGCCATGCATGGGATCGCAGGACCAGACCACGACCCGGCCTTCGCGCTGCACGGCGCGGATCAACTGCGGCAGATGATCGCCGATCTTGTCCGAACCGAAGCGGCTGATCAGGGTGAGGCGCCCGGGCTCGTTGTCCGGATTGAGCACGTCGATCAGCCGCAACATGTCGTCGGGCTTGAGCGACGGCCCGCATTTCAATCCGATCGGATTCTTGATGCCGCGGAAATATTCGACATGGCCGTGATCGAGCTGGCGGGTGCGGTCGCCGATCCAGATCATGTGGCCTGACGTCGCGTACCAGTCGCCGGTCGTGGAATCGACCCGGGTGAAGGCCTGCTCGTAGCCGAGCAGCAACGCTTCATGGCTGGTGTAGATATCGGTGGCGCGCAGCTCGGGATGGCTTTCGAGATCGAGACCGCAGGCGCGCATGAAATTCAGCGCATCCGAAATGCGATCCGCCAACTCCTTGTAACGACGCGACTGCGAGGAATCCCTGAGGAAGCCCAGCATCCACTGATGCACGCTGCCGAGATTGGCGAAGCCGCCGGTCGCGAACGCGCGCAGCAGGTTCAGGGTCGCCGCCGACTGGCGATAGGCCATCAACTGGCGCTGCGGATCGGGGGTGCGCGACTGCGCGGTGAACGCGATGTCGTTGACGATATCGCCGCGATAGCTCGGCAGTTCGACATCGCCGACCTTTTCCATCGGCGACGAGCGCGGCTTGGCGAACTGTCCGGCGATGCGGCCGACCTTCACCACCGGCAGCGCACCGGCATAGGTCAGCACGACCGCCATCTGCAGCAGCACCCGGAAGAAATCCCGGATATTNTTGGCGCCATGTTCGGCGAAGCTTTCGGCGCAGTCGCCGCCTTGCAGAAGGAAGGCCTCGCCTGCGGCTACACGCGCAAGCGCCTTTTTCAGGTTGCGGGCCTCACCTGCAAAAACCAGCGGAGGAAACGTGGCAAGCTGCGCCTCGACATCGGCCAATGCCTTGGCATCGGGATAATCGGGGATCTGCATGACCGGCTTGGCGCGCCAGCTGTCGGGTGTCCACCGCTCGGACATAACGTTAACTCCTGAGCAAAAACCGCTACTTATCTGTTGTAGCGAAGGGCCGGGTTATACACAGGCTGCCGACAGACCGCCAGTTGCATTTGCTTTATGACAAGCCCTTGCGGCAAAAGCCGAATTCGCATTTGCTAGACTGGACACGACGGCACGGGGGAAAACGCGGTGGCTGAGGCTGCGCTGGACGACGTCTTCATCGATGACATCACCTTTCCGGCCGTCGATCGATATTCGCTGGGGGCAACTCTGTTTTTGCCCCGCGGCGCCAAGCGCCATGCCGTCCTGATCAATTCGGCCACCGCGGTGCCGCGCACGGTCTACCGGGGGTTTGCCGGTTATCTCGCCGGCCGCGGTTGCGCGGTTTTGACCTACGATTACCGCGGCACCGGCGATTCCAGGCAGAAGTCGCTGGTCGGCTACAACCAGGTCAAATCGCTGGTCGGCTTCAGGGCCTCGATGTCGGATTGGGCCGCGCTCGATGCCACCGCCGCGGTGGCCTGGATGCGCGAACGCTACAAGAATTTGCCGCTCACCTATGTCGGCCATTCGTTCGGCGGCCAGGCGCTGGGGCTGCTCGCCAACAACAGCGAGGTCTCGCGCGCGCTGCTGATCGCCGCCCAAGCCGGATACTGGAAGCTGATGGCTTGGCCGGAACGCTATCGCATCTATGCCATGCTGAATTTCTTCGGCGCTCCCCTCACCCGCCTCTTGGGCTATGCGCCGGGCTGGGGCGGCCTCGGCGAGGATTTGCCCAAGGGCGTGTTTGAGCAATGGGTCGGCTGGGTGATGAACGAGCGTTATCTGTTCGGGGATGCCAAGCTCGGCGCCTTGCAGAATTTTGCGAAATACCAGGGCGCGTTGCGCGCGCTGTGCTTTTCCGACGACCCATGGGCGACGCGCCCGGCGGTCGAACTTCTGTGTTCGGGATTTACCGCGGCCAAGCCGGAGATCCTGATGGTGACGCCGGCCGACGCTGGTGCTGCCAAAATCGGCCATCTCGGCTTTTTCCGCCCCGAACATCGCGACACGCTGTGGCGCGGGGCGGCGGAATGGCTCGAGGCGACGGGATAGTTGGGACAGCTTCAAAGAGCCCAAGCCGTCATTGCGAGCGAAGCGAAGCAATCCATGGAGACGCGAGGAAGAATGGATTGCTTCGTCGCTTCGCTCCTCGCAATGACGATACAAACAAACACGCCTCCGCGTTCCCGCCGCGCGATGCGCCCGAGTTGGTGCCTGAATCCTTACGCCCCATGAGGGCGTGGGGAATGCCGGGTGCCCGTTGCACCCGCAGCCTCGTGCGCAAAGTGTAGAAAGCACACGAGTGTCGTCACCACGGTCGCACCGGGACACCCGGCATTCCCGCACGCGATGGTTTTAACGGTTTCCTTCGTACTCTCCCCGGCGATCGGGCTTTCTTGTCACCGTCGCCCCGCGGATATCGCTTTGTCCGCGCCCGGTCGGGCCGACTTGGCTCCGCGAGACTTGACGCCGGCGTCGAGGCGTCAGGACCACACGACTTCACCGTCCGCGCCAGCATCGCTCGTCCGCGCGCTCCCGATCGCTCACAGGCCAAAGCCTGCCCTGCGATCACGTCCGCGCGCCCGACGCTGCCCGCGTCCACCGCATCCCATCCCAACGTCCGTGACGATCGCGATACGCCCCTCGTGGGGGATGAGACGGCTACGGATATGCAGGTGATTTGCGTAAATATGAAATCGAAATATTTTTGCAAATGGGGCTGGACAGGCAAATCAGTAAACTGCCCGTCGAGGCGGGGCAAGAATTCGCTCGTACTCACAGCGGGTAGAAGACGATTCTCTATTTTTGATCCGCACTGGACTGGGGCAGAAATTACATG
>JGI24140J50213_10001345_pt1 | contig 10807 bp, 13 predicted proteins | sample BarGraIncu00222A_FD_50213 | JGI IMG/M metagenome (IMG submission 50213) | reverse complement strand
AAAGAACCTAAAGACATGATGAGGATATGAAGAATAGAATTCAACTTTTCTCTTTGTATACAACTTAGGGGTTTCGCGTACGTTTCGCGTACGTTTCGCCTACCCTACGCGTACCCTTCGCGTTCTAAGGACGACGGGAAAGGTAGGCGAAAGGTAGGCGTATGGCAGGCGTAAGGGAGAGAGTATCTACCAATGATCGGGAAATGACCAGGGAGAGATTCGGGAGTCATCAAAGCAGTATTAAAACCTGGTTCATTGAGAATAATGCAAAGAAAGCACTTTATTTTTTAGCCCAAACTTTTCGGACTGATCGCATGTTATCCCAATGGCGGAGGGAAGATAAAAAGCGATATTAAGCGCGATACAGTTTGGACGGCGTTTCAACTTATAGAAATGCATGCGGTTTCACAGGTCGCTATTGATGAAACCTGTGATTAATGGGGTCAGTCCCCATTTCATGTAAGACATCCTTTAAAATGATTTCATGGTCAAAGCCAAGTTTTGGTATCTCATTAACTGGGTGCCATATAGCTTCGCTGGCATCATCCATGCCTGTGACTGAGGGTAAGTTGTCACAACGGCCTGTAAAAACAACAGTGATGGTCCGGTGACGTGGATCCCTGCCTGGGTCTCCGTAAGTACGAAATTGTTTCAGGGCTATTTCTTTCAATCCGGTTTCCTCTTCCAGCTCCCGCAGGGCTGATTCAAGAAGGGTTTCGTCCATATTGATAAACCCGCCGGGAAAAGCCCAGCACGCTTCAAAGGGGGGATGCTTGCGAAGAATCAGTAACACATAATCCCGATTCTCAAAGCGTGAGAAGAGAACGATATCTGCCGTTACTGCCGGGCGGGGATATTCATAGGTATAAGACATACAGCTTAATAGATAAAAAGGTCATATTATAATTCATTCTGCTCAAGATCTTCGTCTTCTAACTCCCCGGAAAACTGAGGACTATCCAGTTTTGCATTGAAGCCTTCAATCACGATAACGATCTCTCCCTTGATGGGTTTCTGGCAAAAATGACCATAAACTTCAACGACTGTTCCGCGGGCATTTTCTTCATACATCTTCGACAATTCACGTGCTACACTGACTTTACGGTCGGGGCCAAAGAATTCTGCAATCTGTTCCAGAGTCTTCAACAACCGGTGGGGTGATTCATACAACACCGTGGTATAGGGTTGCACTGCCAGCCATTTCAGCTTGGTCTGCCTGCCCTTCTTGTGCGGAAGGAAGCCTTCGAACAAAAACCGGTCGATAGGTAATCCTGAATTGACCAGTGCGGGTACAAATGCTGTAGCCCCCGGAAGGCATTCAACTTCAAGTCCCTGACGGAGACATTCACGTACCAGCATGAATCCGGGATCAGAAATACCCGGTGTCCCGGCATCTGTCACCAGTCCAACGCTCATGCCGTTTGCTACCATCCCGGCAATGTATTCTACGGTCTTGTGTTCATTGTGCTGATGATGGGGCATCATTTTTTTATCAATACCATAATGGCTCAGCAGTTTCCCGGTTACGCGGGTGTCCTCGGCAAGAATGACGTCGACTTCTTTCAGAACACGAACGGCACGAAAAGTGAAATCTTCAAGATTTCCAATGGGGGTGGGTACAATATATAGCTTGGCCATAATAATCAATAGTGTTTAAAGAGTAGGAAACGCAAAATTACTTAAAAAAGGACTACTCTTTTTGGTATCGGCGTTTCACAAAATGAAGCAGCTTCTCGTTGGCAGGCAAATCTTCGGCCCAGTCATGCAGCATCTTTAAACTCCCAAGGAAAATCTCGGCGTCGTCATAATTGTAAAACCCATTCAATCGTTCTATTGCCGAATTGTATTGTTCCATCGATCCTTTGAAAAGCTGATTCATGATCAGAAACTTATCGTTGATCCCGATGGCCGATCGCAGGTCATTTATCGGATTGTATTGCAGGCGTGCCGCAATGCTATGATCTGCAGTCTGCTCCTCGTAAGCCTGGTGCAATGATTTTGGCTGTCCGGCAGGAGTCGGAATCACAAGAGGAGTCGGGGTCGGGGCTGCGGGAATCTCGACTTTAGGCGGTGGAGTATATTCAAAAACAACAGTTGGCGCCGGCTTTACAATTTCCGGTTCAGTAAACAACAATGGCTCTTCTTCTTTCGGGGCGTGATGTATTGTTGGCTGAGGTGCGGGTTCCGGGACCGGCATATATGGATTTTCTCTTTTGACCTCCGGTTTGGGTTCCTGACGGCTAGCTTCCATTTTTATTTGCAGATCGAGCGTCTTATCGTAAACCTGTCTGATTTCACTCAGAAGTAAGTCAACATCAATACGTGCCATATTTGGAAGTTGCCCTAAGATTTGAGCATGTTGGTTAACTTTATTCAATAAAGTTAATATTTCGTTCATTAAAACCTTCTTATCCATAATCTTTTGTTCGTGGGTTAAAGAATTTCAATATTTTTGTTAATTCAAATAAAGGAATAAAGATATTGATTAAATCGCATTATACTAAATGTTTCTAGAAAATAAGGCCAATAAAACACATCACCGGGGTTGGATTGAAGTCGTATGCGGCTCAATGTTCTCAGGGAAAACCGAAGAATTGATCCGGAGGCTCAACCGTGCCCGTATTGCACGTCAGAAGGTGGAAATCTTTAAACCGGCAATAGACACCCGGTATGATGAGACCAATGTAGTATCACACGATGCCAAAGCCATCTCCTCTACTCCTGTTCAAAACGCATCACAGATCCTGCTTTATGCCAATGATGCTGATGTAATTGGCATTGATGAAGCCCAGTTTTTCGACGATCAACTCCCCGATGTCTGCAATCAACTTGCCAGCAAAGGGATACGGGTTATCGTTGCCGGGCTCGATATGGATTTCATGGGTCGCCCCTTTGGTCCAATGCCGGCCTTGATGTCCATTGCAGAATATGTTACCAAAGTTCATGCCATTTGTATGAATTGCGGAGAACTGGCACAATACACACATAGGCTGGTTACCAGTAGCGAACTTGTGTTGCTTGGTGAGACCGACAACTATGAACCACTCTGCCGGACCTGCTATCTGGAAAAGATGTCAGGCAGATAATCAAAGGCTAACCACATTTTTCGTAAATTTGCAGGCTCTTATCAAGAAAGTGTGTCATGAAAAAGTTAGTTCTCCTGTTTTTTGTATGCTTTATGGCCGGCAATCTGTTTGCAGGTCACAAGAAAGATCCCATCATACTGATCAGCACAACATATGGTGACATCCGTGTCAAACTGTTTCATCAAACACCTTTGCATACCAAAAACTTTGTCAAGCTGGCAAAGAAAGGATATTTCAATGAGACGCTCTTTCACCGTGTGATCAAGAATTTCATGATTCAGGGCGGAGATCCCGATTCAAAGACAGCCAAGTCCGGACAGTTGTTGGGTGATGGTGGTCCGAAATACACAATCCCTTTTGAATATAACCCGTTACTTTTTCATAAGAAAGGGATGCTGGCTGCAGCCAGAGAAGGCGATGATGTAAATCCGCTGAGGGCCTCTTCGGCTTCACAGTTTTATATCGTTGTTGGAAAAGTATATGACGATGCCGGACTGGAGAAGATTGAAAAACGCATCAACACTATGCAAAAAACAAACCTGATGTGGAATTATATCGCGTCGAATGCTGTGCTGAAAGAGCGGCTGGCAGGTTATAAGAAAAACGATACTATTGCTTATAACAGACAGATCAAGCAGTTGTCTTTGCTGGCGGATAGTCTGTATAAAGAGAAAAAACAATATGTCATTCCCGAGGCTGAGCGTGAGGTTTACAAGACAATCGGTGGTACGCCACATCTGGATGCCTCCTACAGCATCTTTGGAGAGGTGGTTGAAGGGATGGATGTGGTCGAGAAGATTTCATTGACCGCAACCGATAAAAACGACCGTCCCCTTGAAAATATCGTGATGAAAGTCAGGGTTTTGAAAAATAAAGAAATTAAAAAACAGAATAAATAAAACACGCGCAATATGAAAAACAACAATATCTACCTGATCGAAACAGAACTGGGTTCTATGAAGATCAAATTGTATGATGAAACACCGCTTCACCGTGATAATTTCATCAAACTGGTAACAGAAAAATATTACAACGGCTCACCATGGCATAGGGTGATCAAGGATTTCATGATCCAGGGCGGAGGCGCAACCAGACTGTCTGACGACATCGGCTACACCCTTCCTGCAGAGATAAAACCCGAGTTCATTCACAAGAAAGGCGCTCTTGCAGCAGCCCGTCAGGGTGATCAAGTCAATCCCAAGAAAAACTCTGCCGGATCACAGTTTTATATCGTTCAAGGTCGTCCTTTCTCCGCACAGGAACTGAGCTACACCGCCCGTCAGATGCGTAAAGAATTCACTCCCGAACAGATTGAAACCTATTCAACCCTTGGTGGAACCCCACATCTTGATGGCGAATATACCATCTTTGGTGAGGTCATCGAAGGTCTTGAAGTCATTGACCTGATTGCTGCCGTTGACACCAATTCACAGGATCGTCCGGTTAAGCCATTATCCATGAAGATCACACCAGTTATTTAATCAGCATTCTATATTTTTTATCATCATGAAGGATCGTATAAAGCAGCTACTAGCAGAAATTGAAGCTTTTAAAGCACAGAACAAAGAAGAATTGGAACAGTTCAGAATCAAATACCTGGGTAAGAAGGGTGTCATGGGTGAGCTGTTTAGTGAATTCAAAAATGTTCCGGGAGAGCTGCGCAAAGAGATCGGGGTTCTGCTCAACGACCTGAAGGATAAAGCGCAGGAGACGATCAATGCACACAAAGATGTGTTCGAATCACAACCTGTTGCAAGCCAGTCTGTCAATGATATCACTTTGCCTGTCGATCTGGGTCAGGTAGGATCTCATCACCCGATCTCCATCGTCCGCAAAGAGATCATCGAAATCTTTTCAAGGCTGGGATTCAATGTTGCCGAAGGGCCCGAGATCGAAGATGACTGGCACAACTTCTCAGCGCTTAACTTTCCACAGGAACATCCGGCACGCGACATGCAGGACACTTTCTTTATCGAGAAGAATCCTGATATCGCATTAAGAACCCACACCTCCTCGGTACAGGTACGTGTGATGGAAAACAACAAACCGCCCATCCGATCTATTTTCCCCGGAAGAGTTTATCGCAATGAGGCCATCTCTGCAAGGGCACATTGTTTCTTTCACCAGGTCGAGGGATTATACATTGATAAAGATGTCTCCTTTGCCGATCTGAAACAAACATTGCTTTATTTTGCAAAAGAGATGTTCAGCTCAGATACCAAGATCCGCCTGAGGCCGTCATACTTCCCGTTTACCGAACCTTCTGCCGAAATGGATATATCCTGTAACCTTTGCGGCGGGAAGGGTTGTAGCTTCTGTAAACACTCAGGATGGGTAGAAATATTAGGTTGTGGGATGGTAGATCCTGCAGTTCTCGAAAATTGTGGTATCGATTCCAAGGTCTATTCAGGATTTGCATTTGGAATGGGGATTGAGCGCATCACCAACCTGAAGTTCCAGGTCAAGGATTTAAGGATGTTTTCCGAAAATGATGTACGCTTTCTGAAGCAATTCAAGTCGGCATTTTAATAAAAAAGGTGGTCCTGGAGACCACCTTTTTTATTTTTATCTTCTCCTGGATGTAGCTCTGTTTCCAAGGAATCCCCATCCGCCACTACCAATCACAAATCCAAAAGCATACCATATTCCGTTATTGTTCTGTGCATAAACGGTGATATCGCTTCTGAACAACATGAGTGCAAGATCAATCGGCGCAATGATCCCATGCCACAATCCATCCCAAAAACCATAGGTATGACCCTTCAGGCACCCGGTAACAGGTTCGCTGTTGGAACAGCCCGCCAATAAAAAGAGACAAAGTACTACAAAAAGAATAATCGTAATTCCATTCAGGCTTTTAATTTTCTTCATACTAGTTTGTTTTAATTGTTCTTATAAAAAATCCGGTCAGACAAATATTCAATAGATAAAAGGAATCAACCGCCATGAATGTTTAGCATATTCTTCGTATTCTTTGAAATAATTCTTCAATAAAGACTCCTCATAATTCAGTTTGATGACAAGTGTTGTCAACAACAATAAAAAAACTATGCTCAGAAAGAGTGACGGCCTGTCGAGTACAAAGGGGAGAAAAGTAAGCAAAACCGCACTATACATAGGATGACGAATGACTTTATAAGGCCCGGCCACAACCATCCGGGCATCCTGTTTCACATCGGGGGTAACGCTCAGGTTGTCTAATTTCATGGTTACCACAGCCCAAAAACCCAACGCCAATCCTATAAATGAAACGATCAATGCCCACTGATCGCTTTTCAATAATGGTATTTTGACCAATAAAAACAGAATGCACACCATCTGCATTCCTACAAGGATTCCGGATTTACATTTCGGGCCAATCGTCATTTTTAAAAGATTATTGATTTTTAAAATTAACTAAAATATTCATCAACTGCATATAAAAAAAGAAGGCCACTAAAATAATTCAGTAGCCTTCGTTCAAATATAAAATATCGATTAGATATAACTGAGTTTGATCATGTTGGTCATACCAAAATCACTTAATGGCGTACTGGCTGTATTGATCACCATATCGCCCTCTTTTAAGAAACCATCTTTGCGCAAGCGATATTTGATATCTTCAATCGTATGATCGGTACTGATAAACTTGTCATAATAAAATCCCTTGACACCCCAAACAAGATTGAGCGTATTCAACAACGTCTTGTTATTAGTGAAAATATAGATGTGCGCTTTAGGACGGTGACTGGCAATGCGCAAAGCAGAATATCCTGAATGGGTCAGTGTGATAATAGCATCGGCATTGGCATTCTTTGCCATTTCGCAGGCATTGAAAAGAATAGAGTCGGACAGAAAACGGTCGGCATGAAGATTAATGGGCTTGTGTGCTTTAAAATAGATGTCTTCATAGGTCTCACTGTTGCAGATAATCCGGCTCATTGTTTTGACAACATCAATTGGATTTTCACCAACAGAGGTTTCGCCACTTAACATCAAAGCATCGGCACCATCGAGAACTGAATTGGCTACATCATTAACTTCAGCACGGGTTGGGCGAATATTTGTAATCATCCCTTCCATCATCTGGGTGGCAATAATACAGGGCTTAGAAGCTTCGATACATTTCTTTGCCAGCATTTTCTGAATCAGCGGCACTTGTTCCAGTGGAACTTCCACCCCAAGATCGCCACGGGCTACCATGATGCCATCTGCTTCGCGGATAATCGCGTCAATATCTTCAAGCGCTTCGGGTTTCTCGATCTTGGCAATGACGCGGGGAGCATTCTTGATTCCCTTGGAAGCCATGATGTGTTTGAGTTCGATGATGTCAGCAGCCGAACGAACAAATGAAAGGGCAACCCAATGAATATTATGGCTCAGGATAAAATCAAGGTCAACCAGATCTTTTTCTGAAAGACTGGGCAATGATATTTTTGTGCTGGGTAGATTAACACCCTTGCGTGAACTCAGGACTCCCCCATGTTCAACAACAGTTCTGACAGTATCAATATTGTTTGAATCGATTACCCTGAGTAAAAGTTTTCCATCATCAAGCAAAATACCTTCGCCTTTGCTGACATCCTTGGCAAAATGCGGATAAGTAATATAAACCCTCTCCAGGTTTCCAATACATTTTTTGGTGGTGAGTATCAGCTCATGACCATTTTCAAGCAGAATGCTATCGTTTTCTATGGCGCCAATTCTAATTTTAGGCCCTTGTAAATCAGCAAGTATTGCTACATTCGAATTCAACTCAAGATTGATTTCTTCGACTACTTTAATTGTTTTGGCATGTTCTTCATGCGTGTCGTGCGACATGTTTAAACGGCAAACATCAACCCCCGCCTCAATCATTTCTTTCAATACGTCTTTACTTCTGGAGGCAGGCCCAATCGTAGCCACTATCTTTGTCTTCATTCAGTTATTATGTTGTTTGATTATTATTTTCAATCCGGGACTAATCTTCCGTCGATTTCTGTTCCAGTTTATTTGCTACTTTAATGTCTTGCAGATGCATTTCAAGGTCAACCAATACCATGTTTATTCCTTTAATTTCATCCGGTGATAGTTTTTTGGCCAATTGTACATTGGTGATTTTCCTAATTGAGGTGATTAAGCGTTCTTCAGTCCAATCCGGTGATGGATTTTCATATAAAAACAAGTAATCGTAATATTTCAGTTGAGGAAAAAGCTTAATGCCAAAATTCATGCAGGCAAGCAGAAAACAAACTTTGAAATTTTCGTTGCGATTGTCGGTATACAAGGGAAAAGGACGAATCCTTTTTTCCTTTTCAAAATAGGCGGGCAGATCTTCAAGTCTTTTCAGGTCAATTCCTAACGATTGGTTAAGGTTATAGCCCAGCCGATGTTCATTCAACTGACTACTAATCCCCACGACAAGATAGTCATATTGTAGAGCAATATCTAATCTCATCTTTTTTGTAGCCATCGATACTTATCCTAATTTCTCGACAAAGTTACAAATCAAACGCAAGAAATTCTCAAAACGATATAAATTTATTACTTCTTACAGGATAAGATCAGAACTGATCGCGTTCCAGGCCTTCTCTGCGGCTCCCTGTTCGGCTCCTTTTATAGAAAAATCGCATCCTTCGCCACAAGCCATTTTATCAACCCGCGCTTCAACGACATATTGCTTATTATAACCTGTCCCCTTTTCAGCAATCACTACAAATTCAACATTTCTTTTTTCACGCTGCGACCACTCTATCAACTTACTCTTGAAGTTAGTGTCCGTATTTTCGAGATCTACTATGTCAAAATAAAACCTGATGATTTTTCCAATCACTACCCGCTTCGTAAAGTTATATCCTTTATCCAGATACATCGCTCCAATCAATGCTTCAAAAGCATCACCCTTAATCGAACGGAAATGATTATTATTTTCACCGGCAGTCTGAATAAAATTGTCGATACCCAGCTTGTGTGATAGTTTGTTTAACTGGACCCGGCTGACCATTTTTGAACGCATCTCGGTCAGAAAGCCTTCATCTTTGAAGGGAAACATTTTAAACAGGTAATCAGCAACTATGGCGCCAAGTATAGCGTCGCCAAGATACTCAAGTCTTTCGTTATTGACCTTGCCCCCATTAAACGATTGTTGAGCAACCGATCTATGCTGGAAAGCAAGTTTATACAAAAAAATATTTTCGGGATAATACCCGAAAATATTTTTTATCCCATTTATTAATAGCCGATCTCCGGAGAAGTAGGCCCTTAAAGGCTTTATTCTAATGTGCAGGCTCAAGGAGGTTTATTCAGAATATTTCTTGAAGATGATAGAAGCGTTATGGCCACCAAAACCAAAGGTATTACTCAGGGCAGCATTAACAGTATGCTTTTCAGCCTTTCCGAATACGATATTTACTTCAGCCGGAATCTCCGGATCATCAGTAAAATGGTTTATAGTTGGTGGAATGATATCGTTTTTAACCGAAAGCAACGTTGCAATTCCTTCAATAGCTCCGGCAGCACCCAATAAATGGCCTGTCATCGATTTTGTAGAATTGATCAAAATCTTTGGTGTGTGAGCACCAAATAATTTCACGATTGCTGTCGTTTCTGCGATGTCACCAAGTGGTGTCGATGTCCCGTGCGTATTGATATGGTCAATATCTTCCAGGTTAAAGCCTGCATCTTCGACAGCAGCACGCATAGACAGTATTGCTCCCAAACCTTCAGGATGTGGAGAGGTCATATGATAAGCATCAGCAGACATACCTCCACCGGCAACTTCACCATAGATTTTTGCACCACGATTGATGGCATGTTCCAGTTCCTCGAAAAAGAGAACTCCGGAGCCTTCACCAATCACAAAACCATCACGGTCAAGATCGAATGGACGAGAAGCTGTTGTAGGATCATCATTTCGTTGTGAAAGTGCATGCAATGCATTGAATCCGCCAACTCCCGCTTCATTGATTGCGGCTTCTGAACCTCCGACAACAAACATATCGGCTTTTCCCCAACGGATGTAGTTTAATGCATCCACCATGGCATTAGATGAAGAGGCACAGGCAGATACAGTACCAAAGTTTGGTCCTCTGAATCCGTACTTTATAGAAATATGACCGGCTGCAATATCAGAGATCATCTTTGGAATAAAAAACGGACTAAATCTTGGAGTTCCATCTCCTTTTGCAAAGGCGACAACTTCTTCAAAAAATGTGAGGATTCCACCTATACCAGAGCTGAAAATTACGCCCACCCTATCCTTATTGATAGTTTCCAGATTTATTCCTGAATCTGTGATGGCCTCCTCAGTAGCAGCCATAGCATATTGTGCATATGGATCAAACTTCCTGGCTTCCTTACGGTCAAAATATTTTAACGGATCAAAGTTTTTCAGCTCACAGGCTAACTGTGTCTTGAACTTTGATGCATCGAATTTCGTAATGGTGTTAGCACCACTAACCCCATTGATTAACCCGTTCCAGAAATCCGGAACATTATTACCCAATGGAGTTAGTGCGCCTAAACCGGTAACAACTACGCGTCTTACCTTCATTTAATCGCAATTTAATTTCTTACTTGCTATTGTTCTCAATGTAAGTAACAGCGTCACCTACAGTGCCGATTTTTTCAGCTTGATCATCAGGGATGGCAATGTTGAATTCTTTTTCGAATTCCATGATGAGTTCAACAGTATCAAGCGAATCAGCTCCCAAATCGTTAGTAAAACTAGCTTCGGGTGTAACTTCGTTTTCATCAACGCCAAG
>JGI24140J50213_10001343_pt1 | contig 10817 bp, 12 predicted proteins | sample BarGraIncu00222A_FD_50213 | JGI IMG/M metagenome (IMG submission 50213) | reverse complement strand
CTAGTCAATCCGATAACGAGCCCCCAGTATGTACTGATCGCCGGCGGAGGGCTGTTCCTCCTCACTGTTGGATTTGGCCTGTCACTCTGGGTCGCCGCGTTCGTCCCGTTCGTCGGCCTATTGACCTACTTCGTCGACGAGAGTCCTTGGGTCTTCTTTTACGACCTGTGGGGCCAGCGGCTCGTCCACCTTCCCCAGCTACCGGTGAGCTCGCGAGCTGAACCGCCCTGGAAATTGTGGAGACTCTGGCCTGCACTGAACCCAGGGCGGTCCACGCCGCCATATTCCTCGCACGGGCATTCACCATGGGAACCCTTGCGGCGGTGGCGTGGGTCGTGGCAATCCAACTTCGTCGGCGCACGGCGATTCCTCGGGATCCGGGTGGGCAGAAACGGTTCGGGGCGATCGTTGGAGCAAGCCTGGTGGGGTGCTCGATGCTTGCTTCCCTGGGTGCAGTACCAGCGTTCTGGTCAGCAGTAGCACCGGGGGGTCCAGCACAACCGATCGACCTCACCGCGTTCGTCCCAGCCCCGCCGCAAGACATCGTTCTCACTCCCAATACCCTGGAGGTTCGCTACCCGCGGCTGTTATTTGACTGGACCAGTGGCGCCGTCATCAAGCCGAAAAGCGTCGTAGAAGTCCTCCCGACCACCCTCGATGCTCCCGCCAGAGGGAATATTTCTGCAGCGACGCCGACCTCCCTCTGGCCAGAGATCCGTCTCAGCGTCCCAACCGACGAAGGTCGCCGCTTGCTGTGGGTGCGACTACTCGTCGGCTCTTTGTCGTGGGTCAGCCCACATGCGCCGAGCCTCTCCCATATCGCTTTCCTCGCCAACGGAAGGTCGGTGCGGGCCTCCTCCGTCGTCTGGCCCACGCCGACATGGGCTGTGGTCAACCTACTGATCCCAGATACGATAGTCGGCTCCAACGGGATGCTGACGCTTCGTGCCCCGTCCGTAGTGGGCAAATGGGATAGTCGGAGGCCGCCTTCAGCCGCGGGACGAGCAAGTCCCGCCGAGGGCCCAGTCTTCGTCGGGGCAGGTCCGCGACTCTGGGAACCGATCGTCTCCCTACTACCTGGGGCGGGATCCTTTTATGGGACCGTCAATGGCGTGCGACGGCACCTGCAGTTCTCCACCGCAGTTACCGGGGACCAGGGTCCCGTGACAACTATCTCAGGCTTCCCCGCCACCTCGAGTTTCTCGCTCTCTCGGAGCTCCGTCCCATTCGGGATCGACAGTCTCCTCACCGCGGGCTTCCAGTGGCCACCAGCCGCCCCTTTCCGACACCGTGAAATGCTCGTGCTCTTCGGGGGCGCGTGGGCAGCCGTGCTGAGCGCACTCGGGCTGGTCGGGGTGCTAAGCCTCCGACGGATCGTGGTGAGACACTGATTGGCGGCGGCAACGAATGCGGAGGTCCGCGTCGCCCATGACCGCTTCGAGGAGTTCAGCGTAACTCGTTGATACGATCTCCCAAGTAAAACACGATGCTCGGGCCACGGCTTTGCGGGATAGTTCTGCCCGGAAGGGGGGGGAGCGCCACAGCGCGGTGAGTGCCGCTGCATACGCAGAAGGCTCCCAATTCCCGACAACGACGCCCGCGTCAGCGACCAGCCAAGCGACCACTAACGAGCCCACCACTGGCAGGCCTGAGGCGAGTGCTTCGAGCACAACCATACTGCAAGGTTCATAGCGGGTCGGGAAGAGGAGTACATCGGCCTGAGCGTAGCGCTCGGCAGTCTGTTGGGGGGAGAGGCGCCCATGCCAGGTGATCCAGGTCTTTTCTCCGTACGCGGTGAACTCTCGTGGGGTTCCTCCGAAACCGACAACGTCCAGCATGAGGTCCGTTCCCGCTTGGCGTGCGAGGGCGCAAGCCTCCACCGCCACATCGAGCCCCTTCCCGTAGGGCTGTTTCCGGGCACCGACCCAGAGGACCCGCAGACCTCCGTTTCCGCCTATTGAGCTTTCGGAGGGGGGACGTCTTGCTGCAGCGCGGCGGGGCTCGGCGGCTGGACGGGGTGGTGGGGTAACGCCGTTTGGAATTACGTGGACCGTGTCGGTAAAGCCGTACACGCTGCGAAGCTCGTCGGCGACTGTCGGACCAACCGCCACGGTCGCGTTTGCTCTGAGGGCCAGATGTTGAATTCGCCGCTCCAAACTGAAGAAGGCCTTGTACAAGAGAGAGAGTTTCCAGTCTGCAGAAACGTATGCCTGCGCTTCGAAATAGCGCACGCCATGCCACACGACGACGACCGGTCGTCGTCGGAGCTTGCCGATTAGAAGAGGTCCCCACGCATACTCTGAGCCGTTCACGAGGAATAGGTCCCAACCCCTGAGCGCTTTCATGCAGATTCGAGCCCCCGCCACCAGGTCACCCACAACGGGGATCCTGCTGGCAAGCGATGGGCGGCGAAAGGCCGTCGCGACGCGAATCTCCCAGTTCGGGCGCACTGTGTTAAGTCCTGCGCTGAGCCCCCGCACCACGGCCTCTACTCCGCCGGGACCGTCAGCCGGGCAGCGAGTCGACATAATCACGGTCGGGCTTCGCTGCGTCGACGGAATCGGGCCACGACCCCTTCCGCTGGGGCCGCCACGGGCGACCGACTTCCCGAGCTGCCGGCCCTCCCTGAACCCGCGGAAGTGTGCCGCGGCCAGCGACCGCCGGCGCCCTTTGGGTGCTGTTCGCACGGCAAACAGGTAGGCAGCCAGAAACAGCCACCGCCCGATCCATTGGCTAGCGACACGCTGAAGAGGCGACCCGTGTCGGTCGAGGTACAATTGTCGATTGCGAGCAAACTGGTATGCGTTCGTGGCCGACGTCAGGTGATATCGCCGGGCGGCGGTAATTTCGATATCGTGCCACACTGCTGCGGCGGTGACGCAGAATGCTGTTCCGCCTCTGTGGATGACCAAACGGGCGGCCAGGTCTGCTTCCTCGTACGCTACCGGAAACCACTCGTCATCGAAGCCGCCGATTACTGCGAACTCATCGGCTCGCACCATAAAGCAGTTGGGGAAGTCCACCGAGGCCAGCCGCTCGGGTTTCGGACGTGGCAGCTCCGTCCGCATTCTCGTCCTGGCCAGTATGGCGGTCCGGCGTCCGCCCGCGCACCAAATCCAGGTGGGCTCCGCGCGGTAGTACATGACTGGGGCAACCATGGCGGCGTCGACCCAGTCTGACAGCGCGACTCGCAAGCACTCAACTGTGTCGGGGGCCACCTCGTTGTCGTCGTCGATGAAGAGCAGCCACTCGCCGCTTGACTCGGCAGCGCCAAGGTTTCGATGCCAGCTGACCAGCCTTTGTTTCGCGAGNACGACGAGGTTTACAGTCACCCCGGGGCGGGCGGCGGCCCGAAGCGCATCGAGGAGGTCCTGCTTGTAGCCTGAACTCACGATAACGATCTCGAGGCCTCCGGGCGGCAGTGGATCGGACGCTGCGAGAGAGGTAATGCATCGCAGCACCGCCTCCTGCCGGCCGAAGCTCGGGACAATCGCAGAGACCCGACCCGGCACGACCGGCGGCGTGGCGGCTGGTTGAACTGACAAACCATTGAGCGTCACCACACACGGCCGCCTCTTGAATGGCGCGAATGGTGACGCGCCACTGACGACCTGTCAGCCGGGTTCGGTCCAGTCACGACCACGCGATTGGGGATTGTTGTCGGGGAGATACAGCCTTGGCTTGTCAAAGGCCAGCACCAGCTCTGGTGAGGAGAATTTGCGAGCTGTCAACTGCCTCCACGGTGATCCCCAACGACGGGTGCTCGGCGATGAACTCGTCGACCGCGCGCCGGCAGCCCTCCCAGTCCCCGTAGTCATCAACCACCACAACGCCACCTTCCACAACTTGGTCGAACAAGTGGGACAGTGATGTGCGAGTCGAGGAGTAAAGGTCGCAGTCGATATGCAGCACGGCGATCGGACCGATCTCATGTTTGTGCGCGGGCAGCGTGTCCTCGAACCAACCGCTCGCGAGATGTAGCCGCGTTGTTGAGACCCGACAGCGCCGGACGAGGAAGTTTTCGACCTCCTCGTACGCCGAGTTGAAATCTCCGCGAGAAGCGTGTCGTCCACGGCGGTCCGCATCGATCTCTCCAGTATAGGGGAAGCCAGCCCACGAATCAAAGAGCCAGAGAACCCGGTCTTCGCCGCTCTGGGCCAGAATTGACGCGCTGCCACCTCTGAACGTACCACATNCGACGAAGGATCCTGCTGGGGCAACCGAACATAGATCCATCAGGTAAGATAGTCGGTAGACAGGCAGGCAGCTTCTCCGAGCTGNGCGCACGAGTGGCCACGCACGTCTGGGCTCGACTATGGCCTTCCGTCCCGCTTCGAGTATCCCCGATGTGTTCGTCGAAATGCGCTGGGCTCGTCGTGGTGCCTGGCTGGAGTTGTTGTGGCCCACGCGCCTCACCCTAATCGTCCGCTGACGTGCTTTCCAACTAGCTCGCCGCTGTTCCCTACTGCGGGGTTGTCGTCGAAATATGCCACCTGGCGTTGGATCTACGCGGGCTCCCACCGGTCGCCATCATCGAGGAAAGCNATCGGGGGACAGGGGAACACTTCGCCGCGTCGATGCCGCTCTTGCATGCGCCTCCTGCACCGAGCCTCGTAGGATGCCGGACAATCCCGACTCTTTGGTTGTTGGTTGCCGTTCGCAATTTTTGCGATGACGTCTTCGGTAGGAACCGCTGAGCCGCTGTCGACGATGACCTCGAGGCGGTTGCAGGTCTGGGCGAGGACCGAAGCCAGTGCATCCCCGACCTGGTCGGATCGTGGCTGGAAGCGCGACCGAGCCGAGGCGCGCTCTTGGCTCTTCGGGATGGAAGAGGGATTCACTCCAAACGAGAAAACGGAATCCTCAGCGCAGCGATAGTATCGAGAGCAGCAGAGACCAGGTGCCAGTCGATTTTATGGCAATATTCGACCTGCTCCGTGAGAATGGCACGGGATCGCCGTTCCGCGTGACGTGAACTGTCGGCCACCGGGGGCGAGAAGGGACTGGAGTGCGCACTCTGATTCTTTGCGGGGGGAAGGGAGTTCGTGCGTACCCGCGGACCCTTGAGATGCCCAAGCCGCTCCTCGAGGTCGGGGGGCGTCCGGTCCTCGCTCACGTGATGGAGATCTACGCTCGCCAGGGGTTCACCGACTTCGTACTGGCGGCCGGGTTCATGGCGAACCTTGTCGAGGAGTTTGCCGCCACCCTTCCCACCGAGTGGACCGTGGACGTGCGTGACACGGGGGAGGAGACCAACACGGGCGGGCGGGTCGCCAATGATGCGACGGAATAGTCACCAATATCGCGGGCAACTGTTCACTAATCTTTCGAAGAGCGAAGTCGTGCTCTGGGACTCGCCCACCTGGGCTGCGCTGAGTACCGAGAGCTGAACTTCCCGAGATCGCAGGCTCAGCCACCAAGCCGGTCAACGGTCGCCGTACCACGGTGATGATCTTGGCCGCCGGCAACGGTGAGGCGGGAGTCCCGGGCACGAGGGAACCCCGGGGGCGTCCCCTCCCCGAGCGCGATCTACGAGGCGCGGGACTGACCAACAGCCTGCGAATTGGAGGACGCCGACGCACTCCCGCCGAAGACCCCCGGGGTTCAACTCGCCACCACGGCGACAACCACGACGAGCACGATCCCGGCGGGGATCAGGACACGACGGCCTTTGGGCATTACCTGAACAAGTACCGTCGCGTGTGGATTTCCACTCTGCCAGGGTCGGTCGGCGCCGTTACGACCGATGTCCTGCCCCGACCCGGGTCGGGGCCGTCACCACGGGTTACGCCTACCCTGGTGAGCATGGCGACCTCGCCCTACGTCATGGAGTACGAAGGAGCCTTCTACCTCGATCTCCCGCCAGAAGAGGTGTGGACGATCATCTCCCGCACCAACCGCTTCGAGGATTGGTGGAGCTGGCTGCGTGAGCTCGAGGTGGAGGGCAAGGCTTTGGAGTCAGGGTCGGTACTGCGGGGGGTGGTCGTCCCTCCGCTCCCCTACCGGATGCGTCTCGAAGTCGTGCTGGTAAAGAGCACAAGACCCCATCGCATCGATGCGGTGGTCAGCGGTGACCTCCGAGGGGACGCCAGCCTCACCTTCACCCCTGACGGGGATGGCACCCAAGCCATAATCGGATGGGACATCGAAATGATGCAGAAGCCGATGCGACTGGCGGCCCGGCTGGCCCATCCGTTGCTGCGGTGGGGCCACGACCTGGTGGTGCATGCCACCGTCGAGCGATTCCGGCGGACCCTGGCTGCCGAGTCGGGGCCAGCGGGCTCCGAGATCAGTGGGTCAGGCGGGCCAGCACCAAGCTGAGGGCCAACGCCACCGTCGCCCAAGACAGCGCCCGCAGGGTCTTCTCGATAGGAGCGAGAAGGGCGGAGCTGTCGAGAACCTCGACCCGGCCGTCATCGAGCACCATCCGTCCCTCGATCGAGATCGCATGGCGCCGGATATGGCGGGCCGGGGTGGAAAGGTGCCGCTGGGCGGCGGAGAGCAGGGCGGCCGCAGCAGCCAGGACGATGGCCGATGCCGGCAGTGACCGGTCCTGGGCAAAGGCAGCGGTGAGCACCGGGAACGCTCCCCACCCCAGGGCGAAGCCGAGGTCGGTATGGACCCGGCCCCCGAACAACTCGAGGTTGTAGGCAAGGACGAGGAAGGCCCCGGCGGCAATGAACACCCCGAGCCAAGGTCCCACCCGGTACATGCCGACGATGCCGATGGCCACCGCACCGCCCAGGCTGATGACAGAGGCAGACTTCAAGAGGCGGGCCGAAAGGGCGGTGCCGAGCGGTCGACCCCGAAGTTCGTCGAGGCAGTGGGCGGCCACCCCCACGGCCAAAAAGAAAGCCAGGACGGCGGCGCCGAGGGTGCTCCAGTTGACAGTCGTGCCGATGAGAGAACCGATCACCACGTAGGAGAGGTGCCAGGCGGTATACGGCGGATGGAGGACAGCTCGCACGTCGCGCCACCGGGTGTGCGCACCGGAGGCGTAATAGGCAGGCCCTTGGGGTGGTACGCCGGCGCCGGTTCCGGTGTCGGCGGGCTCAGGGCCGGTGTCAGTGGGCTCAGCTGCCACCGGGCTTGGTCCCCCACATGACGAGTCCCCCGCCGAGCGACATGAGGCGGCTCCCGACACCCTCGATGCCGGCTTGCTTCCAGGCATCCACCGTCCACGACAACGGGTAGCGCCGGTAGTGACGCGAGATGCTCGGCCCCAGAAAGCGGCCGACCTCGAACCACTCGCGCCCGCCGGTCAGCCACCCGGCCACCGGCAGCACCAAACGGGTGTAGCCCCACCACAAACCGCGCCACCAGGGTGCCGGTGGGAGGTGGAACTCGAGGCTGGCCAGTATTCCGCCGGGCCGCACCACCCGGGCCAGCTCGGCGAGCGTGGACGCCGGGTCGGCCACGTAGCGCAGGAGGTAGGTGAAGGTGACGGTGTCGAAGGCTCCGTCAGCGAACGGAAGCTCCTCGCCCCTCCCTTGGATCAGATGCACACCGTGCTCGTTTCGGGTGAGGAGGTTCTGGCGGGCCCGCTCCAACATGGGGCCGGTGAGGTCGAGGCCGACCACCTGGGCTCCGGTAGCCGAGCGAATGGCCAGAGCCACACCGGCCGGCCCGGTGGCCACGTCGAGCACCCGACCCGTGGGGGCGGCCCGAACGTGGCGGACCATCTCCTTTCGCCAACGCCGGTCCTGACCGAGGGACAACAGCGCGCCGAGCCGGTCGTAGCGGGCGGGCAGGCCGTCGAAGAGCTCGGTGGCCTGGCGGTTCGGGGCTGTGTCGATTCTTCCCATCATTGCCGGTCAGCGTAGGTCGCAGGCGTTGTCGTTGCTGGCAAATACTGAGGCCAACCACTAGAACTGGCAGATGGCCGCCGCACTGAGTTCATTTGACGCGGTGGTGGCCGGTGCCGGCCCGGGCGGGAGCGTGGCCGCCTTCGAGCTCGCCCGCAGTGGGGCGCATGTCGCTCTGGTGGACAAGGCGCGCTTCCCCCGGGACAAGGCCTGTGGTGACCTGGTCGGGCCGAGGGGGGTGGAATTACTCGACGAGTTGGGGATTGCCCCGGAGGGGGTGGTGTCCCTCGGCGACATGGCGGTGATCGGACCATCGGGGGGACGGGTCATCCTTCCCGCCGTCCCCGGGCTCACCTACCCGGGGTGTGCCTGGGCGCTGCCCCGCAAGGTGTTCGACGACGTGCTGTACCGGGCGGCGATGGAGGCGGGAGCCGTTGGCATCACCGCAAGGGTGGCGGCGGTCGAGGTCGAAGATGGCGGCGGTGATGGCGTCGGCGGCGCGGCGGTGGTGCATCTGGACGACGGAGGTCGTCTGCGGGCCGGGGCCCTCATCGGGGCCGACGGCGCCACCAGCGCGGTGGCCGGGTCGGTCGGCATGGTCCGGGCCGATCGGGTGCAGTGGGGCTTCGCTGTCCGTACTTACATCGATGCCGAAGTGGAGCTACCTGTCATCGTCTTATTCGACGAAGAGCCGGGGGTGGGATTCCCCGGCTACGGCTGGCTCTTCCCGGGCCCGGACGGACAGGCAAATGCCGGGGTGGGAGTAGGCGCGGGTTCCGATCGTCGGGCCGGGGCCCGGGCCACCAGGTATCTCGACACCTTCCTCGGGCACTTGAGGCGGCTGGGCCTGCTCCCTGTAGATGCGGTGGCCGGCCCGCGCCTGGGTGGATGGCTGAAGATGGGGATGCTCGGGACGTCCCCGGTGTCGGGGCCGGTGCTGCTGGTGGGCGATGCCGCCGGACTGGTCAATCCGCTGCAAGGCGAAGGGATCGCCCAGGCCATGTCGAGTGGGAGGGCGGCGGCGTCAGCCGTGTTGGGCGTGGGTGGCGAAAGGGATGCGGGAGCTGTCTACGCGCAGTGGCTCCGCCAACACCAGAGTGCCTACCAGGGGTCGACCGCCGCACTCCAGGGTCTGCTGCTCGCCAATCCCCGGATGGTGTCACGCCTCGGGAGGGCGCTCACCTGGCCGCCGATCGGCCGCCGCCTGGCTGGGGGTTGGGCGATCTACTGGAACGACCTGGTCACCGGGGCGGCTCCGGGCCGCTCGCGGTCCCTGGCTCGGGTGGCCAGTGGGGCGATCCGGGGGGCGACAGCGGCTTCGCCGTCACGCCGTGAACTCGGCCGGGCGTTGGGGCGACCTCGGCCCAGTGCCGGTCCCGGAGAAGTTCTGCGTGCCATCGTGCGCCCCTATGCTGACCCGTCGGCCCGGGACCACCGGGTCGGCGACCAGCTCATCGCCGATCGACGAGCCGATGCAGAGGAAGGGTAATGGCGCGCTCGNCANGCCTGAAAGCAGCTTGGGTTCCGGTGGTGGTCGCAACACTCGTTGTACACGGGGAGCTCACTTGTACATAAGTGGCACATTATGTACATTTAGTACATGCCCACCACCGCGGCCCTCGCCGTCTCAGAGGCGCGCCAACAGTTGGCGGCGATCATTGATCGCGCTCGCGCCGAGCACTCGCCGATCTACTTGGCCCGCCGTGGTCGTCGTGTGGCCGCCGTCATCGATGCCGATGACCTCGACAACGTCCTCGAGCTCGCCGAAGACATGGCGGACATCCGGGCAGCCGCAGCAGCACGCGCCGAGATGCGAGCCACTGGCGAGGCGCCGATCCCCTGGGAGCAGGTCAAGGCCGATCTCGGCCTGGCATGACCTACAGCATCACCTTGGTGCCCCCGGCCGCGCGCCAGCTCCGCAAGTTCGACCCCCAGGTACGCCGACGCATCCAAGCAGCCCTTGAGCTACTCGCCGGCGAACCCCGACCACCAGCCGCAACCCAACTCGTGGGTGGCTCGGGCGAGTGGAGAGTTCGCACCGGCGACTACCGCATNGCGTACGAGATCGAAGACGATCAACTCCTGGTCCTGGTCCTAAGCATCGGGCACCGTCGTGAGATCTACCGGGCGCGATAACCGCACTCGATCGCCAGGGGACGCTGCAGGGAAGCGGTCGAGGCACTCGCGCGAACGCCGTAGCTGTCCCTCGTCACGGCACTGTTCGTCGAACAGGGGATCGGCTACCGGGCACGGAAAGTCGGTGGCGACGGTGGCATCGGCGCCGACATGATGTCGATGGACCAGCCAGTCGATCTGGGGGTCGAACTGAGATGGTCGACCCTGGCCGGGGGCCACCACAACCGAACTTGGAGGTTCTCTTGGCGTCTTTGGTGCTGCTGCAGCCCCTTGTCCGTGGCTATAACAGCTGCGTCGTATCCCTCATTTCACATTCGGTGCGAACACCCAGCCGGTGCAGAAGCACACCCATCGGGCATGAGCCGACGACCCCATTTAACACCAGGTTGGCGCCGACCAGCCCTGTCAGTAGTCGCCATCTCGGGGAGTGGTGTCGGCCCAGACCCAGGGACAGTAAGACGACGCTGCCACCGATCGTGCTGAGCACCTTGTCCAACGGCCAGGACTTCTTCTTCATAGGAAACATCCCCTTCAGACGATAAACTTGCCAACCCAGCATACCCTACCCCCTAGGGTACCTCGACTGTCCCGCTGACGACCGACGCAGCGGCGACATGGGGGTATCGACCCCGCCGATGACAAGTCGTCGTTCCTGAGCCATGCTTGTGCCTGCCTTCCTCTCATTGCAATGGGTGGGACCGCACCACCGGCCGGGACGGCGGACAGGACTCTCATGGTGCTGGTCAAGGCTCCTATTAGGTCACGTTCGTCCGACCGGCTGGTGCGCGTCTCTGGCCGGAACTGGGTCGACAGATCAGCAGCAAGGCACGGGGCCAGTCACACAATTGGGGTCAGGCCCAGTCCCGGTTCCAAAGA